>VFQQ010001026.1_pt1 | contig 43773 bp, 66 predicted proteins | sample 3512341 | NCBI WGS metagenome assembly VFQQ01 (sample SAMN10412373, study PRJNA504923) | tailings metagenome | isolation source: Relicate 2 Philex TSF1 revegetated site | place: Philippines: Tuba, Benguet | collected 2017-08-29 | reverse complement strand
CATCCCTCCAACAGGGCGGCCGCGAGATCAAGTGCCCTCTGGACTATGTCTGCAAGGACTATGCGCCCTGCGTGAAGCGCAACCCCTGCCCCGGTGAGCGTTGTGCAAACTCAGGGCATTGGGTTTGGGGCGATCGGGTTGCCAGCGGGGGCCCGGCATGAAGCGCAGGTGCCCCGGTGAGCCTTGCGTATGCACGTGGGGTAGCGTATTCCGTTAGACACCATGTCTTGTGTCCAGGCTGCTGGTCTGGGAATGCTGGGAGCAAGTGCACGCCGCGCCGGCTCGCCTTCCCAGCGCTGCTTGCCCTCATGCGCCCTGGGTGGGTGCCCTGCGTCTCAGCACGGCTCGCTCGTCGGCGCTGCCCCTCTGTCTGCAGATGATTGGGACTGCCCGGACTGCTCCGGCAAGTCCAACTTCACGTGCATCAACAACCGTGACTACTGCCTGGGTAAGCTGGTGGCCGAACGAACTCCTGCAGTGCAACAGCTGCCACATGCATGTTCACTATGGAGTTAGCGGCATGCCGTGGCCACTGCACTGGACATGCCACGCTGCCGCACTCTCACCCTCCTTCCACGCTCTGCTTCCCCTTCCCGCGCGCAGGCGGCCGCTGCTACATGTGCCCAGAGGGCACTCGCTGCACAGGCACTGATGACCCCGAGAAATCGCCCTGCACCCCGGAGCTGCCGCCCGAGCCGTGCCCGGGAGCCTACTCCGATTTCGAGTGCATCGACTCGCACCGCTACTGCCTGGTGAGCTTTTGGATACCACGCCTCGGCTGGCTGCATGTAAGAGACAGTGGTTGGCCAATACTTTGCAGTGGCAGCGGTGCTGTCTGCGTGTGGCATGGTGGACCCCGCTTGGCCCTTAATCACCCAAAACTCAACCCAACTTCAACTTTTTGCACCCGCAGGACAATGCCATCATCGAGTGCCCCAACGACGGCTGGTGCCATGGCAACAAGGACGAGGCGCCGTGCAAGTCTGAGAAACCCACGGAACCAACCTGCTCCGGCGACAACTTTGAGTGCTACGACAAGAAGTGAGGGGGTTGGAGAGCTTGAGCTGTGGTTCGTTTTGGGTGCCGCCCAGGAGGGGCGTGGCAGCGCAGCTGGTCGTGCTGTGTGGCACCAGACACGCCTGCCCACTTTCTTCAAACCCACAACCTCATATCATCATGCTGTTCGCGTGACCTCACCAAATCCGGACCAGCCAACTGCTATGAAACTCACTTGAACTCCTGAACAACACACTCCCTGGTGCAGCTCCTTCTGCCACGAGGGGCTGGTGCACAAGTGCCCCTCCGACCTCATCTGCAAGGGCGGCCCCATCCCCTGCGTGCTCGAGGTAGGTTGGTCCAGGGAAAAGGTTGCAGTAGGCACATGGCTGGTCTGGCCTGGGGCTGCTGCTGCCGCTGCTTTTGCTGCTACTGCTGAACAATTGCAGCAATTTACTGGGCAGGAAGTAGAGGGCACCGTGGCGCAGCAGCTTGCAGTGTCCATGGCTCTTCGACTGCGATCTTTCAACCCATGCCTTCCTGTGCAGTACGACGACACCTGCTCCGCCTCCGACAACTCCTGCCTGGACTGGAACGACTTCTGCCTGGGCGGCTGGCGCTACACGTGCCCCGAGGGCTACCGGTGAGTGGGTAGTGAATAGCCTGTTTCTGCCTGACTTACTCTGCCTGGGAGGATGGCGTTACACGTGCCCCGAGGGCTGCCGGTGAGCCGCCTGCTCGTTGTTTCGCTCCGCCTCCCACTGCCCTCCCCGCCAGCCCCTCTTCTGTCTACTGCTGCCATCAGCACATGCCTCCCTCCGTCGCATGCCTTCCCATCCCTCGTGGGTCCTTTGCCTCACTCCTTCCGTCCATTGCCTCCTGCCCACCCGCAGGTGCGTGAAGCCGGAGGAGGAGGGCCAGTCGCCCTGCATCCCCGAGGACTGGGAGGACCGGTGAGCTCGCTTCTGGAAACCCCAACTCCTCAGCATAAGATTGCTGGGCGAATGCAGTACTGCACCAGCCGCCTCTGGATGTTTGAAGACTGGGAAAAGGCCATGCACAGCAGACCCTCAAGCAGAGCCAGCTGCCCCCTCATCTTGATCGACCCTGCACCTTGCCCTCATGCCTCCACCTCCCCCTGACCACCGTCCAGCCATGCCTGATGTGCCCCTGCCCTCCTGCCCCCCTGCCTCCCGCAGCTGGCCCAAGGTGGACAAGCGCTGCTGGACCGACTTTGACGACTACACCTGCTTCGACGCCTCCCACTACTGCCTGGTGAGGGGCTGTTAGCCAAGCCGGCGTATTGCATAACTGTTTGCAAGGGCTGGCAGTGCCTCGACGCCTCTCACCACTGCCTAGTGAGCCTGCTGGGCTGAACAAGAAAGCTCCGCGGGCAGCGAAAGGGTTGGAGTGAAATTGGGCTGTCATGTGTGCCCACAACCCCGCGCTGAAATTTGTGCAGGTGATTGATATTGTAACCTGCTTTCATGCCACAATTGCAGGATGGCATGTCGGTGTGGTGCGGCCGCGACAAGTTCTGCAACCCCAACGCCATCGACGAGGACGAGCCGATCTGCGTTGAGAAGCAGCCGGATCGGAAGACGTGCGACGAGGCGGGCTATGGCGAGTGGACCTGCATCGACGACCGGTGAGCGCTTACGCTGGCTTGCCTGTCTTTCGTTTGTTTTGGCTCACTACGCATGCTGTGTTGTGCGGAACAGCCTGAACCGCCTCACACCTGCCTCTTCCCCCCTGCCCCACCCCCCCTGCAGCAACTTCTGCCACCGCGGCCTGGTGGTGGAGTGCCCCGAAGATTTTGTGTGCAAGGGCGCCTCGCCCTACCCTTGCGTCCAGCGCTGCCCCTGCGACGGTGCGCTGCGCTGCTGCGCCTGCTGTGCCTGCTGTGCCATGCAGCGCACACGCAATTTCTCGCCGTCCACCCACTCAGTGCTGCCCCGCATTGCAACCTGACGGTTGCAAGTAGCGCAGGCTGCAAGGGACGCCAGGAAGAGGGGCAGGTGCCCACCTCCTTGCTTCCTCGCCTGGCAGGCTGATCAACCTTCCACCTTCGGTCTGCAACCTCTTTTGCCGACTGCAGACTGCGAGGAGTGCTGGAAAGAGGACGATCACGAAAAGGACGATGACTGCGGCGATGAATTCTGCGACCACCCCACGCTCCAGCCGCACCCCTCCCCGGAGCCCTGCCACAACTGCCCGGTGCCCAGCCCCAAGCCCAAGCCGCCCTGCCAGGGCGGCAGCTGCACGGTGGGTGGTGTGCTGGTTGTGCGGGCTGTATGGCGTACCGGTTGCCCACTGAAGGTCAACACTGTCACCAAAGACGCTGGAGTGCCGGGCTTTTACCCAACTGCACTGCTACTCTGCATCGTTTTCGCTCTTCAGGAGGTGACGGTCATCACCAAGATCATCATCATCAAGAAGTACAAGTGCGAGAGCGACAGCTGGTCCTGCAAGGGCGGAGACTACTGCGACGTGAGGACCACTGCGCGTAATTTGGCATCACTTTGCTGCTGGCTGCTTATGCGCCGCGCTCCCTCCTGCCCGCTCCTCACTGGTCAGCTGCTTGCTCGCTTGCTGAGCAGTGCAAGTCGGTTTAAGACTGCTTATCCACCCTTGACTCTCCTCTGCACCGCAGGGCGGCAAGGTGTGGGGCTGCCCCGAGGGCACCAAGTGCGACCCCAACTGGGATGGAAAAGGTGGTGAGCTTCGCTCTGGAAGCAGTGCTGCCCTGCTTACCTGTGCCTGGTCTGGGAGTTGCTGCAATAACAACCACGGCTGGAGGCGGTGGCAAGCCGCAGCAGTGCAAGCACACTCCTTTGGCCACTCAAGATTGGACGTTTCTGAGCTACTTGGCTGACTGAGCTGTCTGTCCGAACCGTGTAACGCCGTACTCTTTGCGCCGCCCACCTGGCCCTGCGTTTGCTCTGCCCAGCAGGCTCCTGCTGCAAGCCTGCCTCTGTGAGTGTGCGTGTGTGCTGAGTGTCCTGGCTGCCTGCCCTTTGCGCCCCGCAGGCTCTTGCTGCAAGCCAGTCCAGGATCCCTGCCTCTGTGACGGCCCCCGCTACAATTTCGAGTGCATCAACAACCGCCAGTACTGCCAGGTGAGTGCGCTGGGCAGGTTTATGGTGCATGTTTGGTAGGCAGGAGGGCATTTGCGCCGCAGGCAAATGGGCGTCTACCCACCTGCCCTGTTCTGTGCCTACCCTCCCCGCTCTAAGTGCCCGCCTCCTGCGTCTGACCCCTGCCGGGCGGATACGTCTGGTCCTGCCCCACCGATCACCTCCATGATTTATGTTTCATGCTGGCCAACATCTGCAGGGCGGCTACATCCGGTCCTGCCCCGCCGGCACCTACTGCATGGGCAGCACCAACGGCGAGAACCCCTGCAAGGGCCTGCTCGCGCCCTCCAGCCCCTGCCCCAACGGAGAGAACTGGTGAGTTGTTGCCGCTGCTTGGCAGTTCCACCTCTGCATCTGAGATCGGCAATTCGGGGCTTTGGAGGCAATGCCGTCTTGCTGGCTGCAGCTCTGCATTGTGAAACGGCAGAGCCTCACCTCGTGCCCCTCATTGTGTGCCCACACCCACCTGCTTGCAGCTGCACAAGCAAGTACGAGTACTGCTCAGGCGGCAACACCTACAGCTGCCGCGGCGGCCACACGTGCGAGAAGTTTGCGCCCTGCGTCTGGCCCTCCTACGACCCTTGCATCATTGATCCCACCGCCGACGGCTGCTGGAACGACTGCGACAAGTACCCGGGGGCGCCGGGCTGCGCCAACGACCCCTGCACGCGGGTGCGTGGTGTTGGGGTTTTGGTGTCGGGATTTGGGCCATTGGATGAGGTTGACGATCGCTGCCCACCGCTTCATGCGCATGCTCAGCTGCCTTTCAGGCAAAGATGTGCATGTCCCGGTTGGCTGGATATGCGGTGCTTGTAATGTTAACATGTTTCCATCGCTCTCGGTTTCATTCAGGACCCCAAGTCCTGCTGGTGGCGCAGCTGGCCGGAGCGCGACGACTGCAACTGCAAGAACCGAGCGAGCCGGTGCTACGATTACTGCTGCGAGTTCCCCAACGCGCCCCAGGTGCGTTTTTGTGCTGTGATAACTCCTTTGTGTACTGATGTGGGGGAGTTTATAGCGCTGCTATTACAGCTGCTGCGAGTTCCTCAACGCGCCCCAGGTGGGCTTTGTGCCTTGAGCAAATTAATCTTGCCTGCAATGAGTTAGTGGGTCAATCACAGGGCTGTTGCAAGCTGCCTACTGTGGGCGGCAAGGGCTGCCAACGCGCTGCTGTTGGCTGGCAGCTGCACGGCCCTTGCGCAGCACTGCGGTGCGACAGAAAAACCTGCCCGCTCGACAGTTACACGTCAACTTTGCAGCTCGCCATCACCGCCCACCCATTCCCATCCCCTGCCCGTGCAGTGCAACTGGCAGACGGGCGGGCAGGCGACCCTCCAGCAGCCCACCACTCCCACCTGCGACTGCGCCGCTCCAGCCACCGCCGAGTGCGCAGCGCAGTGCAATGCGCAGGCGCTGCAGCAGGCAGCCGGCGCCAGCTGCGACTGCGCAGCACCAGCTACTGGCGAGTGCGCCAGCCAGTGCGCTCTGCAGGCGGAGCAGGCGGCACAGCAGGCGGCACAGCAGCAGGCGGCACAGCAGGCGCAGCAGCAGTCGCCTGAGCAGCTGCAGCCGTCCCCTGAGCAGCAGCAGCCAGCAGTAGCCGCTGCAGTTGCCGGCCAGTCGCCGTCTCCCTCTCCCTCCCCGTCCCCCTCTCCCTCGCCGCCGCCACCGGTGGCCTCTCCGCCCCCGCCCTCTCCTTCCCCCTCGCCGCCGCCGCCGGCCGCATCCCCGCCGCCGCCGCCCTCCCCCTCCCCCTCCCCCTCGCCGTCTCCCAGCCCCAAGCCGACCTTCAGCGGCAGCACCAGCGACTTTATCACAGAGCCAGTGGTGGTGATCCCGGCGCCCCGGCCCAGCCCATCCCCCTCCCCCGTTCCCACCCCTGTTCCCTCCCCATCCCCCTCTCCCCTCCCCTCCACCAACCCCACTGGCACCTCTGGCAGCCCCGCTGCCAGCCCCTCACCCTCGCCAAGCCCCAGCCCCAGCCCAGCCACTGAGGCGCAGCCGGCAGGCACGGCGGCGGCGCCCACGCCGCCGCCAACCCCAGACACGAGCAGTGGCACCCCGCTGGAGTTGCCGCCCTGCCCAGAGGGTGTGGTCAATGCCACCGACTGTGTGCAGCCCGGCACAACCGACCTGATCAACAGCGGCGAAGGTAGCCTGAATGGCACGGCAGGCAGCAACGTCACTGACGCAGCGGCGGCGCCGGCGGCAGCACCCAGCCCAGCCCCTACCTCTGCCCGGCGGATGGCGCGCCAGCGGCAGCTCACAAACTAAGCAGCCCGCGACTGTTAGCTGCTTGTTTGCGCTCCCTGCTCCTCTCTTTTCGCATCCCTGCATTCCCCGCTTGCTTTTGCCTCGTCGCTGCACACACTCGATTCTTGCCCACTCTGCATGCCGCCGCGAACAGCTGCTGAGGGGCCGGCAGCGCTTGCCGCCGCTGCGGCCCCCACCAGCTGCGCTCATTCCTTACTGATTCCTCCCACCATCCCCTACCTCGGCTATCATTTGCTCGCACAGATGCGCTTCGTGATCCCCTGAGCCCTCTGCTCTCCTGCCCCGCACTGTCCCCCCATCCCCCGGCCTCAAGTGCGCTCTTGGCTGCGCCGCTGTGACAGTGCGCGCTTCCCTGTGCCATGTGTCCTCCCTACCTGCATAACGAGAGCACAGAGACCTCTGTACCCCACCCACAAACCCCCACCGCGAACCACTCGCGCGCGCCCACTCTTGTCTTGCCATACTAAAGCACGTCCAGCAAGCCGCCGCCAGCCAACCCAAGACAACCAACCCCTGCCACCCCAGTACGCCTAGCCATTCTTCTTGCATGCTTGCATCTGCGCTTTATTGTTTCGCTGTAATATGCAGCTTGTGAGGGGAGTGGGATGGAAGGAGAAAGGGGCGCTCTGTGGATGGGTCGGGTTTTGAGTGCGGTTGAACCGGCGCTCGCCGCCGCCAGCGTGGCGGGTGTGCTGCCCACATGCCGTCGCAGAGCCCCGATTCACGCGCATTGCGGCGTACGGCCGGAGCTGACTCCGATTCAGTGGAGGAGGCCGCCCAGGAGGGCTGCCCAGCCCGCCCAGCCTCGAGCGGGCGGCTGTCCAGTTGCGGCGCGCTTGCAGGTGCGTGCATGGATGCAAACCCGACGCTGCGATACCAATGTGGGCACCGTGAAGCCTCTGGCTCTGGCTGCCTCAACCCTGTCTGGCGCGCCGGCGCCACAGCTCGCGCTTGGTTGCAAATATTCGCTCTGCCTCGCACATTGCCATGCAGAGGCCTGAGACCGCACCGCGCCCCAGCCGCAAGTGGCTGCAGCTGCCGCCGGCCGCCGGCGCTCGCTCGCTGCCCAGCCACATCCATTCGTCTGCCTGCCGCGCCGGTCCTGCCACTCTGGTGCAGCCGTTCGCCATGGCTTCGCAGTCCTTCTGGGACTCCAACGTCGTTAGCTACTGGGACTCACAAGTGCTAAGCCATGCCAGCGCTGGGCGGACGGAAGAGCTCCGCGCCGCGCTCACCGCCGGCGGCCGCGCCCGCGCCTGCGACCCAGCTTCTGCCGGCGACACGGCACTGCTGCTGGCAGCCCGCGGCGGCCACCCCGCCTGCTGCCGCCTGCTGCTGGAACATGGAGCAGATGCAGAAGCGCAGGGAAGCTGCGGCGAAACCGCACTAATGGCGGCCATTGTGGCGGGCAGCACAGAGCTAGTTGAACTGCTGCTGCCTGCCACCGCTGACCTGGCAGCCAAGACAGACACAGGGCTGTGTGCCCTGGCCCTCGCCTGCCTGCACCGCCGACCCTGGGCCCTCCGCCTGCTGCTGCGTCGCCAGCATGCGCTGCTGACTGGCGCTGCGCCACTTGGCGGCGATGCAGGCGGCAGCGGCAGCCACAGCAGCCACAGCGGCGGCGACAGCGCCAGCACACAGCATGCAGCAGCAGATGACTTCAGTGCAGCGCCGCTCAGCCGGCGACTGGCAGCCGGGCAGCAGCTGCTGCTCGCCATGTACGCAGCTGTGGCATCTGGAGATGCAGCCTGCCTGCAGCAGCTGGCCGGTCATCCGCTGGCAAGGGCCGCTTACGATGCGCAGTTTGGTGCGGCGGCGGCCGCAGCGGCTGCCGCCGCCCCGCTGCGCATGCCTGGGCAGGACAGCTGCAGCCTGCAGGACGGCCTGAGCTTTCTGCTGGATGCTTTGGTGGTGGGCCAGCGCAATGTGCGAGCAGCGAGCTTCCTGTGGCAGACAAGTGAGGCTATAGTTGTGCCTTGCAGTTGCTGCGGCTGCTGCAGGCTGTATGCAGGTGCTTGACTGGTAGGTTTAGCAGACGCCACGCCCTCACACTCATGTGAGCCCTGGTAGCGCTCAACTGTTCTCCCATAGCTCTCACACGCTGGTTTGCTGACGCCCCAGCCTCCCCACCTCCTCCCCATTGTGCAGCGGGTGCTCCCACCCACCTGGCGGCCGCAACCGACCGCCCCGACTGCCTCCAAGTGCTGCTTTCCTCCGGCATCGGCTCTCCTGATGAGCGAACAACTTCAGAAGGCTTCACTCCTCTCATGCTGGCTGCCACTGCGGATGCAGCCGCGGCGGCCGCGGTGCTGCTGCAGGCGGGTGCGGCGCTCGAGGCGCGCAACAATGCCAGCAGGTGTGCTGATGACCCGGACAAATGTTTTGCAGGCATGGCCTTGCATGAAGATGCTTGGAATGTTTTTGTTTGTTTTGCTGAGTGTGCCGGGAAGGGCCAGCAATCTGCATGGAATCCAGCACCTGTTGTGCCTGCTGAGCCTGCGTTCCTGTTGATGCCCTCGGGTGTGCGGCGGACATGTCTTGCAGGTCGGTGTTTGTATTGCGGCTGCGCAGCTTGATTCAAGAACAACAGAAAGCCTGGCTGGTCCTCGAAACCACCGAGCATGCAAATCATAAAAACGCTGAGCAGCCTGCTGTGCCTGCTGTGCCTTCTCAGCCTGCCACGCTGGAATGCGCCCCCCTTTGCAGGACTGCGCTGTTCTTGGCTGCTGTGAGCGGCAGCGCCGGTGTGCTGTCCCTACTTATCACGGCTGGCGCGGAGGTATGTAGTTTGCAGCAGGAAAACATGCCAGGCCAAGCCTCTCGGAGCCTGCTTTGCCCTGCATTTCAAACGCAGCCTGCGAGGTAGATGGTGCAAGGCATGCTGTGCAAGCTGCTCCCTGTGCATTTCTCATGCTTTCCTCAGGTTGATGCAGCGGAGCAGGCGCGCGGCTACTCCCCTCTGACCGCCGCCATTGCTCGAGCGGCCTCCGCCGAAGCGTCCCGCCAGCCTCAAGCGACTGCTCTGGCCGCCTGCGCTGCCCAGCTGCTGGCGGCGGGAGCTGACGTGGCGCACGCTGCGCTGGACGGCAGCACGCCGCTTCACGCAGCTGCCGAAGGCGGCACTGTGGGCTGCATCGACCTGTTGGTTCGCCATGGAGCCCCGGTGAATGCAACAGACTCAGCGGGCCGCACGCCGTTGGCGGGCGCTGTGCTGGGGCGCGCGCCGCGCGTGGCGTGCACGCTGCGCATGCTGGAGCATGGGGCCAGCGTGCCCAGCGGGGAGCTGGTGAGGCCCTCTCGCTTGTATTCGCTTTTGGATATGCAGAACTTCATGGCTGCTGACTCTGTGCAGTCCACGCATGTGTCCTTGAGCCTCAGTTGTACTGCTGTTTAGCCATTTATTGTCAGCAGATTGACTGCCATCCCACCCGCACCTCGCCCCCTTCAGGCCTCCCGCCTGCTGGCCTGCCTGCTGCCAGGCGAGCGGCGGGGCAGCGGCGACCCATACAGCACGCCCGCCAGTGGCCTGGTCACAGTGTGGCGCCTGCTGGCGGCCCTGAACGTGCAGCAGCTGCGGGCGCTGAGCGACTGCCCGCAGTTTTACGACCTGCCGCACACCGACACTCCTGAGGAGCCGCTGCCAACAGCTGGGCTGGCCGCAGTCCTGGAGGTGGGCCGTCTAGGGGCTGGATTTATATGTGGTTGTGCCAGCAGCAAGTGCCGACCGCAGATGGGCCCAGCAGGAGGCAGTCTCCGCATGCCTGTGGCGCAGGCACATTCTCCCTTCTGATTCTTCCCACTCCCCGCTCCCGCAGCTGGCCGCTGCTGACTGCTCCAACTTGCTCTACAGCGCCTCGCCATCCGACTGCGCTGCCCAGGGCCGCCGGCCGGCGTACCTTTTTGAGCTGCTGCGCCGGGCCGCGGCACCCGACAGCGGCGATGGCGCGACAGGCGCACAGGCCAGCAGCGGTAGCCGCGCCGGATGGGTGGCGGTGCGCGCAGCAGTGCTGGACTCGCCCCATGTTGCCAAGCTGCTCTCCCTCTGGGCCTCTGCACAGGCAAGAAGTGTTCAGTTGTGGCGCATTGGTTTTGCATGGGTTGTTTGCTGTACGTGCTGCACTGCACTGCAGACAGCGCTGTCGCCCAGACCTGGCCAGTGTGGCTCCTCTCTTCTCTCTCTGATCCCAGCCTACCTAGCGCTGCCTGACTACTCCCACATTGTGTGCTCTCACTCCCCTGTCCACTTGCAGATGATGCTGCAGTACGCCTCCTGCCTGGCGCGCTGCCACGGTGCAGCACCGCCGGCAGACCGCGAGCGCCTGTCCTGCAGGTATGGATCAGTTGGAGGTTAGACTGACTGGTGGCTGCTGGCTGCAATGTCCTGCCTTTAGAACAGCAGTTGCCACAAATGTGCCGAGCCATTTGCCCATCCTCGCCATTGCAGGGTGGGCCATCTGTTCTCTGCCTACCATGCGCTGGCCTGCCTCTGCAGCAGCCTGGGCATCAGCCTGTCGGCTGCGCTGGCCCACCCCAGCCGGCCGCTGGCAGATGCGAGCGCGGCTGTGGCGGCTCCAGAGCAGCCGCTGCTGAGGGAGGCCGTGCTGGGTGCTGGTGCAGCGGCCGCAGCAGTTGCAGATGCAGCTACACAGCCAGTCTCGGTTGCAGCGGCGCCTTGCGCTACTGCAGCGGACTCAGTTGCATTGGCGCCTGGGGTGGACAGCGATGAGTGCGGACCTTCTAGCAGCACCAGCTGCGCCGCGCTTGCTGCGGTGTGCCTGAGCAGCATGGGCGGCAGCAGCAGCAGCAGCAGCAGCAGTGCCTTGGAAATGGACGATGGGGAGGTGCAGCATGAGGAGCAGACAGACGAGGGCGGTGTTGGTGCAGATGGAAAAGTTGCAGATGAAGCAGGCAGCCCAGAAGCAGGTGTAATGGACGGCATGCTGCAGGATAGCGCTGCCGAGCTTACACCAGCCCCAGCGCCTGGGGCAGCGTTGCCAGCGCCAGGAGGCGTGCAGATGGCTGCTGCCGCACATGCTAGCCCTTGCCAGCCCGGCGCCAGCATCCACTTGCACAGCAGCGCAGCTGCGCAGCCGCAAGCAGAGCCAGCCATCGGCGCTGCGCTGCGGCCGTTTGGGGAGGCAATCGACGAGTTGGTTGCGGCGGTGGGTGATGCGGCGCAGCTGCGGGCCTGGCACTTTGTGCTGGAGTATCGTGAGGTGGGTGCTGCTTTATTCTCGTGCGTTGCTCCTCACTTTGCATGTTGCCAAGAGTAAGCACAACAGTGGGGTTGTTTCCCATGCTGCTTTGGCTTGCTGGCATCTGGCACTCACCTGGCCACAAAACCTCACCCCAACCACTTCCCACGCTCCTCTCCCTGCACAGGTGGCCTCCCTGCCCACCAAGCAGCGCCTGCTGCAGAGCCTGATTGCGGCCTGGCCCCGCCGCACCGAGAGCCAGCTGGGGCTGACCACTCCGCGCACCGGCCTGCTGCAGCGGGCGTGCACAACTGTCGACGAGTGGCGCGCGGCGGCGGAGCGCAGCAGCCGGGCCGGCAGCGCGGGGGACGTGCTGTGGCATGGCATCAAGGTTGCGTTTGAGGAGGTGGGTGGGATGGGGAGCTGAGCTGGTTGCAAGGCTCTGTGGTTTAGTTGCGATTGTCCATGCCATTGTGGGAGGTTGGACGGTTGAAGCCGACTACTTTCATGCCCTCATGCGCGCATGCTGCAGGAAAACGGTGTTGGAGACGGTGTGCGGCGCGAGTGGTTCCGCTTGTTGGCCGAAGAGCTGACCGACCCGCACACAGGTGAACAACTGCATTGCTTGTTTGTAGGGCATTAGTACAGCTGTGGTGTGTCCATCAGGTTATCTCCTCAGGCTGCCCATCTGGCTAGACGCCCCGCAGAGGCCCTGTGGATTCTGCTGCTGCGTGCCTTCTTGTCCATCAAACCGTCAGATGGATGAGATGCCTGCCGATAGACGGGCAGCAATCAGATGCATGCGTTCCCATGGCCCACGCAGGACTGTTCGAGAGCCATGACGGCGGCGCCACCTTCAGCCCGGCGCCGCATGCCAGCCTGCAGTGCGACGGCAACGGCAGCGGCGGCAGCATTGGTGTTGGCAGCGGCAGCCAGCAGGGCACAGGAGAGGGACACCTGCCCAAGTTTGAGCTGATTGGGGCCATGATTGGCCTGGGCATCATGCAGGTGAGGTCGGCACAGTTATGCAGCCTGCTCCCTGCCAGCATGTGTCTCATGCTTGTTTGAATCTGTGAGGTGCCTGCCTTGTGTGCCACTGGTGTGCGCAGCCCCGAAACAGCGCTCATTCGCTCACTTCCTCCGTACACCGCCCCAACCCTTCAGGGCTGCACCCTGCCGGGCCTGCGCCTGAGCGCCGCCACCTGGCGCGCCCTGCTGGGCCAACCACAGCAGGCGCAGCGTGACCTGGCAGAAGCTGACCCGCAGCTGCACCGCGGCCTGCAGTACCTGCACCAGCTGGCGGCTGCCGGTACCGCAAGCTCAGCTGCAGCAGCAACAGGGCAGGAGGATGGAGTGGCGTCTATGGGGCTGCATTTTGCTGTGCACGACGCTTTCGGTCGTGAGGTGCGCCGGAGTGCCTTGCAACTGTCCAGCTGCTTTGTCAGCCACGGTGTGTGTCTGCAAGTGCGTGGCGGGACCAAAGGCAGACTGCCACTGCCATGCATGGCTGCTTGGCCCAGCCAGTGGGAGACGCCGCATTCACTCATGCAAATGACAACCCCACATCCATTGCACCCGGTTCAGGTGGAGCTGTGCCAGGGCGGCAGCCAGCAGCTGGTGACAGCTGCCAGCCTGGAGCGGTACATTGCCTTGCTGGCCCAATACAAGCAGGTACTGGGGCTCGCGTTGTGCAAAGTGTGATGCATGCCCCTGTGCTGTGCCACTGTCCTGCAGTTGCTGTCCTATGAAGCATGCAGCATGCGGTCACCTGGCCAGCTGCAGCGACCGTTGCCGCTCTCAAATGCCCTCCAATGCATCCCCTCCACTCCTTCCTGCCTCTCCCTTCTGATGCCCCAGGTGGACGCCCTAGCGGGCGCGTGCAGTGCGCTGGGACGCGGCCTGCGGGGCGTGGTCACCCCCAGCGTGCTGGACACCATGGCGCGCTGCTTCTCTCATGAGGTGCATTTTCGGTTCAATAAGATGTGCTTGTTCTTTGCTGTTGGGTTCCCAAGAGGCAGCAGCAACGGCTATTCCCTGCAGTGGCCACTGCGGCAGAATGCCAATTGCCAATGTCATCTGAGTCGTGTGGCGAGCGTGCTTGATTCACTCAGTTTTCCCCACGCCAGGAGCTGAACACCCTGGTGGCCGGCCAGAGCGAGCTTGATGCGGGCGAGTGGCGGGCGGCAGCGCGGCACGAGGGCGGCTGCGAGCGCGCCCCGCAGCTGGCCTGGTTTTGGAGCATGGTGAGCACGAGGACTTTTCAACTGAGATGCTGCTGTTGTCCAACAGTAGGGTTGTGGGCCTGCTGTGTATGGCTGGCCTGGTTTTGGGCCTTGGTGAGCATGTGAACTTTTCGGCTGAGATGCTGCTGCTGCATTCATTGCCTTACCCGATGAGGGGTTGTGGCCTGCTGTGTACAATATGGCTGCCTGGCTCTGGGCCATGGTGGGAGTGCTGCCGCTTGGCCACAGCGCTGCTGCAACCATTAGGACTGTGGCCCGCTCTGCAGTCACTGTCGGCATGCTGCTCGACTTCGGCTCTAACGCTGCACTCATTCATCCTGCCAACAGCTTCCCCTGCCCTGCCCTGTATTGCCCTGTAACTTCCCAGGTGGACAGCATGTGCCAGTCGCAGCGCCGCCAGCTGCTGGCGTTTGTCACATCCAGCAGCGCGCTGCCAGCGGGCGGCTTTGCCGCGCTGCGCGGCTTCAACGGCGCGCCGCACCCCTTCACTGGTGGGCTGGCTAAGGGCTGCTGGCTGTGCTGGGTTGGGTTGCTGCTGGGGATGCACGCTTTGAACAGCGGGAAACTTCGACCAAACAGGTACCCCAATGCCCTCTCTCCCCACTGCCGCAGTGAGCCTGGTTGTGTGCGAGGGCGACGAGCGCCTGCCACGGGCCTCCACCTGCTTCAACCACCTGCACTGCCCTCCGCTTTCCGCCTCCCCACTGCCGCAGTGAGCCTGGTTGTGTGCGAGGGCGACGAGCGCCTGCCACGGGCCTCCACCTGCTTCAACCACCTGCACTGCCCTCCGCTTTCCGCCTCCCCACTGCCGCAGTGAGCCTGGTTGTGTGCGAGGGCGACGAGCGCCTGCCACGGGCCTCCACCTGCTTCAACCACCTGTTCCTTCCCGCCTACTCGAATGCCGCTGTGCTGGAGGAGCGGGTGCAGCAGGCCATCGCCGGGGCCCAGGATTTTGACGAGGGTGAGTGGTTGGTGTGCACTTGAAGAGGGAGACGCGACTCGTTGTGTGCTTGCTGAGTTGCATTGGAAGTTGTGCACCAGCTGTGGCCAGGGCGCGTGGCTTGCTGGTTCTGCTTTGCTGCGGATTGGCAGCGGAGCCTGCAACGTTAACGCGTGAGGGCAGCGTGTGCACACATGCATCAGCACACATTCAATTTGCTCGGCCAAACGGCCCACCATCTGCCACTTCCACACCGGGACACTTGCATGCACGCCATGCTGCATCCTGCCACTGCACTGTCGACCGGCTGCTGTTGGAATGGCGGACACACTGTGTAGAGCAGGACGTCCCTGCCTGAACTTGAGGCACGACCTTCCTGCCTTGAACTGTGCTGCAGGAGCGATCCGGCGCTGAGCGGAGAGCAAGCGCCCATGCTCATTCAATGCAAGTGGAGGGCTTCTGCCGGTTCAACCAAATTTTCCGCACCTTGGGGTCATTACTGGTTTTCGTTATCCCATCCTTCGAGTTGCTTGACTGCACTCACTTTAATCTCCAATCCCTGCCATGATATTGTGACTGCCCTTGCGAACATGTGTATGCCTCTGTGAGTTTGCACCTCCCTGCCCTGCTATGTATCTACTGCATGCACCTTGTACTTGCCTGCCTGCCATTGTATGCCGTTGCCTCGCGCATCTGGCCTATTTGCTTGCACTGTTTGCCTATTCCTATTCATGCCTGTAAACGTTGCACACCTCTGCTCAAACTGTGGCCACACAACAGAGGGAGCCGGCGTTTTGTTGCCCATAAGCAGTTTGTTACACCAACTTTAAGAAAGCCTGTGTGTGGGTGAAGTGGTCTGTAAAAGCAGTGCTTTGAAGACGTCAGCCCTCGGAAAAAGCAGCAGCGCAAGGAGTGGGGAGGAGCGGGCAGAAAAAGATTGGTCGCAATGCAATGCGGGGACAGTGAGCACAACAAGCCTGGGACAGGCGGGGGAATGGAAACAGGGAATCGCAAGCGAGCAAAACACAGGAGCAGGGTGCAACAGAGGCTGGCGCAGCGCAGCTGTCTAACTGCTGGGAAGCGCAGTGCAACCGCTGCATGAGCCGCTCCGCCAACTTGCGACAGAGCAACACGAGTGCTGCCTGGCGCAGCTACAACCTTTCCTTTCACTCGGCAGGTGCGGGGGCGGGCGCCGCTGCCGCCGGCGCGCCCTCTGCTGCTGCGCCGTCGGCAGCGCCCTCAGCGCCCCTGCCGCGCCCGCGGCCCCGGCCGCGGCCCCTGCCCCTGCCGCCCCGCCCGCCGCGGCCGCGCCCACGCCCGCCGCCATTCGCCTCGTGGAAACCTGCCGCCTCGGCCGCTGCCGCATCTGCTGCGGGATCGCCGGTGCGTGGCGGGCCCCGCCCGCGGCCCCGGCCCCTGCATAGGGCGCAGATGGAGCGGAGAGAGTCGGTCACTTGCCTTCGCAGTTACTATGCAGGCCTCTGCTGAACACGGCTTGCAAGCCAATGGCTGGCATGCCAGCGGCGCATGCACCTCAACTCCCAGCGGCACACCAACTGCTGTCCTTCTGTATGATAGCAGATGGTGGCTGCAATTGCATGACAGATTGCGGCTGCAGGTGCTGCAGCGCACCTGCCGCGGCCGCCGCGCGAGCGCCGGGGGTGCCCCTCCTCCTCATCCGCCTCGCCCGCCAGGTGGTCCTCGTCCTGCAGCGGCCGCACCTGCATAGGTTTGGCAAACGGAGTCGGGCTACGCACTGGGGAAAATACGGCTCATTCTGCTGCTAGCTGTAACTATGCCTCGCCCGCCAGCACCGCCCGTCAGGACTCAGCAGCGAGGCGGGCCCAGCCACGCAATGCCAGCATTGCATTGCACCCTCACCTCGCTCTCGGGCAGCGGCGGCTGGTAGCCAGGCGCCGAGGTGTCCAAGGGGTCCTGCCACACAGCGGAAGGAAGACCGGGGCGTCTAAGCAGCGGCCAACACTGCCATTGTGCGACGCAGGAGCTGTGCAGCACCGCAAGCCCAACCGCTGCTCTGCTCACAACCGGCGGCTGGCGCTGAGCTCATGCTTGCACCACATGGCACGCCCACCTTGGAGAGGGTGATGGTGATCACGCTGACGTGGCGCGTCGTGTCAATGGGGTCCAGACCCTCCTCCTGCAGGGAATAATAAGGAACAACAGCATGCGCAAGCAGGGGAGTAAGCAAGCAGCAATGTGTGGCTGGCGCGTCGTGTCAATGGGGTCCAGCCCCTCCTCCTGCAGGGCAGGCCATAGATGCGGAAAAAGGCCATGTGAACATGCAGACATGGGCGACTGAGAGGGAACAAGCGTAACACACAAGTGTCCCAATGGGATCCAGCCCCTCCTCCTGAGGGCCAGACAAAGCAGAAGGAAAACAGGTACTGAACGTAACCCGTCAAACAGACTCCAGTTGGCGGTCTGCTCCATGCTGGCTTGTTGGCCAGCGCCAGGTGTACCCTGCAAGCCGCAAATGAGCCAGCCCCTACCACACCTTGGGCTCCCAGTGGTCGGTCAGCTCCACGCTGCTGATGGCGGTGTTCTGGTGCAGCCCCGCGATGCGCCGCTTCATGATCTCCGCTGCACAGGGGGGCGACAATTGGGGGGATTGTGCAACAGGGCAGCCAGCAGCATGCATTATGGGATTCATGAGTCTCGCCAACCACGCATGTTTGCGTCATGCCGTGGCCAGCTGTGAACCTCCTGCCAGCATCATGAGTTGCGCTAGCATGACCAACCAGGGGAACCAGCATGTTTCGAGTGCTCAGCACGCACCAATTGTGACCGTCTTGTTGATGGCCTTGCCCATGGCTTTGAGCACCACGCTCGAGTGCCCCTTCTCAGTCAGCAGGCTGCAACGGGCAGAGGCGGCGGTACCGGCGCAGCTCAGAGCAAGCGCTGGGGCTGAGTCCTGCTGAGACGGCCTCTAAAACAGCTCTGCCATGGGACCAGCAATTTCAGCTCAGCCATGTTGGATCGCTTGGCCTGGTGCACATATCCAACAAACAGCAGCAGCCCTTTGGCAGCGGCGCAGCATGTGCGGCTGCACCACCATCTGCTGATCCAGTACCAAGGCGAGGCCAGCACCATGGAGCTCAGCAAAGATGAAGCACGGTGGCACAGCGCACCTAGTGCCGTAGCTGATGTAGCTGCGGCTCTTGCCTTGGCTCGTGATGCGCACCTGCGCAGCGGCAGGGCAGCAGCGGCAGCAGCGGTAGCTCAGACGGCAGGCATGCAGCAGCACCGCTGAAGATTGCAGCACCAGACTGGCATCCGGGCTGCCAGCATTAGATGTGCAGGCATCAGCTGCAGGGAGGAGCAGCGGCCCCGCGCCGCCGCCAGCGCCGGCGCCCTTGCGAGCGCCACCCCGCGCACCTCGTTCTCCGCGTGCTCCTCCGCCTCCCGCGGCACGGGCACTCTCTGGTAGCGATCCATGGTGCGACAAGGCCTGTACCCAGCCCTGGGGCAGCTGAGCAGAGGGAGTGGCAGTGGCAGGGGTGCGTTTGTGGCGCGGGGGCTCGGCCTGGCGGCAATCGGGCGGCACCCACACACTGCTGGTGGTCGTTCCGAAAGGGTTGGCTGCAGATTCTGGGCCTGGCGCGCGTGGCCGCAGGGTTGGTCTTCCGTCTGCCGGCCCGGGCGCTCGGACAGCGCCGGCGCTCCTCTCCCCACGCACATCGGGCGGTGAATAGGCCGACACAAGCGCGACTCACCAGCGAGAGTTCTCCTAGCAGCGGGTTTGGGGGCGCGGCCTCGGGAGCGCGCTGTGTCGCCTGCTGGTCCGTCCTGAGTGCGATCCGCGTTGTGCAAACCCGCCAGGGCGTCGCCACGGGCCTCTGGCAGTCAGCCGCGACCGCAGCATGGACTTTCATGCCGCTCGGGGGTGGGCAATTGGCAGCGGCAGCATTGCTGGTGCACACTGCTGCTTCAGTAGAGCACGAGCACACGGCCGCCGGGCTAGCCAGCCACCCCCGCTTGACTGGTCGTCAAGGAACTGAATCGCTGGGCTCGCTGGGCGCCCGATCGGCTGCGGCGGCACCATGTCCCTGGCCTTCGATGAGTTCGGCAGGCCCTTCATCATCATACGAGTGCGCCGCGACAAACATGATTGCTGGCTCTGCCGGCTTTGGCCCCGGCGCCGCTGGCCATGCCCTGAATTGGACCCGGCATGGCTGATCACAGCGCCTGCAGCCGACCAGCAGCCTGCCGCCGCCCACTAGCCCACCCGCCGTCGCTGCCGCTTTGCCGCCGTTGCGAGCGCCGCCCGTCCCCCTGCCCGCCCCTGCCGCCTGCTGCAGGAGCAGGAGAAGAAGTCTCGGGTGAAGGGCATTGAGGCGGTCAAGTCCAACATCCAGGCAGCCAAGGCGGTGTCGCGGGTGCGCAGCCTGGCTGGCCGGCGGTTGCAGCACCAGCGGCTGTGTGCGCACCCTTCCGTCGCATGCAAGCGCTGCGCTGCTGCCTGGCCCTTTCTGGCCTTGCTCTCCAGCGGCTGTTGTTGCATTTGCACTGCCGCTGCATGCTGACAGTTGCCGCCGCTGCTGGCGGCACACAAACCGTCCTGTCGGTGCGCCGGCCCGCCCAACCGCCTGCATGCCATGCCTGTGCCTGCCCCCTGCTGTTGGTGCCACAAGCACTCTGCTGACACATTGCCGCTTATCTGTGCAGGTGCTGCGCACGTCCCTGGGCCCCAAGGGCATGGACAAGATGCTGCAGGGGCCGGACGGAGACATTGTGATTAGTGAGCGCACTTTCCGAGTGTCTGCCTGCTGCTTGTTATTGCCCGCTGTTGATGCCGGGCTGCTGTGCTGTGTTGCTGGCACAGTTGCTGCCTGCCTGCACCTGCCTACCCGCTAGCTGCTGTTACGCCTGACCAGGCGCTGCATGGTACCAATTCCGTGCTGCCGCCCAGCCTTCGTGGTCGGCTGATTGCTCTGCCCTCCGCTGCCTGCTGCAGCCAACGATGGCGCCACCATCCTGGAGCAAATGGAGGTGGAGAACCAGGTGAGCTCCACATAGGGTTGACTCATTGGCAGTTGCAACTCGCCGCTTGGGTATGCGTCTGGTGTGGGATGCCAGCAGCTGTCGGTGCAACAATGGACGGAGATCAGCTGCTGTGCCGCGCAGAGCAGATGGCGGTGCTGCAGACAAGGCTTCACATCGGTGCGGTTTGGGATGCTGCCTGCTGCAGATCGGCAAGCCTGCTGGCATTGATCTAGAGTCTGTGCTTGTGAGTGTGCCTGCTGCAGATCGGCAAGCTGCTGGTGGAGCTGAGCAAGAGCCAGGACCATGAGATTGGAGATGGCACCACCGGCGTCACGGTCAGTGCTGGGATTGAGGCATGCTCGTGTGTGATTTGCCGGCTGTCTGCGTGCGCACTTGTTGGGTCGCAGCACCCGCATGCCTGCTGGCAAAGAGGTGTGCGACGTCCTTGCATGCGTCGCGCCCTGCAGGTAATGGCTGGGGCACTGCTGGAGCAAGCGGAGCGCCGGTTGGACCAGTGCATTCAATGTAGAGCTGCCTTATGCTGGTTGTTGGGGCTTCTTCTCTGCAGGTCATGGCGGGTGCGCTGCTGGAGCAAGCAGAAGACCTGCTGGACCGGGGCATTCACCCGCTGCGCATTGCAGAGGGGTACGAGATGGCGTGCAAGGTGGCGCTGCAGGTGTGCAAACCGGCGTGGGATGCGGTTGCGTCGTGCCTGCATTACTGGTCAGACGCTGATTGGCAGAGGCTGCAGAGGGCTGCGCATGGCCTGCAACCCGGCATGCAATGTGGCTGTTTGCGCTCGGTGCGTTGTGCAGCGGTTGGGTGAGATTCCCACCACCAACGTATTCAGTGTCGAGTAGCATCAGCTGACCCGTGCCTGCTTGTCTAACCTTCTCCTCATTTCAGCGGCTGGACAAGATTGCCACCACCTATGAGTTCAGCGTGGGCCATCCATCGCTGGCTGACTAACTGTTCTGTGTGCCTGCCTCTCCTGTTCTTGTGCAGCGGCTGGACGAGATTGCCACCACCTATGTATTTCGCATGTCGCAGCATACGCCGACCATTTCGTGTATGCGCTTATTCTTGTGCAGCGGCTGGACGAGATTGCCACCACGTATGAGTTCAGCGTGGAGCAGCACGAGAGCCTGGTGAAGACGTGCATGACCACCCTGTCCTCCAAGATGTGAGAAACGGCAGCAGTGCAATGATGTTTGCGAGAATGTGTGCTTGCAGGCATGGGTGTGTACGCCTTCCTGTATTTTGAAGTCTGAATAAACGCACTCGCATGTGGTACCCTTCCAATCCAAATTCTCCCAACCCCACATCCCAACTGCAGCGTGGGCCGGCACAAGCGGGAGCTGGCAGAGATGTGTGTGCAGGCGGTGCTGGCTGTGGCGGACCTCGAGCGGCGGGACGTCAATCTGGACCTCATCAAGGTTTGATTTGGGGGTCACCAGTGCCACTTGTATCGCAATCCATCAGTGCGCTGGCTTGGACTGACGGGGCTTTGATGTTGTTCAAGTCTGACCGTTTCCTAAAATCCACACTTGCACCTGCGCAGCTGGACGGCAAAGGCAAATCTGGGCTGCTGTGTTTCTGCTGTGTCGATCGCCATCTGACCGCTCCCACATCGTGCTTGCATTCATGTGTGCAGCTGGACGGCAAGGTGGGCTGCGTTGCACTGGCGGCGCTTCACTGTTGTTTACGTCTTTGTCTGGCTTGTAGTCTGATTGCTCCCAGCCCATCCTTGCGCCTGTGCAGCTGGACGGCAAGGTGGGCGGGCGGCTGGAGGACACGGCCCTGGTGAAGGGCATCGTGCTGGACAAGGACATGAGCCACCCGCAGGCGAGCTGTTAACCTTGAAATGAGGTCTTCTTTTTGCGCCGTTGTGGATTTATTTGTGGCTGTGGTGCATGGGCCACCCGCAGGCGAGTGCTAGTTGTGTAGTTTCAGATGTCTATTGTGTCTGTTGTGGTTGGGTGCAACCGACAACCCTGGAGACTAAAGGGCACCGTGCTGGACAAGGACGTGAGCCGCCCGCAGGCAAGCTTCATCTCTCTGCCCCAGTCGGCGCTTCCTTGCTAGTTTGTTGAGCATAGCAGGGTTGGGTCGTTGGTGTGCTGGACAGGGACATGAGCCACCCGCAGGGGAGCCTTTCTAGCCCTGTCATAGTTAGCTTTTCGTATTAAGGGTTGTTCATGGCGTGGGCGGGAATTCCGATTCTGCAGATGCCCAAAGAGCTGCACGGCGTGACAATCACCATCGGTGCTATTGAATCAAATGTGAGGGGAAATGCCTTCCTTTTTCACATTCCACAACTTGCGCAGATGCCCAAGGAGCTGCGCGATGTCAAGATTGCCATCCTGACCTGCCCCTTTGAGCCCCCCAAGCCCAAGACCAAGCACAAGGCAAGAATGGCCGCCTGGCACTGGGCGGTTGCGGGTCTCAGTTGGGAGTGCCACTGCGTGCTCCGTTACTGTGGGCGCCTTCTGTCTGAGCATTGACACACTGCTGCTCACAGTTCTGTACTGTCTGCCTGACTTTCAAACTTCCATCCTTGCTGGTGGACATCAGCAGCGTGGAGTGGCTTGACGCGCACACCTTCCATTTACTGACGCACCATTGACAGTTTTGTGATGGCTCCCTAATACCCCATCACACTCTGCAGGTGGACATCAGCAGCGTGGAGCAGTTTGAGAGTCTGCGGCAGCAGGAGCAGCAGTACTTCCTCGACATGGTGCAGCAGTGCAAGGACTCCGGCGCCACGCTCGTCATCTGCCAGTGGGGTGAGGCGGGCTGCTGGGTGCGACAGGGATTTTGTGGTTGCTGTGTCTCACTTGCAAGGCGCACCCACCGCGGGTGCACACAGTGCAACTAAAGAGCTTCACCGATGCAGTCACTGCGCGACTTATGCTGCCTGCTTCAGCGATGAGGCCAACCACCTGCTGCTTCACCAATGCAGTTCATGCTTTTATGCTGACCGCGTGTGCTATCTGCCCGATTGTGTGCAGGCTTTGACGACGAGGCCAACCACCTGCTCTAGTCATTTCATCACATGGTCCATTCAAGCTAACATATTTATTGTGTAATTCACCTGCCCGCAGGCTTTGACGACGAGGCCAACCACCTGCTCATGCACAACGACCTGCCGGCGGTGAGGCTTGGTGTCGGCAGATCATGCATGTCAATAGCTCCAGCGCGTTGGCTGCCAAGACCTGCTCACGGGGCTGTGAGAGTTCACATCTACAGGACGCCTTCATTACCCGTGCGCGCATGTGATGTCCTACCTTGGCTGCTCATAACCACAGCCTTCTAACCATTGCCCGTGTTTTTCTCTCTGTCTATGCGCCGCAGGTGCGCTGGGTGGGCGGCGTGGAGCTGGAGCTGCTGGCGCTGGCCACTGGCGCCCGCATCGTGCCTCGCTTCCAGGTGCGACTCGATCGACATTTGGGATGTGGATTGCTCAGCAGCTGGGGATCCCCGTCCCACGTGCATGCGTGTGGCCCCAGGCTCACAAACACCTGCCATCTGCACAGCCCTACTGCTCAAAAGCATAGAGAGAAGCAAACCTCCATGTCGACGTTGCTGTGCTGACGCCATAACCGCGTTGATTGCACTTGCATTCCGCCCTGCGTGCTGCAGGAGCTGAGCGCTGCCAAGTAGGGCTACGCCAAGAGCGTGAAGGAAGTCAGCTTTGGCACCACCTTCTAGCCTGCCCCCTGACCTGCCCAGCTTCATGCCAATGCGAACCTCTGCAGGAGCTGGCCGCCTCCAAGCTGGGCTACGCCAAGAGCGTCAAGGAGATCAGCTTTGGCACCACGCGCGACCGCATGCTGTTGATTGAGGGCACGCCCAACAGCCGCGCGGTCACCATCTTCGTGCGCGGCGGCAACAAGATGGTGGGTAGGGGCAGGGGATGGGGTTTCAAGGCAGTTGGCGTTTGGTTGAGGGCACGCCCAACAGCCGCGCGGTCACCATCTTTGTGCGCGGCGGCAACAAGATGGTGAGAGGGTCATGGAGCGAGAGACGCGGCGGACATGGGGCACAGGAGCTTATTTTGGGCACACACCTGCGCAGCTGCCTAGATGAGTCACGGGCGAAGAAATGCGCTGCTGCCTAGACGATTCAGGGACGCTGTGCCTGCCTCTCCACCTGAGTACAAGCCACCCCTTTCCCTGCTGTGCACCAGATGATTGAGGAGACGAAGCGCAGCCTGCACGACGCGCTGTGCGTGGCGCGCAACCTGGTGCGGGACAACCGCATCGTGTACGGCGGCGGCGCGGCTGAGATGGCGTGCAGGTGGGCTTGGCTTGGCTGGTATTCCGACGGTGCGGTGCGCTGAGCACGCTTGCATACCGTCTGCTGCCTCACGCTGGCCAGTGCCATTGATAGGCAGCGAGTGCAGCTTAACATGCACAATTCCTTGCCGATGCTCTCTGGAGCATGTGGAGCATGCCCTCTTTGCTGGCCACTGACCCCTGCTTGCCCCTCTTCCCCTCACCCTCCCTGTGCAGCCTGGCGGTGGAGAAGGCGGCAGATGCAGTGCCAGGCGTGGAGCAGTATGCCATGCGCGCGTTTGCAGATGCGCTGGACGTGGTGCCGCTCAGCCTCGCAGAGAACAGCGGGTTGCCGCCCATCGAGAGCCTGACCGAGGTGCGATACTTGTCTGGCTTTTGATTGGTTGGGCAGTGGGTTGGGGAGTTGTGCGCTCAGCCTGGCAGAGAACAGCGGGCTGCCGCCCATTGAGAGCCTGACGGAGGTGCGCGACACGCGAGCTGGTTCCCTGGGATGCACATAGCCGCCGCAGCTTTTTCAGCACCCCGCAGCCCTAAGTTTGGGAAGCCACAACATGGCAGCTGCAGGACGCCAGACACTTCCCGGCTGGTTTCTCTTTCCTTGACACTCTCATGTGCTCTTGCTGAGCTGTTGCCCTTCACCTGCTGTCTTATGCTGCGACAGGTCAAGACGCGGCAGATGCAGGAGGGCAACCCGTACCTGGGCGTGGACTGCAACGACGTGGGCACCAACGACATGCGGGAGCAGGTCAGTCAGCAGCCAGGGAGCTTCGCTTTGGATTGTTCTCAGTCTTGCTAAGGCGCATTGGTGGGGACTGCAATTTGTGGACTGCAAGACTGGGCACCAACGACATGCTGGAGCAGGTTAGCAGCCTGCGTTGTCACCATGCTGCCCAACAGAGCGTGTGCGTGTTGGTGCGCCCTAACCAACCTTGCCTGCCCTGACTCCTCCAACAGAACGTGTTTGAGACGCTGATCGGCAAGAAGCAGCAGCTGATGCTGGCCACGCAAGTCTGCAAAATGATCCTCAAGGTGGGGGACGCAGCGCAGAGCAGCGCAGCACAGCGCGACACAGCATGGCACAGCAGGGTGGCAACCGCGCTTTTAGGCTGGTTGGTGGCTTTTGGCTGGCATTCAGCCCATCCAAGCTTTAGGCACTTTCCAGCTCACGCCTGCCTTTTGGTTGCTCCGTGCTTCCCTTTTGCAGATAGACGATGTGATCAAGCCAGCAGAGTACGAGTAAGGGCAGCGACAAGCTGCCAGCCAGCAGCAAGCTGCGGGGCAGCCGGCAGCTCTCCAGAGCAAGGCTCTTCTGTCTGCGAAGGGCGCCCTTCTCTCCTGCATGTGCAGCACACTGCGACTGTAACACATTTGGGCTGCCGCCAGGTCAATGTCATCCTCAGGCAATCAGAACACAAGGAACACAAATGCCAGCCGCTGCGTGCATGAATCCCGAGCCTTGCTACATCAGCACCCGGCTTCTGAGCTGAAGCGGCTTGTTACAGGCTGCCACAAAAACACATAAGACGGTTGGCAGTGCAGGACAAGGCATGAGCGGCCACAGTGAGGCCAAAGAATGCGGGTTGCGATTGAGCAGTTCGCCTCGAGGGAAATACGCAGTGGAAACAGGCAGGCACTCGAAGCAAGTTGTGAGAAAGCATGCACGACTAATGATCAAGCAGCAGGCATGCGCAGCAGGCATACCAGGCATTAGCACCTAAAGGCTGTTTGAGGTCTGCAGCGGAACCCCTGGCACAAGGTAAGTTATTTAGTAGGAGGTTGCAAGGGCAACCGACTGATGCAGGGCGGCCGCTGGAGAATGGTAGATGGGAGTGAAAAGGGTGGGCAAAAATGGGCTAGATTTCAGCAGTGGAGTTCCCCTGCGCACAAGCGTGGGGTCCTGGAAACTGCCGGTGGCAAAAGGCCGGCAACACTCGGGCGGCCGCTCAGTAGGCCGACACCGCCACCGACAGGGCCCAGCTGCAGGACACGAGGAGCCACCAAGCCACCAGGCGCTCCCAGCCCTGCAGCCGCATGCGCAGCACACGGCGCGGCTGCTGCCCAGTCAGCTCCCGCCGTAGCGCCACAAGGGCTGCCCTCTGATCATCGCTGGGCAGAGCGGGCGCCAGCCAAGAGCGGCCACACAGCCCACGCACCGCAGCTTCAACCGCATGCTCCATATCGGACAGTAGCCCGCGCTTCCGCCGCCGCAGCTGCCGGTCGCCGTTGGTCACACCGCCGCTGCCGCCGTCGTCATTGCTGCTTGCCGCTGTGCCGGCGTCGCGTGCTGCGCACGCTTCGTCCCATGCGCGCAGCGAGTGCGGCGGCTCGGTTTTGACGAGCACCAGCATGGGCAGGAGCAGGCCCATTGCAAACTGGAACAGAGTGAGGAATGCCTCGCACTCTGCTTCCGGCCGGCTGCTGCGGTCGAGGGCTGGAAACATGCTCTGGCCCACGCCGCCTGCGGGAGGAAGCGGGAACGGCGACAAGTAGGGCATGTGAGGAGCTGCCGGAGCGGGTACGCAGGATTTGCAGGGCCAGAGGGCATACGTGATAGCATAAGCGGAGGCATGTCGCATTTAGCCTCACCTGGGAGCACAAAGGCCAGCAGATGCATGCCGCTGTGGAACAGGCGGATGCGGCGCTTCGTCAGCGGGTGCGTCAGCATGGGGGCCGCACAGATGGTTGAGTTGGCGCGCACCTGCAAAGAGGATATTTAGAACTTTTGATTCGCAAAGGACTATATGACAGGCTGTGACAGTGCCGCACACAGCAGATGGTTGAGTTGGCGCGCACCTGCGGGTGTGGGGTGGGGGACAGGAGGACAGGAGTCACATGGGAGACACTGCGACACATTGCGGCCGTCCCGCAGCACATGCGCAAATGCAGGCAGCACAGGCTCCCGCCTGCAGGCACACACTTCTAAAGCACAACGCAACTCACCATGGCAACTGAATAGACTTGCAGCAGCAGGTGCGGCACCAGCGGCAGCAGCGGCAGCGGGTTGAGCATGGTTGCCATCAGGACCGCAACCAGGCGGCTGCCTGCAAGCCAGCAGGTATAGGGGGCAAGGCGGGCGGGCGGGTGAGCACGAGGGCTGGGCGGTGTCATTGCACCTGGCCCAATCTGTTGCATGCCTGCTCCTTCTTGCCCGCTGCGATGCTGGGTGGCAGGGCGCTGCGAGCAACGCCTGGCGTATCGTCCGCAGCTTGAAATTGCCTCCCCTAAACCAGAGGGGCGCCCCTTCAAACGCAAGCAATCGATCGCTCACCCCACGGCAGCTTGAGCACGTCCTTGATCGCCCCTCCCCTGTTGTGCAGACACCTTCCAACTTGCCAACTGGTGCCTTCCAACTTGTGCACCCATGCCCCTCTTGATTTGGTAAGTGCGCACCCCACGTCAGCTTGAGCACGTCTTTGATGAGCCCGCGCGCCCCCGGCTGCGGTGCATCGTCCAGCACCTTTTGGATGCCGCGCGCCTTGCGCAGCAGCGGGAAGGCGAAGAACACAAACCTGCACGGGGCAAGATAGGAAGGCAGCAGTTTGCCATTAGCAGCTGAGTGAGCGCTCTCAGCGGGAAGGCGAAGAACACAAACCTGCGTCAAAAGGAACGGGCAAGAGGAGGAAAGCAATGCAACACAGTATCAAGCTAGGCGGCAGTGGAGCATGCCGGCGGCCGCGCAACATTCAGTGCGTATAGGGGCGGAAACACACACTCGACGCCCAGCACCCACCTAAAGCCGACGAGCACGGACCGCCGCCAGCGGTCGTACCAGGCTGGCGCGCAGCAGGGCATGAGGAAGAGTCCCAGGCAGACGATGATGGACAGCACTCGCTGGAAGCGCTCGTTGCCGGGCAGGCTGCTCCAGGCCAGCAGCGACGCCAGCTGGGTGACGCCGTGCAGCGCCAGGCACGCGCTGCAGGGAGCGGCGGGCAGAGAGAGATGCACTGGTTTGGTTGGCTACATTGGCGTTATGCGGGACAAACGACAACAGCTGTAGCGCTGCTGAGGGGCGGCATGCAGCAGGCGACCAGACCAGGACGACGAGGCGGCGGTCTTGAGGGGGGGAACAAAGACGGCAGGCAGGAAGCAGCACCGTCCCCTCACCCATTGAGCATGCGGTCAAAGGAGCAGGTCAGCCAGGCCTTGCGGGCGGGCGCAGGGTCGTCGCTCCAGCAGCCGGGCAGCAGGGGCCAGCGGCAGCTCGTCCGCCGCTCGGGCGAGGCGGCGGCGGCACCGGTGCTTGGCGCGGTAGGAGTAGGGCGCCCGCTGGCGCCGCTGCTGCTGCCATCGGCTGCCACTGGTCTCTGCCGAACGCCACCCATCATCGGGGCCTCCTAACCCTTGCCGTCAGGGCGTTTGGGCGGAGAGCCACCGCGTGTCTGCAGCTCTGCGCGACTAGTGCACTCAGCTCAGCGGCGCCAATTTGTGCCGCCGCCCCGGGCTCCGGCAAGCGTAGGCACAAGGGGCTGCGTGCCCAGGTGCGTGCAGGTGCTGCACACAGCAGAACGCTCCACGAATTCTGAATCGGTCCGGCGTTTTGTAAGTTGCTCCCGCTGCGCAGCGCCCTCAATTGGCGGCGCTGCTCGCCGCCGACCGCGTGGTGCCGCTGGCCGAGGCCGGGGCCCACCTTCCTATTCGCCAGACTGAGAGTCCATCCCCCGTGGCTTTGTCTGAATGGTGCATGTCCTTACCGCATGCCTCTCAAGGCCGGCAGCAGGCACTGGCAGCTTGTGTGCAAAAAAGCAGGCGGCATGTGGCCCATGTGGCCCCACCTGCCACAGCTGTGTACCGCTGGGACGAGGGCGCATGGCGAAGGCGCATCAAGGCACCTGGCTCGGCTGGGCCGTGCCTCCCTTCGCTGCGTTGCCAAGTTGGCTCGAGCTGCCGGTGGGCCCCTCGCTGCTCCGCACCGCTCGAGTTGCCACCGTGATGAGCTTGCAGCGGCCGTCCCCTGCATTCCACACCAGCGGCTGCAGCAGGGGAGGAGAAACGCACCAGGCAGTCAGTTAGCCGCTGCCCTGCATGGCTTCTCCAACTTGTGCCTGGCTTGCCAGGCACGTGCCGCCCCAAGTCACATGCAAGCATGGGCCACATGCATGCATGCATTCTGGGTACAAGCACTCCGACCCTACTGCCGGCCATTCTTGAACAAGCTGATTGCCAACTAACCTCACCTGTGATCGCTCCTGCAGGCCGTGAGGGTTGACCACCAGCTCCAGAGGGTCCTTGGGATTCTCCGGGATGCGGTACCAGCCAACCAGCACCTGCGCTTTGGGGATACCACATGGGTGCACTCAGGCACCAATCAGGGCGGCAGGGGCGGCAGCGATGCTAAGCTGGGAAAGGCGGGGGAGACTGTGCTCCTTGTGACGGACACCTGCGGCAGCGTACTCTCTCTTTGCTCAGGGTCGCACCTGCCGCACCAGCATCGCCCGCGCCTGCAGCTGCAGGAAGCTAAGCTGCTCGCCCTCGGCAGCAAATGCAGCCGCGTCCTGCACCACAAGGCACGTCTCCTTGCCTGCGGTTCAGCAGGGGCAACAAATCTAGCAACGTTGCAAATGGGTTGTGTGCAGCAAAGGCAGCCGCATCCTGCACCACAAGGCACGCCTCCTTGCCTGCGCAGCAAGGAGGGCGGCAAGGTGTATAAGTTTGTGGAGGTGGGGTGGGTCACCAGGCAAGTGGAGTGGTGAGCAGCGCACATGCCACAAAGTCTGAGAGAATGACCACAGGCGTTGGGAATAGCATGCCGCTGGCGACTGGCTTCCTGCCGGCTCCCTGTTGGCCCTCCACACCCACCCAGCAGGCTCAGCGGCTTGACAAAGTCGGGCTGCCGTGCTATCTGCGTTGGTGGATGCACACATGCGAGGCAGCAGGTCAGTTGGTGTGCAGTCCTGCAACGGTACCTGCTGCTGCGCAGACTGCTCAGTAGCCTGCTAACACCTGCCAAATGTAGAGCACTTGGCTGGGTCACCTGCGTCAGCGCCATTGCCGCATAGTTGTTGCTGTTGACGGCCACGCCGACCGGCAGGCGGGCGTTGTCCTCAAACCGTGTGGCGCCCACATATGTCATCTGCATTGGTGGAAGCACAGGGTCGTGCACCCTCATGGCAAAGCCGTGTGGCAAAGCAGCTATACAGGGGTTGGTAATGAGCATAATATTGGTGGCGTTCACATAGGCTGCTCTTCATTGGCACACCTTCTCAGTCAATATGCTCATGCCGGGATGTCCGTTGTCCTGCGGCAAAGCAGGCAGGCAGGCGGGCAGGAACCAATCAGCAGTTGAAGTGCAGGGAAAGGCTGGGCGCGGCGGCATGCTATGCACAATTCACAAGCTGCCCTGGCGCAAGCACTGCAGGCAGCACTATGGCCAGATCCATGAAGCTGCAAAAGTGCGGCTGCGGCTGTTTCTATAGGGCGGCTGTGCATTTGCGCAAACAGGGCTCACCTCCAGCAGCCGCCGGATGTTGAGCTGTACCATGAGGACCATTGCTGAGAACGGGGTAGAAGGGAACTTTGATAAGAAGTTGAGCACGTGCACAGCACAGCAGCTTGCAGCGATGGGCCTCCGCCTGTTTGAAGATGGTGAGCAGAGGACATTACAAGTGCTTGGCGCTCTCATACCACCTGCTGCCAGTTGCCGCTGACATACAGACACCTGCAGGCGGCACCACGGCAGCAGTCAGGCAGCACAATCGAGTGTACGGATGCACCTACCATCGAAGCGCAGCATGTCTGCCTGGGTGATGGTCCCGTGCCGGGCGCTGCCATCATCTCCGGGGCTCAGTCCAGCCGACCATTGAGAGTCTGCAAGTTAAAGAATTGAATGGTCGTGCAGCCATGCACCATGCCTTGCTCCAGATGGAATGATGACCAAAAAAGCCCATCTGCTGAGTTGCAGGGTTGGCATTGGTCAAAGTGCCTGCTCTGCGCACCGCACAGCACGATGGCGGCCTTGTGGTCGGTTAGCTCCGCCAGTTGCTGCATGTCCCGCCGGCTGCATCACAGAGTGACCGATTGCAAGGGACAGAAGCGGCGGGTTGATGTGAAGGTTGCGGTGCGTGCCAGGAGAGCCCAACCACCAGCACTAACAAGCCCGCCGGCGGATTGTGGAAGCGCAACAACACAAAGCGGCAATCCGTGGCCCGCCACCCACCTGCGTGGGTCGCCCCTCACATGCACCAGCCGCAGGTGCTGGATGCCGTTGCGCCGTGCACGCTCCGCTGCGGTGGCAGGGTGCAAAGCAATGTTCAGTGCTATGCAACTACTGCGGCAGTGTGCGGTGCGGCTGGCCCAGTGGGATGCCTCAGCAGCTCCCGGATCGTAGCACGGCAGCAGAATCAGTGCTGCCGTCGCCGCAGCCGCTGCTGCTGCTGCTGTTGCTGCTGTTGCTGCTGCTGCTGCTGCCGCCCCAGCTTCCACATGTGCATTACCGCCGCACCAAAGGCCTTTTGCTCAAAGTCGTGGCAGTTGAACAGCGTGACACGACTGCCCTCCGGCAAGCTCTGCAACATCGACGAGGTGCAGCGGCAGCGGCAGGTGAAGAATTGGCAGAGCCGGGTGGCGTTGGACCCCTGCTCCTGACCTGCACATGAGGCAACCAACGGTATCGCCTAGCCCTCTGGCGCCGTGTATCGGCAAGCACTGCAGCTAGCTACTTATCATGCACCTGTGGGGAGTGGTCCAGATGCCGCAGCAGCTCCCACATGAATGTATCGCCCATCCACCTGCAAGAAGGAAACAAAGCAAGCCGACTCCCACATCAGCATGGCACATTGCCTTGCATCACCCTGCAGGGATGTGCGGGTGCATGCACGAGGGGGTGCATGGGCAGATGCATGCAAGGAAAAGGTTGGGATGGCAGAGCGGTGCAAGGCGACAGCGTGGCACAGCATGGCACAGCACAGCGCACAGCGCACCCGCAGATCAGCAGCTCGTGCTTGGCTTTCCAGAACTGCAGGCAAGAAGGGCGCGCAGGCAGGCACAGCTGCCCCTCAATGACAAGAAGCAGCACTGCACCGCAGCAGGAGTTGCGGAGCGCCCAGCACGACAGGTGTGCAAAGGAACAGCGCAACATGCACAGCGCCGCACGCACCTTTGCACCAACGGGCGTGAAAAACAGGCCCTGTGCGCTGGCGCCGTTGTCTATTCCCAGCTCGAGGGCAGCCAGCTCTGCTGCATCACCGCCAGCGCTGCCCTTGTCGTTGCCGTTGCCGCCGCTGCTGTTGATGGGCGCTGCGCTGTGTGCTGCCTCGCCAGCACGCGCAGCATGGCCGTTGTGGTTGTTGGGGCGGCAGCGCCCGCTGATCGCCTCACAACTGTCAAAGTCGAACGATACATTGCCCAAAGGAACCTCGTCGCGGCTCCTGGCGCCGAACAAGTGACGCAGAGCAGGCACAGCAGAGTGGATCAGTTGGCATGCCAGGCAATACAGGGCGCAGCAGGAAGTGGCAGCAGTCGTGTGCACTGCACTGGTGCACTGCACTGCATGCCTGCCTGCATGCACGCGTCTGCCCCTCAACATGCTCGTGAGCAACAGCACACGCCCATTCAGAGCCCATTCAGCAAGGGCGGAACCGGTCTCGATAGCTGGCTGTTTCAACAAATCCGTCATCAAGTCGCACATAGCCCACTTGGCTTCGTCGGCTCTAGAGCACCCGCAGCACAGGCGCGACTTGCCTCAGAGTGTAGGCTTCTGGCGACCAGTTGCCGGCATCCACCGCCACTGCCAGTGGCTGCGGCAGCGGTCGGTAGCCAGAGAAGCCCAGCCTGCAGGGAATGCATATGCAAGTGCAAGCGAAGCGTGGGCGCGCTCCAACCCAAGATGTGTCCGCACATGCTGAACTTGCGTGCTGCACGCCGCAACACAGCCGATTCGACAATGGATCACTCTTAGAACTCTTACAACAGACAACAACTGTGTCCCGCAGCCTCACGAGTCAGTACCTATAAGAACTTACCTGCCGGGGTGCAGCAGCACCGCTGCATCGCCCCTCCGCAGCCGCCGCTCGGGTGGCGGGTTCATGATGCACTCACCGCTCAGCGAGTTGTGCAGGCCCAGCACAATGCCGTCTGCATGTGTGATGGGTGGGGTGGGCGGAGCACAGCAGTAAAGCTCGTGGCAACCTGCAGCTGCGAAGAACAAGGACAAGAATGAGCCCTGCAAAACTCACGCCCCTAACTTCCACACATCGCTTTCCTGGGAAGCAAAAATGCAGGTCCCTGAAGCGCCTTGTACACACTAATTGAAGGCAAGTGCAGCAATGCACGGCAGTCGCCACCTGGGAAGCAAAAGTGCAGGTCCCTGAAGCACGCCGTGCGCCAGAGCTCCGGCACCGGCAGCATGATGCCGTGACTAGGGCCGGTTGCATCCAGCAGCATGTGTGTGCAGACGCTGACGATTGGGTTCTCTAGCAGGCGTGCGTATCTGGCAGGGGCGGGGCGGACGGGATGCATTGGCCGTGACAGACGCAACAACAGGTCAAATCGACAGCAGCACTGTAATCGATATCAGGAGCTAATGAGGGCAGCAGTCTGGCAGTTGAGGGGCGGACTGCGGGGTTGTATCGACCACGCATGCGTGGGGGGACAATTTGTGACAACAGAGTTGGAATATGGGGCTGTTTCCGTTGCAGGCGGGGCAGCTGCCGCCGGTCCCCGAGGCAGACTGCCAACCTTGACAGGTTGACAGCTTGACAACATGCAACCACTTACCGCCTGGCACAGAGAATCGTTGTGTTGACGGGAACCACTCGCTGGGAGCAGGCATACTCCAGCAGGGGGGCGGCGCCATTGGTCTTCAGCTGCAGACGGGAAAAGGTGGCGGCAGCAGCAGCAGCTCAGGCTGAGTAATGAGGTGATGCAAGGGCCATACTCCAGCAGGGGGGCGGCGCCATTGGTCTTCAGCTGCAGGCATGGCAGGGAAGTCACCCAGGCTCACTGAACGATTGGTGCAAGACGGTATACTCGAGCAAGGGGGCGCCGCCATTGGTCGTCAGCTGCAGGGAGGAACAGGCGGCGGGAGCAGCTTAGGCTTAGCACTGGAGTGATGCAAGAGCCCATTGCCCAGCAAGGGGCGGCGCCATGGGTCTTCAGATGCGGGCGGGCTCGAAGCAGCAGCACCTCAACTTCGAGCGGTGCCAGATGGCAAGATGCAATGAGGCACCAGTGTAGCTCATCCTGCGGCAGCTCAGGTTGCGCATCCTATTTCTCCCATCTCACAATGCTGCCACCCTGGCCCCCGTCCTGCGCACCTGCGCCGCCACGGTTGGCCCGCCGCCATCCGGCCGCTCCGCTTCGACCATCTCATCCAGCAGGACCGCTGCCCGCAGGACCAGTGCGTCTGAATCGCGGGACAGCAGGCTGCAGTCGCTGCAGGCGGCAAGGGAAGGGTGGCGAAGAGCAAACGCTTGGAGCGAGGCGAAGGCATGCCTCTTGCGCAAGATGTGGCGCCTGTGGCCACAACAAGTGCCTTTGCGCAAGAGGCGCCCACAATAGCTTGTGAGACGGGAAAGCTGGCAACGTCGGTTCTGCTGGAGCGGAGCGCAGTCGGGAGACGTGCATTGGTCGCCCACACTGCCACTGACCTGCACAGCACCACCGAAGCAGCGTCCGTGGCAGCCACCATGCGCAGGGCTGCTGGGTCGAGAGGGCTGCCGTTGCGGAACACGAACTGCAGATGATGCGGGATGCCGTTTGGACACGCTTGAGGCTTTTGGCGCCGAGACAGGAGCACTGCAAGCACACTGCACTGCCCCGTTGCAGCGGCTCCAGACATGGGGCGGCCTGACGCTTTGCTGCACCATACTAGCGGCACCAGACATGGTGTGACAAGGCAAGAAAATGGGCATCTGGTCCGCCTCACCTGTGTGCCATAGCGGGACGGCTCTGGAATGACCTGCACACAGCAAGCACAGCGTGCACAGCAGGCACACCAGGCATGTCAGTTCTGTGCTGGGCCAGAGCTGCAGACGCATCTGCGCAGCCGGCTGGTCAAACCTGCTCACAAAGGGAGTGGCTGCTAAACCGGCCCTGTCCATCCAGCGGCAGGCACGAGCAGGCAACCTGTGATTACGCACGTCAACCTGCCTGCTTGAACAGCTTCTCCATTTCCAACTTGTCTCCCTGCAGCAAGCAAGCAGGCCGCAGCGTGAAAGAGATGGCAGCGGATGACCCGGGACGTGACGGCAGAACTATTTCAGTAAGTTGGTCAACAGATGCCTTGCCTGCTGCGCCAGGACAACGACGACTCCGCCGCCCTCGCCTCGGTTGGCGGCGCACAGCTGCGCCATGGGGGCGGATTTCCAGTGTGGGTGAGTTTGCTGTGAGTGGCGACACTGCCCCTTGTTTGGGGTCACACAGCTGCAGCCCAACCCCTGGTGCACCATGCAGTTTGCAAGTAGTGAATTGACAAGGCACTACCTTCCCTGCTCACACTCACCTGAGCCAGCACCCGGATCAGCTGGCTCAAGTTCCAGCTGGATTCGCTCCAGGCCAGCACCACGGTGTGCCCCTTCTCATAAACCGTGCTGCGGAAGCGGAGGGCAGACGAGGGCAGACGGTGCACATCGATTCACGGGAGTCTCCGCATGAGTCAGTGACAGCGGCCCAGAAATGCAGGTGCAGCAGGCGGAGCGCACAGGGAAGCGGCGGGGCACCTGCCCTGACATCTGTGCGCAATCACAACAGGCATGCCTGCTCAGCTTGTCCAAAAGATTGAGTGGCGCACCTGCCGCGCTTGACATTGCTCTCCAGCATTTCCAGCACCAGCTGCACATATCGAGAAGCAAGTGGCCGCGCGATTTGAGCGGGTCGCGATGTGCCGATCGGCACCTCGGATGCCGCACGGCCAGCATGCTGCATGGCCGCTGCACTAGCTGGAACGCAAACTGCATGGTGCGCCAGGCACCAGTGCTGGCCCTACACCGCAGCTTGCCTGCTCCACAAAGGTGAGAACCAGGGCAAAGGATGCAAGGCCGAATACTGCTGTAAGGACCGCAAACAGCTGGCTGGGGAAGCCGGCATAGTCCTCCGGCAGCTGCTGCCTGCAAGCCGAGAGTTTGGTGCCGGCGGGTGCAAGGCAGGGTGAGCTGCACTGAGCTGGGTGCGGTGGCGTTGCCACCCACTGCCTGCAGCACGGCATAGGCGCAAACAGATGGCAGCTTACCCCAGCACCACTGCAAGCACAGAGTAGAGGGAGTGCCACGCCTGCTCCAGCGGCCCGGTTCCCTGCAAGCGCAGGAATTCCGACACACTCAGCTCGTTCAGAGTCTAAGCCGCTGCAGCAACTGCACTCTTGCGGGCTTCCCAGATACACCATCACCAATGGGCCCGTTGCACAAAGAAACAACTACCGGGCGCACGGCGCTGCTGTACATGCATCTCCTCCCTGCCGGCAAGGAGCAACATGGCGTGCCGGCGCGCCTGCGGCAGCGGCGGCAGCGTTTCGTCCAGGTTCCGAATGAGGCTGGCCTCCACAAATGCGCCGGTGATGAACACTGTAAACAGCCAGAGAAGCAGGTGGGGTCGGTTGCGGAGGCAGTTGGTGCTGTTGAGGCATTCGGCTGTTCGGCTGTTCGGCTGTTCGGCCCGCAGAGGGCATCTGGCTGCTGTGAAAGAAGGTCTAAAACAGACCCACCTGCAGCGTTGAACACGAGGAACAGCTGCAGGTCGCTCCATGTGTCCTGCCGCCAGTTAACTGCGCCGTGCATGCCGGTGGGAGGGGTGATAGGATTGGGCGGGGTGTCACGAGCGGCGAGCGGCACGAAGGTGCGCATTCGCTGAGCAGATGTGCACAAGCCGTGAATCGTAGCGGCAGTCCGCCAGGTGGTGGGGCGCTCATGCCACTCTTATCACGACGGCACACAGTCCTGGGCACGACCACAGCCCAGCAAGCCGCGGTGGCGCGCCTAGCACAGCCTACGCACAGTAGCGGTACCGTTGGCGGTCCAGCCATCTGTCCAGCCGCTGGCGCCACTCGGGCGGCGGCGGCGGCTCTTCAAACTCCTCATGCTTGCGAGGCCGCTGGCTGGGGCTGCAACGCAGCAGCGATTCAAGGAAGGAAGGGCGGGTGGGCAGCATGGCGGGCCCGCAGGGGCCACCCCAGGCGGGCCTGGTTTGCTGTCCACGCTCATGCACCCCATCTGCCAGCCCCGCTTGGCATGCTCACTGCACTCGTGAGTCGCCACAGTCCAGCGAGCCCTGCTGCGACTGCACGTGATGGTGCATGTCCAAATCTTTGGCCCAATCATGGCCCGGGCCGGCGCCGCCCATGCCGCCGCCGCCGCCGCTCCCTCGACCGCCGTGGGTGGCGGCCTGGGGTGCCGCTTGTCGTCGCGCCGTCCTCTTCCTGCTGCATGGCGCCCCACGCTGAGCCAGCAAACGGCGGCTGAGCGCGGTGCGGGACACGCAGAGAGCTTGCATAGCGGGCCGGTTTGTGAACGGCTGCTCCCGCACGCTGACAGAGCATAGAGTGGGATCTCAAAGTCGGTGGAAGTCACGTGGTGTGGTGCGGAAGCGGGAGAAGCCGGCATGAACGCAGGAGCGGTGGCGCCGCACAAACCCTACCAGTATCCGCGGTGCCTCCTTCCGACATCCTTCCTGTCTGCAGTTTATGATCATGGAAAGCTTGTACAGAGCCTGACGGATGGCAGTTTAGCCATGCATTCACTCGAAAGTCGCCCAACCCTCTTCCGAGGCAGGCGCGGGTGCTGCTGCCGCCGGTGCCGCCGCCGGTGCCGCACCCCAACCCAGCAAATCCTGCAGCCCTGCCGCCGGCTGCTGCTGCGGCGCTGCAGCAGCCACGGGCACGCTGCTGCTGCTGGGAACTGCAGCTGCGGCTGCTGCTGCTGGTGGCGGTGGGAGGATGCCAGCTGGCTCTCCCGGTGGCGGTGCCAGCGGCATGAGCCGACCGGGTGCCGCACAGCTGGCTGGTGCTGCAGCTGTGCTGCCGCCCAGGCGAGCCAGGAAGCTGTCCCCATCTGGCTCTGCATGCTCCTTCTTCCTCATTGTGATCCTGTTTGGGGAGTTGTAGGATGCGCAGGAGGCGGGCGGGAAGAGCAGTCAGTGGTTAGGGGCAGTTAAGACCATGCATGGCGGCCAAGCGAAAATGCAGCAGCCAGGCCCAAACCCAAAGCCGCCAGCTGCTGCGCCATGCCCAATGCGGCTGGCATGGCACTGTGCCCCCACCATGCCGCTGCATACCCCGTGCACCAATCTCACTTGATCGTCTCCCCCTCCTTCAGCGACAGGTCGCCGGCGCTGCGGTACAGCGCAGCCGCCTCGGGCATCAAAGCTGAGGCTGCCGCCAGCGGGTCTTGCGCCGCGCTGCAAACAAGTACGTCATGAACAGGTAGGTGGGGTTGGTATGCATCAATGCTGAGGCAGCCGCCAGCGGGTCCTGCGCCGCGCTGCAAACAATAAAAAGGTGGCGCGAGCTTCGTATGCATGAGTAGGCAGATGGGCGTGTGCGGCAGCAGGCGGCCAATCATGACAAATTTACGAAGCATGCTGCTCGACAGTTGATTCACCCCCATTCCACCTGATTTTGCGCATCTCTTCATCACGCTTCTGCTGGCGCTCGTGGTCTTGAATCGCCCTGCAGCAATGGAAAGATAATTTGCACAGTTGATGGTTCAGCTTGCATATGCTTCGCTGCGCAGCAGCATGCACCGGATCGCATCCGCGGCACGGAAAACACCACTATCTGGCTCGCTGCCTGCGAACTACCCACTCTCTAGCTGTCCACCACACCCATCCGCTGGGCTGTGAGCTTTGAAACCAGCCAGCACTCACACATTGGAATCAAGCAGCCAGCGCACACACATTGAGGTCAACCAGCCAGCACTCACACATTGAAATCAAAGGCGGTGGAGCGCTCCGCGAAGGAGATTCCCACAAAGGCGTGCCGCTTGGAGGCGGCGTCCTGTGGACAGCGGCAGGGTTTGAGCAGAAAATGGGGGGTCAGCAGATTCACATGAGATCAAGCCTCAAGGGTTCAACCGTGAAAACCAAGCAACACAGGCACAGGGTTGCTGTACCAGGCGACCGCCCTCCAATTCCGAACAACAAAAAAACGCACCTCCAGGCGCAGCACAAAGTTGCGGGAGGAGTCGGCCGCCTGCTCCACTGCGATGTGAGCCTGGCCGGGCGGCACGGGCGCCACGCCAAACAGCTCCCCCCTGCAATTAAATGGGTGAGGAGCAGGGCCAGTGAGCAGTTCGCAGCATGCTCCACTGCGCTGTGAGGATAGCGCCCCCAAACAGCTCGCCCCTGCCCATGGTTGGTTGCAACAGGTAGGCGATGAGGGTTCGGCGGCATGCTCAACTGTGATGTGATCATGGCACCGCACAGAATGCAGTGTAACGAGAGGGCGTCAATGGCTGGAGCACAGCCGTGCCAGCATAGCAAACTCACACAGAGGGACTGTTGCCACTCACGTTTGGGGCTTGTTGGCAGGCACTGCTAGTCCAAACACAGGAGGAAGAGAGAGCTAAAACCGATCCTGTGCGCACTCACGTCTGGGGGTCCTCCAGCCGCACCTCAAGCGCCGAGCCTTGGGCCACCACGCGGCAGCGGCCCGTGAAGATCTGCGGGCAGCAGCCGTGCGGCAGGAGTTGTGCGGCGGGCAGCATGGCAGGATATGCCACATTGGTGATCAATCATTCAATCAAAAGCATAACATCAGCTGTACAATGAAATGCGTGCCTTGTCGTTCACGCGCCACTCGCCGCTGCGCCAGCCGCTGGCGCCCACGCGCGGCGGAATCTTGAACACCTGCTCTTGAATGGAGAGAAGCGGTTGTTGGGGTGGATGGTGAGGCAGCTGCATGGTGGCCAGCTCAAGAATGGCAGCAATTGCTCCACGGCAGCAAGGGAATGGCAGCAGCGGAAGGCGGCCCAGGTCAGGCACGCGCAGAGCAGTAGCGCCGTCGAGCCTGTGTTGCCATACAGTTAACTCACGTCAAGCTCCTTGTGCACAAAGAGCACTTGCTCCAGCGCCATGGCTTCGGTTCGCGGCAGTCGAGGCAGACAGACGGCGGCGCAAGTGGCGGCGGTGGGTGCTGACCGAGGGCTGGCGGGCAGGCGCTGCGCAGGTGCGACTCGTACAGGCGTGCTGACACGATCGAGGGCTGCGCGGGGCGCGAGATGGCCGCTGCAGGGAGGTTGGCAGACGCGTTGGTCGTTCCGAAGGGAGGCCTGGCGATCGGGGCTACGCAGCAGCGATATGGATGTCGGAGTGTGTGATCGGCGCAGGAAGCAGCTCTCTTGAGCATGTTGCGACCTGCATTTGTTTCGACCGCCGCTGGGAGCCACGAGCGCATTCCCTTTCACTCCTGAAAAGTGATCTCAAGGTCCCAGAGCAGCTTCGGGGCCATCACGGTTCGGGGCCAGAGAGAACTGACTCTTTCGTCCCCCAGCCTGGTCCACAGGGGCTGGAAGCCCGATCTTGCGATCTAGAGAGGCAAGCGGCACAGCAATGCAGCGCCGGGAGCCCTGATCGCCTGCCCTGTGGGCCCCGCCCGCCGCCGACCGCTGCCGCCACCGCCCCTAGCAGGTGCCGCTCGTCGGCCGCCCTGCATGCAACGAGACACCAGCTGGCAGCCCATCACCAGCGCAGCGCAGTACTTCAGCTTTGTCGAGGCGGCGCCGCTGGCAGTCATCTATTGCACCGCCCCCTGGTGGGTGTTGCTTGACCTGTTGCATTCCGCCCGCCCTTCCGCGCCTGCCCTTGGCAGAATCTGCATGCACGTTCAGCGCCTTGCCCTGCTGTGCTGCGGCCCGCAGGTGCTTCCGCTGCAAGCAAGTGGCCGAGAAGATTGCCGGCTTCCCCGCTGACTATGCGGAAGTGAAGTTTTACAGCATTGACCTGCAAGACTGCGAGGTGGGTGCTGGGGCAGACGGCTGTCGGCTCGACTGCGGTGCGAGACCATGCTGCCTCTGTGCGGCGCTGACGCTTGCGGCTGCAGAGCTCTCACACCAATCCCACAGCAGGCTGCTGGTGCTGATGATCCTGCCACAACACCGGCCAATCTAGCATGCTGCCTCTCAGTGTGGCCAGAGCAGCCTCAAACCTGCTGCTCCTTTGCTTCCCTTGCTGAGCGCAGGAGCTCGGAGACGTGCTGGACATCCGCACGCTGCCCACCTTCCTGCTGCTCAAAAGCGGCACAGAGGTGGCCCGCCTGGAGGGTGTGCCGCAGCAGCGCCCTGCCCGCCGCTTGGCACAGGCCCTTCGGGAGCACCTGCTGGGCGCAGCGGGTGCAGCGGGCGCAGCGGGCGCAGCGGGCGCAGCGGGCGCAGCGGGCGCAGCGGGCGCAGCAGGCGCAGCGGGCGCAGCAGGCGCATCCAGCTCGACTTGATAGCCCGCCGCCACGGCCTCCAGCAGCCAGGCCGGCCCTAGCGAACTTGTCAACTGGTCAACAGTCCAGCAGCAGGCGATAGTAGGCCTGGCACGCAGCGATGAGCCGGCGGCGCACGGCTCGCTCGCGGCAGGTGGTGAGCAGCGATGAGGAGGAGGCTGGCCCTCCACCGCCCCGTGCAGCCCGGCGCGCAGCGCTGCAGCTGAGCCAGAGCCAGCACGCCTCTGGAGGTGGCAGCTCAGCAGGCAGTGCGCTGGCCATGCTGCTGGCAGGCGCCAAACCGCCGGCAGCACCCAGCGGCGGTACCGGCGGCGGCAGCTGCAACCCATCCCAAGCAGCAGCGGGGACAGCAGCAGCAGGGGCACCAGCTGGCGGCTCGCCTGCAGCCAGCCGCCGGCGGGGCCGTGCCACATTGCCCCGGCCCAAGCAGTCCGTCCCAGCTGTACTCGCGGCGGCGGCGGCCGACGGGGGCGGCAGCCAGCAGCAGGGCGCTGCTCCGCCGGCAGCGGCAGCAGCAGCGGCGGCAGCGGCAGCGACGGCAGCGGCAGCTGAGCTGTGGGTGGAGAAGCATGCTCCGCGCAGCGAGGCGGAGCTTGTGGTGCACAAGAAGAAGGTGCAGGAAGTGCGGGAGTGGCTGGAGCAGCAGCGTGCCAGCCTGGGCCAGCGCGGCGCAAGCCGCCTGCTGGTGGTGTCAGGTGCGCCGAGAGGGGCTGCTGTGCATGTGATGGGGATGGAGAACCCATTGTTAGGGCGGCATGCATTGGCGCTAGCTGGGCTTGCTGCAGGAGGAGTGCAGCCACACCCGCAGTCCCGCTGGCCGCTTTTTGCAAAGCTGTTGGTGTGCCTACGCTTTCTTTCTTCCGCAGGCCCATCGGGCTGCGGCAAGACAGCCACGCTGACCACTCTGGCTGCAGCAGTGGGGTTCGAAGTGTCTGAGTGGCGCCCGCCACCGGCTGTGCAGTGGGAAGAGGCTCAGTATGCCGGCATCCAGCGCAGGCAAGTTTGGGACGCAGCGCATGCCCTTTGTCAAGCGGTGTGCCAGTTTAGGCAGATGGTGCCATGGAGCAGTGACCGTTGTCCCCGGTCTGCCGAGTGTGCCATACTTGTGACTGCTGGCCAGTGTGCCATCAAATCCTTGCCTGACGCATCCCTGGAACAAGGCTACCCGACTCCCTCCCATCCCCCTTGCCCCCCTGTGTGCAGGAACAAGGTGGAGGAGTTTGAGGAGTTTGTGGTGCGAACCAAGATGCCGCACCTCTCCCTCCGCAGCAGCACAGCCAGCAGCACCAGCGGCACTGGCCAGCCGGGCGCAGGCAGCGGCAGCCCTGCAGCCGGTCCACGCAGCAGCCAGCTGCCGCGCCCCTCGCAAGCTGCGGTTGCGGAGGCGGCGGCAGCGGCACGCGGCGGCGGCAGCCAGGGCGGCAGCCAGGCGCTGCGGCCGGGGCGGCTGGCACCCAGCCTGCTGCCCACGTTAGTTATAGTGGACGATCTGCCTCATGCAGCGGGGCCTGAGCAGCGGCGGCAGATAGCACAGGCGCTGGGTGACATGGCGGCGGGGGCACGCTTCCCAGTGGTGGTGGTGGCAACAGAGACGAGCGGCAAAGCGCAGCAGGAGAAGGGGCTGAGCGCGGCGGCGGGCACGTACCAGGGCCTGCACAAGGTACGAGGCTTGTGAGGAAGACCGCATGAAACATGCATTGCATGATGCTTGGTCTAGGTCGCGCGATTTGAGGAGGGTGTATGGCCGGCTGCCTTCCTGGCAATGCAACATGCTTGGAGTACTGCTGCACCCACGGCATTCAACCCACCTGCCTACCTCTTGCAGGAGCTGGTGGCTGTGCTGGAAGCACATCGAGCCACCACTATTTCCTTCAACCCCTTCACGCCGCTTGGCATTGCCAAGGCTTTGAGAGCTGTGCTGGACAAAGAGCGGCTGTCGCTGCCCGATGCTGAGGTGGCAGCCATTGCAGAGGGCTCCAATGGAGACCTGCACAACGCAATCGCCACGCTGCAGTTTGTGTGCACGGGTGCTGCCCCTGCTGCCGCGCCAGCCAAGGGGCGCGGTAAGGCGGCTGCAGGGCGCGGCACCAAGCGAAAGGCGGCAGGCAGCAAGGCGGCGGGCGCAGCAGCGGTGGCAGGAGGGCAGGATGGCGGCGCCAGAGTGGCGTTTGCGCTTAGAGATAGCTCGCTGTCGCTCTTCCATGCCCTGGGCAAGCTGCTGTATAACAAGCGGCTGCCAGCGGCGGGCAGCGGCAGCCAATCGACAGCGGCAGCACCCTCGCAGCAGCAGCAGCAGCAGCAGCAGCAGCAGCAGCAGCAGCAGCAGCAGCAGC
>VFQQ010001024.1_pt1 | contig 43872 bp, 75 predicted proteins | sample 3512341 | NCBI WGS metagenome assembly VFQQ01 (sample SAMN10412373, study PRJNA504923) | tailings metagenome | isolation source: Relicate 2 Philex TSF1 revegetated site | place: Philippines: Tuba, Benguet | collected 2017-08-29 | reverse complement strand
GCTCCCCATCCAGCCCTCCTTCTGTTATGCAAGTCCCCAACCACAACCGCACCTCCCCTCCGCCTCCTCTCCTCAGGGCGGCGAGTTTGCGTTTGTGCTGCTGGCGCTGGCCAACCAGCTCAACGTGCTGCCCGCCGACCTCAACCGACTGCTCATCATCGTGGTGGTGCTGTCCATGGTGGGTTTGGTGGGGGTGGGTGGGTTACAGGGGAAAGTGAGCGGGCAGTGAGTGGGAAGTGCTGATGCACGTCACTCCCCAGAACGGGGTTGCCTGCTGGGTACACGAAACAGGCGCATGCTTTGCCTGCCAAAGGCCCATCATTTCTCTGCTGAGGCCTGGCCCCACCCAGCCAGCCCAACCACCTCACATCTGCCCGCAGGCCCTCACCCCGCTGCTGACCGAGGTGGGCAAGAAGGTCGGTGAGGTCATCAGCAAGCCGGGCGGCGACGGTGAGCGCGGGATCCAGTGCTGCAGGGCGCTGCAACTGGTTTGCTCGCCTAGCATTCCCTCCGCCATACGATGTCACGGCGCTCAGGCTCACCCCTGCCTTGTCACTGCTGCTCTCTCCCCCCTGCCCAGCGCTGCTGTCCTCCGAGGGCTACAACGTGACCGACCCAGTTGTCATCCTGTCCTTCGGAGACGTGGGCCAGACGGTGCGGGTGCAGGGCACAGTTTGCATGTTTGGGTTGGTTTCAGGTAGAGATCACACAAACACACCCATTCTGTGTCTGGAGACCTGGTGCTGTGCACACCAAGTCACGAGCGTGCGCTCAGCAGCTGGCCTTCCGGCTGTGGAGCTGCTGTGACTCAATTTTCCCCATCCCCCCCTGCCCTCCCCCCAGGTGGCTAACATGCTTGAGAGCCCCGCGCTGGGCCGTCCCGTGCCCTACATGGTGTTCGACCTCACGGTGGCGCGCGTGCAGGCGGCGCAGGAGGCGGGCTTCAACGTGCTGTACGGCGACGGCAGCCGGCCCAAGGTGGGAGCTGAGGGCTGAGGAAAGGAGGGACCGTCGCGCAGCCATGCTAAGGACTGAGGGCTAGGGGGCACTGTCCTGCTGATGTCTGGCATGCCGGCTGTCTGATGCGCCTCTCGGTTTCCTGCCCAAAGGCCAGCTTTCCCTGACGCTTCCTGCACCCTCACCCCGCCTGCCCGCCCATTACTCCCGGCACAGGTGCTGCACGCGGCGGGCATCGAGCGGCCGCGTGCCATTGTGGTGGCCTACACCGCACGCCAGCGCAGCGTGCTGGCTGTGGAGAGCCTGCACCAGGTGAGCACACGACCCCGCTTTGAGTGGCGCTGCAAATGCCTGGCAAGTCATCTGATGATGATGCGTGAGGCCAGCCAAGCAGCCCACCTGCAAGCGCTCACCTGCCGCCCCCCTTGCACTTCCGCCAGGCCTACCCGGGGGTGCCCATCTATGTGCGGGCGCTGGACATGCAGCACGCGGCAGCGCTGCAGGAAGCAGGTGGGAGGGGTGGTGCACCACGGCATATGCTTGCATGCCGCCGTGGAAACCGTTGAGTTTGCAGGGTGGCAGCAGGGCACCGCTTCATCTGGTTGCCTTGTTGCCCTGCACCACCACTCCCGCCGCCCCACATCTCTCGCAGGCGCGACCACGGTCATTTCTGCGGCGGCCGAGGCGGGCCTTGCAGTTGGCTCCTCGCTGGCCAAGGGGCTGGGTGTGCCTGGCAGGGCTGTGTCCAGCCTGGCAGACGTGCTGCGCCACGTGAGCACGCTGAGGGCGCTGCGGGCGCTGTGGGCGGGGCGTGCTGTGCCTGTTAGGGTGTGTGCACTTGTGTTCCCGGGAGTGTTTGCTGATGCATGCAGTGCAGCGCAGGCACCGACGTCCCCACTTGCATCCTCGATTGTCTGCCCCCCTCCTGCCCCGCCTCCCACAGGAGCTGGATGCCCGGGCAGCTCAGCTGGCAGAGGAGAAGCGCAGCGCTGCCAGCCGCAAGAATGGGGAGGAGGGCGAGGCGCAGTCGGTGTCGGTGTTCAAGTTTGACCAGTCGCGCGCGCCCGCCTTCAGCGACGACCAAATCGAGCGCGACTCTGAGCTGGCGGCGGGTGAGTGATACACAGAGATGCACAGAACAGAAGGGGGAGAGCGGCGCACAGGAACAGACGGGGGCTTGGCGCCCCGGCATGCTGCCTCGATGTGTTGTTTGGAAGGCTGGCCATTGAGTGTGCCCGCACGCATGCATGCATCTAGATGTGATGATGCCGCTGCTCCTCCTGCTCCTGCCCCCTGCTCATCCACCCACCCATCATTCCCACCCTCCTTCCCTCTCAGCAGACATGGGCGGCAGCCTGGGCAGCGGCGGCCTGCTGGGCTCGCTGGGCAGCCTCATCTCCACCCTCGAGTCGGTCAGCGGCGCCACCAGTGGCAGCGACGAGGAGGGCGGCAAGAACGGCGCCCCTGGTGCTTCAGGCGCAGCGGGCGGTGTGATCGATGTGGAGGTTGATGTGGTGAGCATGCTGGCCAGCACAGACCTGGAGGGAGGGGATGTGCCCTTCTGCCCGGATGGCAGCGAGGAGTGCCCCATCCCTTGGGAGAACATGGTCAGCGGAGAGCAGCCGGCTGAGCAGCCCGCAGCTGGCACCCCTGCCACCAAGGCCAGCTGAGGCTGCCAGCCAGGCCTGCACCCCTGTGCTTGACCCGTTTTCCTTCCTGCCTGGTGTGCGTTATTTTGCAAACCCAGCTGTGTGTGGCACGGCAGGCGGTCCGTTCCCTGCCCTGCCCCGCCCTGCTCCCTGATTGTTTCGACCCTGCTTTTCAGTCCTCCGGTCCGCAATTTTATCACATAACCCCCATTCTTTCCCACCGCTCCCACATGCACTGCTGCTCACATGTAACTTGCAACGGCTCTCAAGGCATGCAAATAAGCACAAGTGGTTGGCTCTCAAGACATGCAAATTAGCGGAAGTGGTTGGTAGCCTCTTCAGTCAAAAGCATTGGGTGCAACAAGGCAGACAGGGCATGAATATGCGCACACAAGCTCGGATCAAACATAACATAAAATTTACGCGATGCAGTGTGAGGCAAGAGGCAATATTACATATGCCACCGGCGCCCGCGTCATGCGGTTGCGGTCTGCAGGTGGGAGGCCCCGCTGCCCATCTCCACGCCCAGCGAGCCGCTCGGTGCACCTGCTTTGTCGAAAGAGTTGAGATTTGGGACAACCCATCAGTGCACCTGCAACGCATGCTAGTGCCCTTTTGGAGAGTGTTGGAGAGGAGAGGCACTCCCCAGCGCCGCCCAGTCCCCCGACCCAGCCTCACCGAGCGTCAGCGGCTGCGAGGCCTGCTCCGTGGCCCGCCGCAGGATCAGGCTGCCCCTGGCGGACAGCGTGCCCTTTGAAATGGCGTGGTGCAGCGTGGCGGGGCGCAGCATGCCGGAGCGCAGGTCCAGAGCCATTCGGGATTCTGGGGTGGAGGGGAATGGCGAGGCATCCAGGAAGGATGTGCGAAATGAGGCTGGGAGCTGGGCAGGCAAGGCTGAAGTGGCACTGCTGCAGCTTGCTCAAACAACAGCTGCGAGTCGAATGCGCGCAGAATGCGGCAGGCAATCGTCAAGTTTCTCTCCTCTGGGCCGTGCAGCACAGAGCAGCCAACTGTGTCTCCCCTGTCTGCCCGCTCACTTGCTGACATGGCGATGGTGAGCGCCACCCCGGATTTGTAGTCGGGTGTGAGGGCCAGGGCCTCCACCCCCACCGTTGCATGGGGCAGCACGCGGTAGCGGAAGCACGAGGACACACGCAGGAAGATCAGGAAGTTGAGGAACTGCGGGGGGTGTTGGGAGGTGGGAGGGAGGGGATGGGAATGGGCAGTGCAGCAGATCACCGTCTGGGTCAGGCGTGGGGCTTGCCAAGCGAAGCAAGGGAAGCTGAGGAGCTGAGGGCAACCAAGCTGCATCTGCCTGGCTGGCCTGTCCGGCGGCTGGGCAGCCTGCCTCCACACTAAACGCACCATGAGCACCAGCAGTGTCCAGAAAAAGAAGTCTAGGTGCGCCTCATTGACGTTGGAGGCAATCCAGCCGGGCCCGCCGCCCGATGTGCTGATGGCCTGAGGCAGGGATGAGGGGTTGCGAAAGTCCACTGTGTTCACACACACAAACACACACGACAGGGACATGCCTGCGCTGCCACCTCAGCTGCTCACTGGTGACTGGTGCATGCTGCCCTCGCTCTGACTGGCGCTGTCCCTCTCACACGTTGGGCACCTGCCAACCCCAGCAGCGCCCCTTGCCTGCAGGATGGCCACCAGGGCAGCAGCCACATACGAGCCCAGGCCCATGCACACCACTTGCAACGCGGAGCAGAAGGAGCGCATGGCATCGGGGGCCTGAGGGGAGGCGGCGGAAGGGCAGGAACAGGGTATTTATGTACACATGCGACATGCAACACAGTTGCACAAGCAGGTGAGCCCTTGTCAGCCCTTTTATCCAAGCCTTGCCTGCGAGTAGAACAGCTCCAGCGAGCCGGCCACCGCCAGCAGCTCGCTGACGCCGATGCACACGTACTGTGCAGAGGGAGAGGTGATGGCAGGGGCAGAAGCAAGTGGCACACGGGTGGCGGTTGCACCTGAGCATCTGCAAAGTTAGTGTGGATTGCGGCCGATCCAGTGCACAGCTTGCGAGGGGATGCAGCGCCTAGGCAGCGCCGAGCCCCACCTGCTGATATGCCCACCTGGATGGCCTGCCACCACACTGACATGGGCACCTCCGGCGAGCCGTCCGCTGTGGGGTCGGTGCCCTGCTTGGAGGCAAATGCAGAACAGGGATGCATTGGGTGCTCGCGTTTGCAGTGCCCAGGGGCTTGAAGCCTGGCTGGACAACGGCATGAGTGTGAGCTGCAACCCCTATGGCAGCAACGCACAATGTCAGGAACAAAGTGCAAGTCCAACCCGCACCTGCAGGCCATGGCGCGCCACAACGTCCAGGCGCACGATTTCAACCACCGCCGCCGCCACCATGCCTAGCATGGCCGCAATGTAACCAGCACCTGGGGCAGATGGGCACGGGCAAGGGGGGCCAGAGTGAGACACCCACAAACCTCGAGATGCCTGTGGCGCCTTGGCCTGAGGCTCCCAATACCATGCTAGCAGGCGCACCAATGCGGCGCAGAGTCGTGATGGGCCGGCCGCGCTTGGCGCACCAGGGCACGATTTTCAGCTCATAGATTGCAACACCAATCACCACTGTGGGAGGGAGAATGTTGAGCAGGCAATCTGGTTGGTTTCTGAGCTTGAATGCCCTGCCTGTGCCAGGGACAGTCCAGCTGGCAGGCCCCAGCCATCCGTCCCGCCAGCTTTGCTTGCTGCCCTGCCCCGCCTGCCTGCCACGGGGTCGATGGCCCCCACAGTCGCGGGGGCCAGGTTGAGGGAGCCCAGGCTGGTGTCCATGCCCTGGCCCTGCACAGCGGGGCAGGGTGGGAGTAGGTGTGCGCCACGCCCTGCGTGCTGTGCTTTTGCTCATAGGAGAGGCACTCAAGCAGAACCGAATGCCCAACACCCAACAAATGTTTCTTCTTGCCTGCAGAATAAACATCGTTGTCGTCTGCCCGTAGATCGCATAGTAAAGTATCAGAGTGAATGCAATGGGCAGGAGGCGCAGCACACACTTGACCTCTTCCACCTGCAGCGGCGAGGGCAGGCCAACACATTGTGCGGCTCCCTCGAGAGCAGCAGCAGATATCCCCAGTTGTTCTTACGCCAGCAGGCCAGCAGATGATGCAAATACAGCACTTGCAGCAGCCTGTGCTCACCTCAGTCAGCGTCACGAGCCGCTGCTTTGTCCCCGCCGGCTTGGTGCGCACGGCTGCCTTCTCCAGGAACTTGAAGCTTGCGGTCCTGGCCAGCGGGGTTTGAGCACAGGTGCAACGTGGGTATGGTACTACAGCGTAGGCAGCATTTATCAAAGGCCACACAGCTCCCCCAAAAGCTGGCAACACCATTTCTGCCGCCCACCGTTGCCCCCAAGCCTCGCTGCCCCACCTGGGCAGCTTGAGCTGGCCGGGCACCACGCTCATCGCCCCCTCCACCTCATGCAGCTCCCGCCCATCCGCCGGCACTTGCGCCTGCCGGGCAACAACAGCACGCAGGTGCATCAAAATGCATGGCACAGGGCTGGCGTGCAAGCACAGGGGGGCGACGCGGAGCTGGCGAAAGAAGCTCAAGTCTTGCTGCCCGCCACCCCCGCCGACTTGCCTTTCGGTGGGCCCAGGTGGCGGCTGCCACACGCCAGATGCGGGTGAGCGGGGAGCCGCCGGGGGGCCAGTACCTGAGGCAGAGCAGCAGGGCAGGGCTGAGAGGCTGACACCGCGGTACGGGCAAGCTATCACCGCGTACTGCTCTATGCATTGGGTCTGGCACAGCATGTGACGCAACCCCACCACACACCTGTAGCCAGCCACGATGGAGCCGGTGACAAACACGGTGGTGGCGATGACAAACGCGCCAAGGATCACCGCAAACCCGGCCGCCCAGCTGACGCCTGTGAGGAGCAGCAGAGCCGGATCAGCCGAGGGCGCGCATACATGCAAACCCGTGCGGATGTGCAGAAGCAGGACCGGCAGAAGAATTGGCAGCTCCGCTCCTCTCACTCGTCTGGATGTTCACCACGAAAAGCAACGTAATCAGTGTGCCTGTGTTACTGCAGCATAGGTAAGGGCCAAGCTGGGTTAGCAAACAACAGCGCCAGAGCAGTGTGGCAGGAGTCGCCAAGGAGACACCGGAGGGAAAGCCGCATGCGTGCCGCTCCATACACAGAATCGACATGCCGCAGAAGCCTCACATGGCTGCATAGCTGACGGAAAAGAACTGGGGCACGCGCTTGGCCTGGCGCGGGTCTGCAACAGCAGCGGCAGCAGCATGCTGTTGAGGCAGGCGCTGGTGTTGACTGTTGCTATGCTCCCTCCTGATGCGGCTTGTCTACCGTATGCAGAGCAGGCGCGGAGCCCAGCCCACCTGTTTCGTCAAACTGGTCTGCGCCAAAGGGCATGACGCAGGGCTTGATGCCGCCCTCGCCCAGGGCCACCAGGTACATGCTGCAGGCCAGGGTGGCGGGCCAGGGACCAAAGATGGGCACGCAAGCAGTGGCTCGCCGAGGGGCCAGCGTGCTCTTCATGTGTCACCTCACCCCTGCTCCCTTGTGTCGACGTCCGAGAGTGACTCCCCCTCCTAGAACTGCCACTCACCCTGCCCAGAAGACGCCCTGGCTGGCCGAAGTCGCACCCTCTCCTTGCTGCGGCTTCAGACCGGGCAGCGCCGCCGACAGCAGCAGGCCGACCAGGCCCAGCATGTAGCTGCAGAGGTGGCGGTTGGTGGTCAGGCGCAGCGGTGTTGAGAAACGCGAGGCGGCACGGCATGGAATGTTGGGTGTTGGGTTGCAGCATAAGCCTGGGATGCCCACCAGCAGACAAACAGGCCCGATGCACCTATACCTAGCACCTACATGCATGAGAAGGAGAGGATGACGCGGAAGCGCCCCAACCACGTGTCTGCACAGGCATACGAAGGCAGCAGTTACGCGCAGCTAGCAAAATGGCGCTGATAGAAGGCTGCAGCCAAAGAATGCCTTTCAACTGCAGTTTTCTGTCCGCTTGAGCTGGGCGGGTGTGTGAAGCCCCACCTGCAATGAACGCGCCAAGTAGCGGCGTTAGGTAGCACGTGCCGGACCAGATCTGAGTCAGGGTGGCCGACTGGCTGCTGCTCATCTGCAGCTCGTCCTTCAGGTACGTCACTCTGCAGGCAGGAACGTGCATAGGAGGCAGAATTTACCGGTTCGCCGGTCAACCGACGAGAAGCGCAGGTGTGGTGTGATAAGAGTAGATGGCATGAAGAACATTGCCTCCCGACTGACATGTTGGTGGCGATGCCGTTGTAAGCCAGGCGCTCGCACAGCTCCTGGATCAGGATGAAGGGCCCCTGCACACACGGAAAAGGCGTTGCGACTACCATGCTTGTTTTGGGCAGGGATCGAAAACTGCAGCCGGCCAGTGAGGGCCCCATGTGCTCCCAAGGTGGCTGCCCCTGGCGTTCCTGGCGAGGAAGCGGTCACAGCCTTCATTTGAGACCCTGACGCAGCATTACAGCACCTTTGTTATCAGTGGGTTCTCGCGCCATGGCAGCTTGGGCAGCAGGCCGGGTGCGAGCTCCTCCTCTGATCCATCGGGGGGAGAGGCCGCCTTGCTGTCGGCCTGCTCAGCGCCTGCGGCATCCGGCTTGCTGGACGGCGCTGCGCAGCCGCCCAGGGGCTGGCTGGCTTGGCCTTTTACTGCCTGTGCCTGGCTGAAGGGGCTGCTGGCCGCCACATCCACGGCGGAAACGTGCATAGAGGTGCTGGCAGGCGGCGGACCGAGCGGCGCCGCCGACGGTACACCGGTGGGTGCGCCGTCCATGGTCCTGAAGGGCGTTGCAGCTTGGAGATACTCCGCTGGCCCGGATCAGGGATTGCAAGTGGTCAGAGTTTGGGTGCGGCCGCGAAACTCAGGTTTGGGCGACCTGCAAGGCCACGGCTGGGTTGCTGTTCGCTGGCAGTTGCTTGCAAAGAGACGGGAGCCTTATAATGGCAGGGTGAAAATTCCAATTGGCGCTCCGACACCGGGACGCCGAGTTTGGGCGGCCGCCGCCCCGCTGGCGCCGCGCTGCCGCCGCCGCCACCAAGGAGAAGCCATTGCACCATCTGGCTATCATGTAGATTTCTTTCGATTCTCTCATCATGCTCCAGCAGGGCCGCCGCTCCTTGCTCTCCACCTTGCTCGGTCGACGAGCGCTTTCCTGCGCCTGCGCTGCAGCCGACCCTGCCGTCTCCGCGCCTGAGCCCGGCACGGTGCAAGAATACCATCAGCACATCGCCATTCAGCTGCCCCGCCCGCCAGCGGGCGGCGGGCAGGCGGCGGCGGCGGCGGAGCAGCCGGGCGCTTGGTGGCCCGAGCTGGTCGAAAGGTGAGCAGGCTATCAAGCTTATCTGATGGCTGCATGATGTCTGATAACAGTGACTGCAAGCAACTGCAACAAAGCGCCCACCCTGGCATGCAGAGAACCTGCGGTGGTTGCCGCCTTTGCAGCGGTGGCCCGCCACCAGGGTGCCATCGGAGGCCGAGTGAAGATCACAGCTGTTGAGGAGCTTGCTGGCAGCGATGGGCGAGCTGTGGCAGGACCTGGGCCGCAGCCTGGCACCGTCAACCTGCTGGCCTTCCCTGCAGGTGGGTGCACCGCTGGCAGGACGTTGAATGCATCACATCCCGCTTCATTGGCCTACGCATGTTAAGCAGCGGCGCCTTGCTTGTGCGTCGTGTATCTGCCCAGTGGCTGCTTGCCCGTGTTGCAAGCACCAACCCCCTGTGTGCTGGCACCCTCCATGCACAGGCCTGCGGTTTGAGGGCGTGCCGCTGGAGCAAGTAGGAGTTGCTGTGGCGCTGGCGACAGCAGACAACCCCAGCTTGCTGCCGCTGCGAGCCACAGAGCGGAAAGCGGTTGAGGCGCGGCAGGTGGGCTGATGCAGGGTGGGCGTCCGCTGTCCAGCTGACGAGCTGTTGTCTGGATGCAAGCAGATGAGAGTTGCACTTTTAGGAAGGGCGGCAGACCCTGTCGCCGGTGTCAGTCTAGTTCGGATGCTGACTGAGCATGTGATGGTATGGCTGGCACAATTGTTGCTGCACCCCAACCTGTTCCGCCCCGACCTTCTGCCACTCTGAGCAGGCACCCGCTGCAAACCTCACGCTGCTGGTGTGCTGCCACAGCGCACGAGATGCACGCTGTGGTCAGCTGGGGCCACCGCTGGCCGCTGCGCTGCGGCAGCTGGTCAGGCAGCGCGGCCTGCAGGACCAGGTGAGGGGTGAGCCTCGTTTAGTCAGCTGCCGTGGCAGCTTGGTGTGTGCCCAACCCTGGCTTTGCGTGCACTTGAAGCATGCTGCAAGGGTTGTTCGTGAGCTGGTCAGCTTGTGCAACTCCCAGACCCCTGCCCCCATCAACACACAGGTTTCTGTTCTGGCCACCTCGCACATCGGCGGCCACAAGTACGCCGGCAACGTCATTGCGTACAGCGCGATGCACCCCTGCGACGGCGACTGGTTTGGAGGCGTGAATGCCGGCAATGCGGCCGCATTTCTGGATGCGCTGCTGGATGTGGAGGTGAGTCGTCAGGTGAACTTGGGCAGATGTCTCATCAATGCGCATGCACATTTTTGTGAAGCAGGCACAAGTTGTGGATGTCCAGTACGCCTCGCTCTGCCGCACAACACACCTTTGCAACTGTCGAGTGTCCTGTCCACCCTCCTTGCCCCGTATGCAGCTGGGCGTGGACGGCGGTGCGGAGGACCCCGCGCTGCGGCCCTTTTGGCGGGGGCGCATGGGTCTGAGCAAGGAGGAGCAGCTGGACCTGTTTGAGCAGGTGGGGTGACGAGCAGGGTAGGGGTTGCGGTTGGGCAGCGTGCAGCCACAATCACCGGGCGCAGGAGCAAGTATGCTCCTCAACCACCTCGCCACTTGCGCATGTCGTCCTTCCCACAGGGCGGTGCGGTGGAGGACTTGGAAGAGGTGGGCAGCGAGGCAGAGGAGGAGGAGGAGGATGCCGAGGAGATGGAGAGACTGGCGGCGGCGCTGGAGCAGCGGCTACATGAGCGCGGCAGGAGCGGGCAGCGGCCGATCTAGCTTCCAGCGACTAGGGCAGTGGGCTGACTGACGCACCAGGGTTATTGAGGGGATCCTGTGTCCCAGCATTCTATTTGATTGATAGCATTCCTTGCTGCAATAGCAGGCAGTCGACGGTGAAGCAGCTGGGTAGAGGTTCGCCCCCGGGCAGGCGCTGGTCCCGCAGTCTTGCCTCTCCAACAGACCACCCCTTTCCTCTGATTGTCCGTTATTCTGTGCTTGTTGCAGCAGGTAGGGTGACAGGGTGTATGTGTAGGCCGCAGGGGGCGGCTGAGGGGGGAGGAAAACGCGGCCCGATTGATTTTGTAGCAGGTGATTGCAGAAGGAAAGAATGGAGCAGCAAGGGGGGCCGGCCCTCCGCTGTGGGAGCTGCCCAGGAGCGTCAATTCAAGAGAAGCGGGGGCAGCGGGAGCGGGGTGGGCTGCAGGCGTCAGTCAGTGCTGGTCTCTCCTAGCGGGGCGGGGAGGAGAGCGGATCACCGGTGTCTGTCTGTCTCTGGGCAAAGAACCGAGCTGCCTAAGTGGTCGCCAGAAAGGCAAGATGCGGCTCGCGACCGGGAACTAGGGTGCAGGGAGTCAGCTGCCTCTGGCTGCAGGCCTCTGGCCCGCGCACTCTACTCAAAACTGTGGGTGCGGGCGGGGCGCTGCCGGGAGCACACGGCGCTGCGGGGCCCTGCCGGCGCCCCTGCAAGACAGGGGCTGCGGCGGCAGGGCACTCGAGGGCTGCAAGCACCATGGCTAACCTGACATGCTGCTGCTGCTGCTGTGCTAAGGCTGCTGTGCTATGGCGGCTGCACTAGGGCTGCTGCGCTAAGGCTGCTGCGCTGTGGCTGTTGCGCCAGCTGTCATGCCAGCAGCGCGTTTGCAAGCCGCAGCAGCTCCTCCTTGAACCGCTGCACATCTGCGCTCGACAGGGGGTCGCAGAGGGCAGGCGGCAAGAGGTGATGAAAGGCGGCTATCGTGATTGGTTTCCGCGGTCGCAGCAGCTGAGCGAGGGTGTACACAGATGGCTTGTGCCCCCAGCAGCACCGCCAACCCTGACCAGCACGCCACCACACCCTGCTGGGACGCTCACAAGTGCCTCCCTGCCTCACCCGCGTGCTTGATCTCGAAGATGGAGGTGTCAAACAGGTCGTGCCAGGCGGTGGCCCCCGTGCGCTCCGTGGCCTCGATGAATGCGGTGCCCAGCTTGTTGCCCTGGTGGGGAAATATGGGGCGGCCGTGTGTGAGCAAGCCACTTGGTGCACAGCAGGCCGAGCCCATAGCCAAAGCAAAGCGCTCCTTCCCGGCCGCTCCTGCATGCCTGTTGCCACTCTATTCCACCCTTTTGCCCGCATCGTTCCCACATACCAACCCACTCAACCCCACCGCCCTCACCCGCATGCGCTGCGTGGCCTCGTAGCCGATGACCAGGCACTTGTCGTCCGCGGAGCGCGGCCCAATCATGATCACCGGCTTGCGCTGGCCCTTGGCCTGGCGGGAGCGGTGAAGCACGAGGGCAGTGGTAGGTGGGTGGGTTGCGCTGCAGCGGGCCTGCACCAATTCCCCACACCGTACTTCTGCATGCATGCGCGTTTGCAAACCACCAAGTACCTGGAAGTGCTGCTCTTGGAAGAAGCCTGCCAGGCGGTGCAGCGCCATGGGGTGGCCCTGCAAAACAGAGGTGGCAGGGCGAGTATACGTCAGATCACGCAAGTAGGAATTGCGCGGTGACAGTTGTATCCTTCAGCCGCCCTCGCCCCCACCCCGCTCCCTGCCCCGCCCAGCAGCCCCCAGCTCACGATCAGGTGCTGGCTGGTCATCTTGTGGTCGCTGAGGTCGAAGATGCGGAACTGCTTGAAGTTGTGGTAGTGCCGCTGCTGCAGCACCGCGCCGCCGTCTGCGAGGGTTTGGGGGTAGCCGGGCGGGTGTGTGAGGCTGGACCGCACTCCTAGAGGGCGACAGATGGCTGGTCTGGCTGCAACAGCCGGCAAGCCGTGTGTACAGCTTGCTGAGCTCAATGCTTAGCAGCCGCTGGGACACTATGTGGCCCCACAGCGTAGTCATCACACCGGCGCCACGTGTGCGCCCTGCCTTCCCACCCAGTGCTCACCGTTGATCAGCGCTTGCTGCACCTTCTTTGCCAGCTCCAGCCCCTGCCGCAGCTCGTCGTCATCACTGCCCCAGCTCAGCGCGTGGTACGCGCGCCTGCGGGTAGGAAGGTTAGCAGGTTGGTGGGCGCGCCCGCACGCAGCCAGCCAGGTATGCAGCCCCGGCAAGAGGCCGGCCGAGCAACCCTGCAGGACAGCTGGCGGCCCTCGCACTGGCACCACCTCCCTTCATTACCCACCAGAACTTGTCCACGTGGTCGCCAAAGTTGGTGAGCGGGCCCTTGCGCGAGCCGCACTCCAGCAGCGCCGTCACCGCGTGCACCAGGTCCACCGCATTCACGCACCGCTTCAGGCCGTCCTGCAGGCGGCAGGGGCAATGATGCGAATGCACCGGTGAGGCAGAGGGGCAAAGCGCAATGGCAGTGCAGGCCTGCGGCGGGCATTCTAGCGCCGGGCATCCTAGCGCCCAGCTGCACCCACAACAGCTGGTGCAAATGTGCTGCGCGCTGGCCCGCAGGCGCAGCGCTCCCCCATGTAACAGCCAGCCAGGCAGGGCGCCTTGCCTGCAGCTGGAAGGACTTGAAGGTGACGTCGCTCATGCGGAAGGCGGGGGCGTGCAGCTCCAGCCGCTCCTGCAGGCTGTGCCGGTACCGCGGCGCCATGTCGTCTGCAGGCGGCCACGCGAGAGGGAGGGGGTCAGTGAGAGTGTGGGGTGGGCCAGCGCGGCAAGTGCTTAACCCTGGCCAGTGCTGAACAATGACCCTGGCACAACAGGACCATGCCCACAGCCGCCCCTGCACTCACATCCCTCCCCCGCGAAGCTGCGCTGCGCCTCCTCCAGCGGAATGCCCAGCTTGGCCAGCAGCAGCTCCAGCATGTTGCGCCCCTTCTCTGCAGCGGTAGGGACCGAGAGGCAGGGGCGGTGCGGCGGGGAGTCGGTCAGCTACCTGGCAATCCGGCCACATACCGCGCAGCACAGGCAGTGGACCTCTGGAAACCGCACGGCCACTGCTGTTCACTTCCCCCCTGCCCAGCGTACCTGTGTACGTCTGCAGCCGGCTGGCCACGTAGGGCGAGTACATCATGGCTTCATACAGGTTCCACACCCACAGCAGGCCAAAGCGGTAGTCGTCTTGCGGGCTGTGGGTGGGTGGGCAGGACACAGATGGCAGAGTGAAAGCGGAGCGCGGGCGTTGCGCATGGAACCACCACCACCACCACCACCAGCAGCAGCATGCTTGGTCCAGTGAGCAGTGAACAGAGCAGTCTGCCGTCAGCCACCACCAAGCCAAGTGCTGCTCACAGGATGCGGCACGTGATCTGGTTGTTCAGCACCGTCACGCCCTCGCCGTCCGCCACCTCTCGCTCCACCTGCGCCAACAGAGTGGACAGGGCGCCAACTTGGGAAACAATTTTCAGAGCAGTGCACACCTGGCTGCATGTTGTAGGTGAGAGAGCGCATAGTGCTGAACCCTAGCCGGCACAGCTCCGCACAGCATTGCACGCGTCAGCTCGTCGAACGCTCTAAGCTGAGCACCCTAGCGCCCCTCGCACCTGGAAGTCGAGGTGGCCGCCGCTGCTAATGTAGGCCTCGTAGTGCAGGTAGTACTCCACATACTTCTCGGCTGCATACAGTAAATCAGAGAGCAACATGTGGGACAGTGGGTGCGCGGCAGACTGCGGCTGGGTATGTCGGCAGCAGCCTGCTGGGATGCAGGGAGCAGGCAGCACGGCCAGGCATGCGATCGAAGAACTATTGTAGACCTGCCAGCTGGGAGACCTATCTGAGACCCACCCTTGATGCGGTTGTGCACCAGGTGGTCTGTGAGGCCCACCAGCGCCAGCCACAGCATGTTGGCCGTCTCCTGCGGCCATGGGCAGGACAGGAGAGGGAGGCGCGCTCTGTGCTCTGCCCACAATCCACAGCTTTAGAGCAGGATCAGCTGCAGCCAATTAAAGCAAGCATTTCATGAGCACAGCGGTACAAGCGGTCCAGCAGCCAGCGAGCAAGCAGGCAACCGAGCCGGCGCACCTGCGACAGGTGGTAGGCCAGGTCGTACATGATGCAGGCCGCCGGCTTGCCGTAGCTCACGCCCTGCGCACACAGAGACAGCCAAGGGAGTGGGCAGTGAGTTGGGGGTGCGTGCTGTGGTGCGTGCTGGCCAGCAGCATACGCAGATGGATCTACGCACCGCCAACTGCCCCAACTGCGCCACATGCAAGGCCAGCAGGCAGCATGCCAGGTGCACCTTTGAATAGTACTCCTCTCGCGCCAGCTCTCGCTCTTGCCGCTCTTTCCGCCGCTGCCGCCGCGCGCTGCCGCCGCCGCCACCCTCGTCGGGGCCGCCGCTGCTGCTTGGCGAGCTGAGTCGCCGCCTGCAGGGCGTGTGGGTTCAGCCGGCCAGGCATTCGCAACCGAAGTATACCTCCAGCAAGTGCAGCATGCCCTGATTGAGAGCAACAGGTCGTTGCAGAAGATGCGGCAAGCCCGCTCCCACAAGCTACTCACTGCTTGGCTGGCGGGTCGTTCTCGCCATCGCTATCCGACCCGCTGCCCTCCTCGTCCCCAAGGTACTTCGGAATGTCGTCCTTGAGGGTGTTCTGCAGCCGGGCACAGCCACAACAGGTTCATGTACGTGCATGAAATTGAGCCGCTGCACAGCTGGGCATGCAATCAAAACAGGCTGCGTGCTGACGGGGGCCGAGCGGGCGCTGCACGACATCTTCCTCCCCAGGTATTGGTACACGCAGGGCGGCAGCACAGCAGCCAGAATGAAACTGCGAGAGCCAGCCTGCAGACAAGCAGCAGCCGAGGAGCCAGCCTGCAGACATGCAGCAGCTGCGGGGCCAGAGCTGCGCACCTCTGCCTCGTCCAGGAACACAAACACGCTGTCCTCCTCGCTGTCCAGGTTGTTCAGGTGGCAGATGGGCCTGCGGCGGCGGGGCAGGCGGATGGTTGTGGAGTCAGCACACACCAGACGTCCAGCCACATGCGCTTGATGCGTCGCCCCTGAGACGCTGGATCCACTGCTGCAACAGCCCCAGGCAGCCACCCACCCACCAGCACAACAGCCCAAGCCCCACCCACCCCCTCCCCACCTGTGCGAGTCGATGATGATGATGCGCACGTTCATGCGCTCATCCAGGTTCAGCAGCGCGCGCACATCCTCCGCGGCGCCGCAGTTGATGAGGATCGCCGTGCGCAGCGACTGCTCCCCCTCCTGGTACGTCGCCTTGAAGTCCTGTGCAGCGGCGGCGGCGGCGGCAAGAAGGCTAGCTCAAGCATTGTGTGTCGCAAATATTACCGCACGCAAGCGACACTGACAACAGCTGTGGCATCAGAAAGCATGAATGAGGTGTTGAACACAGCAGCAGCAGCAGCAGCAGCAGCAGCAGCGGCAGCAGCAGCAGCTACCCAGCAGCGCAGCAATTGGAGCTGGTCAGGAGCAGCCGCAGCAGACGACAGCAGCACGCACCTTCTCTATCTCCTCATACCGGCTGACCGCCATCCATCCGTGCGGGATGCGGTCGTTCTTGAACAACCGCTGCGGCATCGAGCAGGCAGGGCAGCATTTGGGCAGGTGGGGTGCACGGCACAGCTGCGGCCAGCTGCAAGCAGCATACTCAAGCGGCAGATGGGACGACGAAAACAACCCAACAGCCGTTCTCAATTGACCCTCCCTTGCGTTCAATGCAGTGGCATGCATGTCACTGCACCATCACCAGACTGGGTAATGATTGCCAGCACCCAGCTGGGCCGCACCTCGAGGATTCGCAGCGCGCACACCGAGTCGCAGTCGGTGGAGCAGGCATAGATGAACACGTGCTTCTCATCGCTGCGGCTGCTCTCCTCCCGGATGGACCGGTATAGTTGGGTCCACTCCTCTGGTGTGGTGATGATCATGCTGCTGCTGCTGCTCGCACCCTGCCGCTGGTGGTGCTGCCGCCGCTGCCGCCGGCCGTGTGCCGCCGCTCGCTAGGGCTGCCACCGGCGCTGCGGGGCATCCACGGGCGCAGAGTGGGCCTGACAGGCGCCTCTGGACCCCAGAAGGGAGCCGCCAGCTGCTGGCAGGGGAGCCGGCTGCAGCTGTTGCCCCCTGGCGCCGCGCTCGCTGCCGCCAAGCCAGCAGCACTCAGAGGCTCGGGGCAGGCCCGCTGGAGCGCATGATGTCGCCGGAAGCCCCTGCTGACGCCCTTGCCGCTGCTCGCCCGTCGACCAAACTGTCCAGCCGCCACCGGGGTGCTCCTGGCCGGCTGCAGAGGTGGACGATCGGCTGCTGGAGCAGGGTAGGTGCTGCTAAGCCCGCCCGAGCCGCGCCAGCACGTGTGTTGCCGCCAGTTCAAAGCCCGTGCACAGCCGGTGACCGCTGGCGGCTAGAGTGGTCTGGAGTGAGCCCTGCGCCTCGCTGACAAGCGATCGGCGCGGCAGGAGGCTGAGCAGGCCCTCACCGCCGCGGCGAAATGCGCCGCGCAGCGCAGCGTGCCGCCGCCGCTGCCGCTGCCGTCGCACTGGAGAAGCGCTGCCTTGCAGGCGTGTCCCCAAGAGGCATGCGCCATTGTTGCAGCTCGCTGGCGCCACATATCGAGATGGTGTGCAACTGGGAGCTGCAATTCCCTGCCAGCCCCTGCCTGTCGCCCTGATACCCTACCTGGCACCAGCTGGTGGTGAGCCGGGTGTGGAATGCTGATTGGGACACTTGCCCAAGCCTGTCAGAGCCCGGCATGTTGGCTGCTTCCTAGTGTCACGACCTCAACTGGAACTCAACTGCTGTGTGCATCCCGCTCTAAACAATGTCGCCATCGCCGCCACCCCCTGCCACACATGATGGGCTGGTTTCGGCAGATGGCAAGGTGGTGCTGGCGCTGCGCGGCGCTGCAAGCGCCAGTCAATGAGGCGGCGGCAGCGGCGTGCTGGTGCCGAGTGAGCGTGCCCTGATATACCATTTCATCCTGTAGTAAACTCTTTCTCAGGATCACAAGGGATGCAGGGTGGTTTGATGTTGAGTGTATAACCGGCGGCTGGGGAGGCAGTCGGAAAACTCTGATCAGGAAGGGGAGTGACGTGGGAGATTCAGCAGTTCCAGTTTCAAGATTTGAAACAATGGCATGCAGGTGCTACCAAAGTGTGCATTATTGTGGCAGTCAAAACTACTCACAAAAAACCAGAGCGTGGTATCAGGCACGGACCGCTTGTTAGCAAAGGGCCGGCCACTGCCGTTGCCACCGTGCATGCACTTTTACTTGTAGCCAGAGATCAGGCCCTCCCGTGCCTCAGCGCTCCAGCTGTCGTCCTTCATGTAGCAGCGGCCATTGGTGTACGTCCTGCAGCAGAGAACATCACAGTCCTGGTGAGCAGCACTTCCTAACTGACAGACAACACGATCTCTCGGCTGCGGAGGTGCCGCCCCTTCCGCGCCCACTCAAAGCCCTGCCACCCTGCGCCGCACCAGGCTCGGCAGTCGGACAGGCTGGCGCACAGCTTGCAGCACTCGTGCCAGTCGCTGATGGACACATCTCTGTAGTCGCCGCCATACAGGTCGGTTTCGTACATCACAGTTGCGCTGCACTGATCGACTTCGGGGGCGTCGGCACACTCGTCAGGGCAGTTTTTGGAGTAGGTGAGCTTGTCGATCCACTGGTACACGGACCCAGCCTCCATGACAGCGTTGGAGCAGCCGCGCTGAAAGAGCCCGCAGCCGCACCCCTCCGCCTCCTTGCCGGCTTCCCAGACCTGCGGTGCGTCATCTAGGGGCAGTTGTGCTTGGCACCCTGCACTGGGAACTGCACTTTCAGTCGTGCTAGTGCCGTATATGTGCATCTTCATGGGAAGCATGCACATGCAGAGCAAGCTGCCTCGCACCTGTCTGGCCACGTCGCCAAGCAGAGCATTGCAATAGCACTCCCGGCAGCTGTCATCACCGGTGTAGCATTTGTCGTGGAAGAAGCAGGCGCGATCAAGCGCGTCGATGGGGGAGGCCTTGGCAGGCTCACCGTCTACCTTCCCATCACAGCCGCCACAGTAGCGCCCGTACATGCATCTCCCTGTGCCCTGCGGCAGAGCAGCAGCAGCAACACATGCTTTTGCTAGAGGCGGCATGCTGCGCAGCGCTCTGGCGCGCCTGAAATGAAGGTGGCACAAGCAGTCCGGCCGGCAATGAACCACAGACCCGCTCACCGCAGTGACGCCGTTTTCAATATGCTCAAAAAGGCAGTCTGTAATGCCCCTGGTGGTCACGTTGCGGCTGGGCGCCTGGGACGTCTCGAGTGCCGACAGGCGGCGCCGCCTGCGGGCACACGGCAGATGGGCGGGCTGAAGCAGTGAGATGCCTTACGCACACGGACTTTTTGCCCTGCAATTTCATAGCTGTTTCTGCACAGCTGATGCTGCTGGGATTGCATGCATGCAATGCATATGCATGCATGCCGCCAGCCATTCGAGGACGGCTGGGCCAGCGCTCGCACTTGGCAGCCTCGCCAGACGGGCGGGCAGCTGCGACCTCCACCGCGGTGGCCGCGAGAACCTGAGGCGTGAGTTAAACGCACAGATGGTTATGCCGATGCAGGCATCGCGCGGACAAACGAGGCAGTGCAGGCAGGAACACACTCAGTGCCCGCCGACGCACAGTGCGCCCTGCGCATTTTGTCTGTCGTCACACCCACCAGAACGGCGAGTGTGATGCAGCAGATGGACGCGCGCATGGCGCCGGAGGGGCTTGCAAGGTCGGGACTTGGGTGGGGAGGCTGATGGCACCAGGGATGATGATATGGTGGTGAATGAGACCTGGTTATGGGGCAGATTTAGAGGATTGCTGGCGGGACTTGCTTCTTCACGGCGGGACAGCATGCTGCGGCATGCGGCTCACGCTCTGGTGCACGCCGCCGCTGAATGTTTTCCTACCCCGTGCGCATGCGCATCGACAGGCACGGCTCGGCTGATGGCAATGCAGATTGCATAAATACAGGGCTGCAGTCATTTCTAGTGCAAAAGCAACATGCCGAGTTCCACGTGGGCAACTGACTCGGCCTGCGGCCTGTGCCGCCGCACGGCACGTGGCGTCGATGGGCGCCGGTCGGGCCTGCTGGCCGTGCCTCCAGAGCTGGATGGCGCGTCACACGCCTTCTTGGCTGCTGCTCCTGTCTGTCCTGCTGCGGTTGAGCCGTCGGCTGAGGCTCGTCCAGACCCAGCCCTGGCCTGCCCCACCTGTCCTCGTCGCCCAGCAGGGCCGCCACCCGCTGCAGCAGGTCGTGGGGCAGCTGGCCGAACGGGGCAGAGCGGCTGGCAGGCATGGCTGCTGTGTGGATGGGCCCAATGACAGTGCTGGACGAGCAGCCACTGGCAGAGGGGTTCATTGGGGTCTCGGCAGTGGGAATCAGCAGCCGACATTGGCCCCGCCAATGCTGAGTGCTGCTCCCAATGCACAATGCATCCGAGCGGATGTGCCCACAAGCAGTTCTGTCTGCTGGACAGCTGGCAACACTGCGCGCGGAACGAACACAACGGGATGCGCGGTAAGGCTGGCGAGCACTTCATGCTGCGCTGGGTGCCAAGTGGAGGCCAAGGCGGCGGCCACCCCCTGCTCAGCTGTGCAATCACTGCCACATCATTGGGGCGTCTCCTCTCACAACAAGAATCGGTGGCGCACAACCCGGCACCTTGCGGCCTTAGCATGCAGTGCCCCGCCACCCACTTTTGTAGCACTCACTGCTCAACATACATGGGGGACAGTGCTCGCTACAGCAGCAGCTACCAGCAAACAAAGCTGCAGGCAGGCAGAATTGCCATGTACAGAATGGCGGCAGGGAGCTTGTTAAGCACGAGGGCGTAACAAGCATGGGAGCGGCCGTAATCAGCAGCTTGCTTTGACTATGGATGGTCATTTGGGTTTGCGTTGACCACCTGGCCTCAGCTTGCTGGCTCAGGGGTGATGCGCACGTCGGGGCGCAGGGCGGCCAGCTGAGATCGGAACTCAGCGGCCCGCTCCACAGACGGGGCGTCGGGGGCATGCACTTCAGAAAGGCGGGCCGCCGCGGCAACCTTGGTCGCATCTGTGGAATGGGTGGGGAATCTCAATCAGTAAATCAGCCAGGCATGCAAGGCGCTGCATAATGCGTGCGAGCTGCATGCATGCATCCCAGCAGCAAGGCTTGCTGCGTGGAGCAGCTGCAGCCCAAGCACCTGGCATGAGGGTTTCGATGATGCTCAGCTGCGAGAGCTGAGCCAGGGTGCTCCAAGGCTCGTCGCTCCAGCCAGTCAGCTCGAACAGGCAGTAGAGCTCGAGCGAGTGCAGGCGTTCCAGCTGGAGCAGGTCGGGGGGCAGCGACACATTTCCCAGCAGGCGCAGGGCAGTGAGGGGCAGGCCGGCCAGGGGCGGCAGGTCGGTCAACTCCCAGCCGTCGGTATCAAGGTAGCTTGGCGCAGCCTCCGTGCCCCAGTAGGACTGGATGCCCATTGAGACAGCAAGCTGGGGCAGCTGGCGCAGAGCGTCCACAGCCTGCTGTGCATGCTCTGTCTTGCACCAGTAGAGATCCAGCCTGCAGGGCAACGGGAAGTGGCATGATTTCTGTATAACTGCTCCCCCAGTAGTGCATGCTCGCCTCATGCATATGCTGCTGCAGCTCTGCTGCGCCACTTACTTGAGCTCGCGCAGTGCCGGCAGTGCGTTGCACACAGCCAGCAGGTGCTGGGCTCCTGTGATGCGCAGCTCCAAGCTGCTGAGGCGGGTGGCGGCGCTGAGGTCAGCCGCAAGGCTGCTCTCCAGGGAGCGCACCTCGGCATCCTCAAAGGAGTCGCCATTCCAAACAGGCGGCAGGCGGTAGTCCAAAGCCAGCCGCACCAGCCGGCGCTGCAGGAGGACCCCGCCACGCCCCTGCCAGGCCAGCCCGCCTGTACTTAGGCTGAGCTGCCGCAGCTGGCGGAAGCGAGTGAGGGCGGCCGGCAGTGGGCCGGTGCAGGGAATGTCCAGCTCCAAATCAACGATGCTTGCGGGCAGCACAGAAAGGACTCCAAGCACCAAAGATGGCTGTGCATAGGAAGCAGGGCAACCCAGTTAGAGCAATGCTTTCAGTGAGCAGCCAAGGCCTGCAACCAAATCAGCAGTCCCCATCATACACATTGCTGCCAAATGAAGCCCATTCATATTGCTCACCTTCACTCGCTCGTCGCCCTGCACTCGCACGCGACGGCAGCGCGGACTGAGCGCCGCGGCCCGCTCAACCATGGAGATTGCCGCATTGTGGTCTGAATCAATGGCATCAAACACCTTGTCGACTGCCGGGCAAATGGTCAAAGAACGGTCTCGTGTAGCATACTCGTCCTTCCTCAGCTCAAACTCGTTCAGCGCAGATGGCGCCAGCGCCAGCACGGCGGTGGGCCACAGCGCGGGCGCCGCCTCGATGGCAGCTGCCCAGCTGCCGCACACATCCAGCATGGCCGTCCTGCAGCATTGGTTGGGCATGCAGCGCTCTCAGCAAGCTACACTGCCCTCAAGTGCTCAGGCGGCATGAGCGGCGGCATGAGCGGCGGCGGCGGCGCCATTGCCGGCCGACCGGCACCACAGCTGGCTGCCTGCTGCCCGCCCTGGCCTGCCCCACCTGTCCTCATCGCCCAGCAGGGCCGCCACCCGCTGCAGCAGGTCGTGGGGCAGCTGGGCGAACGGGGAAGCGCGGCTGGTGGGCATGCTGCTGTGTGGACGCCTCAAGATAGTGCTGAACCAGCGGCCAGTGGCCGAGGGTGCTTTGGTGGCTGAGCAGCAGTGAGGAAGCGTTTGCTGCAGGAAGCGGCCGCGGCATGGACGCCCCCTGCGTGGGTAAATGGCAGTGCTCATGGCTCAGGAGAGCTGATCGCAGCACTTGTTGTGGCATTGGATGAGGTGAGCAGCATGTAAGGCTGGTGGCAGGCAGAGTGCGGTAAGTTGGGCAGGCACCCTCGTGCCTTCATTGCTCAGCCGAGCGGCGGCGGACGCCATCTCGTGAGGCGGTGCGCGACAGCGAGGTGTTATGCATGGCAAGTCATGCAGCGCCATCACCCATCATGATCAAGCTAATGTTGCCAGACCAGCAGCCTGTCGGAGGCTGCTGCCACTGGCACCTGCAAGTTGCCTCCTCTGCGGCTGCCCGCCCCGCCGACCCCCGCCACGTGCTGCCCTGTGCAACCATGGGCAGGGCCCGACAGCAACAGTGCACAGTGCTTGCAAGTACAGGTGAAACAGAAGGGCGCAAGTGCAGATGCACAGTGTGATCGAAAAGACCCCGCTGCTGTGGCTGCAAGCGAACGACCGACTCACCGTCGGCGGCGCGGTGCTGAGGGCGATGACCGAGCCGCCATCCCAAGACGCTCCCAACAGCGTGCTGGCGTTCTGGTGGCTTCTGGTGCTCCTTGATTGGTCTGCTGCCGTTGAGCCGTCGACTATAGCTCCCCAAAGCGCACCTCCATCCAGCCCAGCCACCCAGAGCCACTCACAGCCCTTTGAACCGCTCGCCATGGCCTCCAGGGGCGAGGTGCTGCCCGCAGAAGGCGGGTTCAAGGTGCGACGGCCGTGTTTGGGGCCGCCGCCGCTCGCCCCCCGCCACCACTTCCCCGCCACTGCTTTCGCAACCGCACCGCCGCCATGCCAAGGCTTCATGGGCGCAGCCACACTCCCTGTACATCTTGTCACCCCACAGGCCGTGTTCCATGCCGGCGACCAGCAGCACACGGTGGCACCCCTGCCGTCTGCCGAGGCGGCGGCGCTGGTGCTGGACGCGCTGGAGGGTGAGGGGCGGGGGGCGGCCAGTGCATTGCAACTGTCTGCCTTCTCAGAGAAATGACATGTTCAGAGGCACATCCAGCTCTGCCTACCCTCCTCTAACCCTGCCGCAGTGCACCAGTGCATTGCCGCCGGCCTGCCCATGGACGCCGCCTGCTTGCGCAGCAATGGCCGCCTGCCGCAGCTGGCACGCATGGCTTGGTGAGCAGCGGTGTGTGTGACGATGAGGCGCTGCAATGGTTGTTTGCGCCAGGTGGGTATAACTTCTAGCATGCAGTTACGCCGGCTGATCAGCCTGCTCACCCGCTCCCTTGCTCTGCCTCTATCTGTGCAGGGCAGCGGGCCTGCAGATCAGCCTGGGCGCAGAGCTGGGCGGCATATGGCAAAGCGTTGCCCAACCCGAGCTGGTGCAGCAGCTGAACCGCTGCGCGGCTGCAGTGCCTGCTGGCAGGGGTGAGGGTCCAAGGGCGGTATGGCGCTGCATTGCTTCTGGTCCAGGCCTAGGTACTATGTCAGCTGCTCCCGTCATTGAGTGACGAACAACCTGCTTCTTGTACTTGACTGTAGTAGCTCTCTGCGCCTGCTCCCTTATCAAAGCAGGCCTAGACGACTCGCCTGGCCCAGCTCTGCTGCGTGCCGCTGCCGGCCTGGGCCTCCTGCCCCTGGTCCAGCTGTTGCTGACGCTGCTGGGCGACCCCGCTGCTGTGCTGCAGCGCGACAGCAATGGCTGGACGGCCCTGCATGCGGCTGCAGCTGCTGGGCACACGGCTGTTGTGCAGTGTTTGCTGGCGGCCGTTCCTGGCAGCACCTCACTTATGACCAGCCGGCACCACACCCCGCTGCATGCGGCTGCAGCAGGCGGGCATGCGGCCACTGTGAGCACTCTGCTAGCAGCAGTGCCTGGAAGCGCTGCCACACGTGATGAGGTGGGCAACTCTCCGTTGCTGCTGGCAGCAGCAGGGGGCCACACGTCAGCAATGGTCGTCCTGCTGGAGGCAGCGCCGCAGGCTGTTGGCACAGGTGCAGCCGACCGCAGCACGCCTCTGCTGGCGGCTGTGAAGGGCGGCCACCTGGAGGCAGCCCGCTTGCTGCTGGCGGCTGCGCCACAAACTGTGGTGGCTGTCGATCGTACAGGCAACACAGCGCTGCACCTGGGCCAGCAAGTCTGCTCCCCTGACCGAGCTGCTGCTGCAGCATGCTCCTCATGCGGGCACCACAGCAAACTCTTTGGACCAAACACCACTGGACCTGGCCGCAGCTGCCAACAACACAGCAGTAATGCGGCTGCTGCTGGCGGCCTTGCCCAACACCCTGCACGCCCGCGGGAAGGATGGCCACACTGTGGCACATGCTGCTGCAGAAGCAGGCAGCCTGGACGCACTGCAGTTGGTGCTGCAGCTGGCGCCCGAGCTGGCAGCAGCCACAGACTCAAATGGCAGTGGCCCTATTCACAACGCCAGCGGCAGCGGCCAGCTGGCAATCGTGCAGTACTTGCTGCAGCTGGCGCCCGAGCTGGCCGCAGCTGCGGATCGCTCAAGCCAGACGCCACTGCACTACGCCAGCCGCGGCGGGCACTTGGCAGTTGTGGATGCGCTGTTGGTGCACGCCCCTGACACTGTCCATGCAATGGCGAGCAACGGCAGGCTGCCGCTCCACGAGGCCTGCGCTGGCGGCCATGCTCTTGTCGTGTCGCGTCTCTTGGAAGTGGCGCCGGCCACCATTGCGGCTGTGGATGTTAACGATTGGACTGCACTACATATAGCGGCTGCCCATGGCCATGCAGACCTGGTTGCGCAGTTACTGGCGCTGACGCCACCTGAGGCCGCTCAGGCAGTTGATAGCAATAACGCCACACCGTTGCTGTTGGCTGCACGAGCAAACTATAAGCGCACTACGGCAGACCAAGCAGGCCACACGGCAGCTGTGCAGCACCTGCTGGCTGCTGCCCCAGCCAGTTTGCGAGTGCCAGACAGCCGCGGCGACCTGCCCCTTCATTGGGCAGCCCTGGCTAATCATGTCGGCGCAGTGCGAGCGCTGCTGTCGGCTGCTCCGGACACAATGATGGTGCGCAATGCAGGCGGCTGCATCCCGCTCGAGCTGGCAGCAGCGGGGCCCTATGATACTCGAATTGAAGCAGCGAAGCTGTTGCTCGCTGCCTGCCCGGCTGCTGCCGGTCTGTCAGTCATGGCTGATCGGTCCCACCTGGCAGCTGCCTGCGCCGGGGCTTTTGTGGCCGCCCACCTGCCACTCGATGATGAGCAGTGGGAGCAGCTGCAGCATGCATACTTTGAGATGCCTGGGAGCTTGGCACAAGCGCTGCCTGCTGCCCTGGAGCACTCGGCTGCCCAGGCGCGCCAGCTGGTGTGCCTGCTGGCGTACTATGAGAAGGCCTGCCTGCACGCCTTTGGGCTGTGCCTAGCTCTGCTGCAGCGCCGCCTGCGCGTGCAATTGCCTGGCCCAGTGGTTGGCAAGCTGATGGCCTTGTTTAACGCTTGAACCCGCCTTGCTGGAATGTCCTCCTTCCCCTCCCGTTTTTACCCTGCTTGTTTCCAAGACCTCTCTGCTGCGTGCCTCGTCTTGCCTGCTCTGGCTTGCTCTGTTTTTCTTTGTCGTCAATGCACATCTTTCCTACTTGGCTGCCTAGTGTGTCCTGCAGCCAGCTGCGTTTGTGTACCATGTAAGCTTTGCGCCGCTCGCAGTCCAGCGTTCAATTGAGCTGCTGGTAGGCGCTGAGCAGGGACACAACATTGCGGCTGGCTTGCTTGAGCGAGGCAGCCCACATGCTAACAATGCTGATGCCGGCAGCAACGCTTGTCAGCAGGTGTCAGCTAGGCTCCCCCTCCCACTGCCTGCTGTCCTTGGACTCTTTCTCTGTTGCAAGGTGAGTGTTTGGCTCGGGGTGACGATGACGCGCACGACGAAGCGCAGCAACCAATAATGAGGACATACTCGGTGTAGCAGACAGCCTTGGAGCGCGCAGTTGGGAGCAGGATGAAAAGCGGCAAAGAAACCTGCCAAAGCCAACGGGCAGCAGACAGTGATGCCGAACAGCCCCTACATCTCCGCGCCAAAGCCGCCGCCGCCGCCGCCAAAGCGGTCCTGCTGCTTGCGCGTCTGCTCCTTGCTGTCTGCCCGCAGCTTGGGGCAGTCGGTGACGCGGTGGCCCAGGCCGCCGCAGTAGGCGCAGCCCTTGGTGCCGCTGATGGCCTCCATCTCCTGCGGGGGGAGGGTGGGAGCAGTTGACATAGCACAGTTTTCAGGAGTTCGGCAGTGCATGGAGCGCAGATGGTGGAGCAGCGGCCTTAGTGCTAGCACACTCCTTCAGGCCAACGCATGCCTGCACAGCCACCAGCCGCAACACGGCCACAGACGGCTGGCAAAACAGGACACCACAGGGCAGCGCAACAGCAGCAGAGGCACGTACCGCCAGCTCCTCCATCGGGTCGTGCAGCGCCTGCAGCACCGGCGGCACCCGCTGCTTTGCTTCCTGCGGGATGGAGAGAGGGGGAGGGGGGCAGACGGGGGATTGAGGTCAGCAATCCAGGCAGCCTGCACAACTGCAACGCAGACGGCTTGGGCAGCTGCCTCATGCAGCAGCATTCGATGCATCCTGCGGACCGGCCTTCCAGCCGGCGCACGGACAATCGCCCAGCCCGGCTGTTCCTCCCTTGCCTTGAGCAGGTGCTTCAGGTCCAGCAGGATCTGCTCGCTCTGGTTCTTGTTGATGAAGGTGGTGGCAATGCCCGTCTTGCCCTTACGGCCTGGCGGTGGGCAAGACGGCAGGTGCGGCGGGCACAGGTGAGCGGCAGCGGCAGCCAGCAGAACCTGCCGCAGTGTCTGGCTCGGCACGGCTGACGTCCATCCCATTTGGCCGCCCATGCAAACAGCAACGCGGCCTCCCCCCCCACCCCCCCACCCTCCACCCACCCACCCACCCAGCATGTCGACCAAGTTTCAGTCCGTCTACATGCTTCCACCCCCGCTTACCTGTACGGCCGATGCGATGCACATAATTTTCAATCTCCTCGGGCATGTCGTAGTTGATGACGTGCTGGATGCCCTCAAAGTCCAGGCCCTTGCTGGCCACGTCTGTGGCAATCAGCACGTCCTTCTGGCCTGCGCGCAGACGGGCGTGGCAGGGGGGTGGATGAGGTCCAGCTTGAGAGCATGTGAAAGGGCGGCGCATGCGTCTGCCAGCTGCTCTGCTTGCTGGTGCCTCCCAACCGTGGCAGGCTTTCGGCACGCAGGCGACCACCAGCAACAACACCTCCCACACCCATCACCCTGCCGCCGACCGCTCACCGGCCTTGAAGGACTGGATGGCCCACTCGCGCTCCTCCTGGTCCTTGGAGCCGTGCACCGCCACCGCCTCCACGCCCTTGACCAGCAGGAACTCGTGGATGGTGTCCACGTCCTTCTTGTTCTCTGGGGTGGGTGGAGCGAGGGGGTGAGGGAGGGTGAGGGTGAGGAGGGGCAGGTGTGTGAGAGAGTTGGTGCAGCCAAGGTGAGGGAGCTATGGATGTGTGCCTCACTGCGGCGCGCAGGTCCGCACATAGGGAAACCTCTGAGCATTGCGCCCTCACCCAAGGCCCCGGCACCCACCCGCAAAGATGAGGACGGGCGGCGGCGTCTTCTGCAGGCACTCGAGCAGGTACACCAGCTTGGCCTCCTCCTTGACATACTCCACCTCCTGTGGAAGCGCAATAGAATCAGGGAGATGTTCCAGGTAAGTGGAGCTGGGGGTGGTGCTGGCCATCCAACAAGTGTATTGTCGTCGCCCGATTCGACATGGCTGCCTCAGGTGCCAAGTCAGAGCGCTGCTCTGTACCGCCTTCCCGCCACACGCTGCAAATACTGCCAATTCCACACACAGCCGCCTGCCCACCTGGATGATGTCCAGGTTGGTGGCTCCCGCGCGCCCCACGTTCACCGTCACGGGGTCCACCAGCGCCGATTCGGCAAACGACTTGATCTTGGCGGGCATTGTAGCACTGGTGGGAGGGGAGGGAGAGAGTTGAGAGGGCAATCGAGTATGTGATAGGGCAGGCGTGCAGTATGCAGCACATGCAAGTGGTCTGAAACTTGCAGGCATGTGCACTCGGCGCAGCAGCACCTGCATGACCCCCTTCCCACACTCCGCGCCCCGCCCGCACCTGAACATGAGCATCTGGCGCTGGCCCTTGAAGAAGGACAGCACCTCGCGGATGTCCTCCTCAAACCTGCGGGACAAAAAGATAGCAGTCAAGGCATGATGAGAACAAAAGACGCAGAGCATAACGCAAGCAGGAGCCAGGCGCAGTGCAAGGCTGATGAGCAACTTCACACTGCTTCTCCCACATCCCAGCCCTCACTTACCCGAGGTCCACCATGCGATCTGCCTCGTCCAGGCACAGGTAGCGGCACACATCCAGGTTCATGCGCCGCTTGCTGCGGCGAGAGGGGCGCAGGCACAGGGCACAGCGGTGGGGCCGAGCGTCCCCAGCTTGCATGTCGCAAATTGCACTGAACAGCAACTTGTTGTTGCTGTAAATATCGACAGCCTCGGCCCCTTCAAATCCACACCACACCCTGCCTGCCACCCTGCTGCCCCTTCCTCACGTCAGCATGTCCTTGAGGCGGCCGGGCGTGGCCACCACCATGTGGATGCCGCTGTTGCGGATCTGGTCAGCCTGCAGCGCACAAGCACAGCAGGTGCAGGGGCGCGAGCAGCTGAGTCACGGTGGAGTGACAGGCTGGTGCACTGCTGCCAAGCTTGCACCATGGTTGCCATGAGCACAGACTTCCAACCAGCCTTCAACCAGCTGCCCACCAGCCACAAAACCTGCCAAAACACCCAGGAATGTACACCCTCAGCCAGCCCCCACCTGCGTCTTCATGTCCACGCCGCCAATGGCCAGCAGCGTGCGCAGCTCCGGCCAGCCGTCTGTGGCAGGCAAGGAGGAAGCCGGGACATGAAAACGGTGAGCATGCGATCTGCACCCTCTGCACGCTTAAGCTATTGCTTGGCATGGCTTGGTCACCCATCCGCCTCCGCCTCAGCGCTTCCAACCCTAAAAGCCCCACCCTGCCGTGCCCTGCCCCTTCCAACAACCCCGCCTAGCCTGCGCACCTGCTTTCAGCGCGTCTGTGTACTCCAGCACAATGTCGAACGTCTGGCGGGCCAGCTCTCGGGAGGGGCACATGATGAGGCCCACCGGGCCTTCGCCCCGCTGCAGCGGCATGCGCACCTGCAGGCGGCGGGTTTGTGGGGCGGAGGCGGGCAGGGGTGAGATGCAATTTGGCTTCACTGGCGATGCGGACAGATGCCTGTGACCTGTTCTGTGCACGAGCCCGCCACCCAGCGGCAGCTACACAAAATGCAGCATGCAGCATGCGGGCAGCCCAGCATGTAGAAATAGCGACCTCCCGCTCACCTCCTCCTGCAGCGCCGCCATGATCATGGGCAGCGAGAACACCAGCGTCTTGCCTGCAAGGAGCAAGAGCAGAAGGGTGGACAGTGGTTGCCGCTGAGCAAAAGCCAGCAGGCACGGCCGTCTCCTTCCTGGTGGCCAACACTGCAAGCACTTGGGAGGCACTGGCTGCAAGCAATGCAGCACCCTTACTGCACAACCGCGATACCCATACAGTCGACACTCTACACACCTGAGCCGGTGAAGGCGATGCCGATGATGTCGCGCCCAGCCAGGATGGCGGGCGTGGCCTGCATCTGGATGGGCGTGGGCCTCCTGATGCCCTTGCGCTCCAGCACCTGCGGTTGCATGGATGTTTGAGTTGGGGTGAGTCAGACGTGAGGGGTGCGGGGGTTGGCACATGCGCATGTGCAGCACTGGGGCATGGAATAGTGATTGCACACAGGCCACAGCGGGCAGCGGACCGCACACCAGGCCTGCAGCTATACCCCACAGCAGGGGCCCCTTTCACCCTCTTGTGCTCCGCGCTCACCCCCAGCACCGCGGGCGGGAACTTCATGTCTCCAAAGTTGGGGATGGGGGGCGGCAGGTTGCCTCCCTCGCAGATGATGTAGAACTGGTCGCGCACCGCCTGGGCGGAGGGGGAGGCAGACAAAGCAGATTGGTGATGGCCAACAGCATGTCATAATGCACACACCCGGTGCGCAGCCAGCCTGCAAAATGCCAAGCTCATTAACGTTCCTGCAGCTCGGCTGTTGGAAAATCATTGCCAGCAGCAGCCGCATCCACCCCACCCCTCCCTCAACCGCCCCCACCTGGTGCTCCTCCTCGCTCATCAGCCGGTACTTGAGCGGCGGCTTCCACCCCGTGTTGATGGACCGGGAGTAGGAGATGTCCTGCGGTGGAGGGCAGAAGAGGCAGCAGGTTGTAAGCAGCCATGGCAACCACAGCATGAGAATGGCTGGCAGCTTCACATACGACTGGTGTTGCCCCATTCCTTCAGTTACTTTATTTAGCAAGCAATCACATGCATCCTTCCAAGAATCTTCCCCACCTGGCCAGCTCTTTGGATGCATTATCAATTCTGCCATTCCAACGTATTGATTGCCAGCCAGCCCAAAGGACCCCTGCACACCTTGGCCAGCTCCTTGTACGTCTTGAGCGCCTGCTTCTGCGTGACCTGCCGCATGATGTCCTGCTCCTCCTTCAACTGACGCTCCTGCTCCGTCTCCGGCGGCATCTACAGCAGCAGTGGGCAGGCTTGCGGGGCAGCGTTTGAGGGCTCGATAAACCAGGCGTGCACGGCCGAGCAGCATCAAGGGCTGGCAACAGGCAGGCGCAGCAGCAGCACGCACCCAGAAAGAGTCAATGCACACACCAGGCAGCCGCCTGCACTGACGCCACCCACAGCACCAGCCCCGCCCCTCACCTCCTGCAGTTGCTTGGCCTTGAGCACCAGCAGGCTCTCCTTCTGCCGGTGGTCCACCTCAGCCTCGCTGTCGGTGCCGCCGCCGCTGCGCCCGCCGCCCGTGTCGGCGCTGCTGGTGGGTGCTGGCGCGCGGCCCAGCCGCGCCAGCCGCTCCGCCTCCTCCATCTGTCGCCGCTTCTTCAGCGGCACATACTCCTCGTAGCTGCGGGGCAAGAAATTGATGGCGGGGTTATGGAAAACGGCAGCGGCGGCGGCAAACGGCGGCGCCGGCAGGGTGCTCACGAGCAGCGCAAACAGCACGCTCACTCGTCCTCGCCGTCCTCCAGCAGCAGGTTGTTCTCCTCCTCGTCCAGCTCGGCTCGCCGGTAGCGCTTCACGGGCTTTGCTGGCTCCTGCTGCTGCTGCTGCTGCTGCTGCGCGGCGGGCGCCGCGGGGCCGTTTTGCACATCCTGCGGCGCATCGCCATCACCAGCAGGCGCCATGGCCGCCCCCAGGCCTCTGGGCGAGGGTCGGAAGTGCGGGGCGTCTGGGGCCTGCGCTTGTATGATCTGACAATTCTCAAGCAGATGCAAAGTGCTCTGGCGCAAGGCAGGTGCTCCCCGCTCTGCCCATGCCGCCACCACTTGCAGCCCAGCAAGCCGGCGATTCCTGCTTTTGTGCAGGCCTTACCGTGCCATTTATAGACCGATGGAACGCAAATAAGCCGTGAACCGGACAGCCCGGGACGTTCACTGTCGCCTAGCTGCTGCTGCCGCCAGCGCCCGCTGCTGCCGCCGTTCTCTTCGAGGCCCCTCTGACCCCTTGGCGCATTTCGCCCTCCCCATCTCCGGCCAGGCCTTCCAACCCGGCTGATGCATCCACCCAGGATCTCTGTACCTCATGCCGCCACTGATTGGGTCTTCGTGGCTGACACCGTTTGCTGCTCAATGCATGCCAGTTCAACGAGGGCCCGAATGTAAACGATGTGCATTGTGAGACGGACTACAAGTCAGACAAGGCAAGGCAATGGGCAAGGAGGTGTGTGTTGCGAAGATTCATGGAACTTTACCGCTACCAGGAGGCAGCACATTCCAGCAAAGGAGGGCTCAAGCATCAAACAGGGCCATCAGCTTGCCGGCCAGCGGGCCAGGCAGCGGCACGCGCAGGCGGCGCTGCAGCCGGGCCAGGCACAGCCCAAAGGTGCGCAGGCGCTGCTTTTCGGTGGACGACAGCAGGCGCGCCAGCTGGCGCGCCTGGGCGGGCGAGTGATCGAGGGCGGCAGGCAGCGCCTGGGCAGGCGAGTGCTTAGGGATGGGAGGCACTGGGTAGGGCACGTGCATGAATATCTGCCAGTACGCCCGGCGAAGCTGCTCCCACTGCTCATCTGTGAGTGGCAGGTGGGCCGCCACAAAGGTCCCCGCGCATGCAGCTGCCAAGTGAGGCTTTTTGACCAGCACTGACAGGCAGGTGGAGGCCGGGCAAGCAGTGACCAGCAGGCTGGCTGCCTCACTGTTTGGGTGTGCTGCCACCAGCTGGAGCGGGATGCAGCCACCTGCGTTGCGCACCATCATTGTGTCCGGAGCAGCAGCCAGCAGCAGGCGCACTGCGCCGACGTGAGCAAACGTGGCTGCCCTGTGCAGTGGCAGGAAGCCCTCATTGTCCGGCACCCGGGCGGCGGCCCGGGCAGCAGCCAGGAGATGCTGCACAGCTGCTGTGGAGGCTGCCTGCCGTGCCAGGGTGTCGCTACGTCCTGCCCATACAGCAAGCTGCAGAGGTGTTTTGTGATTGCTGTCAACTGCCTGCGCTGCAGCAGGTGTGGTCAGCTCCAATAGCTGTGCCACCAGGCCTGCTTGGCCATGGGCCGCTGCGATGTGCAGCACATTTTGATTTCTTTCAGTCACGGTCGCAATGGTGGCCGGCGCTACTTTCAGGAGGCGCGAGACGACCAGAGCATGGCCGCCAGTGCAGGCATAGTGCAGCGGCAGCTGGCCGCCGTTCGCCACTGCGTGCACGGTTTCAGGGGCGTACGCCAACAGGACGCGACCAATGCCAGGTGCCCGGCACGGCTTGCGTAGTGCAGTGGCGTCCGTCCAAACTCATCTGCAGCTGCGGCCGGCTCAGGCGCCTGCTGCAGCAAGTACTCCACAACTGCCAGCTGGCCTCTGCTAGTGGCCTCATGAATGGGGCCGCAGCCATACAAGTCCGTGGCAGTGGCCAGCTCAGGCGCCAGCTGCACCAGCATTTGCAGTGCTTCCAGGCTGCCTGCTTGTGCTGCCACATGTGCAATGCTGCGGTTGTACTGCCCGCAAATGTGCAGGGTGTTGGGCGCAGCCGCCAGCAGCAGCTGCATTGCTGCCGTGTTGTTGGCGGCTGCAGCCAGGTGCAGTGCCGTGCGGCGGTAAGTATCGACAGCCTCGGTGGTTTCGGGCGCAGCAGCCAGCAGCAGGCGAGCTGCCTCCAGGTGGCCGCCCTCCACAGCCGCCAGCAGAGGCGTGCTGCCATGATTGTCAGCTGTGCTAGCTTCCTCTGGTGCTGCCTCCAGCAGGACGGCCACTGCTGATGTGTTGCCCCCCGCTGCTGCCAGCAGCAACGGGGTGCGGCCCCCGCTATCAACTGCAGCAGCGCTTTCAGGTGCTGCTGCCAGCAAAATGCTCACTGTAGCTGCATGGCCGCCTGCTGCAGCGACATGCAGCGGAGTTTGGCGCTGGTTGGCCAAGACCGAGGTGCTGCCAGGTACAGCCGCCAGCAGCCATTGAACAACAGCTGTGTGACCAGCGGATGCGGCCGCATGCACAACCGTGGAACCTTCACCGTTCCACTCCAGGGCAGCAGCTGGGTCGCCCAGCAACATCAGAAGCAGCTGGGTCAGGGGCAGGAGGCCCTGGCCGGCAGCCGCACGCAGCAGTGCCGGGCCAGGCAGGTAACCTGCGCCTGCAAGGGGCGAAGCATGAGCATTAACATTTCTATCTTGGTCGGTAGGCCGTGACTCACAGCTTCAAACGCCAGCAGCTGCTGAGACAGCACAAGTGCTTTCAAGAGCAAGCTTGACAGCAAACGAGCATACCCACATCTTGTTCTGACCCTCACCTATATCAGCGTAAGCTGCAGCCGCGCAGCTGTTGAGCTGCTGCACCAGCTCGGGCGGGGCCATGCCATGCCACCCTCCGCCCGGCATCGCTCCCAGGCTGAGCTGCAGGCCGGCCGCCCTGCACAGGCATGGGCAAAGCCAGGGAGCGGGTGAAGCCCTGCAAGCACCACTATGCATAAGGGCAGTACAAGGTCATGTAGTTTAGTGCCGTAATCCCCGCTGCTCACCCAGCCATGCGCGCCAGCTGCGGCAGGCGGGCGTCGCTGCGCAGGCAGGCGGGATCCAGGGCCAGGCCGGTGGCAAGGCAGTGGTGCACTGCGGCAGGGGTGGGGGAGGAGGATGATACGGATGAGAAATGGTGTGCAAACATCCAACTTGGCCGAGTGACTTGTGTGCACCGCTTGGCCAGGGCCCCTGCCTCGGCAGAAGGCAGCGGTGCCACTGTGTGCTGCTGGTCACCCGCATGGAACACAGCCTGTGGGGTGGTAACAAATACAGGGAGTGTGGGTGCGCCCAATGAAGCCGTGGCATGGCGGCGGTGCGGTTGCGGCGAAAGCAGCGGCGGCGCAAGCGGTGACGCCGACGAGCGGCGGCAGCCCCAACCACGGCCGTCGCACCTTGAACCCGCCGTCTACGGGCAGTACCTCGCCTTGGCAGGCCATGGCGGGCGGTCCGAGGGGCTGTGGGCGGCTGGGCTGGGGTGGAGGGGCCGTATGGGGAGCTACAGTCGACGGCTCAACGGCAGTTCACCAACCAAGCAACCAGCATAACACCACCAGAACGCCAGCGCGCTGTTGGGAGCGTCTCGGGTGGCGGCTCCGTCATCGCCCATACCACCGCGCCGCCGCCGCTCAGTCGGCCGTTCGCTTGCAGCCGCAGCAGCGGGGTCTATTCCATCGCACTTCGCTTCTGCACTTGCTTGCTTCTGTTTCAGCTGTGCTTCTCTGCGTGGTGTGCACTCATGTTTACAATCCACAGCAACAGCATCACGCTGCCACACACTGCGTGGGAGGTGGCGGCCGCCGCCGCTCGGCTGGGCAATGAAGGCAGGAGGGTGCCCGCCCGACTTACCTCGGCATGCCTGCCACCAGCCTTACATGGCTGCTCAGCTCATGCAATGCCACAACAACTCATCGTTGTTGCCACCAGCTCTCCTGCCGAGCCATGACCACTGCCATTTACCTGCGCAGGGGCCCCATGCCGGGCCGCTGCCGCTGCCGGCAGCTGTTCCTCACTGCTGCTCGCCCACCAAAGCACCTCGCCCCTTGGCTGCTCGCTCATCACACACTTAAGCCTGTCCACACCCGCAACATGCCCACCAGCCGCGCTTCCCCGTTCGCCCAGCTGCCCCACGACCTGCTGCAGCGGGTGGCGGCCCTGCTGGGCGACGAGGACAGGTGGGGCAGGCCAGACCAGGGCAGCAGGCAGCCAGCTGGGGTGCCGGCAGGCAGGCGAGGGCCGCCGCCGCTGCATCTGCTTGTGATCCTGAGAAAATCCCGAGAAAGAATTTACAGTAGGAATGGTACATTAGGGGGCACGCTCACTTGGCACTAGCACAGCCGCTGCCGCCGCCTCATTGGCTGGCACCCGCACCGCCGCGCAGCGCCAGCACCAGGTGCAGCACGGAGCCGCCCTGCAAGCAAGGCAGGAGGGCAGGCCAGAGCAGCAAACGGTCAATACAAAGTGGCGCGAGCGCAGCAACCGTCCATGCAAGTTCAGCCCTGGGCTGTGCAAGTTGCCACCTCACCTAGCGAGCGTTTTGGCACACACACTTCACCACACCAAGCCCCTCCATCCAACTCCCTTCCAAGTCCCCCCCGCACCTCGATATTGTAGTCCTTGGCCATCTTGTCGTCGTTCATGGCCTTGCCCGCAAAAATCAGCCTGCCAGGAGGGGTCGGCGGGCGGGCACAGGGACACGGTGAGATGAAATGAGCAGGCAGCTCCTGGGTGGCGAACGCAATTGGGCGCGGTGGGGGTGCATGCATGCAGCTCGACAAGGGCCCACCAGCCACACACCAACAGCGGATGATGGCCCCACCAGCCCCACCAGCCCCGGCAGCAGCAGCACAGCACTGCACCCACCGCTGCTGCACGGGGGGGATGCCCTCCTTCTCCTCCACCCGCTCCTTGATGCGCTGCACGGTGTCCGTGGGCTCGATGTCAATCTCAATCTCCTTGCCCGTCAGCGTCTTGACCTGGGGGGCGGGGTGTCGGCAAGGCAGGGGGGAGGGGTGAGCGGCAGGAAGGGCGAGGGTGAGAGAGGGACAGAATACATTCACCAAGGCGCTTTGCAGCACATCTCTTCGCGAAGCCAGTTTGTCCACGCTCGACCCGACCACTGCACCGCCAGCCTTGCTGCCAAACGTGGGCAGCCCCAGCCAGCCCCTGTGCGCACCTTGATCATCATGCCGCCGCGCAGGCGCAGCACCAGGTGCAGCGTCGACTCCTTCTGGATGTCTGCAAGGGTGGAGGCCGGGGTGCAGACGCGGGAGTTGAGTCGCGGCAGCAGAGCGCTGCAGGCATGATGATGATGAGGACTGGCAACTTTTGCCACCCTACGTTGATGCAAAAATCGCAACACTCACTGTAGTCGGCCAGGGTGCGGCCGTCCTCCAGCTGCTTGCCCGCGAAGATCAGGCGCTGCTGGTCGGGCGGGATGCCCTCCTTGTCCTGCAGGACAAGGCATGAAGCACAAGTCAGCAGCAGCTGAGCGGCTCAGCACAACAATAGCAGACGTCATGGCACGTCCAGCCAGCAGCCGCAAGCCCCTCCCTCCTGATCCAGAGCCTGCACCCACCTGGATCTTGGCCTTCACATTCTCAATGGTGTCGCTCGACTCCACCTCCAGCGTGATGGTCTTGCCTGCAGAGGACGGCAGCAGAACAGGATGGCACACCGCTGGTTGGTTGGATAGCGGCAAAGAAGGAGTGGGGGCCAGCCAGGGGCGTTGAGCAACGCCTACCGGTGAGGGTCTTGACGAAGATCTGCATGCCACCGCGCAGGCGCAGCACCAGGTGCAGCGTGGACTCCTTCTGGATGTCTGCAGGGGTAGGGGTAGAGGCGGCATACAGAGACATTGAACACAGGTAAGCGTGAAATTGGCATGTGCCAAGGCAAGGCTGCCAGCCCTCCTACCCTCAGCCCTGCAGCTGCACACTCACTGTAGTCGGCCAGGGTGCGGCCGTCCTCCAGCTGCTTGCCCGCAAAGATCAGGCGCTGCTGGTCGGGCGGGATGCCCTCCTTGTCCTGCAGGACAAGGCATGAAGCAACATCAGCAGCGGTTGAGCTGCTGCGCACAGTGTAGCAGCAGCAGGTGTTGTGGCAAGAAATGCAAGGCACGGTCAGCCACCATCAACCCAAACGCATTGCACCCACCTGGATCTTGGCCTTCACGTTCTCGATGGTGTCGCTCGACTCCACCTCCAGCGTGATGGTCTTGCCGGTCAGCGTCTTGACGAAGATCTGCGGTGGAAAATCGGCAGGCAATGGGGTGCTCAAGCCTTGGGACAGCCTAGCAGCTTGCACAGAGCGATGATGAGCTGTGCGCCGCACCAGTGCACTCGTCGCCACCAACACAAGCCCATGCGCACCTGCATGCCGCCGCGCAGGCGCAGCACCAAGTGCAGCGTGGACTCCTTCTGGATGTTGTAGTCGGCCAGGGTGCGGCCGTCCTCCAGCTGCTTGCCCGCGAAGATCAGGCGCTGCTGGTCGGGCGGGATGCCTGCGAGACGGCGGGCGGGGCGGGTGAGCGCAAGGCGGGCGGCGGGAGCGCGCCGGCAGGCCAATGCAATCTGGCGGCAACCCGGCAGCAAGGGGGCGCGGCTGCTGATGGTATACAGCGGAAGTGCAGCACACCACACCAAAACTGCGAGTGACAGGGTTGGCTGGGCAAGCGCGCCAGCATTCTGGCGCAGCCCGGGCACTCGGGAAGCACCCAGAAGCACGCACCCTCCTTGTCCTGGATCTTGGCCTTCACGTTCTCGATGGTGTCACTCGACTCCACCTCGAGGGTGATGGTCTTGCCCGTGAGGGTCTGCAAAGGTGACGGGAGTGGGGAGTGCAGACGTGAGCAGCGGCAGCTGGCGCGAGCAGGAAGGCGGCGGCAGCAAGAACGCAGCGGCGGCAGCGGCCAAGCAGGCAGCACGGCGGAACGCAGCTGACCTTGACGAAGATCTGCATGGTGGCTGACGCCGGTGTGGCCTGCAGGGACAGCGGGAGCAGGCGACCACAGGTTTGCAACACCGCGGGGAAGCAGGGGCGCGGGCCAGGGGCGCTGGATCGGCCCACAGATCGCGGGGCGGACACTCTGGCTGGGCGGCAGGCTGCGGGGTGCCGGCGAGCGGGCGGTCGTGGCCCGGCCGCCCTCACCGCTGCGCTTGGGGTGTCTCTGGGGAGCTGGTGGGGTTTGGCCGCCGATGTGATCACTGACAGTGAAGGCCTTAGCTCCAGGCGGCTCAAAAAGCCCGCTGCTGTCGTGCTGCCACCGCATTTCGACTGCCGGCAGCACGAACTGCACTCGCAGCCAATAGTTCAGCTTCCACACTACACAAGCCCAGCTCTCGGCCAGCGCCAGAAGGCCGGCAGGCAGCAGTCCCGCTTCGCAACACCCGCAGCTCGCAGCTCCGGCCGCCGCCATGTCGCTCAACGGCATCCAGTACAGGTGTGGAGGGCGCTGTGGCAGCCAGCGGCGCGCCAGGGGTTCCCCTCGAGGTCGTTCGTGTTGAACTGAACCCTGCCGCACCTCAGTGGGCCGCCACTTGCCTTGGCCAGCTTGTCCCCATCAACACGGTGGCCATGCGGTATGCGCAGGCAGCGCTGCGCCGCCCCTCGCTCCGCCGCCGCGCCCGCGACAGCCGGCACCGCGACGCCGGAATGGCACACTGCGCGAGCACCCAGACACGCATACACACCTCTCTCGTCCCTGGCCATCCTCTCCTGCCCTCGCAGCGAGCGCTACTATGACGACGTGTACGAGTACCGGCACGTGGTGCTGCCGCAGGACATTGCCAAGCGGCTGCCCAAGGACAAGCTGCTGAGCGAGCCCGAGTGGCGCGCGCTGGGCGTGCAGCAGTCGCGCGGCTGGGGTACGTTGCTGCTGTCTGGGAGGGAATGGAATGCAGAGGGAGGCTGCTGGTGTAGGCAGGCTCAGGCGCAGCGCGTGGAGCAGCGTGTGCGGGGCCAGGCGACTGCTGCCGCCCCAACCGACCCGCAACCGACCTGACCGGCGCTCCTCCGTGCCCCTCTTCTGCCCTTGGATGCAGTTCACTACGCCCGCCACCGACCTGAGGTGAAATCTGTGCTTGATGCGTTGTGGCTGGGCGGCATGAGCTTGCCGCTGCACACTGGGGGTGGCGCGTGAGGTCGCCTGCCGTGGCGTGCTGCTGGTGCTGCTGCTTGCCCAAGCGTCGCCTGCCGGTGGCTCATTCGCTGCTGCCGTGGCCCTGCCTCCTGTGCCCCGCAGCCCCACATCATGCTGTTCCGCCGCCCCAAGGTGCGATGATGCTGCCACGTGTGCCTCCTGCCTGCTACCCCAGTCCACCACCTCCTGTACCCGAGCACTGCCTCCTGCATGCATGCAAATGCATCACCACGGCCCTCACTGCATGGCTCATTTTGCTATACCCGCAGGGCTACGGCACGGCGCAGCAGGTGGCGGTCCCCATGCAGCAGTGATCCTCCCTCGGCAAGCCTTGCCTGCTGCACAAACCCGCAGCAATGCGGCTGCGGCAGCCAGCCAGAAGCAATGGGCTGCAGCCCTTAGGAGCAGGAGGACGCTAGTGGCTCATCCACCTACACACGCTCTCCCGGGGAGCACGATAGCTCGTAAGGCACCACAGTGTGCGCGGTCCGTGCACAGCAGCCGCAGTGGCATGGCCTTGGTAGCCAGCCCCAGACCGTGTTGTACGATTGGGTAGCCAGCAGGGCAGCAACAGCCCGTGTACCTCTTAACTTAATCCAATTTTATGACTCAGAACCCCCGGACCCCTTCTCACTTACCAATCTCAGTGCCCCCGTGTAAGGCCAGTTGCTCTCCACACGCAGCCGGGTGTGCCGTGCCGTGGCGTTACAGCAGCGGCCACTGCCTTTGCATGCAAGGCTGTGCAAGGAGTAGGGACTATCAAGGCTGATAGGGCATCAAATCGAGAAAGAATACGTGGAAGCAGTGCCGTGGTGGAAAACTCGTTGCTGTTGGGTCTGGTTCAAACAGGGGTGATATGAGGCCAGGGAAGCACTGGCATTGATTGGGACCCGCACATTCAGCAGCGTTTTGTCATTGCGGCTGCCCGCTGCCGGTCAGCTGGTACACCTTCACCACGCCCTGGCTGCTGGCCGCCAGCAGCGTGTGGGCCGTGGGCCGCCAGCACACCGCAGAAATGAAGGCGCGGTCGGCGTGTGCGGCAGCGCTGCCGGGAACGCCGCCAAATGCGTCCTCGCCGGCGGCGAAGGCCTGCGCCGCCACCGGCTTGGACAGGGCCTTGTAATAGACATAGAGGTCGCCGGTTTCGCTGCCGCACGCCAAAAAGTCGCCGTCCACTGCGGCAGGCAGGTGGTGAGGGGGGGTGAGTGGGGTGGGGTGAGGGCTGGGCGCTCCATGTGGAGTGTGTACCTGAGCTGGTGCAGCTGGCGGAGAGGACGGAACAGCATGCATGCATGTGTGATACAGGTGGGATGCCTGCTTCCTATGTGGCCTATGCAGGCCGCATGCCATTTTAGTGCTGACACGGAGGCCCCAGCACCCATCCCACCTTCACCACCATCGCCTCCCAGCCTCCCCTGCCAGCTCACCCGCCAGCCCCACAAAATTCTTCTCATTGGAGTGGCCCTCGTAGATGCGAAGCGCCTCGCTGATGTGCGCTCCAGGGGCCTGGTGGGGCCCGCCCTCCACCGGCTGCAAGGGCCAGTTGGGGTGGGAGAGAGCAAGTTGGGTGGTGGTCTGGTCATGCGAGGGCTGTCTCTGATCTTTATCACAAATTTCGCGATGCCTCGCACCAACCGCGGTGCACAGCAACGCATGCCCCGACCCCCACGCCTCAGCCGGTCGTGACTCCTGGCCATCAGTTGCTTTCAGCGCAGCCTCACCCAGAGGCGCAGCGTGGAGTCGGTTGATGCGGACACCAGCTCGGCGGCGGAGCAGAAGCGCACGTACGACACCGCCTTCCTGCGGGAGAAAGATATTGAGCAGCAGCAGGCAGAGCACGGCTGTTGGATCCAGATGCAAAAGACAGCGAGAGCGTTAGCCACAGCGATCGCTCCCCAGCACGCCCACCCTGCAACCATTCCACCCAATCTGCCCCCCGCCCATCCAGAGCCCACCTGTGCCCCTGGAAGGTGCGCAGCGGCACGGCGGTGTGCCGCATGTCGTACAGGTAGGCGGAGTGGTCTGCGGAGCCCACCGCCAGCTCGTGGCTGGAGCCGGGGCGCCAGCGCACCGCGCACACGTTGGCCTTGGCGTCCACCTGGGGGAGGGGGGGGGAGGGGATGCTATGGGGTGGATAGGCTGGCAGCTTGCATGAGGCACTCCACGCACTGCAGCATGCAACTTCACAACAGCAAGCCCAAGTGGCAGCACAGCATTCCCATGTATCAAAACAAAACTGCCCTGGTACTCCACACACGGCTGCTCTGAGCGGGGCGCACCTGCGCCACCGAGGAGGGCGACTTGGTGCTCCACAGCTTGACGGTGCAGTCGTCGGAGCCGGAGGCCAGCAGCGCGGGGTCCGCCTGCAGGCAGTGCCAGAGAGGAGCGGGGCGCTTGAGTGGTACGAATGCGGAACACACAGCTTGCACAGCAAGGCTGGGGAGCTGACATTCAATCGACCCCGCTTGGTAGACCCCGCTTGCCCAGCAGTGCTGGCACCACCCCCTCCCCCCTGCCCCACCCACCTCGCAGAAGTCAACGCTCCAGATGCGCTTGGAGTGGGCCTCGTACTCGTGCAGCAGCGCGCCGCTGGTCACGTCCCACACAGCCACCACGCCTGCGCAGGGTTGGTTGGGCAAGAGCATGTGCGGCTGGGTGCAGGTGAAGCGCCAGATTGGAGCAGCCCAGAACACACAGCAAGCAGCCAGGCAATGGGCAGGCACCGCCCACATCGTACCGCCATTCCCTCCCTCCCTGCTACCCCGCAGCAGAACCCTCTCGCCATCACCCACCCTCGTAGTCGCTGCTGGCGATGTGCGCCTGGATGTACTTGTTCCAGGACAGGCAGGACAGCTTGGAGCGAGAGAGCAGCTCCACCGCGGGGGCGTGCACGCCGGGGCCGCCCGCCGCAGGCACCACGCTGGCGTAGTCAAAGATGCTGCGGGGAGGATGGTGTGGATGGGGAGCGGTGGGGCGGGTTTGTGGAAAGTCGATGCTGGAGGGGTGTTGCTTGAAATCGCAGACCAGCCCTTGGGAATCTTCACTGGAGCGGCGCACTGTCCCTACCTGCCGCCCCATCTCCCCGTAACCATCCCTCTGCCTGCCCGCCCACCTGACGCGCTTGGACACGCCGGCGGTGGCAAACAGCGCGCCCTGGCGGTCAAACTCCAGGGAGGAGATGATGGAGGAGGAGCCGGGGCGGGGCGAGGGCCGAGGGATCTCAGCCACGCACTGCGGCAGGGCGTGGGCAGGGGTGGGGCGGTGCGGCGGGACAAGGGTCGGGGATGCAGGATGGGCCCACTCCAGGCAAGGGCCCAGGCAATGCCTTGCTATGAACGCCGCCTCCAGCTGCACACTCCAGGCACCACAGCAACTCCCCGCCTGCTCACCCTACACCCCGCAACAACACAGCAGATTGCCCCATTTGCCCACCCTGAGCTTGTTGCAGCGCGTGATGACAGACAGCAGGCGGCTGAACTCCTCCAGCCCCTCATCTATGAGCGGCCCCACCGCCGCCGCTGCAGCAGCCGCATCCGCTGCCAAACCGGCTGCCGCGCCCTGGCCAGCGTTGCCGCCTGTTGGCCCTGCCGCCCCTGCAGCGCCCGCTGCCGCTGCCGCCGCCGCCGTCGCTGCTGCATTGCCACCCGCGCTGCCTGCGGCCAGCTGGGCAGCGCGCAGCCGCAGGTAGCACTGCTGCAGGTCCTCAAACTGGCTGGCGATGCGCCGCTTCTTGTTGCGCAGCAGGCTCAGCACATCACGCTGCCCGCCGTGCCGCACGCTGCTCACACCAGCGCTGCCCGCGCTCGTGGTCGGGCTGCCCAGCAAATTGCCAAGCAGCTGCTGCGCCTGCTGCGGCGTCAGGTGCTGCATGTGCGGCATGTGTGGCAGCAGGTTTGCGTGCTGCTGCGCATGCTGCTGCGTGTGCTGCGGGGCACCCGCATGCGGGCCCCCGCCTGGCCTGCCAGCCTGTGCCGCCACAGCTGCCGCTCCCTGCACCTCAGCCGGTTGCTGCTGCTGCTGTGGCGCGTGAGCCCGCTGCGGCTCGTCTTGCTGCATTGGCTCATGCTGCATTTGGTGGTGCTCTTCCGCGGCGGCACGTGGCGACTTCCCGCCGC
>VFQQ010001023.1_pt1 | contig 43911 bp, 47 predicted proteins | sample 3512341 | NCBI WGS metagenome assembly VFQQ01 (sample SAMN10412373, study PRJNA504923) | tailings metagenome | isolation source: Relicate 2 Philex TSF1 revegetated site | place: Philippines: Tuba, Benguet | collected 2017-08-29 | reverse complement strand
CGATAACTGTATGACTGCCGTGATCAACTCGTACCTCTGATACACGCCAAGGCGCTTGCAGGCCAAACAACGTCTGATAAAGTTCGGTATCTTTCATCCGTCAAACTACAAACTTCTCCACTATCTTTGGCGAAGACCCAGAAAAATGAGGTTTGATATTAAGAACTCTCATGGAGATGCTCCTCATATTCATTTGGAGGTCTTCAAAGACGGAAAGTGGACAGATGCAATGCCAGGTACTCATAGAATTTACCCCCAACCCTAAAGGAAATGGAACTTAAAAAATTAGAAATAGTCCATGACGGTAGGAAGTTCTCGATAGAAGAGGACTACTCAGAAGTCGGCTCGTATTTGTACGTCTTTGAAAACGATAGATGTGTTAGAGACTTTTTACAAGACGATGTAGAGACTTGTAAACTGATTGCTTTTGAAGAGTATGGAGTTCCGCTCGATAAATGGATTGTGAAGAAAGAGACTTAGTAAATTCGGGGTCTTCGCCGAAGAAAGTGGAGATCGTCGTAGTTCGAAGTATAACAGACACCGTGCCTTATCAGGCGTAGTTAGCTAAGCATGCGCCTTTGCACGTGGCCGACGTACGAGCCGAGCGTAGCGTATCCACCCGTTTAACCCCATCTCTCGCTTAACGATGCCCAGAGCGGACTTTGTTTGGCTATTACATCGTGGAATCGCTGGTGGGGCGAATGAAAGTGGTATCGACGTAATGAAAGGCGTTGTTGATGCGAGTAAAGCGAACATTCCATTCAAACCGAATCCGTAGGGAGTGTCCTGAAAATGAAAGTAGAAAACGTCGAGGTATACTCACACATAACCAACTGTCCAGTGATCAGAGTTCCAGAACGCAAGTTCCCTGGGATCTTGATTCAAGGTGATTCTATGTACGTGCTCCTTCAGACTGTTGAAGAGATAATTGCGAATCAAAAAGGCGGGGATATGGCAGAGGTTTCTGACGGTCTTGAGTACCTAAGGGGTATTCTTTCGAACTATGTGTCGGCGTATGAAGAAGTTCTCAAGACTCATGACATACCGCTCCCATATGTTAGACAATGAAGACTGCTGCTTCTGTCTCACTGTATCTACACGCTCACCCTAGCTACACTTGTGCCTTGATGGACTTAGAATGCTCATGTAATCGTAGGCCTCCCGGGGTACGTTGGCGCTATCTCTGACGACAGATCACGGGTAACGTGAGAACTATTTCGAGACACTTACCGCTGCACTAACCTGATGCTTTGGCATCGTGGTACGATGCGTCGTGCTTCGAAGCAGCGTCATTTGAAGTGTTCAGGCGTAAGCCGCGACGTCGAAGACCCCGAAACGGGCCCTACCTTCCACCGCCGCGTGGGAACCAAGCTCTACGCCCTTGCCGACCACCTCGGTTCGGTCGACATGGTGATGCAGAACCACTCGCGCGGCGTCCTGCGTAACGTCTCGTGAAACGTCTCGCGTAACGTCACGTGAAACGTCCCGCGAAGCGTCCCGTGTAACGTGCTGTGTAACGTCCCGCGAAGCGCATGGGCAATCCGGCGATGATGGTGGATCCGTGGAGGGTGGACCCAACGGAGCTTGCCAATCCACTCATGCCTGCAGCACGGAAGGGGATTTCGAGCATACCGTTCCTTGGCAGTACGCCACCGGCCGACCAAACGAAAGTTGCTGTAACTGGCGCTCGGGAAACGCAGCGGGCAGTGCCTCCTTCATGCAATGACAACTCCACTCAAGCTAAATCTCAGCAACGGTAGGTCACGACAACGGCGATGAGTCACGGGATGCCTCTGCCGAAGACATCACTGAAAGAGCTGACGGGCCCTTACAACATGTTGAATCTGTTTCGAAGTCCAACCCGATCAACGAAGTCCTGGACAGATATGGTAACTTTGCAAGTCCTTTGACAGAAAGCCCTCAGCGCACAGTGGCTTTTGGTATAGGGTCTGATGTCCGTGCTGCAGCTAAGCTCCTCAACAGGCTCGCAAAGTCTAAGCCCAAAAGCCAACCATCGCGGAGTCCAAAGAACGCACCGCCGAAAGTGCCTAACAATGTGGCGCAGCAAGCAAGAAACGTGGTACCTAATGGGAAACAGGCCAACCATTTGTTTTAAGGAAATGGCAAGCTAGCCGATACGCCGTCTAACAGGACTTTGATAGAGAACATTTCCAATGGCAAACCTCTTGGAACTGTTCCGTTTGGAAAGACCTGGTATCGCGGCGTTGACGCTCATGGAAACGGCATCTATACTTATACTCAGAACGGCATCATAAAAGACGCCGGTTACACCAATCGGAGCGCGACTGATTTGATAACAAAGTATAATCTCAGACAGTAGAGAAATGAAACAAGCTAGTGATGGTAAGATAGACTCGCACGGAAGAATATTCAGCAGTCACACGATTACCGAGAAGGTAGGATACGATGCCATGTTGCGGATGCTTCACGCATACTTTACAGCAACGGGCTCTAATGACTTAACTGATATTCTACGTGGTGGCGGATATTGGAAGGAGGCGGATATGCCTATCGACAGTGCGTATTAGGAGTACTGGCTGGAGGCGATTGAAAAGGTCCGGAGTGACGGCCCGCTAATTTTTTAGTACTAATGCTTGAAACAACTCGTCTATTATCGAGTGAAGCGCAAATCAGAGGTTTTCTCGTTGGGTCCGGAGTAAGATCGAATCTTGGACTTTGTGAAATAGCCGATGAGTTGTTCGGTAGAGTGTAATGTCGTAGTATTCTACCCACCTGCACTCGACGTCGACTTACTTCTCTCATACAGATGTTAACTTCTCAACTCGCTACGATGTGCGTGCGCTGATCTCGTTGTCGCACGCCGTTCCATTCTGAAGTTCCGTCCACTTTCGTTCGACGCCCCTTCATGAAGTGAACGAGTATCGGGGCAATTGTTATAGGACCTACCTAAGTAAAAGGTCCATACTGATAGGTGTCTAGCGCATAGAACTAGAACGTTGCGGCTTCGTCGACGCCTTTACCGCAGAGGCAAGCGAAGCGTTAGATGGCATCAAGAACGCACCGGAGGCAATCCAAGAGGCAGTATCAGCGTTCCTTAACGATCCAGGTGGCTTCATAGGGGACCTCGTCAAGGCAGGTTTGGGCGACTTCGCTGAACTGCTGAATCTGATCGAACTACGCAGCAACCCTAAGCACCCGTATGATGCTGGCCAAAGAAATGGTAAACTTGCATTCAGAGCACTTGGGTTCTTAGGCGGCGCGGGTATAGGCGGCTTGGCCGCTCGAGCACCCAAGCTGTTCAAGCTGCTGACGGGTAGGGGCCCTGCAAGAAAAAGTAATGTCAACCTATCTAAAACATCCCCGAATAGAATATACTCGGCGCGAGAACTTGTTCGCAGAGCAGAAGATACGGGGCCTATGCACAATTTTCCAGAGTCATTCGATTCTGAAATATTTGCTGGAACTCGTACTGTAATTAGTTCGGATTATGTACTCTATACCAAGCCGGGAACGATTGCACTGCCAGGACGTCCGATTTACGGTCCAAAGACTACGAAAGTCGGCTCTTCGAGAGTTCGGGAAATTATCGGTCATGAGCCAAGCCGAGTCGTCGAAGGGATATATGAAATCGGCGTCCGACCTTCAGTGAGCGGCAAGACAGAAGTTGTTGTCCATCGATTCTTTAAACCGAATGAGTAAGCAATTTAGTGATGCCTTCGGAGCCGACTACTCAGCAGTCATCGTAAACGAGCCTGAGTATGCTCACCGTTATTATTGTTACCCTGGTGCAAGACAAGACGCATGGATGGATGGGCTTGGTATAGAGTTCTTCCCGAAGACGGCGGAGCCTTGGTTTGGCACTTTCGCCAGTGGTGCTCTATCGAATCTATCGATTAGCTTCGCTGGCAGCTGCCCAGATCGAAGACACGCGCTGGTAATTTCGAACGGAGATGGCGTCGTGGTCAATGTTGAGAATCCAACAGAGTGGACCGAGTTGCCACTTATTCCCATAGTAGGAGTAGTATCAGATACAGAGCAACAGGTCATGATCGTATGGGATTTCGTTAGAATGTTGTGCATAGATCAAACAGGTATTCGGTGGAAGACGCCGTCAATTTCATGGGACGGGATATCAGATGTCACGATTAACGGATCGTTTGTACATGCGACAGTTTGGGATTCACCAGGAGGACAGTACTCCACTGCAGAAGTTGACATAAAGACGGGCTGCGTAACTGGCGGTAAGTCATCCCCCGACCAACTAGTACTGAAGTGAGTACCGCATGAGGACTTCGGATAAGTGTGCGCACTTCTATACCATCACTTGCTGGCGTCCCCGCTGGACCAGATACGTTTGCTTGCATGTATTCCTTGCAAATCAATCCTCTTTGAAGTTCCGTCCACTTTCGTTCAACGCCCCTTTATGAAGTGAACGAGTATCGGGGCGCTTGATATAGGACCCGCCTAAGTAAGCCCCTTTCAGCAAGGTGTCTAGCGCATAGAACTGGATCTTGGGCTTCGTCGACGCCTTTACCGCACAGGCAAACGAGGCGCTAGATGGCATCAAGAACGCACCGGAGGCAATCCAAGAGGCAGTATCAGCGTTCCTTAACGATCCAGGTGGCTTCATAGGGGACCTCGTCAAGGCAGGTTTGGGCGACTTCGCTGAACTGCTGAATCTGATCGAACTACGCAGCAACCCTAAGCACCCGTATGATGCTGGCCAAAGAAATGGTAAACTTGCATTCAGAGCACTTGGGTTCTTAGGCGGCGCGGGTATAGGCGGCTTGGCCGCTCGAGCACCCAAGCTGTTCAAGCTGCTGACGGGTAGGAGGAAGCCGAGGGCTGCAAGTAATGTCGTCGCAAGTAGAGGTCTCTCACAGATTGATGAGTTCGTTGATCTCACTAAGCATCGTCGGGATCATATACTGAATCGACACCGAGCGGGTGCAGGCAAACAAGGTAAAACTGAGTTCCCAAGGGACTGGAGTGATGAGCGAATCCTCCACCAAGTATCCGACGTCGCGACGGATCCGAATGCTGTGCGTGGCGTTGGCAAACACAATATTCCGTATGCGATTGCTACACGAGATGGAATTGAGATTCGAGTCGATTTCTACGCACATGATCACCCTCGATTCGCTGGTCAAATATCGACAGCCTATCCAACCAATGTTCCAGCTAATCCGTAGCTACGATGAAAACTGAAGATACCGAAGAAGCAGTCGGGAGGCTTATAGAACAGGCCACGTTTGTCATGTCTAGTGATGATCTTAAAGAGGCTCGGAGGTTGTTACATTGCGGCGAGTACGAGATGGCATTGGAATGTCTGATACTTGATCTTTCGATAGCCAGCTCGTATCCACCAGACCTTGATATCAATGAGTGGCGATTAGTTGCTCGTTCTTGTAAATTGAACGAGGGCGGAGTAATCAGAGACGATATCTGGCATATCATGGAGAAGTGGCTAGATGCCTATCCTGGATGAAACAGGGTGTTGTTGTAGATCCCGGAGCATACTACCCCCCCCTGTTCTGGAGCATACGCCCCCCGTACCGGACCATCCTGACCCCCTCTAGGGAGTATGCGGGTATGCCATTCTGGCACATGCTGACCCCCTGGGTTCGCATTCGCGTCACCTGTTGCTCTCTTGTGGATTTCCTATCTGGAGTCCGCATGGCAGGCCGAAGCATCCCAAGCAACATGTACACACAAGTGATTCAGCTCTTTCGCCAGTGGGTAGGCGACAAAGGGGCTTTGAGAGCCGGCTACAGCCGCATGCATCCCAGTCGAAGGCGACCTATTCTACGCACCTTAAGCGGGCGAAGAACTGATGTAGTTGCCTCGTAAACAGACTGTAAGTGCATGATATATAACGCCGTGTCAAGTACCTGTTAATCAGAGCGTCCGGGGTTCAAGTCCCTGCTGCGGAGCGAGCATCCAACCGCAACATCAACGCCTGCAAGGGCTTACGGTGTTGCGGTTGTTGTTTTAGGGGGGGGGCTTCGTTCACCCGGGGTGCACAATACCCGCACGGAATCAGGATGCGTCAGGGAAAAGGATCGCGCTGCGCGCGATCGGGGCGCGCTGCGCGCGCCATGCGTGAAAGGGGAAACGAAGAGGGTGGGGGTGTGCTTCGTTCATCCGGGGTGCACAATACCCGCACGGAATCAGGATGCGTCAGGGAAAAGGATCGCGCTGCGCGCGATCGGGGCGCGCTGCGCGCGCCATGCGTGAAAGGGGAAACGAAGAGGGTGGGGGTGTGCTTCGTTCATCCGGGGTGCACAATACCCGCACGGAATTAAGATGCGTCAGGGAAAAGGATCGCGCTGCGCGCGCCATGCGTGAAAGGGAAACGTAGCGCTGCGTTGCGGCGCCACGATTGAATGCTCTCTCTTCTTCATGTTGGCGCGCATAGCGCGCCCCGATCGCGCTCAGCGCGATCCTTTTCCCTAACGTGAACTGCGCGCAGCAGGGCAAAGTGAAGCGTTGTGCGCAGCGTCCTGTGTAACGTCCCGCGCAGCGTCCTGTGTAACTTCCCGCGAAGCGTCCTGTGTAACGTCCCGCGCAGCGCATGGGCAACCCCGCTATGATGGTGGATCTGTGGGGGTTGGACCCAACGGAGCTTGCCAATCCACTCATGCCCAATAACGTAAAGGGTAGTCTTCCTCCGCTAAATGTGTCGTATCAAAAAGCCGCAGGGCTTTGATGCGAACATGTTGCCGCACGATGACGGTAAGAGTCAAGAGAACGGCAGGTTGACCATAGACGTCAAATCAGTGTAGTCAACAACTCAGTACACAGCGGATGATCTAAACGCTAGATTTGAGTACTTCACGGTTACGGCGCTTGAGAACGGTCAGCTCGGCTTTGTTGGCAAGTATGGTAATGAAGGTAATGCTCTAGCATTGGCCGTGTTTGAAGAGTGCGATTCTCGCTGGACAGTTCTCCTGCCCCAGTACAAGACAAGCAAAGAGCGAGATCAGGCCCTTGGAGTGAAACGCGTTCAGTCAGCCGAGCATCTGCAGGAGGTGTTCCTCGGTATCATCTTTGCACCAATCGTTATAGCTGGCACGGCTGAAATCGCGCCCATGGCCGTGGCGGCAATGCCAAGCTTCAGTCTCTGGGGCGGAGGCAGTGCCACAACAAGTGTTCTAGGTGGGGGCGGTGGTGTCCTCGCAACCAAAACAGTTGAGTATCTTGCAAGCCCCAGAGGACAGCAGGTGGTACAGGCCAGTACTCAACTTGCTGCCACTGTATCTAGATCTCAGTCAGTCTTAAGCCATATTATTAGAGATGCTCCTGGTCACGTCAATCCTCCAACAGCAGCATCACAAGCTAGGTGGCTAGACTTGTTTTTAAAGGTTTCCAATAATATTGCCAACGTAAATCCCAGCGTCCTGACTAATTGTCAACGGCAAGCCCAAGGTTTTCAAGGCTTTTCACAGACATTTAGGAATAGAAGTCAAGTATGGGTTCAAGTGCTAAACGGTGAAATCATCAATGCTGGTGTAAACTTGATTCCTAAGTAAATGCGAAATGAACGTAGCAGTAGTAAAAGAAATAGAGAAAAAGTATCTTGAGGCTGTAGATCTCTACGAGAACAGCTTGCTGAAGTCAGCGCCTGTCGAAAATTACGTCAACTTGTCTTTTCTTTATTGGTCGTTTGCCTTCGAGCTTTTTGAATTTAATATTCCAAACCACATTTCTGATAGGTTGAGTGTTATTGGTGGAAATAGATACGCTGAAGTGTTGGACCTGGGATTGAATCGATATCCTGATAACTTAGAACTGCACTTCTGGCAGAAGTATTTTCTGCACATAAGTGCCGGTAGAAGATTTTCAGACGATGACTGTCGGCGGCTAATTGCAGACTGTCAGGATAATGAGAGCGTTGTGCCGTACTTCTTTCTGTATCTGTACGATCGAAAAAAGTATGAGCATGAAAGAGCCCTTTTGCTCGATAAATGCAATGCTCAACCTACGGCTAAAAATCTATACATAAAGTCTATAATAGAGTCTAGATAAGTAGCTCTTCGCTTGTCATAGCGGAATATATCCACATTGACATGACAAGATTGCCACGATCTTTGGCGAAGAGCCAGTTTTTTTGGGGGGGCTGCTGCTTCGTTCATCCGGGGTGCACAATACCCGCCCGGAATCAGGATGCGTCAGGGAAAAGGATCGCGCAGCGCGATCCTTTTCCCTAACGTGAACTGCGCGCAGCAGGGCAAAGTGCAACGTCCCGCGCAGCGTCCCGCGCAGCGTCTCGTGCAGCGTCCCGCGAAGCGTCCTGTGCAACGTCCCGTGCAGCGTCCTGTGTAACGTCCCGCGCAGCGTCCTGTGCAACGTCCCGTGCAGCGTCCTGTGCAACGTCCCGTGCAGCGTCCTGTGTAACGTCCCGTGCAGCGTCCCGTGCAGCGTCCCGCGCAGCGTCCCGTGCAACGTCCCGCGCAGCGTCTCGTGCAACGTCCCGCGCAGCGCATGTGTACCTATTCCCACCACGAGGCTGCCTCGTCGTCGACGTCGCCAGCGTGGTGATAGCGGGCGCCGCCCTGATGCCGCAGGCGCCACGAGAGCTGGACGTGCAAACGCCCGTCCGTGGGGCCCGCAAGGGCCTCCCATCCGGTGCCTACCGTGGCAACGTCGTACCGTCGGTGCTGCGTATATGCCACGGCCACGTCCATCCCCCCTGCAACGCTTGCATGGAGCTGGCACATTAGCCGCTGCCCCCTTCCCGACAACGCTACACTGCGAATGGTGCCCGGAACTGCTACCTCGCCGATGTATACCGTGGCGTCCGCCCCGTCAGAAGCAAACGACGTCCACTGGGCCGACGCTCGCCACCAGCTACCCACATAGCGCATGCCTATAGCTATGGCACTGCCCATGTGACGCCCCCGCACGGCTTCCCACCATGCCCCCGCTCCGTCTAACCGCGCCGTTAGAGTAAGGGGCGTCGATACATGCAGCGCTGCGCTTGCGCGAACGCGCAGACGCTGGCGGTGGGCGGTAACGGTGCGAGTGCTGTCGGACCCGCGCACGCCGTCGGTCTCGCCCTCGTAGAACAAACGCATGCCCACCTGATGCCCACCACGGAGTGGCCATAGCGCCTGTACATCGGCCGTGGCCCCGCGCACGATGCCGGGCACGAAGTAGGTGCGCGTGAGCGATCGACGTACGTCGGCCACGGCGTCGACGCGCCAGCCGCCAAACCGCGCAGCACAGCCAACGGTGATGCCGGCCTCGTTGGCAACAGCCGAAGCATCGGTAAGCGCTGCACCAAGCGGCGCCCTGTAGTCGGCACCTATCCAGCGCACCGCCGCCATCCACCGCGTGACGCCAGCCCGCTGCCACCACTGCAAGGCAGTTGCAACGTCGGCCGTGGGCGACCGCGATAGCTCCCATCGGAGAATGCCGCCCAGGGTTGCCTGTCCGTATACCGACGCAGCCAAGCCCCCCCGGCCGCCAAGTGAACGAGACGAGGCAGTTGATATGGGCTCCTCGTGGCTCCAATGCCACATGGCACCACCCAGTGTTACATCGCCATGCGTCCACTCACCTATGCCTCCCCACACCGTGTGGGTGTTGCAGGCAACAACGCCCAGTAGGCGCACGGCTGATGAAACGGTGGCGTCGATACCGAGGCCTTGCAGATACCCATCGCGCACCGACGATGTGGAAGGGCGTAAGATGGCGGTAGCGCCGCGCTGATCGAGCGCCGATGTCCACGGACCCATGGTATTGGCCATGGCGCCCATCGCTAAGCCACAGCCGTAGCTGGGTGCAACGTTGCCCACGATGGCGCGTGCCGCACCCAGGCGTACGTCGGCAGCGCCGCCAAGCCAAGCGTCAGCAGCACGTTCGCCGCGCGCAGCCGAACGCACAACAACAAGTCGCTGCTGGCCGTGGCGCACATCTACACGCTCCACATCCTGGCTGGCCCCGCCCTGCCACATGCCTTCGCGTACGCCCCGCGGCTGCTGTAGCATCATGCCCACCCGCACGGTAGCCGTGGCTGCCGTAGTATGGCCGGGACTACATTGCAGTGTGGTGCAGCCAAGTAACATCAAGCGCTGAGGAAGCGACAAGCACAGCGTGTCTGCCACGTGGTTCAGCGTTACGTTGGGCTGCTGGCCAATGATGCGCAGTACTGCGGCAGCCACCCGCTGCGAAAAACCCGGCACGGCCGTAAGCTCGGCCACACTGGCCGTACGCAGGCATATTGGCTGCAGCCGATACGTTTCTAACGCGTCTGCATCCTGTGCCATGGCCGTGGCTGCCCACGCAATCGAACAGGCATAAAGACAGGTAAGGCAGGATAGCACATTACAGGGCATGGGTGTACGACAACATGGGGCTCCAACCCAATACCGAGACGTCGACGCCAAGCATGACGCCCTGGAATGGTTCGACGTCGACCGACGTCCATATCCGCATGGCCTGCGGCAACGTGCGCAGCACGATGCCTGCCGAACATCCCGGCACAACAGGGTACGATGCCGCAGCTATCAGGGCTATTGCGCTGTTGGCATGTTGCAATACATCTGCCGTTACTACCACGTTGTTGATCTCATGACGTATGCCCAGACGCAGTTCTAGCGGAGCTGCCGTTGTTGACTGTGGAAGCACCATTGCGTTGCGGACCGTGCATGCCAACCACGTATCCTGCCAACCTTGCCATAGTAGCGCTACAGAGCAATCGGCACGGACGTGCCACGGAAACCCCGTAGCTCCCTGCATGTTCAGCGTGGCCGAAGCCGCAATCGTGGCGGTTTCGGTAACATCCCAACCATGTATCACATGCAGGGCAGCATCCGTCCAACCCGCCGCTAGGCGGCACTGCATCCCTAGGTTCCACCACTGCGAAGTGTCGGCCCACGAATACGCGCCTCGCGTAGACCAAAGCCCCCTACCTGGTAGACTTGAGGGCGACGTAACCATGGCAAGGGAAGATGCCGACGTAGATGTGCTAAGTGGTAGCGAGGGGCTTAGAACTGTCGAGCTAGGGGTCCACATCAACGACGTCCACAACTCTGCCTTGGCAGGCACAGCAATCAAATGGCCGGCGAGGGCAATCGTCAGGAACAGAAGTTGTAGTTTCACACGTCTTATCAAACAAAAGGAATCGTATGCGTACAGTCTCTGGATGGCTCGGAACTGCCCTTGTGGTGTTGGCGGGGTGGAATGTGACGCTACAAGCGCAGGAATTGGATGCCAACGTCATGGTGAATACCGAGCGTTTGGAGCGCGACCAAGCCGTGGAGCTACGCACCATGGCCAACGATGTGCGCACATATCTGAACAGCCAGCGCTATACCGGTGCCGACTGGGAAGGCGAGAAAATTCCCGTCGATGTAACGATTTGGGTACTAGGCCGCAATGGTAATCGATTTTCGGCGCGTGTGGCTGTTGTTTCGAAGCGACTTGTTGCCAATAAGCCAGGAACGGGCAGCGTGATGCTGCGTGTGAACGACCAGCAGTGGGCGTTTGAGTGGAATTTTAGTCCCACACTTAGCTATCAAACCACACGGTACGACGAGTTTACCAGCGTGCTCGATTTTTATATGTTGCTGGCCATCGGCCTGGATATGGACACGTATGATGACTTAGGGGGCACCGATGCATTCCGGCAAGCACAGGTGATTGCTCAACTGGGCAATGGTGCGGGTGTAGATGCCTTTAAGACATTCTACCAGCCCGGCGAATTTACGCGCATGGCACTCGTAACAGAGTTGCTCGACCTGCGGTATCAGGGCTTTCGGCGGTTGCTGTTCGACTACCACGATGGCATCGATCAGATGGCAGCCAATCGTGCCGACGGGCAAAAAACAGTTGCGGCTGTGCTGGCCGACATGGCCAACTTTAAACGCGAAAAAATCAGCAATCGTAGCGTGATTATGCAGGCATTCTTTGACGCCAAACACATGGAAATTGCTGATATCTTTCGGGGGGTAAAAGACGAAGCCGTGTGGGCTAACCTGCGGTTTTTAGATCCCGGAAACACGCAGGTGTACGAATCGGCCCGCAACGGACGATAGCGTGAGCAATACAACAAACGCCGTGTATGCCGGTTGGCACACACGGCGTTTGTTGCTTATGACATAGAGTGAATACCGATGCGGTTGCCCTCGGTGTCGGCAAACATGGCGATAAAGCCAAAGTCGCCAATCGACGTCTTTGGTAGCAATACGGTTCCACCGGCCTTCTCTACACGGCCAATTTCGACGGAAACGTCGTTCGAACCAAAGTAGATAATCGATCCCTCCATGGACGGCGTGTTGTCGTCGCCCTGTACAAGCGCTCCGCCAGCGCCTGCACCTTCGGGAGAGGAAGCAAACATGTACATCGTCATGCCAGGCATTTCAACAAGTTGAAAACTTGTCTGAAACACTTCGGCGTAAAACGCGCGGGCACGCTCGATGTCGATTGTGCCAATTTCGAACCAAACAACAGGATTGTTCATAACATTGTGCAGAAACGTGATGATTGAAGCGACAAAGATACTGCTACAGTGTTAGCGTTCGGTTTGACTCACGTCAAGATCTTGTAATGTTGTCGCGTCGGTGCATTCGAGAACAGACTCGGCTAAGGGTGCTTTCGTTGACGCCTAAATAGCTGGCAATGGATCGCTGCGACGCGTACAGAACCGCATTCGGATACTCTTGGACAAGGGCAAGGTAGCGTTCTTGGACGTCCATAGACCGTTCTTGGGTAATGCGCTGCTTTAGGGCCAGATGACGTTGCGTCATCCATGTTCGGCCCCATTCGCGAATCGACTCGTACTGATGAAATAGCTGCTGAAAGCTGTCGAACGACAGTGAAAACCCGTGGCAGTCTGTAACGGCCATAATTGTCTCGTTCGAGGGAAGTCGAAGGAATAACGACACGATGTCGATTGCTATGTGTCCGGCCTCAAAAAACTCGGTCGTCTGATCGCGACCGGTAGGGTCGGTTACGTATGCCCGCATCAAACCATGCGTTAGACATATGTAGCCATGGGCAGGTCCGCCGGGAGTATGAACCACATTCCCGGCGCTGACATGAACAGGATGGTGGTGAAGCTCCAGTGCGGCGAACGCGACGTCGTCGACACTGGCATAGATTTCTCGAAGTGATGGTGTTGCTTGCATGCGTGCATGAGAAGCGCAGCGACAGAATGTAACAGCCAGCGAGCAACACCAACGCCAAGGCCTACGTAGCGGCTACCATGAGGTAACAATAGCCCAGTACAGGGGCATTCCCAGCGTGATATTGAACGGAAACGTAATGCCTAGGGCCATGGGAATGTACAGGCCGGGATCGGCCTTGGGGGCTGCTAGGCGCATGGCAGCGGGAACGGCAATGTAGGAAGCGCTGGCCGCCAGTATGGCAAACATGAATCGGTTGGCAGGGTCGGTAGTAACAAGAATACTTGCCATTGCTACCAGGCATCCGTTAACGGCAGGTGCTACAATGCCAAAGGCCGTGGCAAACCAACCATACTTACGGAAGGTTGTAAGCTTGTTGCCCGTAATAAGGCCCATTTCGAGGAGAAAGACGGCAAGGAAGCCCTTGAAGATGTCGGTAGTGAAGGGTTTGATGCCCATGGCCTGCTGCTCGTCGGCCACGAGGCCAATAACCAAACTGCCAAGAACCATCAGAACCGAGCCATTGGTAACGCCGTGGTGGACCACGCTGCGCATGGGCATGGCTTGCTGTTGGTTGTGACTATATAGTCCCATAAGCAACACACCCACAACAATGGCGGGCGATTCCATAAGCGCCATAACAGCCACCATGTGGCCACCGGCAGCAAGCGACTGCGCTTCGAGGAAACTCGTTGCAGCGACGAATGTTACGGCGCTTACCGAGCCGTAGGCCGCGGCAATTGCTCCGGCGTCATCGGGGCCTAGACGTCGCTTCAGAACAAAGAACGTATAGGCCGGTATAGCGGCCGAGATAACCAAGCCGGCCAGAAGCGACAAATAAATCTCTGTCGTCCACTGGCTGTGCGCTAGCTCCTGACCGCCCTTAAACCCGATGGCAAACAAAAGGTAGAGCGAGATAAATTTCGACGATGACGCCGGGATTTCTAAATCGCTGCGAACCTGCACGGCAATAATGCCAAGCAGAAAGAACAGTAGTGTGGGATTGGTAAGGTTCGATATGAGTATCTGGGTGTCCATGAACTACACCGTGGGCTGCACCGAGGGCCCGTTAGGATGGAGAACGGCAAACATCTCAACCTCCATTGCAAAGTGCTGCGCAATGCGCCCCGACAGTGGGTTGCCGAAGTCCATGCGCTCTGGGTGCCACTGCACACCCAACAGGAAGGGCTTGCCGCCCATGGTGGCATCGCCCCATTCAATCGCTTCCACAATGCCATCGGGTGCCGCCGCCGCCGCCGTAAGTAATGGCGCTAGACGGTCGATACCCTGGTGGTGGGCGCTGTTTACCGCTCCGTCGATGGTGCGGCAGATTCGCTGGATAAGCGAGCCGCCCTCGGCTTCGACGTCATGTGTGGCGTCGACCCCTTCAATGCGGCGATGCTCAAGGGTAGGCACCTCGTGCGAGGGAATATCGGCGATGAGCGTTCCCCCCAGCGCAACGTTGATAATCTGTAGTCCACGGCAGATACCCAACATGGGCATGGCAGCCGTGCGAGCCGCGTCGATAAGCGCCAGTTCTAGCTCGTCGCGGCGTGGGTCGACGTCTAAACACTGCTCGCGCTTGTGTGGCTCGCCATATCGCTCTGGATCTACGTCTGGCCCCCCAGTTAACAACAACCCATGGCAGGTGGCCAGCACTTCGAGGGCCTCGTCGACCGTGGCGCACTGCCAAAGGTCTACCACGTCGATAGCATCGTTCGCACGCCGAAGCCATGGTTCGTAATGGACGTAGTTGGGCGATCCGGAGCCTTTTGATAGTGCAACTCTTAGTCGTTGGTCAGTATTCATCATCATCTGTGTCGATTGTGTGTAAGGGGCATCGGTGTCGAAGGTGTTCCACAACGCCTACGGCGTTGGCCGTAAGCACGGCCGTGTAGGTGGCCACATGAAGTTCAACGTGCTGTTCGCGAAAATCCGCAAGAAATGGCTCCAGTTTGACAGCGTCTTTCGACGTCGTAACGATGTGACGTAATCCGCTTGACTGTAACGCCGCAAGAATAGCTCGTATGCGGCGCCTGCTGTACCGTGCATGGTCTGGCAGGGCAACATGCCGAACAACGTGTGCGCCGGCTTGGGCAAGAGCCGTGGCGAAGCGTTCGGGACGAGCAATCGACGACAGGGCAAGCACTGGGTGGGCAAGGCAATCGGGGGGGACGCTGGTGATAAACGACACGGTGGCCACAACGGTGTTGGGGCCCACGAGGTGTGCAAGGTCGCCGTCGGAAACGTCGGCCGTGCGAAGCACGCACGACGCGCGACGGAGCGCTGCAAGCGGCTCGCGCAGGCGCCCTTCGGGAATGAGCGCCCCATCGAGTGTGGCGCGGTCAACAATAACGACGTCGACGTCGCGGCCGAGGGTGCGATGCTGAAAGCCATCGTCGACCACCGCGACAGAGCACGGAAGGTATCCGGCGGCATAGACGGCGGCCTCGGTTTTTACGCGGTCCACCACGACGGGCACGCCGCAACGATGGGCCAGCTCGAGTGGTTCGTCGCCGGCCGTCCTCGCATCTGCAAGGATGTGTTCGCCGTCGTGCACAACAACCAATCCACGGCCACTGCGCCCGTATCCACGAGCCACGATGGCCGGATGGTGTCCAAGCTCTTGCAGGAGCGCCACCATGAGGGCTGTTACGGGCGTCTTGCCCGTGCCGCCAGCCAGCAGGTTGCCAACGCTTACCACGGGCACCGAGCAGCGCACTACGGGGCGTAGGCCGGCATCGAAAGCCGCATTGCGCCGAGCGATGGCATATCCGTACAGTCGGGCTGCAAGCGAGGCAATCATGGTGCAAATCTCGCTAGGATAGCAGAGAATTGAACGCTGCAACGGCAGCGTCGACGTTGGCGCGTTCGTCGGACACAACCGCCATGGCGGGATGAACAACAACGGTAACGCGAGAAAACGGCAGTGGAATGCGGAACGCATCCCAGGAGCGCAGCGTGATGGTAGCGCCGAAGTGGACGGAGAGCGGCGTAACCGAGCAGTGGCAGCGAGCGGCAGCAACAAAGGCACCGGCCTTAGCGCTATGGGCCGGGCCCCGGGGTCCGTCTGGCGTCATCGCCACCATACGTCCGTTGCCCAGCGCGTCGATCACGCCGTCGAGCGCCTGGCTGCCGCCGCGGCTCGACGAGCCGCGAACCACGCTATATCCCCAGGCCTCAAGTAGGGCCGCCAGCATATCGCCGTCGTGGCTGGCGCTGCACAGTCCTACCGGACGTTGCCGCCGCAGCACATACCACACTGGCAGCATAGCTCCATGCCAAAACGCCATTACGGTAGGGGGCGCCGGCAGCACTCCATGCAGTCGGACGCGCCACGTTGCGGCCAACAGGCGCAGGCCGTTCACGACAAGCCAGCGTTTCATCGGCGGCGTTCCACCATGGTGGCAATTGCCTCGGCGGCGCGGCGCGAAGCGCCGGGGCCGCCCAGCATGGAGCGCACTTCGGTCGAGACCTCGCGCAGCGCTTCGCGGTGCCCCCTATCGGCAAATACCGTGTGGACGGCAGCAGCCAGAACCTGGGGCGTGGCTTCTGACTGTAGGTATTCGGCTACAGCATTGCGTTGCAAGAGGATGTTGGCCATGGTAACAGACGTGACAGTGGCCATGCGGCGGGAGAGCATGTACGACAGCGCCGACGTGCGATAGAATGTGGCAAAGGGGAGTCCCAAGAGCGTGGCTTCTAGGGTTGACGTTCCGGCCTTGATAAGGCCAGCCCCCGCCGACGAAAGCAAGGCGCGACTGTCGTACACAACAGATGCTCCGGCATCGACGAGGGGCTGCACGGCAGCTACGTCGCAGCCGGGGGCAACGGCAACCACAGGTTGAACTGCCGTATCGAGAAGGGGAAGCACGCCTTGCAACAGCGGTACGTGGTACGACAGCTCCTGGCGGCGGCTGCCGGGGAACAGCGCAAGCGTGGTGGAGTTGTGACTGGGCAGTTCGGCAAACATCGGATCGTCTAACAATGGATGTCCCACCCACGTGGTGCGTATGCCAAATTGGCTAAAGAAGTCGGTTTCGAAAGGGAAGACAGTAAGCAGCAGCGACGTGCGCTGTGCTAGGGCCGATGCGCGCTTGCGACCCCATGCCCAAAGCTGTGGAGCGATGTACCAGGCCACGGGCACGCCGGCACGGCGCGCCGAGCTAGCAAGGCGTAGGTTAAACCCTGGGTAGTCGACAGGGATGAATGCTGCAGGACGGCTGGAGGCGATATGACGTGAACAGCGTTCAAGTAACGCGCGAAAGTAACCGTAGCGCTTGGCAACTTCCCAAAAGCCACTCACGGCAAGGTCTTTCATACGAGCCATGCTGCGTAGACCCTGCATTTCCATGGCTGGACCGCCAATGCCCTCGAACATCACGTCGGGTATGAATAGCCGCAACTGCTCCATCAGGCGCGCGGCATGGGCGTCGCCCGACGGTTCGCCGGCTGCGATAAAGATTGTCGTTCGTGGCATGAAGGTTGCTTGCGGTGCTGCGTCCGTGGCAAAGTTGCTATCTTTGGCACGATTTCACGTCACCCCGTACCTGAAGGAAACCCACATATGACCATGCGCACCCTGATTGTTCTTGTTGCCGCCCTTGCCGGCGTTACCGTTGCAACGGCCCAGCAGTCTATTCGCATTCACCCTAGGCCTTTGCCAACGGTTGATGGTTCGGAGCAAATGCTTGTAAAGCGCTTTCCGTCTGGCGGCGAGTTTGTGCTGACGGTGAACAAGGGTCAGGACGTGACCTACTTCCAGATTCAATGGTTCAAGGATGGCCAGCCGATTCCAGGCGAGACAGCGCAAGAGTTGCGCCGCCCCGTTGCCACGGAAGAGCTGGAAGGACAGTACACTGTGCAAATGACGAGTCCATGTGCAACAGTAATGAGCAAGCCCACGCGTGTGATTGTGGGTAACGTGGCCTTCCCGCTTACGTCGGAAGTTGGTACGCCTGGTCGTACAGACGAAGTAGCCGAACTGGCACCATTCGACCTGGAAGAGTGCAAGCCCAATCCTGTGTCCGACAAGACAACGATTGCGTTCACCACTCGCGTTGCCGCTCCGATTACACTTCACCTTGTAGATATTGACGGACGCATTGTAGCAACGTTAGCCAACGAGCATTTTCCGGCAGGCAAGCACAGTGTTGTTGTTAACACACGCGATCACGACCTGAGCAACAGCATGTATTTCTATGTTATGCAAGCCCCAGGATTTATTGCGAGCAAGCCGCTGATTATCGTTCGCTAAGTATATGTGACGCATGACGTTCCCCGGCTGTGGAGAACGTCGCAACCAAGAATAATGCAGATGTCGCGAGTGCTGGATTGGTACTCGCGACATTTTTTTTCGCGTAACACCGTAACAAAAACGTACGTTTCGAGTTAATCGACACGAATGCGCCGCTCGTCCCCACTGCGCGGCGCTTTCCGTTCTCTACGTCTCACTACAGCATGGTGTTCGACAGCGAGTCTCCATCTGCGCGGCCAGTACAGGCCGCGCAGATGAATCGTGTCTGTACCTATTTGTTGCGTGAGCATTGCAGGGGGTGATGCAGCCACAGTACAGTTTTACGATTTTATGGAGATAGGTATGAACCGCATGGTTTCTCTTGGGCGCGCAATGGGCGTTGCCCTTGCCGTGGTGATGTTAACGGCCCTAGGTGGGGCACAGGCATTTGCCCAAAAATTTCAGATTATTGTTAAGGCGCCCAGTGGGGGCGAGCAATATGCACCCGGCGACGAGGTGTATATCGCATTTTATTTAGAAAACCCTGACTGGCCTGCCGAAATAGGAAATTGGCTTGCCGTTGAGTATAATAATCTCGACCAAAAAGAGTGGTTTACTATTGAAGACAAGGTAGATCCATATACGAACGAAATGTACTGGCGTATCCCCGAAGGCACCGAGGGAGGCAAGTACCAAATACGTGTTCGCGAAGTTGTGCCCCCTGTTAAAGGTGCCGAGCCAACGCACTTCGAGGGCTACAGCGAGGTCTTCGTCATTGAACAACCATGTACGTCTCCGTTTATCATCCAGCAGCCCTTATCGGCAACTGTATGCACGGGTCAGAGCCACACGTTCAGGGTTACAGCCACCGGTGGAACTATGCAGTACCGTTGGCGCCGCAATGGCATCACGTTGGCTACCACCTTTTCTAACACCTATACCGTATCATCTGTAGTTGCTGCTAGCGCGGGAGCCTACGACGTTGTGATTACCGACCTGTCGTGTGGAATCACCGCCACGTCGTCGCCCGCCCAGCTTACCGTGCTACCAGGTACCGTTATCGAGCGCCAACTGCCCTCAACCACCATCATCTGTGAAGGGGGCATCGCCCGCCTATCGGTTGAAACTTCGGGTACTGTGACGTCGTGGCAATGGCGTCGCAATGGTGTGAACCTAGCTAACGGACGCGATAGCGTCTACACAATCGATGGTGCCACGGCAACAACGGCAGGTGTGTTCGACGTAGTCGTGGGGTCGACGTGTGGTGGACCGCTTGTAGCCAGCCCAACCACGGTTGTCGTGAACACGAAGCCACGCATCACGCAACAGCCAACATCGCTAACACTTTGTCCAGGAGTGCCTGGCACACTTTCGGTTATGGCTGTTGGAAGCAACCTAGCGTATCAATGGTATCGTAATGGCGAGCCAGTTGCCGGGGGCACAACGCCATCGATTTCGGTGACGGCCCAGTCGGATGTTGCTGCAGCGCTCTATCACGTCGTCATTACACAGACGGGTCCGAATCCCAATAACTGCGACGTTCTAACTACGTCAGCCACGGCATCGGTGTCGGCCTTTAGCCAACCCCGCATTCTGCGCGCTCTGCCGTCGGCGGTTGATGGTTGCCTTGGCGGAAGCGTTGTTTTAACGGTCGATGTTGCGGGCTTTGATTTACGGTACACCTGGATGCGCAACGGAGTTGCCATCGACGGAGTCAATGCAAACTCGTTAACGCTTTCAAACCTAGCTGTTGCCGATGAAGGCGATTACAGTGTTCGTGTAGAGGGAACGTGTGGGCTGGCTGTTACGGTAGCGCCTACAACACTGCGTGTGATCACGTTGCCGGTGATTACCGACCAGTCTGCCACCACAACCATTGGTGTAGGTGAAAGCACGACGCTCACCGTTCAGGCAACCTACGGGCGCGACTATCAGTGGTATCGCAACGGTGCGGCCATTGCTGGTGCTACGATGCCAACGCTTGCCATATCGAGGGCCACCACGTCCGATGCTGGAGTGTATCACGCCATTGTGCGTAACGACTGTGGTGCTGCAGTATCGGCCTACATCCGCGTGCGCGTTATCGACCCTACGCAGAATGTGCCCGAGCTTACGATTACACAGTCTCGTGTTGATCTAGGCCAGGTGCCCGTAGGGCATAGCGCCAGCATAACGGTGCCAGCGATGCTCACGAATACCGGTCGTGCACCGCTCGACATCCAGTCGATTTCCGTTTCGCGCAGTGGCTTTGCCGTTGTGCCGTCGCAGGCCCTGCCGCTTACCCTTCAGGCAGGTCAGAGCATTGCCCTAACGGTTACGGCCACGGCAGCCGCCGTTGGTGGTTTCGACGCCACCGTTACCGTTGCAACAAACGCCCCGGTAGCTACCGAAGAATTTGCGGTGTTGGCCACGGGCGTGGTGCGGTATAGCATTCCAACCGACGTAGATTTTGCCGAGGTTGACGTAAGTCTTGCCAAGGAACTCTGCATTACCCTAGCGAATACGTCGGCGGTGGACGTGAGCGTATCACAGGCAGCATTAGCAGGTGTGGATGCAGCCATGTTTAGCCTTGTAACGCCAATGCCCCTTGCTATTGCGGCAGGGTCGAGTGCCGACGTATGCATAAGGTATGCACCAACACTAACGGGCGAGCACCGTGCAACACTTGACGTGGTATCGGTAGACGGTGGCAACAGCACCGTTGCAGTTCGCGGCCGAGGAGTTCCGCCAACATCGGTAGCCGAAGCCATGGCGTTGGCCACGGTCTTGATGCCAAACCCAGCTAGCGACCACGTGGTTATTGGCACTGGTGGTGCCAATGTAGAGCGTATCGACGTGGTAGCGGCCAACGGTGGCCTCGTCTACAGTGTTGTTCCCGACGGCGATCGCATTGATTGGAACCTGCGATCGGGCATTGGCGCCATGGTACCTGCGGGCGTGTACACTGTGGTGTTCCGCACGGCCGGTGCTGTTGTGTCGAAGCCCCTTATCATCATACGATAGCATCCCTCCGAGAGAGCAGTTGGAAGGGCCAGTCCAACTGCACCGGACGCGAACGTGGGTGGCTGGCATCATGCCGGCCACCCGCAGCGTTCGAAGCCTATGTGCTAGGCAAGCCGAGGCAATTGCCGACATTTGCCGCCATGCTCGTAACACAGAACGGCGACAATCATGAGTGACGTCCAGCGACGCCACGAGCACTTTATGCAAATGGCTCTCGACCAGGCGCGCGCAGCGTGGCAAATGGGCGAGGTGCCCATAGGATGTGTGATAGTGCGCGACGGAGAGGTGCTGGGCGTGGGCCACAACAAGGTGGAGCGCTATGGCGTTACACGCCATGCCGAGATTGTAGCCATCGAGGCGGCTATTGCTCATACGGGCGAAAAAGTCCTACCCGGCACCACGCTCTACGTAACCGTCGAACCATGCACCATGTGCATCGGTGCCATACTCTTGGCGCGTATCGACGTTGTAGTGTATGGCGCAGCCGAGCCCAAGACAGGGGCCTGTGGCAGTGTGTACGACATGCACGACCATCCCAAACAGCAGCACCGTGTTGTCGTTCGTAGTGGCGTGCTGGCCCAGGAATGTGCGTCCCTTATGCAGGCATTTTTTGCCGAAGCTCGAACTGGCGAAGTAGGCCACAACGTTGCCGCGACGCCCCCTTTCACAGAGCGAAGGAACACCACGACCGGCACGCTGCATGTGGTGCCCACGCCCATTGGCAACATCGAAGATATAACGGCTAGGGCGCTTAAGGTTCTGCGTGCTGCCGACGTGTTGCTGTGCGAAGACACCCGGCATACGGGACAGTTGCTGCAGCGGTATGGGGGTATTCACGCCCGCCTGGTAAGCAACCACGAACATAACGAGGCAGAGCGCGTCCAGACGGTGTTGCGGTTTCTTGCCGACGGTAACAAGGTAGCCATGGTGAGCGACGCCGGTATGCCTGCCATTTCGGATCCCGGCTATCGTACCATTGTAGCCTGCATCCAAGCTGGCGTAAACGTGGAAGTGCTTCCGGGTCCATCGGCCTTTGTTACCGCTCTTGTGGGCAGTGGACTCTCTGCCGAACGTGTGCTGTTTGTGGGCTTTCCACCACAAAAAAAGGGTAGGGGGCACTGGCTGCACGACGTGCTAGACGGCGGGCGCGCAACCGTGGTGATGTATGAGTCGCCATATCGCGTGGAGGCACTGCTGGCCGACGTTGCAGCCATCGTGGGCCCACAGCGCCATGTGTGCATAGCGCGCGAACTTTCGAAGGTGCACGAGGAGTATCTTCGCGGCACGGTGGCCGACGTAGCGCAGGCCATAGCCGCACGCGGCGGCCTAAAGGGCGAATGCGTGGTAATCATCGACGCGGCGCACGTGGAGTAACGTATGTTCATTTCGTTTGAAGGCATTGACGGAAGTGGCAAGAGCACGCAGTTGGTATTGCTGCGCGACTGGCTGGAAGAACGCGGGCACAAAACCATTACGGTGCGTGAACCCGGCGCAACGGCTCTGTCCGAGTCAATTCGCGAAATCCTGCTCAGCAACCGCCAGTCGATTACACCGTCGGCCGAACTCCTGTTGTTCAGCGCTGCGCGCGTCCAACTCGTCGAGCACATCATTGCGCCAGCTCTGGCCGAAGGCCGCATTGTGCTGTGCGATCGCTACGTCGATTCTACAACGGCCTACCAAGGATTTGGCCGCCAATTGACCATGGCCGACGTGGCCGCCTGTAACAGGCTGGCTACGCAAGGAGTCATGCCTACAGTAACGTTGTTCATTGATGTCCCCTACGACCAAGCGCAACTGCGCATGCAGTTCCATCCTGCTGCGGGCGAGCCCGACAGAATGGAACGCTCCGGTAGGGCCTTCTTTGAGCGTGTACGTACCGGCTATCTCGACATCGCAGCGCAAGAGCCAGAGCGCTGCCACGTTGTGGACGGCCTTCGCGAGCGCGCCGAGATTCACCACGACATCTTGAACATTGTTGTTCCGGCACTCGTCCGCTGCGGACTCGAAAAGCCGTAAATTGCCAGACTGTCATCTCACCTACATCGACACCCTTCATGAAGAAGTTGTTCTCCTATTCCATTCTTGTGCTGACGGCGGCAATGGCATGCTCGCTGTCGGCCATTGCCCACACAACGCGCGTGCTTGATGCTCGCACCATGATGTCGGTGCGGTCGGTATCGAAAACCATCGACCAAGCACTTGCAACGCAGGGCGTGCTTCCCGTTACACTTCACCTGAACGCTCTGGCCGACGTGGTGGCCCATCCGCCTACCGTGCTGACGATGCAGCATGTTCCTATGCCGAACATGAACGCGGCTACGTTCGACCTACGCTTGACGTCGCCCGTTGTTGACGGTACAACCATCATCGAGCACGGAACACCCAACGGCCGTAAGCAGCTACGTGTGCGCCCCGTGGTGTCGTACATCGGCACCATCAATGGCGACCCAGCGTCGCGCGTTACGCTGCACATGAGCAACACGGCCATGGTTGGCGTTGTCGAGCAGGCCGGACGCCGGTTTATCATCGACCGCGACTTCTCGGTTGCAGCTACCAAGGGCGACGTAGCCATGGTCGTGGGCGACGAGCGCGGTGTGCTTGACGAGCAGCCGCTGCGCCAGTTCTTGTGTGGCACGCAAGACCTGCCGGTTTCCGAAGACGTGCTGCGTCAGACCAATAGCTATGCTAGCTTTAAGCCCATGGATCGTTCGCAGATGAACCTTCTTGAATTGCGACTAGCCATTGAAATCAACGACGACATTACTACGGAGTTCCTAGCCCGCGGTCAGACGGAGGAAGAAGTAGCCCAGTACTTCATCATGATTGTTGCCTGCATGAATCAGATTTACGAAGAGGAAGTAGGCACCCGCTTTACGATTTCGCTGCTTCGCATCTTCAACGAGTTCGAGCCCGCCGGCTATACCTTTAACGGCACCGAGCCCGGACGCCTGTTGGGCGAGTTTGCCCGCCGGTGGTCGCAAACCGAGACGAACACGCAGCGCGACATCGCCCACCACTTTGCCAAGATTCGTCCTGTTGGTGGTGGCTTCGTAGGCGGCATCGCCTTTGGTGGCAGCGGCAATCACAACCTGTGCAACCGTGGCTCAAATGGTAGCTATGCTGTAAGCACTGTCTATTACCGCCGAAACGAAATCATGCCTGGCCGGCCTGACGTAAGCCGCGGCTTCGTTTGGGACTACTTCGTTATCGCCCACGAGATTGGCCATAACGTTGGCGCGTGGCACACGCACAATTGCGCGTGGCCGCCCGCTATCCGCGATACGTGTCAGGTTATCGACGACAATACCGACGCCTGTGCATCGGGTGCGGCCAACCGTCGTCCGCGCCCAGGAACAATCATGAGCTATTGCCACCTGGTTAACGGCAATTCTACTCCGCCAATCTTTGGCTCGGGCGTAGCCGCCCGTATGCGCCAGTGGGTCGAGTCATCATGCGCTCGCCAGCCGGCTGCCCCCACCGTTAGCATCACTTCGCCACGTGGTTCGGAAACGTTTAACGGTGGCGACGAGTTGGCCATCCGTTGGCAATCGGCACGTGTACAAAGCGTAACGCTGCAGTACAGTACGAACGACGGTAGCACGTGGACGACCATCGTACCAAGTGTGCCAGCTACCGACCGTGAATACCTGTGGCGTTTGCCTGCTATCGATGCACCAACGATGTGGATTCGCGCCTTCGACGTACAGTCGCAGGGCGTTGCCGATACTACGCTGGCAAGCTACAGCATTTCGCTTCCGCTAACCCTTAACGAACCACGCGGCGGTGAACGCTATGGTGTTGGTCGGCAGGTTAACGTTAACTGGACCCGCCAGCAGTCTGTTGGCGCTGTTCGCGTTGAGCTCTCGTTGAATAACGGCGAGTCGTGGCAGACCATTGCGCCGAGCGTTGCCGAGCAGAACTTCACATGGACCGTCCCAGATTCACCATCCGACCAAGCACGCATCCGCGTTACCTCGGTAGCGAATTCCGGCATCGTTGCAACTTCCAACGTCTTTTCCATTGGACGTCCGCGCTTGAGCGTCGACATCCCACTTGCCAACGGTGAAATCTGCAATAACCATCCAAATCAGTTCCGTTGGTCGGCCGATTACGTCGATCGTATCCGCATCGACTTTTCGACGGACGGCGTTCAGTGGCGCTTGGCTACCACACAGCCGTCGGTCGACGCCGTACAGTGGCAGATCTTCAGCATCAGCAATGGCATTCGTGGCCTTACCGCAGGTAGCACATGTTCTATCCGGATGCGTTCTACGGCCGACACCTCCTTACAGTCCATCGTTCAAGGCATTCGTGTTGTCGAATGTGACGGCCCAGTGTCGGTTAACGAGGGCGACCCCGTTAGCGGAGGCCTCATTATCCGCTCGATTACGCCAAATCCTGCTCGTGGCCAAGCCGTGCTCACCCTGGGTGTAAGCGCCGCCAGCACGCTATGGGTTGACCTTGTAGGCATCGACGGACGCCGCATACCTGTGATGTCGGGTGTGGCTGTCGAGGCCGCAGCAGCGCAGTCGTTAACGCTTTCGCTCGACGGTGTGGCGCAAGGCCAATATCAACTGGTTGTTCGCACTTCCTCCGAGTCTGTCTCTGTACCGCTCAACGTCGTCCGCTAGTCCACATCATCGAGGGACGTCGTGAGCATCTTCAACAAACTCGTGGTAGCCACGCTACCACTGATTCCTAAGAGCATCATCCAAACAGTGGCTCGGCGTTATATCGCCGGGCCACTCCTCGATGATGCCGTCCGTATTACCAAACAGCTTCACGAGAAGGGGGCAACGGCCACCATCGACGTGTTGGGCGAGTTTGTGACCGATGCCGCGCGTGCGCGGCACGAGGCCACCATGTCGGCCAACGTGTTGCATGCCATTCGCGACCACCACCTGCCGGCCTACCTAAGCGTTAAGCTTACGTCGCTTGGCCTTGACATCGACCGCGACTTCGCCTACAACAACGTGAGGGCGCTGGTGCGCCAGGCCGCTGCCGACGGGTTGTTTGTACGGATGGACATGGAGAATACGCCCTACACCGATGTGACCTTGGAGTTCTATAAGCGACTACGCGGCGATGGGTTCGACAATGTAGGTGTTGTTTTGCAGGCCTATCTGCACCGCACCGAGGCCGACGTTCGCTCCTTGCTCGACTATGCACCGTCGGTGCGGTTGTGCAAGGGCATCTACGTCGAAGACGGCAGCGTAGCTATCAAGGATGCCGACGCCATACGGGCAAACTACAGCATGTTGCTACGGTTGTTGCTGGATGGTGGAGCGCGCACGCATATTGCCACGCACGACGAGGCGCTCATCGTCGACGCCGAGAAGGCATTAGCCGAGCGGCGCACTGCCCACGACCAATACGAATTCCAGATGTTGCTGGGTGTGCGCGAAGATCGCCGCGATTCACTCCTGCGTGCTGGCCACGCCGTGCGCATCTACGTACCCTTTGGAGAGGACTGGTATGGATACTCGACGCGTCGACTCAAGGAAAACCCCGCTGTGGCTGGCTACGTTGCCAAGGCCATCCTTACGGGATCGTAGTGCGCAACTAACGCGCGTAGCGCACGGCGCATGGCGCAACCGAAGCCCCCTATTCATGATGGTGGCAGTTGCCATCATGGTGGCGGCCTGTACGCATACACAACCCAGCGGCACTGGGCGGCTAACCGTTGCCACGTTTAACATTGAATGGTTGGGAGATGGTGTAGCCGACTCGAAGCCACGCAGCGACGGTGAGTACATGCGTATTGCCGACATCATCATTAAGACCGAGGCCGACGTTATAGGCGTGCAAGAAATCGAGAATCAAGCCGCACTCAACAAGGTGCTGCGCTTCTTAAAGCAAGAGCATGAATACGAAGGCATCGTGCTGGAGGGGTCGGGGCAGCAGCATACTGGACTGCTATGGCGTAAGGGTATCGAAGTAACGCCGAAGGGCGCCTACATGCCGCTTGTAACCAGTGCTGGACGCTCGCGGCCCGGCCTAGTGGTTGAATGTAAGAAGGGCGACTTCGACTGGGTTATGATGGTGGTTCACTTAAAAAGCACGTCGAGGTTCGACTCTACTACGGCGCTGCGCGAACAGGCACGTACGATACGACTGCAACAGGCCGACGCAATCGTGCGCTGGGCCGACAGCGTAATCACGAACAAGGACATGGATGTGGTGGTGGTGGGTGACTTTAACGACTTCCCAGATCGCAAGGCCAATGCTACGCTGACGGCTATCGTGGAACACGACGGGTTGCACTTTGCCACGGGTGCACTTACGAGTTGCAAGGACTCGAAGTGGAAGACCATCGATCACGTGGTGGTTTCATCCACCATGAAGTCGCGACTTCTCGACCCCTCGATACGGTCAGAGAATTTTTATCAGTATCTAGAAAAGCCGGATGCCGAAAAGGTCAGCGACCACTGTCCGGTAGTCGTCTCGTTTCGGTTGCCCTAGGTACTAGGCAAAGACGACGACCTTGTTCCCTTGGCGGCCGGCTATCGTAAGAGCGTGATAGGCGTTGTCCAAGACGCGATCCCACGCTTCGGTGGGTACCGCTTCGGCCACGCCGATGGAGACCGTAGCTGAGAACCGCTTGCCGTCGATATCGATAATCGAGCTGGCAATTTCCTTTCGCATGCGTTCCGTCCAAATCTGTGCCTGCTGGGCTTTGGCGCCTACGAGGCCAACGGCCACTTGGTCGACGTCGATGCGCCCGAGCAGGTCGTAGGGGCGCAGCTCGTTGCGGAGCTTTGCCAGTACATGCAGCAGCACGCGGTCGGTGCGTTGTGGATCGTCGCCGCCCTTACCCGACGGGTCGAGGCGAACGATGCAGGTGGTGAAGGGGATTTCGTAGTCAACGCTGCGCGAGCATTCCTCTTGTAGCCGCATTTGGAATCCGATGCGGTTCATGATGCCACTGGATTCATCGAACATCGCGCCATGTTGTACCATGTCGTGTTCGCGCACGTGCTCCAAGAACGTGCCAGCATGATCGCACAGTGCCTCGAGGATGACGGTGTCTTGCTGGCTTAGGGCTACCATAGGATTTTCGACGTAGAGGGCGCCGTATACGCCCGTAAACGATCGGATTGGGATGGCAAGGAACTGACCAGTTTCCATGACGGGTTCGGCCGACGTAACGCGCAGCACGCCGGGGGCGCAGGCCACGTCGACGGTCGTGCCCGAAGAAATTGCCGCACCTACAACGCTACGCTCTAGGTCGACGGCAGCGCCTACCAAGGCGCCGTAGTCGGCAAGGTCGCCCGAGGCAGCGTGAACGACGTTCCATCCACGCTCTTCGTCGAACAGTACTAGGCCGAGCGTTACAACGTCGAGACTTTCGATTGTCGAGTTAATCAAGGCACGCAAAACCGAAGCTTGGTCGATGCCCCGTTCGCGAACGAATGAACGCAGCAACTCGATGGCCTTGAGTACACGAGCCGACTGTTGCAAGTCGTACTTGCCGGTATAGCTTTGGATGAGGCCGCTAATGAGCTTTGTGAAGTGACCAAAGAAACCAACGGTAAGCGAGTCGTACGCATCGGGCTCTTTGGCATCGGCACACAGCACACCAACCACGGTGTTGCCGTAATAGACCGGGACGCCGATAAACGACTGCGTTCCGGCAGGGCGTGCATAGTACGGCAGTAGGTCGAGCTCGGCCGTGGCGCGAATCTCTGTTAGAATCTCTGGTCTGCCGTGGAGCGCAATCTGGCTTACCACATCGTCGCCTAGCGGCAGCTTACGTTCCGGCTTAAACACACCCTCGCTAACGTCCGTAATCGTGGCTTCGACCACTAGGCGTCGTTGCTCGGCACTCACCCACAGGAAGGCAGCCGTACGTGCGTTGATCATCGAGCGGATAACCTGGAGCACGCGGTTGAGCAGGTGGTCGAATTCCTTGCGCGGCTCGGCACCGTCAAACGCGTCGACGTCGTCGACTAAGTCGTTAAGCGACACACGGTGCTCCACGGTACGGGCAGGAGGGGGCTCGGGCGTAGCTTCGCGGGGTGCAGCGGCCGTTTCGGATACGATGGGCGGGGCTTGCTCGATCTCGTTGTTGGTAGTGTTGGTCGTGGGTATCTCCACGGCGTCCTGCGTGGGGGTAGGGTCGTGTTCGAATGCCTCGGCCGCAGGTTCGGGTTCGGTTGGTGGCGGAGTGGTTGGTGGCGGTGCAGCGGGCGGCGTGGATGAGCCCTTGGGGCGCTTGCGAATCACAACGTCGTCGGAGATTGCCACGTCGCCTTCGATGGCGTTGATATCAACAGTTTGCACGGGGGCTCCTACGTCGAGTTGGGCCGTAGATCGGGCTGGTGCAGCAACGGCCCGCGCAGCTACGGGCTCGGGAGTGGCTGCAACTTCGGCAGCAAGCAGAGCATCGGCTTCGGCTTTGGCCTTGCGTTGTTCTACCACCAGTCGTACGTTAGGGTTGGCGCGTACCTTCGTGCGTACGCCTACCACAGTAATGCCGTCGTTTCCGTCGCCCAGCTGTGTTCCTACAAGAGCTTGCGAGGCAGGGGGCGCCGAAGCGCTGGCGGGCCTTGGCTTAGGCCGGGCTTCGTCGAACAGTACACCCTGTTTGTCGTCGAAGAACTCTTGCGTGGCGTCGCCGCCAAACTGCGTGCGATAGTCGTCGCTAGCAAACGTGATGCGCTTGCCGCTGGCGTCTTCGCGCGTATCGGCCGAGATGTCTGTGGGCTGGCTGACGGTACGTCGCTTCGACTGCTCGATGGAAAGATCGGCAATGCGCGGCGAAATCATCATGAACAGGGCTACGCCGCCCAAGATGGCGATGCAGACGCCGATAAGGCGCACGGCCATATCGTCGAGAAAGAGCGCGATAAACAGTCCCATGGCGATGACGACGAAGGCCATCGCGTCGCTGGCTTGAAAGAGCTTTCGGAAGTCGAGCTTGCGCGCTGAAGCCATGGCGTTACCGGATGAGGTCGACAGAATAGCGCATAGACGTATGCTGCGACACGGGCTGGCGAAGGCCAGTGGATGGTTGAGAAAGGACGCCTACAACGTTGGTGGTAATGGCATTGTCTTTCTTGACGGTATGGCCCTTGTGGGCATCTATCACCACCGTGCCGGTACCGGTGACCTCGCCCTTGGTGACCTTGACGGTAACGGGACTGCCCTTAGGGGCCGGCAAGGCCGTGATGGCGCCCGTTAGGCGGGCGTCGATCGTTGCTAGTCGAAGCCCCTTAACAGAGCGTACTGACCGGATAGCATAGTTGGCAGTGCTGGTGGCTTGGAAGAAGTCCATGACGGGCGTGGAGTTCGACGACGTCCACGAGCGCGAGCTGTCGAGGGCCGCTGTTGGAAAGCGCATGTATTCTTGTTCGACGAGCATGGCAAACACGGCGGCTTCGATTTGGTTCGATAGGGCTGGCAGCTCGGCGTCGGAAATCGTTGGAACGGCGGCCTTGATTTTGTTGACGATGGTGGAGACGCCCGAGATTTCTTGAATGCGACCCTGCGGAGTTAGGATGAGGGTGACTTCTTCGCCGAGGATGGCCGACAGGTGAATGCGCTGCGGGTCGTTACGTTGGGCCGAATCGGCACTGTTGTAATGTTGTTCGTACAGCACGGCCTTGGTAGTGATGTTGCGAACAACGGCATGCATTTGGATGGAATCAACAACGACGCCAATGTCGAACGAACCGTCGCTGCGGATGGCTTTGATGCGTTTGGTGTAAACGTGGATAGACTGTTGTGTGGCCTTGGCGGAATCGGGTCCAGTAATAGCCTCCTGGCGCATGCGATAGCGAAACACGTCGCCGACGGCATAGCGCAGACGGAGTGTATCGATGCGGGCCTCTTCGCCGCTCACTTCGGGGGCGTTGACAATGTCGGATTCGGTGATGGTTTCGGTGCCAGACAACGCCGAGGCATCGTCGGCAGGGGTAGAGTCGGTGTTGGAACACGCAACGAGAGCGAAAGCGAGGCCCAAGGCCAGGAATCGGATTACCATTGATATTGGCCCTGAAGGGTCCACGTAACCGTCGACCTAGACTCGGTGGTATAGATTTCGTTGCCTGTGCGGCCGCGGATGCGGGCGTGGCTACGTTGGACAACACGATTGATGATGCCGGTAGTCGTAAGGTCGACTGTAGCGTCGATGGCAACAGAACCATCGACAACACGAGACACGTCTGTGATGCCGTAGACGTGGAAAGGTGTGCCTGGCTGGGCCTTTACGGTATCGACAGTGCGCAGAGTATAGACGCCACCACCATATGTTGCGAAGGTGGTGCGTACGGTGGCGGCAATGTCGATGTTGTCGACACGCAGCGAATAGCTGTGTTTCCAGCTAGAGTCTACGGCGACGCGCTTGCCGGGAATCACGCGCTTTTGGAGGTCGGCAACGTGAAGAACACCGGCGTCGCTCACGGCTTGATTCCAGATCATGCTTCGGACAGAGTCGACGTCGGAAGCATTTTCAGCCAAGTAATCCCGGATCCACACGAGGTTGTCGCCACCCACGGCCTTGGCTTCACCATACGGGTTGTAAGTGATTTCTGCCGAGCGGTTTAGGATGCCTAGGTAGTTGTTAAGGTCGAGGAAGTTCTTGGGAGCGATGTCGATTTGTGAGTCGTACGTTACCGACACGCCCTCGGAGGTGAAGGCATAGGTAAGCGAGTCGACGTTCACAACGACTTTCGACACGTTGTCGCTACTTTCGATACAGCGCACGGTAAGGTACAGGCGCACGTTCCGGTCGTAACCCTTGGCCGCACCGGCGCTGTGCATGCGCGACGCTGTGTCGCGAATATCGACGGTATATGACTGGGCCACGCCGGGGCGGTAAAGCGCCTGCAGGCGGTATTCACGCGGCGGAGCCGGTTTATTCGACGACCCTTTTTCTTGGGCGGTAGCCAGCGAAACGCAGGCGAGCACCGCAAGAAATAGGAGGGAGAGGTTGGTCATGGAGAGCGTCCTTGTTTGTGCTGTGGCGTACGACGGGCACCAATGATTGCGTCGTGTTATAGCACAAACGACAAAATTACGCTTTCTTCGTTACTTCGACCGCTCCCTGTTTATCGTAAACGGGCCGCCTTAGGCGTTGTCTGCCAGTTCGGCTTCGCTAAAGAAGAACGCAACTTCGTTGCGGCCATTCTCTACCGAGTCCGAGCCGTGAACGGCGTTTTCGCCCTTGCTGGTGGCGTATAGCTTGCGCACAGTGCCATCGGCAGCTTCGGCAGGATCGGTGGCGCCGATAAGGGTGCGCCAATCTGCTACGGCGTTGGCCTTTTCGAGGGCAATGGGAACAACGGGGCCGGAGCTCATGAAGTTGACAAGTTCGCCGTAAAAGGGGCGTTCCTTGTGGACGGCATAGAATGCGCCAGCTTGGGTAGCCGACAGGCGAGTGAGCTTCATGCCAAGGATGCGGAAGCCGGCCTTTTCGATCATGGCAACAATGTTGCCAATGTTGTTGTTGCGAACGGCGTCGGGCTTAAGGATACAGAGGGTACGTTCCATGGTCGTAGTTTCGGTGTAGGGAGTGAAAATTGGAAAGTTCGAGCTTACTTCTTCTTTGCAGAGGCCTTTTTGGCTGCTGGCTTCTTGCTGGGGGCCGATGGCTTGGCAGCAGGTGTCTTGCCTTTGCCGGAAAGGACGGCTTTCATTGTGATACCGATTGAAGCGGGTGACTCAACCACGGTGATGCCACAGGCGCGCATGGTGTTTACCTTGTCGGCTGCCGTTCCCTTGCCGCCCGAGATGATAGCGCCGGCATGGCCCATGCGACGTCCCGGCGGTGCCGTTTGGCCTGCAATAAAGCCCACAACGGGCTTCTTCACGTTATCGCGGATGTACTCTGCTGCCTCTTCTTCGGCAGTACCGCCAATCTCGCCAATCATCACGATGGCCTCTGTAGCTGGGTCTTCGTTGAATAGCTTGATGGCGTCGATAAACCGGGTACCAATGATTGGATCGCCGCCAATGCCAATACACGTGGTTTGTCCGAGGCCTTCATCGCTAAGCTGCTTGACGGCTTCGTAGGTAAGTGTGCCCGAGCGGGACACCAAGCCGATAGGTCCTGGGCTAAAAATGAAGCCAGGCATAATGCCGATTTTGGCTTCGCCTGGAGTGATGATACCGGGGCAGTTGGGACCGATAAGGCGTGAGTTCGAGGCGTCGAGGGCAGCACGCACGGTAATCATGTCCTTGACGGGAATGCCTTCGGTAATGCAAATGATAACGGCGATGTCGGCGCTGATGGCTTCAAGGATAGCATCGGCAGCCATCGGTGCCGGAACAAAGATGATGGAGACGTCGCAGCCGGTAGCTGCCTTAGCGTCGGCCACGGTGTTGAACACCGGCACGGGGCGCGTAAAGGTATCGTCGCCCTTGCCGCTATACTGTGTGCCGCCCTTGCCGGGCGTAACGCCACCAACAACGTTGGTGCCGTACTGCAGCATTTGCGATGTGTGGAACGTGCCTTCGCCGCCGGTAAGGCCTTGCACGATGATTTTAGACTTCTTGTTTACCAGGACGCTCATAGTCGTTTCAATCGGTTGGTGACGCGGTACAAAAGCCAATGCCCCTTACGGTTAAGGGGCAAAGAGCGGCGCAAACTTACGAAATGGCGCCGACAGGACGGGGTAAAGGGCTGTTAAACCTGCGCAGCTACGGCCAACACCATCGCATCGGCAAATACGGGGCCTTGCACCTGCAGGCCAATGGGCAAACCGGCTGTGTTGGTGCCTACGGGTACGCTTACAGCAGGTATGCCAGCAATGTCAGCGCTAACAGTGTAGTAGTCGCTAAGCCACATGGCTACGGGGTCGGACTGCTTAGCGCCAATTTCGAAGGCCGTCGTAGGCGTGGTGGGCAGCAGGATTACGTCTACCTGCGTAAACACGTCATTATACATGTCGGCTATCAGGCGCCGCGCCTTTTGTGCCCGTGTGTAATATGCGTCGTGATATCCGCTGCTTAACACATACGTGCCCAGCATGATGCGTCGCTGTACTTCGGTGCCAAAGCCACGCGAGCGCGTTTCTGTAACGATGTCTACATCGCTTTCGAACCGCTTGCCATACCGCACGCCGTCGAACCTGGCAAGGTTGCTCGACGCTTCGGCCGTTGCTAGAATGAAGTACGTTGGTACCCACGCTTGCTCGTGCTGCAACTGCACCGGCACGATGGTTGCACCCATCTGACGCAGCTTTTCGATAGCTGCTGCATAGGCGTCTTGAATGTCTTGGTCGCATCCGGTTATGTACGACTCTTCCAACACACCCACCTTCAACTCATCGATAGGGGGCATCGGTTGCGCCTCGGGCGTCGGCACCGAAGTGCTGTCCATGGCGTCGACACCGGCCATCACGTCGAACACCGCCTGTGCGTCTGCTATGGTGGGCGCAAATGGCCCCACGTGGTCGAGCGACGAGGCAAAAGCCGTAAGGCCATAGCGCGACACCACGCCATACGTGGGCTTGAAGCCAACAACGCCGCAAAAGGCGGCCGGCTGGCGAATACTGCCGCCCGTATCAGAACCTAGCGAGGCGTGACAAAGGCCGGCGGCAACTGCAACGGCAGAACCGCCGCTCGACCCACCCGGTACACGGCTGGGATCGTGCGGATTGCGAACCACGCCATAGGCCGAGGTTTCGCTACTCGATCCCATGGCGAATTCGTCCATGTTCGTTTTGCCAATCACGATGGCGCCAGCGTCGATCAATCGCTCCACGGCCGTAGCCGTGTACAGCGGCATGAAGCCCTCGAGGATGCGCGAAGCGCACGTCATGGGCATGCCCTTGACCGACATGTTGTCTTTGACGGCTAGGATACATCCCTCGAGGGGGCGCGCTAGGCCCGCGCGATAGCGCTCGTCGGACGCTGCCGCAGCGGCGCGAACACCGTCGGCATCAACGTGCAAAAAGGCGTTCAACTGCGCCTGGTTGGCTATCGCGGCAAGACATTGCTCAACGCGCTGCGAAACCGATAGACTACCGTCGAGAAACCGCTGGCGGTCCTCCGTGAAAGAAATCATGGGCATAACGTTAGGGTTTGCGCTCCGCGTCCGACGTGTCCGACGTGTCCGACTTCTCCGACGTGTCCGACGTGTCCGACTGGTCCGACTGGTCCGACTGGTCCGCCGCGTCCGACTGGTCCGCCGCGTCCGCCGCGTCCGACTTGTCCGACGTGTCCGACGTGTCCGACCGCCTTGGCGGCTCTGCCGTCGAGAGGTCGCGGAGCTGTTCCGTTAGGTCTTCCTGGGCACGCTTGAACTGGCGCACACCTTTACCAACGGCCTGCATGAACTCCGGAATCTTCTTTGGACCGAAGAGGAGCAGGATAACAACGAGAATGAAAAGCAGCTCGCCGCCGCCGACGTCGAACATTGTGAGCGCCGGGGATTATTCGTTGGAGTCGTTCGACTTTTTGGGTCGCTTATCGGCGTCGTTGGTATCGACTTCGCCGTTGGAGGCCTTTTTGAACTCGCGGATGCCGGAGCCGAGGCCCTTCATGAGTTCGGGGATCTTACGAGATCCGAACAGCAGAACGATGACGAGTACGATAACGATGAGTTCCCATCCACCTGGAATGCCCATGGCGGTGATCCTATTGTGATGAAACAAGGGTTGTGGGTGCCGCGGCAGCGTAGTGCTGTACAAGACTCGCGAACACGTTCATGCCGTCGGCACAGCCCAGCAGTGCTTCGGCATATCGTTCGGGGTGAGGCATCATGCCAAGCACGTTGCCGCCGGCATTTACGATGCCAGCAATGTTGTTGGCACTTCCATTGGGGTTGGCGTCGGCGTTTACCGATCCGTCGGCATTGCAGTATCTGAACGCCACACGGCCCTGCGCTTCCAGCTCGTCAATCGTATTGGCGTCGGCCACGAAACGTCCTTCGCCATGGGCAATCGGAATACGTAGCAGTGCCCCTTTCTCGAGGGTCGAGGTAAAGGGAGTGGAGGTGGACTCGGTGCGTAGGTAGACGTCTTTGCACACAAACGACAGACCGGAATTTCTAACGAGGGCGCCGGGTAGCAGGCCGCTTTCGCAGAGGATTTGGAAGCCGTTGCAGATGCCAAGGACGAGGCCACCGTTGTTAGCAAAGCGCACAACATCGGCCATAATGGGAGAGAACCGAGCGATAGCGCCGGTGCGAAGGTAGTCGCCGTAGGAGAAGCCACCGGGAAGGATTACGAGGTCGGTATCGGCTGGCAGGGCCTCGTCTTTATGCCAGGCGGCGGCTACGTCGATGCCGGCCAATGCGCACGCATGGCGGGCATCGGCATCGCAGTTGGAGCCGGGGAAGGTTACAACGGCAGCCTTCATGCGAGTTGCCCTTCGGCGGCAGCGATTTCGATGACGAAGTCTTCCATAACTGGATTAGCAATCAGCTTGCGACATGCCGTGGTGGCCACGTCGAGAGCCGTTGCAGAGTCGGGTGCTTGCACGTGCATTTCGACATACTTGCCAATGCGCACGTTAGTAAGCTGTGGCATGTGCAAACTATGCAGGGCGTGTTCGACGGTTTTGCCTTGGACGTCGAGAATCGACGATCGCAGCGTGATAGTAATCTTGGCAGTGTAGGAGTTCATGCAGATTCGGTAGGTCAAAGGTCGAAGGGGTCGGGGTCGGGCTCTTCAAGCGTATCCTGCTCGTCGGACGTCTTGCTACGAAACGCCATGATGGCATGTCGCACCGCTCCGGTGGTCATGTACAGCATCATAAACGGAAAGATGGCCTTGCCGTTTGTAGCGACCGACGCGATGACGGCCGCCAAAAATACGAGAAAAACGACCGGTCGCTGGCGTATGCTGGTTGGTGTGGGTCGAGGAACGTTGTCGTACTTCACCGTGCTTACCATAGCGCCTGCCGTAGCCAAGGTAACCACGGTAATGGTCCATGGCAGTAGATGCGCCCAATCGGCTACGGGGTTGTTGGGGTGATAGGGCAGGGGGAGACTTTGGGGCAGGTGCCACCAAACCACGTAGCTTACAATCACAAACGCGCCTGCTGGAATGGGCATGCCGCGGAAGTACAGCTTGTCGTCCATACTCGTTAGCTGCACGTTAAATCGCGCAAGGCGGGTAACGCCGGCCAAGGCTGGCAGCGACGCCATCAACAACCCCCACTGGTTCCATTCGTGAAAGAACACCACATATAACATCACCGAAGGGGCAACGCCAAACGAGACGGCGTCACAGAGCGAGTCGAGCTCGACGCCAAACTCGCTGGTGGAGTCGGTAATGCGTGCTACGAGGCCGTCGAGCATGTCGAAGACGCCAGCCGTAAGAATCAGGATAGCTGCACGCAGTAGGTTGCCGTCGAACGCTGCCACAATGGCTGCAAAGCCACAGAACAGGTTGGCAAGTGTAAACAGATTAGGGATGATGGATCGCGTAACGCGCATCAGGAGGGGCTCCCGGCAAGGGTGGCCAAGGCCGTGTGAGCACTTACCACCTTGTCGCCAACCTTTACGTGTACCTGTGCCGTGGTGGGCACTACAACGTCCATCCGCGAGCCAAACTTCATCATGCCGAAGCGTTCGCCGGCAGTAACAGCGGTGCCCCCTACACAGGTATAAACAATGCGGCGGGCCAGGAAGCCGGTGATTTGGCGAAACAGGACGGGTCCAGCTGCTGTGTCGAGGAGGACTTCGGAGCGCTCGTTTTCTTCGGAGGCCTTGGGATTGAAGGCCATAAGGTACTTGCCCGGGAAGTACTGCACGGTGCGCACGGTGCCGGTGGCAGGGTAGCGGTTAACGTGAAGGTTGACGGGGGAAAGGAAGATCGTAATCTGTGTGGCAGGGCCGTTGAAGGCGTTCAGGTGCTTAATGGCAACCACTTCGGTAACGGCGCCGTCGGCCGGTGCAACGATAATACCTGGGTTGGCGCGAGCCCGATCCAGCAGTGGTCGCTCGGGGTCGCGAAAGAACCATAGTGTGAACGCCGCTAACAGCACACCCAGCAGCGCTAGCACAACGGTAAGCCATAGAAGCGGAATAGTGAAGGCCAGCACAACGAGTACCACGGCTACTGCGAGCATTAAGAAGGCGTTGTCGTAGCCGTACGGCGTAATCATGTGGGAAAAACGGATTGGCGGGTAGGTTGGGGTTTCGTAGTTTCGCAGGTCAAATTAGCGAAACCCGCTGACTGAACACCCCTAGCCCCTACGCCCCTGCATGAAGTTCACGGTAGCGCTTCCCGATCTACAAAAGGCCCTGCAAAAGGTCCTCCCGGCCGTCCCCACCAAGTCTACGATGGCCGTCTTGGAACACTTTCTCGTCACCCTGAAGGGGTCGGAACTCACCTTTACCGCCTCGGACCCAGAGTTGAGCATCGCCCTTACCATCCTTGTTGCTGGCGAAGTAGATGGGGCACTGCTAATACCTGCGCGGCAGTTTAACGACTTGGTGAAGGAGTTGGGCTCGGCAGGTACGGTGGAGATTACGGCCGACGAGATGACGAACTTGGTTGACGTGCGCACGCCAACGGGATCGTACGAAATGAAGGGCCTGAGTGCCAACGAATATCCATCGATACCGGCCTTTGGCGAGTCGACGCAGGCCACAATCAAGCGCGACGATTTGGCGCGCATGGCAAACAAAACCGTCTTTGCTGTTTCTACCGAAGAGTATCGTCCGAGCATGACGGGTGTGTTCTTCCAGTTCAACGGCGGCACGGCCACAGCCGTGGCTACCGACGGCTTCCGCATGAGCCGTGTGATTGTGCAGGCGGGCGCAAATCCGTTCCCGACGAACCTTGAGTGCATCATTCCTGCGCGTGCCGTCGAGCTGCTGCGTAAGGTTGATACCGACGCTGTGATGGACGTGTCGACGACGCATGCGCGCTTTACAGTGGGTATGCAAACGATTACCACGCGGCTTGTAGACGAAAAGTATCCGCCATACCAGAATGTCATTCCTGCCGATAACGACAAGACACTCATCGTTAACCAACGCGAAGTGTTGGCGGCCATTAAGCGCGTATCGTTGTTTGCTAATGCCAACACCAAGCACGTGCGATTTTCGATCGACGAGCGTGTGCTGAGCGTCCACTCCGAAGACGAAGACTCTGGCGGCAAGGGTACCGAAACCATTCCGTGCGAGTTTTCGCACAATGGTTTTGTTGTTGGCTTCAACTATCGCTTCCTCGAGGAAGCCATCAAAAACATCACGGCAGACGACGATCCAGACCTGAGCGTGCGCGTCACGTTCTCGACGCCTGTGCGTGCCGTGCTCATTACACCGGCTTCCGACGCAGAGTCTCTTTTGATGCTCGTGATGCCGGTTAAGATCTGATGGGAAGGACGTGATCCTTCGATCCATCACCCTGGAGAACATCCGCAATCATCGTCGTACCACGCTTGCGCTGGTGCCGGGCATGAACATCCTGTGCGGCCCGAACGGCGTTGGCAAGACGTCGGTCCTCGAGGCGATATCGCTGTGCGCGATGGCGCGAAGCTTTGTACCAGTGGCAGACGCGGCATTAGCCCACACCGGTTGCGACGCCTACGGCGCGAGCGCCGAAGGCCTGCGCGATCTCGACGTGCCGTACCGCGTGGCCGTGCATTGGCGCGACGGGCAGCGCAAGCGTATAACGTCGACCAGCGGCGACGGTCTTACGGCGCGCGACCTGTTGGGAGAACTGCCGGTGGTGGCACTGTCGCCCGACCACAAGAGCATCACCTTTGGAGCACCGGCGGAGCGCCGGGCGTTTTTGGACGCCGTGCTGGCCCAAGCAAGCCAACGCTATCGCGATCTCTTGTACGAACATCGTCGGCTGCTGAAACAACGCAACGCAGTGTTGGCCGACGCCCCTTTATCTGGAGGCGCGCTACAGGCGTTGTTAGAGCCTTGGACAGAGGCATTCGTGGATGTGAGCGCGCAGATTTCTGTGCGGCGGCGGACAGCGATTGCCGACCTAGCTCCGCGAGTGCGGGGGGCCTACCTCGAAGTATCGGGCGGTGCCGAACGAATCGACATGCAGTACGTTGCCGACAGCGTTGACCACGTACTGGATGCCGATGTTGCCGCCGTGGCCGAGGCCTACAGGGCTGCAGCTACGCGCCTAGCCGAAGCCGAACGGCGACGCGGGCAAACGCTGTTTGGTCCGCAGAAGGACGACGTCGAGTTCACCATCGACGGGCGTCCGGTGCGCGAGTCGGCCTCGCAAGGACAACACAAGTCACTGCTTGTGGCGTTAAAGCTTGCCGAATGTTCGGTGCTGCGCGACGCCACCGGCGAACGCCCCGTGGTGTTGCTGGATGACCTGTTTAGCGAGCTCGACCACGAGCGTTGCCGTCGTGTTATGGAGCGTGTGCTGGCACAAGGCATGCAGTGTTTGTTAACCACAACCGATGGCGAAACAGTGCGAACCCTGGTGCCAAAGGGTACCGCCGTGCTTGTGGCAACTGTGCGTAATGGCGAAATCACTCACGAAGAGCGGCACCTCGATGCCGAGTACGACGATGGCGCAACGCATAGGTGACGTGATAGCTCGCATTGTGCGGGCCTCGGGCTTACAGCCCGAGCTCGACGCCGTGCGCGTGCCACAGGCGTGGTCGACCGTCGTAGGCGAACGCCTTGCCGGCCGCACCGAAGTGCGCCAGTTCGCCCACGGAGTGCTACGCGTTCACGTTGTTGACGCCGTATGGCGCCAAGAGCTTACGCTGCGCCGCGAAGAGCTTCGTCTTTCCCTGAATACATACCTTGGCCGCGAAGTGGTCCGAGAAATCATCATCCGCTAACGCTGCCCCATCACCCAATCACCAGAGGTCCCAATGTCGGATTCCACCGTCAACGAAACCACGCAGAACTATAGTGAAGACAGTATCAAGGTCCTTGAAGGCCTTGAAGCCGTCCGCAAACGCCCCGCCATGTACATTGGCGATGTAGGCGAACGCGGCCTGCATCACCTTATTCAAGAGGTTGTCGACAACTCGATCGACGAAGCCCTAGCCGGCTATTGCCGCACCATCATCGTTACACTTCACTCCGATGGGTCGTGCTCTGTAAAGGATGACGGCCGCGGCATTCCCGTTGGCCCTCACCCAGTAAAGAAGATCTCCACGCTCGAAGTGGTAATGTGTACCCTACACGCCGGCGGTAAGTTCGACAAGAACACCTACAAGGTGTCGGGTGGTCTTCACGGCGTTGGCGTTAGCTGCGTGAACGCCCTGTCGAAAGACATGACCGTTACCGTCGAACGCGAAGGCAAAACGTACGTCCAATACTACAAGATTGGCGCTCCGCAGGGACCAGTGCAAGAGATCGGTACGTCGACGCGTACTGGTACAACCGTTCAGTTTTGGCCCGACGACACGATTTTTAAGACCGTTGAGTTTCGATGGGATAAGGTGTGCGATCGCCTGCGCGAGCTGGCCTTCCTCAACCCCGACATTACCATCACATTGGTAGACGAGCGCGACGGCCAAAAAGAAGACTTCGCCTACCGTGGTGGCCTCGTCGACTTCGTACGACACGTCGATTCTACCACCACAGCCCTCATGAAACCCGTTCTGATGCAAGGGGCATCGGTCAACGAGGCCGGCGTTGAAACGCAGGTGGAAGTATGTTTCGAGTACAACACAAACTACTCGGAAACGCTGCTCAGCTATGTGAACAACATTAACACCATCGAAGGTGGCACACATGTGTCGGGCTTTCGGTCGGCCCTTACGCGAACGCTTAACGCCTACGCTGCTGCGAATAACCTCGTCAAAAAAGACATCAACCTTACGGGCGAGGACTTCCGCGAAGGCCTTACGGCTATCATTAGCGTCAAAGTTGCCGAGCCGCAGTTCGAAGGCCAAACGAAAACCAAGCTGGGCAACGGCGAAGTCGAAGGCATTGTTCGCTCAATTGTGAATGAGGAGCTAAGCAAGGCGCTCGACGCAAATCCAACGACGGCCAAACGCATCATCGAGAAGGCCCACTTAGCAGCCGAAGCTCGGATTGCTGCCAAAAAAAGCCGCGAGATGGTGCGCCGCAAGAGCGCGCTCGAAAGCGCCACACTGCCGGGCAAACTTGCCGACTGCGCATTGCGATCCCCCGAGGATACCGAGGTGTTTTTGGTCGAAGGTGACTCGGCCGGCGGTTCGGCTAAACAAGGCCGCGATCGGCGCTTTCAGGCCATCCTGCCTCTTAAGGGCAAGATCCTGAACGTTCATAAAGCTCGCCTCAGCAAAATCCTCGAAAACGAAGAAGTTCGTACCATCTTTACTGCCATTGGTGTAGGATTTGGCGACGATTTCGACATCACAAAGTGTCGCTACGGCAAGATTATTCTCATGGCCGACGCCGACGTTGACGGCTCGCACATCCGTACGCTCTTGCTAACGCTGTTCTACGACTACATGCCCGACCTCATCCATGCGGGCAAGCTCTTTATTGCGCAGCCGCCCCTCTATAAGGTTAAGAAGGGCAAAACAGAATACTATGCGTTTAACGACGCCGAGCGCGACGAATACATCCAGCGGATTCGTCGTGAAAAGGCCGAGCGCAAGGCCGCTCGCAGCGGACAAACCGTCGAAGAAGTCGAAGAAGTGGTCGAAGAAGGCGCTACGGCAGACGGCATCGTCATCAGCCGATTCAAGGGCTTGGGCGAAATGAATCCCGAGCAACTTTGGGCTACGACGATGAATCCCGAAACGCGTACGATCCTGCAGGTGACCATCGACAACGCGGCCGAAGCAACGCACGTATTCGATACACTCATGGGCGAAAAGGTAGAGCCACGCCGCGAATTCATCGAGCGTAATGCACAGTACGTGAAGAATCTAGACGTGTAAACTGCGCTTCGCGGGACATTGCGTGGGACATTGCATGGGACATTGCATGGGACATTGCATGGGACATTGCATGGGACGCTTGCGCGGGACGCTTCGCGGGACATTGCATGGGACATTGCATGCGAAATTGCATGGGAAATTGCACGGGATGCTGCGCGGTGAGGTTTACTTTTTATTCATCCAGGCGGTTCGTTTTTCGATGATTTTTCGAGAGCGACCTTGATATTCGGGATGTTGAGAGAGAATGTATCGAGCGAAGGCGAACATCTGTATCGAGGTGCTTTTGGCCATGTTCGCCTGCCTTTGCAGTTCATCTTGACTTATGAGTCCTCGCAGGGCGGCAAGTTGTAGTTGTGCTACGACTTCCTGACACGAGCCGTCGGCGATTAGAAGAGAATGTAGCCGTTCTCCTGGTCCAGTTCGTCCATATCCTTCTGCGATATTCAGTGCAATGGAATCTGATGCTCGAATCAATTGCTTTCCGAGTGTGTCGCGGTCAATGATTGGCCAACGCTTTACTAATGCATACACATCCGTGGCTAATTGAAGGCTTGCGCAGTAGCAGCGCAGGGATGCTAGGGACATTGGTTTCTACTTTCGTTACATTTTTGCCGAATGTCATCGTGTACCCTCGCCGCACAAATGTGACACATGTCTCATGCAATGTCCCATGCAATGTCCCGCGAAGCGTCCCATGCAATGTCCCATGCAATGTCCCATGCAATGTCCCATGCAGTTGTCTTGTCCTGAAATAGGTTGACACCTTTAAGGAGCATGGAGATGTCAAAACCA
>VFQQ010001022.1_pt1 | contig 43915 bp, 45 predicted proteins | sample 3512341 | NCBI WGS metagenome assembly VFQQ01 (sample SAMN10412373, study PRJNA504923) | tailings metagenome | isolation source: Relicate 2 Philex TSF1 revegetated site | place: Philippines: Tuba, Benguet | collected 2017-08-29 | reverse complement strand
AGTTCATGTACAGCATGCTCACGCGCAGCCAGCGCATCAGCCACGAGAACCTGCGCCTGCGCGACGCCGCCTGGCTGGAGGGCTACGAGCGCTGGTTCGCGCGCCGCGCCTGGGGCGCTGCCGGGCTGCCGGCGCCGCCGGGGCTGGACGACGCGCCAGCGGGCGAGCGCGAGGCCCGGAAGCCGCCGCCGCCGATGTTCACCCCTTTCCGCGTGCGCGGCGTGACGCTGGCCAACCGCATCGTCGTCAGCCCGATGGCCATGTACTCGGCCGAGGACGGCGTGCCCGCCGACTTCCACCTGGTGCACCTGGGCGCACGCGCGCTGGGCGGCGCGGCGCTGGTGTTCACCGAGATGACCTGCACCAGCCCCGACGCACGCATCACGCCGGGCTGCGCCGGGTTGTGGAACGACGCGCAGCAGCAGGCCTGGGCGCGCATCGTCGCCTTCATCCACGCGCAATCCCAGGCCAAGGTGGCGATCCAGCTGGGCCATGCCGGGCGCAAGGGCGCGACCTGCGTGCCCTGGGCCGGCGGCGGCGACCAGCCGCTGCCGCCCGGGCAGGGCTGGCCGCTGGTTTCGGCCTCGCCGCTGCCCTGGGATGAGGGCTCCGCCATGCCGGCCGAGCTCGATGCCGAGGGCATGCACCGCATCACGCAGGACTTCGTCGCCGCCACTTGCCGCGCGGCCGCCGCCGGCTTCGACTGGCTGGAGCTGCACTGCGCGCATGGTTATCTGCTGTCCAGCTTCCTGTCGCCGCTGACCAACCGGCGCGACGACGACTACGGCGGTTCGATCGAGAACCGCGCCCGCTTCCCGCTGCAGGTGTTCGCCGCCATCCGCGCCGTGTGGCCGCAGGACATGCCGATCTCGGTGCGCCTCTCCTGCCACGACTGGGCGGCGGGCGGCAACACCGCCGACGACGCGGCGGCCATCGCCGCGCTGTTCAAGGCCGCCGGCGCCGACCTGATCGACTGCAGCTCGGGCCAGGTGGTGGCCGAGCAGAACCCGGTCTACGGCCGCATGTACCAGACGCCCTTCGCCGACCGCATCCGCAACGAGGTCGGCATCGCCACCGTGGCCGTGGGCGCGATCAGCGAGGCCGACCATGCCAACATGGTCATCGCCGCCGGCCGCGCCGACCTGGTTGCGCTGGCCCGCCCGCACCTGGCCGACGCCGCCTGGACGCTGCACGCGGCGGCGCGCATCGGCTACGCCGGCCTGGCCTGGCCGGTGCAGTACCACAGCGGCCGCCGCCAGTACGAAGTGAACCTGCAGCGTGCCCAGGCCGCTGCCCAGGAGTGAACGCACGATGAACGACGACCGCCGCCCTCTGCAGGGCTATGCCGCGCGCCACTTCCGCTGGGACTGCCCCGGCGACGGCCGCGTCGCCACCGTCACGCTGGAGCGGCCCGAGAAGAAGAACCCGCTGACCTTTGACAGCTACGCCGAGCTGCGCGACCTGTTCCTGGCGCTGCAGCGCGCCAGCGACGTGCGCGCCGTGGTCATCCAGGGCGCCGGCGGCAACTTCTGCAGCGGCGGCGACGTGTTCGAGATCATCGAGCCGCTGACGCGCATGCCGGCGCCCGAGCTGCTGCGCTTCACGCGCATGACCGGCGACCTGGTCAAGGCCATCCGCCGCGCGCCGCAGCCGGTGATCGCCGCGGTCGACGGCATCTGCGCCGGCGCCGGCGCGATGGTGGCGCTGGCGTCCGACCTGCGCCTGGGCACGCCGGCGGCGAAGACCGCCTTCCTGTTCACCCGCGTCGGCCTGGCCGGCGCCGACATGGGCGCCTGCGGTCTGCTGCCGCGCGTCATCGGCCAGGGCCGCGCCGCCGAACTGCTGTACAGCGGCCGCAGCATGGGCGCCGACGAAGGCCTGGCCTGGGGCTTCTTCAACGCGCTGCACGCGCCCGACGCGCTCGCCGATGCGGCGCAGCAGCAGGCCCGTGCACTGGCCGACGGGCCCTGGTTCGCGCACCAGATGACCAAGACCATGCTCAACCAGGAATGGGCGATGGGCCTGGAGGAGATCATCGAGAGCGAGGCCCAGGCGCAGGCGCTGTGCATGCTGACGCAGGACTTCCGCCGCGCCTTCGAGGCCTTTGCGGCGAAGCAGCGGCCGGTGTTCAAGGGCGACTGAGGGCGTTGCGATGACGACGGCCGACACCCGCCTGGCGCACCTGGAACTGCCCTTCTTCGTCGACGCGCAGCGCGCGCTGGCGGCACGCGCCGACGCCTGGGCCGGCGCCGCCCTGGGTGCCCTGGACCACCAGGATGTCGACGCCGCCTGCCGCGCGCTGGTGCCGGCCCTGGGCGCCGCCGGTCTGCTGCGCCACTGCGTGCCGGCGGCCTACGGCCCGCCGCTGCAGGATGGCGAGCCGGCCGCCGGCGACGCGCTGCAGACGCGTGCGCTGGTGGTCTGCCGCGAGACGCTGGCGCGCCACGACGGCCTGGCCGACTTCGCCTTCGCGATGCAGGGGCTGGGCAGCGGGCCCCTGGTGCTGGCGGGGCTGGACGGCACCGAGGCGCTGCGCCAGACCTGGCTGCCGCGCGTCGCGCGTGGCGAGGCCATCGCCGCCTTCGCGCTGTCCGAGCCCGACGCGGGCAGCGACGTGGCCGCGATGCGCTGCCGCGCGCGCGTGGACGGCGATCAGATCGTCATCGATGGCGAGAAGACCTGGATCAGCAACGGTGGCATCGCCGACTTCTACTGCGTGTTCGCGCGGGAGGATGAGGACAAGGACGGCAACCGAGACGGCGATGCGCCGCCGCGCGGCACGCGCGACATCGCCGCCTACCTGGTGCCGGCCGACGCGCCGGGCCTGCACATCGCCGAGCGGCTGCAGGTGATGGCGCCGCACCCGCTGGCGCGGCTGCGCTTCGACGGCTGCCGCATCCCGTTGAAGCACCGGCTGGCCGGGCCCGGCGAGGGCTTCAAGCTGGCGATGCGCACGCTGGACATCTTCCGCCCCTCGGTGGCCGGCGCGGCGCTGGGCTTCGCCCGCCGCGCGCTGGACGAGGCGCTCGCCTTCTCGCGCGGCCGCGCGATGTTCGGCGGCACGCTGGCCGAGCAGCAGCTGACCCAGGCCACGCTGGGCGACATGGCCTGCGGCATAGACGCCGCGGCGTTGCTGACCTACCGCGCCGCCTGGCTGCGCGACGGGGCAGGGCGGCGCATCACCCGCGAGGCCGCCATGGCCAAGCTGCAGGCCACCGAGACGGCGCAGCAGGTCATCGACCGGGCGCTGCAGCTGCACGGCGGGCGCGGCGTGCTGGTGGGCACTGTGGTCGAGCGCCTGTACCGCGAGATCCGCGCGCTGCGCATCTACGAAGGCGCGAGCGAGGTGCAGCGCCTGATCGTCGGGCGCGAGCTGCTGCAGGGCTGAGCCACGGCGCTCAGCGGGCCGCGCGCCGCCCGCGCGGCAGGCTACCGGCGGCGGCGACGGCTGCCGAGTCCTTCAGCCGCCCCAGCAGCGCGAACAGCTGCGCCTGCTCGGCCTCGTCCAGGCCGCCCAGCAGCTCGACGATCCAGGCCTCGTGTTCGCGTGCCATGGCGCGGAACTGGCGCCGGCCCTCGGGGGTCAGGCGGACGGTGCAGCTGCGCCGGTCCTGCGGGTGGTCCTGGCGCTTCACCAGGCCCTCGTCGACGAGCCGGTCGGTGAGGCCGGTGACATTGCCGCCGGTCACCATCAGCCGCTGCGACAGCTCGCGCATCGTGATGCCGCCAGGGTGGCGCTCGAGCTGGGCCATCAGGTCGAAGCGCGGCAGCGAGCCGCCGAAGCGCTCGCGCAGCCGCGCGCGCAGCGGCGCCTCGATCAGGTTGGTGCAGGCCAGCAGCCGCAGCCACAGGCGCAGAGCCATGTGGTCGTCGGCGCGGGCCCGGGTCTCGTGGTCGGGCGCCTGGCGGGCGGCGGCGGCCATCGGGTTCAGACGCCGCCGCGTGCAGCGGCGGGCCACCGCAGGCGGCGGGGGCGGGGCGCGCAGGCCCCGCGCAGCATCAGCCGCCCTGCAGCATCCACAGACGGGCGATGTCGGCGGCGCCGTCGTTGCCCTTCACGCTGCGCAGGGTCTGCGCCGCGGCCGACTTGTTCTTGGCGCGCAGCTGGGCCATGCCCAGGCGCAGCTTCGCGTCCTCGGGGTACTTCAGCTTGCCGGACTTGATGCCCTGCTGGATCAGCGCGATGCCCTTGTCGGCCTCGCCCAGCGTGACGTAGGTGTAGCCCACCTGAACCAGGTCGGCGCCGGTGGGGTCGCTGGCAGCCTCGGCGGCCTGCTGCGCGATGGCGGCCTTCTGCTCGGCCAGGCGCTTGGTGGCCAGGTCGCGCAGCCGTTGGTGGCGTTCGGCCTCGGGGCCGACGCCCAGGGCCTTGGCCTTGTAGCCCTGGTCGATGATCTCGACGGCCTCGGCCGGCAGCCGCGCCTGCAGCGCCAGCTGGGCCATCTCCATGTATTCCTCGGTCTTGTCGAGGGTGCCCGTGGCCAGACGCAGGCGCAGCGCATCCAAGGTGTAGCGGTCGCTGAACCCGGGCTTGCGCGTCAGGCGGCCGAGGTAGGCCGACCAGTAGTCCTTCTTCGGGTAGTTGAAGAGCAGCTTCTCCAGCGCCTGGGCCTGCCCGGCGGCGTTGCCGGTGCGCTGGCTGGCGTCGGCCAGGCGCAGCAGGTCGGCCTCGTCGGGGCGCTTGCCTGCCTGCTCGGCGGCTGCCACGGCGGCGGCGGCCTCGCGGGCGATGGCGCCGTAGTCGCCGCTCTGCGCCTGCGCGTAAGAGATCAGCTGGCCCAGCTGCGCACTCTTGCTGCCCAGCGACTTGGCCTTGTTGGCCCACTCCATGGTCTTGGGCCAGTTGCGCGTCTGCGAGTAGGCGAAGGCCAGCGACTCGGCGATCTGCGCCTGCTCGGCACCGGCCAGCTTGCCGCTGGAGAACACCGCCTCGAAGGCCTGGATGGCCGTGGCGTTGTCGCCCGCGCGCTGCGCCGCGGCGCCCTTCATGCGGTCGATGACCAGTTGCTCGGCGGGCGTGCGGCCCGACACCTGCTCGGCCTCGCGCACCTTGGCCAGCGCCTCGCGGGCCTTGCCGGCGCTGAGGTACTCGCCGGCCTGCTGCAGCGGCTTGCCGATCTCGGGACGCAGCCCCTGCGCCGCGGCACTGCCGATGCAGCCGGCGGCGACGAGGGCCAGGGTGAGGGTACGCAGGGTCTTCATGGGCTGTTGTCGCGCCAGTCGGTGGGCATCGCGGGCGCCGAGGCGCCCGCCAGGGTCACAGGAACTGCTCGTTGCCGACGATGCCGATCTTGGTCACGCCCAGGCGCTGGGCGGTGGCCATGATCATCGCCACATGCTTGTAGCTGACGAGCTTGTTGGGCCGCAGGTGCACCTCGGGCTGGTCGGCCTGCGCCGCCACCGCCAGCAGCCGCGACTCGATCGCGCCACGGTCGCCGGGGGCGATGACCTCGCCGTTCCAGCCAATGGTGCCGTCGAAGTCGACGTCGATGCGGATGATCTCGGGCGGCTTCGGCGGCGGCGCCGCGTTGTTCGGCACCGGCATGTTCATCTTCACCGCATGCGTCTGGATCGGTATGGTGATGATGAACATGATCAGCAGCACCAGCATCACGTCGATCAGCGGCGTGGTGTTGATGTCCACCATCACGCCGCCGCTGTCGTCGCCGTCGGAGGGGCCGACGCTCATTCCCATCGCTAACTCCTCAGTTCACCCGGGCGGCGGCGCCCGCAGGTGGCTCGGTGATGAAGCCGACCTTGAAGATACCGGCACGCTGGCAGGCCACGACGACGCGGCCCACGGCCTCGTAGCGAACCTCGCTGTCGCCGCGGATGTGCACCTCGGGCTGCGGTTCCTTGACTGCCTGGACCTTCAGCCGGCTGACAAGTTCCTCGATGCCGCGCAGGCGCTCGATGCCCCAGTACACCTCACCGTCGCGGTCGACCGCGATGACGATGTTTTCCGGTTTCGTCTGCAACGGGATGTTGCGTTCCTTGGGCAGTTCCAGCTTGATCGTCTGCGTCACCACCGGGATGGTGATGAGGAAGATGATCAGCAGCACCAGCATCACGTCGACCAGCGGCGTGGTGTTGATGGTGGAATTGATCTCGTCCTCGACGGCGTCATCGCCGCCGGCAGGACCCACGTTCATCGCCATCGCGATCTCCTGACTCGGCTAGCGGCCGGTTGGACCGGGCCGCTCAGCGCTTGCCAGCGATCAGCACGTTGTGCAGGTCGCCGGCGAAGGCGCGGGTCGCATCCATGACGGTCTTGTTGCGGCGGATCAGCCAGTTGTAGCCCATCACCGCGGGCACCGCGACGGCCAGGCCGAGGGCGGTCATGATCAGCGCTTCGCCGACGGGGCCGGCGACCTTGTCGATCGAGGCCTGGCCCGAGATGCCGATCTTCACCAGCGCGTTGTAGATGCCCCAGACGGTGCCGAACAGGCCGACGAAGGGCGCGGTGGAGCCGACGGTACCGAGGAAGGCCAGGCCGTCCTGCAGGCGGCCCTGGATGTTGCTGACGGCGCGGTCGACCGACATGCTGATCCAGGTGTGCTTGTCGATGCTCTCGACCATCGTGCCTTCGTGGTGGTCGCTGGCGCTGATGCCCTGGGTGGCGATGTAGTGGAAGGCGGTGCCTTCCTTCAGCGAGCCCAGGCCCTGCTTCACCGAGCTGGCCTTCCAGAAGGTCTCGGCCGACTGCTTGGCGCTCTTCAGCATCGAACGCTGCTCGAACAGCTTGGTGAAGATGATGTACCAGCTGCCCATGGACATGATCAGCAGGATGATCAGCGTGCCGTGGGCGACCATGTCGCCCTGTTCCCACAGCGCCTTCAGGCCGTAGGGGTTCTCGACGGCCTCCTGCGTGGCGGCAGGCGCCGCCGGCGCGGCGGCGGGGGCGGCTTCGGGGGCCGAGGCGGCTTGCGCGAAGGCCGGGCCATGCTGGCCGACGACCAGCACCAGGCCCAGCGCCAGCGAGGCCAGCGTCTTGACCGCCCACGAGCGGGCGCGCATGAGTTGATTCAGGGACATGTTCACTCCAAAGGGACAGGCTGGCGCGGCCGCTTCACCTCTGCCGCGCTCGTGGGGGAAAAGGGGGGTCAGTCGGTGATGCGCCAGACGTAGGTGACCTTGGAGGTCAGCGTCTGGGGCTTGCCGTCGATGGTGCCGGGCTTGCCGCGGCAGGCCTTGACGGCCTCCAGCGTGAGGCGGTCCAACATCTTGTGCTCGCGCGTGGCGCCGGCCGACTTGACGACCTCGGCGCTGCCGATCACGCCGTTGGTGTCCATGGTGTAGACCACTTCGACCGTACCTTGCGCCTCGGCGCGGCGCGCGGCGGCGTTGTACTCGGGCTTCTCGCAGGCCTTCGCGAAGTCGAGCACGGGCTCGGTGCGCACCGGCGCGCGCGGCGGGGCCGGCGGCGCGGGCGGGGCGGCCGGCGCCGGCGGCGCCACGACGACCGGCGCCGGTGGCGGCCTGACCTGGGTGGTCGTGATGGTCGGCGCCGGGGTGGGGGGCGGGTTGACCAGCACCTCGGGCGGCGGCACGAAGGACGGCGGCGGCGGCGCGAACTTCGGCGGCGGCGGCAGGTTCTCGGGCGGCGGCGGGGGCGGCGGCTTGACCTCTTCGATGATCTTGGTCTCGATCGGCGCCTTGATCACCTCGACCATGCGCTGGGCGAGGCCGCTGACCAGGGCCCAAGCCAGAAACGCATGCAGGGCCAGCACAACGCCGATGCCCATCATGTGCTTGCCCGGGTTGCGCTGCTGTTGGGCGAAATCCACTCAAATCCTCCAGTTGACCCCGGCGTTGTGCACAGGGGCACTGCGATGTGTTCAATGACGAAGACCGCGGCCTCGTAAGCCGGCGCCCGATCCGTACTGGCCGAGGCGCGGGACTATAGCGCGAACGAAAGGCTCACGCCCCCGGGGCCGCACCCTAGTTGCGGGCCCTTTGGGGCGTAATCGCGGCGAAACCGCGGCCGGTCGGCGCGGCCCTGCGCTAGCGCGGTGCATGGGGCGGTGCGCTGCCCGGAAACACAGGGCCCGCGCTGCATTCCAGTGCGTCGACGGCGGCGGCGAGAGGCTCGCGCGTGTCGCAGCGTATCACGTGGCGCCCGGCAATCGAACGTAACCAGGTGAGCTGGCGCTTGGCCAGCTGGCGCGTGGCGGCGATGCCGGCCTCGCGCAGACCCGACAGGTCGCCGCTGTCCAGCGCCGCCCAGGCCTGGCGGTAGCCCACGCAGCGCATCGACGGCAGTTCGGGCGACAGGTCGCCGCGTGCGCGCAGGTTGCGCACCTCGTCGAGCAGGCCGTCGCGCAGCATCTGTTCGAAGCGCGACGCGATGCGCGCATGCAGCCAGGCGCGGTCGCCGGGTTCCAGCGAGACCACCGGCAGGGCGTCGCCCAGCCCGGGCAAGCGGGTGCCGTGGCCGCGGCCGCCGGCCTGCGCATCGCGCCGGTGCCAGTGCGACAGCGGCCGGCCCGTCACGCGCCACACCTCGAGCGCGCGTTGGATGCGCTGCGCATCACCCGGCGCCAGCCGCGCCGCGGTGGCGGGGTCGACGCGCGCCAGCTCGGCGTGCAGCGCCGGCCAGCCCTGGGCCGCGGCCGCTTCGTCGAGCTCGCGGCGCACCGCCGGGTCGGCCGGCGGCATCTCGTCGATGCCCTCGCGCAGGGCCTTCAGGTACAGCATCGTGCCGCCCACCAGCAGCGGCAGCCGGCCGCGCGCGCGGACCTCGGCGATCAGCCGCCGCGCGTCGGCGGCGAAGCGCGCCGCCGAGTAGGCCTCGCGCGGGTCGAGGATGTCGACCAGGTGGTGTGGCACGGCGGCGCGCTCGGCCGGCGTGGGCTTGGCCGTGCCGATGTCCATGCCGCGGTAGACCAGCGCCGAGTCGACGCTGATGATCTCGACCGGCCGGCGCTGCGCGAAGGCCAGTGCCGCGGCGGTCTTGCCCGCCGCGGTGGGGCCCACCAGCGCCACCGCCAGTGGCGTGGCGTTCCGCGCTGCCGGCACCATGGCGCTCATCGCTGCCGCTGCACCAGCGACCAGGCCACCGCCGTGGTGGCCAGCGACCAGAAGCCCAGCATCAGCGCGTAGGGCAGTACGCTGTCGTCGAGCACATGGCCCAGCCCCAGGCCGATGGCGAAGGCGGTGGCCGCCAGCATGAAGCCGGCCAGCGCCGACGCGCTGCCTGCCGCACGCGGGAAGGGCCCCACCGCGCCGGCCTGGCCGCAGGGCTGGTGCACGCCATGGCCCAGCGAGAACAGCCACTGCGGCAGCAGTACGGCCCAGGCGGCGTGCACCCCGGCCAGCGCCAGCGCGACGATGGACATGCCGCCGGCCAGCGTCAGCCCGCCGCCGCGCGCCACCGCGCCGGCCACGCCGTGGCGCGCGATCCAGCGCCGGCAGACGAAGGTGCCGACGAAGTAGGCCGCGGCGTTGCTGGCCATCGCTGCGCCATAGGCCGCCGGGCCCAGGCCGAGCACGACCATGAACACGAAGGACGAGCCCGCCAGGATGGTGAACAGGCCGCCGTAGCTGCATGACACCAGCAGCGCCCAGGCGACGAAGACCGGGTGCCTGGCGATCAGCGCCCACTGGCGCAGCAGGGGCTGCAGGCGGGTGGCGTCGGGGTTGCGCTCACGCAGCGTCTCGGGCACGCGCCAGGCGACGAAGGCCAGTGCCAGCGCGCCGGTGGCGGCCACCACCCCCAGCGCCGCGCGCCAACCCCAGGCCGCGGCCACCACGCCGCCCAGCAGCGGGCCGCCGACGGCCACCACCCCCAGCCCCGACAGCGCCAGCGACATCACGCGCGCACCCTCGTGCGGCTCGTAGAGGTCGCGCAGCATCGCGCGCGCGCAGACGATGGCCGCGGCCATCGTCGCGCCCTGCAGCGCGCGCCAGACGATCAGGGCCTCGATGTGCGGCGCCAGCGTGCTGCCCATGCTGGCCACCGCGTAGGCCGCCAGCGCGGCCAGCAGCACCGGCCGGCGGCCGAAGCGGTCGGACACCGGCCCCCAGACCAGCTGCGCCAGGCCGAAGGCCAGGATCAGCGCCGACAGGGTCAGCTGCGCGGCCGGCAGCGTCGCGCCCAGCTCGCGCGTCAGCAACGGCAGCGCGGGCAGGTAGATGTCGGTGGTGGCCGGCTGCAGCCCCAGCAGCAGCGCCAGCGCAAAGGCCGCCAGCGCAGGCGACAGGACCGGGCCCGGCGTGGCGGCCCGCGCGGCGGCGGCGGGCGGGGGGCGGCTCATCGCCGCGGATTATCCGCGTGCCCCGCGCCGCCGCCCGTCGGCGCGTTCTGCCGTCCATCGCATGGCGGGCCCCGGTCGGTCGGCCAGCCGGCATCATCGTCGTCCCTGCAAAGCCCCTTCGCCTGCACATGCCCCTGTTCCGCTCCCCATTTGCCCGCCCCGCCCCGGCGTGGCTGCTGGCCTTGGCCATGGTCCTGCCGATGTCCGGGCCGGCGCAGGCGCGCATGTTCAGCGATCCGGCGCTGGACCAGCTGTATGCCGCGCAGCGCTGGGACGAACTGCTGCAGGCCGCGCGCCAGCGCCCGGCCGACGACCCGCAGGCGGTGCTGGCGCTGGCCGTCGACGCGCTGCGCCAGGGTGACGCGCCACGCCGCGCGGCCGCCATCGCCGCCGCGCAGGCCTGCGTCGACAAGCGCCCCGAGGCCGCACCCTGCCAGTACGGCCTGGGCGCGGTGCTGGGTGTGCAGGCGGCCTCCGAGGGCATGATGAAGATGATCGGCAGCGTGGGCCGGATCCGCGGCGCGCTGCAGGCGGCGCTGGACGCCGCGCCCGACTGGTACCCCGCGCGCAGCGCGATGGTCGAGTTCTACCTGGCCGCGCCCGGCATCGCCGGCGGCAGCAAGAGCAAGGCGCAGGAGCTGGCGCGCGCCGCGCCGCGGCCCGAGCAGGCGCGGGCGCTGCAGGCCCGGCTGCTGATGCATGACGACAAGTACGAGGAGGCGCTGCAGCTGCTGTCGCCGCTGCAGGCCGGCGCCGACAGCGCGCTGGCGTCCGACGCGCAGAGCTGGGGCAATGGCGCTGCCTTCCGGCTGGTCTCGACCGGCGCCCACGAGCGCGCGCGCGGCCACTTCGAGCGCCTGCGCCGCGAGCGGCCCCAGGAGGCGATGGGCGCCTACGGCCTGGCCCGCGTGGCCGCTGCCGCCGGCGACCACGCCCGGGCGTTGCAGGACTACGAGGCCAGCCGCAAGGGCGCCGGCGCCGAGCGCCTGCCCATCGACTACCGCGCCGGCCTGTCCCTGCTGGCAATGGGCCAGCGCGATGCGGCGCGCGCGTCGCTGCAGCGCTTCGTCGATGCCGGCAAGGGCCCAAGGTCCAACCTGGACGACGCGCGCAAGCAGCTGGAGAAGCTCGCCGGCGGCTGACCCCTGGCGACCCAGGGCCCAGGACCTGTTAACGCTATGCGTGGACCCGCGTGACTCAGCAAATGGCCGCCAGCAAGGCGTGCGGCGCGGCGCAGGCTGGGCGCCTGCGCAAGCCGCGCAACGCCGCTGGTGGCCATTTGCTGAGATCACCCTTCGGGCCGCACCCTGGCGGGCCGCGGGGCGTTGTTGCTTACTCGTTGTGTGCCGAAGGCACACCGCCTCGCTCGCGCCTAGCCCTGCGGCCCGCCAGGGTGCGGCGCGAGCCCTCGCATAGCGTTAACAGGCCCTAGAAGCGCTCGTGCGGCGCCAGGTAGCGCCAGCAGCCGGGCGGCAGCTGGCCGAGCGCGACGCTGCCGATGCGCACGCGCTTCAGGCCCAGCACCTCCAGCCCGACCAGCTCGCACATGCGGCGGATCTGGCGCTTGCGCCCCTCGCGCAGCACGAAGCGCAGCTGGTCCTCGTTCTGCCAGCTCACCTGCGCCGGGCGCAGCGCGCGCCCGTCCAGTTCCAGGCCATGGCGCAGGCGCTGCAGGTCCGCGTCGGGCAGGCGGCCGCCGCCGGGGAGACGCACGCGCACCAGGTACTCCTTCTCCACCTTGGTCTGGTCGCCGATCAGCAGCTTGGCGATGCGGCCGTCCTGCGTGAGCACCAGCAGGCCGGTGGAGTCGATGTCCAGCCGCCCGGCCGGCGCCAGCCCGCGCAGGTGGCCCGGGTGGAAGTTGATGCCGCTGCGGTCCTCGGCCCAGCGCGTCTCGGCGCGCACCAGCACCGCGGCGGGCTCGTAGCCGTCCTCGGCCTGGCCGCTGACATAGCCGATGGGCTTGTGCAGCAGCACGGTGACGCGGCGTGCCTGCTCCTGCTGCGCGCGCGGATCGATCTCGATGCGCGCATCGGCGCCGCAGCGCTGGCCCAGCACCGCCAGCGCGCCGTCGACACGCACCCAGCCCGCGGCAATCCATTCGTCGGCCTCGCGCCGCGAGGCCAGGCCGCGCTCGGTCATCAGCTTGCTGACGCGCTGGCCGTCGGCGGCCGACGCCGCCGGGGGGGCCGACATCGGCGCGGCGGTCCGCGGCGGGGGGGTGCCCGGTCTGGCCTGCGCCGGCCTGGGGCGCGGCGCCGGCGGCTGCCCCATGGGTGCGGCGGCCGCCGGTGGGGGGTCGGCGGCGCTGGCCCGCCGGCGCGGCGCGGTCAGCGGCCGCGCCGGCCGGCGCTGCGGGTCGCGCTCGGCCGCCGGGCGGCTGACGCGGAGCTTGGGGCGGTCGGACATGTACGGGATTGGAGCATGGCCGCCGCGGATCGGCGCCGACGCGCTATCGTCGGTCGCCATGCGACTGCCACCGCTGCTGCGCGCCGCCGCGCCGCGTGCCCTGGCCACCCTGCTGCTGTGGGCAGCGGGGGGCCTGGCCGCGGCGCCGGCTGCGCGGCTGGATGCGGCCACCCAGGCCGAGCTGGACGCCGCCGTGCGCCACTACGAGCAGGGTCGGCGCACCACGGCGCGGCTGGCCTTCGAGTCGCTGTCGCGGCGCGGCGTGCCGGCGGCCGACCACAACCTGGCGGTGATGCACCTGCGCGGCGAACTGCCGCGGCCCAGCCTGCCGCAGGCCGAGTGGCTGCTCAAGCGCGCCGCCGCGGCCGGCTTCGTCACCGCCCAGTGGGCCCTGGGCCAGGCCCTGGAGAACGGCGACCTGGGCCGGCGCGACCTGGTGGCGGCGCACGACTGGTACCAGCGGGCGGCCGAGGGCGGCAGCGCCGAGGCGCAGCTGGCGATGGGCACGGCCCACTACCTGGGTCGCGGCAGGCCGCGCGACACGACCCGGGCGGCGCACTGGTACCGCGAGGCGGCCAAGGCCGGCGAGCCCGGTGCGATGTACCTGCTGGCCTCGCTCTACGAGGCCGGCGACGGCCTGCCGCAGGACCTGCGCCTGGCCGCCTACTGGTACGGCTTGGCGGCGTTGCAGGGCGACCTGGCCGCCGCGGGCAAGCAGCGCGCCGTGCAGCAGCGCCTGGACGCCGAGCAGGCCGCGGCCGATGCGGCGGCGTCGGCGGCCGCGGCGGCCAGCGCGGCGTCGGCGCCCGCGTCGTCGCCGTCTACAGCACGACCTTGACCAGCGGGTGCCCGGTGAGCGCGCGGTACAGCGCGTCGAGCTGGGCCTGGCTGGTGGCGTTGACGGTCACCGTCAGGCCCAGGTAGCGGCCGCCGCTGCTGGGCCTGCGCTCCAGCGTGCCGGGGTCGAAGCCGGGGTCGTGCTCGACGGCCAGCGCGCACACGGCGGCCTCGAAGCCGTCCTGGTCCAGGCCCATCACCTTGATCGGGAAGCGGCAGGGGAACTGCAGCAGTGACGGCGGCGGGGCGCTTGCGTCGTCGGCCATGGTGTCAGACGCACATCGTGCGCTTGGCGTCCTGGTAGGCCTCGTACAGCCTGGCGTAGACCGGCCCGGGCTTGCCGCGAAGCGCGCCATGGCCCACCGGCTCGCCGTCGATGCGCGTCACGGCCACGATCTCCTTGGTCGCCGAACTGAGCAGCACCTCGTCCGCGGCGCGCACGTCGGCCTCGCTGATGGGCCGTCGGTTGTAGGCGATGCCGTTGTCCTCGCACAGTTCATGCAGCAGGCCGAAGCGGATGCCCTCCAGCACATGCTCGCTGCGCGGCGGGCCCAGCAGCGCGCCTTCGTGCACGATCCACACGTTGCTGGCCGCGGCCTCGGTGAGATGGCCGTCGCGGAACAGGATGGTCTCGGCGGCGCCCTGGTCGGCCGAGATCTGCCGCGCCAGCACGTTGCCCAGCAGGCTGATGCTCTTGATGTCGCCGCGCTCCCAGCGGAAGTCGCGCGCGGTGACGCAGGCCACGCCCTGGTGGCGCTGTTCGGCGCTCACCGGCCGCATCGGGTTGGCCATCATGAAGACGGTGGGCGTGATGCCCTGGGGCATCACGTGGTCGCGCGGCGCCACGCCGCGCGTGACCTGGATGTAGACCACCTGGTCGTCGCCGGCGCCGGCGTCGGCGGCGGCGGCCATCAGCGCGCGGCACAGCGCCAGCCAGCGCTCGCGCGGGTGCGGGTCGGGGATGCGCAGCTTGGCCAGCGAGCTCGCCAGCCGCGCGATGTGCTCGTCGAAGCGGAACAGCCGCCGCCCGTACACCGGCACCACGTCGTAGGCGCCGTCGCCGAAGAGGAAGCCGCGGTCCAGCACCGGCACACGGGCCTGCGAGATCGGCAGCACTTCGCCGTTGAGGTGGCAGGGCAGGTCGTTCATCACGTCGTCTTCGGGTCGCCCCGGTCAGGCCGGGACATTGTGGCACTGCCCGGGCGTTGGCCGCCGGCTCGGCAGCACCCCCGTGGCGGCTTCACTTGAGCCACAGGCGTACGGCGTCCCAGGCGCGGCCGACGATGCCGGCCAGCGGCACCGCCTCCTGCACCACCAGCGGCACCGCCGCGACCTCGGCGCCGCCGGCGGTGCTGATGCGGATGGTGCCCACGCGCTGGCCGGCGGCCAGCGGCGCCAGCAGCGGGTCGCTGCGCTCGACGCGGGTCTGCAGCTTGTCGCCCTCGCCCTTGGGCACGGTGACGTACAGGGCCCCGGGCGCGCCCAGGCCGGCCTCGGCGCGCGTGCCCTTCCACACCGGCGCGCTGACGATGGGCTTGCCGGCCTCGAACAGGCGCACCGCGTCCCAGGCCTGCCAGCCCCAGTTCAGCAGCTTCTGGCTCTCGCTGGCGCGGGCCTCGCGGCTGGCCGTGCCCAGCACCACGCTGAGCAGGCGGCGCTTGCCGTTGGGCATCTCGCGCACGGCGCTGGCCACCAGGCAGTAGCCGGCGGCCTCGGTGTAGCCGGTCTTCATGCCGTCCACCGTCGGGTCGCGGCCCAGCAGCAGGTTGCGGTTGTCCTGCTTGATGTGGTTGAAGGTGTAGTCGCGCAGCGCGTACAGCGCGTAGTGCTCGGGGTGCTCCTCGATGATGCGGCGGGCCACCGTGGCCACGTCGCGCGCGCTGCTGTGGTGGCCGGCGGCGCTCATGCCGGTGACGTTGCGGAACTGCGTGTTCTTCAGCCCCCAGGCCTGGGCCTGGCGGTTCATCATGCCGACGAAGGCCTCCTCGCTGCCGGCCACGCCTTCGGCCAGCGCCACCGCGGCGTCGTTGCCACTTTGCACGATCAGGCCGCGCAGCAGCTCGCTGACCTTGGGCCGCATCTTGGGCTCGATGAACATCACCGACGCCCCGCCCTTGCGCTCGTTCCAGGCCTTCACCGACACCGGCAGCTCCTGCTCCGGCGCGAGCTTCTTGTCGCGCAGCGCGTTGAACACCAGGTAGGCCGTCATCAGCTTGGTCAACGACGCCGGGTCGGCCTGCGCGTCGGCGTCGCGCTCGGCCAGCACCTGGCCGCTGGCCAGGTCGAGCAGGATGTACTGGCGCGCCGCCACCTCGGGCGGTTGCGGCAGCTGCTGCGCAGCGGCGGCGGTGGCGCCGGCCAGCAGCGCGGCGGGCAGCAGCCGCTGCGTGATGCGGCGGCGCAGGCGCGTGAACAGGGGCAGGGCGGAAACGGTCGGGGTCGTGGTGGTCATGGTCATCGGGAAGGCCGGCGCGACGCGGGGTGCGGCGCGCGGCGCGAATTCAGTGGGCGTCGGCGCCCCAGGCGCCGAGCACGATCTGCTTGAGCAGCGTCAGCTGCCCGTGGAAGAAGTGGCCGGCGCCGGGCACGACGGTGACGGGCTGGCCCTGCGGGCGGGCCCAGTCCAGCACCGCGGCCAGCGGCACCACGTCGTCCTGCTCGCCCTGCACCACCAGCGTGCCGGGCGGCACGGCGGCCACGTCGAAGTGGGTCACCGCCGGGCCCACCAGCACCAGGCGCTGCGCCGGCGTGCCGGCGGCGGCCAGCCGCGCCGCCACCTGCGATGCGACAAAGCCACCGAACGAGAAGCCCGCCAGCACCAGCGGCTGCCCGTGCTGATGCTGGTCGGCCAGCACGGCCATGGCGTCGTCGATCTCGCCGCGGCCCTCGTCCCAGCGGCCCTCGCTGCCGCCGACGCCGCGGAAGTTGAAGCGCAGCGCCGCGTAGCCCAGCTGCACGAAGCAACGCGCCAGCGTCTGCACCACCTTGTTGTCCATGGTGCCGCCATGCAGCGGGTGCGGGTGGCAGACCAGGGCCAGGCCGCGCGGCGACCCGGCCGCCGCTTCGGTGCGCGCGGCTGCCAGCGCGCCGGCCGGGCCGGCGACGGACAGGGACTGGACGCTCAGGCTCATCGCCGCGAGCCCCGCGGCCCGCGCGGGGGCAGGCTCAACGCCCCACCTCGGGCGCCAGCATCAGACGCTGCACCGGCTGCCCGTTCTTCAGGTGCGACTCGATGATCTCGTCGAGGTCACTGCGGTCGACGTAGGTGTACCAGACGGCCTCGGGGTAGACCACGGCCACCGGGCCGCCGGCGCAGCGGTCCAGGCAGCCGGCCTTGTTGACGCGCACGCCGCCGGGGCCGTTCAGCCCCTCGGCCTTGCAGCGCGACTTCAGGTGCTCGAAGGCGCCCTGGGCGTCATGGTCGGCACAGCAGGCCTCGCCGCCGCTGCGCTGGTTGAGGCAGACGAAGACATGGTGGCGGTAGTAGCTCATCGCTGCGGATTCTAGGGAAGACCCGAAGCGCCGCCCGGCAGCGCAGCCCAGGGCGCGCTCAATCGCGCGGCCGCGCCAGCCGCGCCAGCAGCCAGACCATGGCCGCATAGGGCCACAGCCAGCCCACCCACTGCGCCAGGCCGTGGAAGTGCACCCACTGGCCCTGCTCCCAGGCGCGCAGGCTCTGCGCGAAGTAGGGGTCGGCGGGCGCCTGCGCGACACCGGCCACCAGGGCCGTCAGCACCACCAGCGCCAGGCCAGTGACCAGCCGGCGTGGCAGCGGCACCGCCGCCAGCGCCAGCAGCGTGCCCGCGGCCAGCCCGGGCAGGGCGGCCGGGCCCAGCCAGGCCAACGCATGCTCGGGCCCGAAGTTCATGGCCGTCGACAACGCCATGCCGGCCACCGCCAGCGCCAGCGCGCCCAGCGTGGTGACCACGCGCCGGCGCTTGCCGGCGATCGCCGAGCAGGCGAGCAGGCAGGGCGCCAGCAGCCCGAGCGCGATCACCGCGGCCTCGGCCAGTGGCGGCAAGGGCGCGGCCGGCTGGGCAGCGGCTGGCGGCGCCAGCCACTGCGCCAGCGGCTCGGCCCAGGGCACGTCGTCGAGCAGGTCCAGCAGGCCCGCACGCAGCCTGCCACCGATCTGGCCCAGCCCCAGCGCCACCGGCGTGGGGAACAGCAGGCCCAGCGGCCACAGCGCCAGCAGCACCGGCGCCGCGCGCGTGTCGCGCACGAACCAGCGCTGGCGCAGCAGCTGCCCGCGCTGCAGCCAGCCGGCGACGTCGGCCGCCAGCGCCAGCAGCGCACCCAGGGCCGCGCCGCCGGTGTTCAGCGCCCAGTCCTTGGCCGAGGGGTGGCGGCGCGGCAGCAGCTGCTGCAGCAGCTCGGTGGCATACGACAGTGCGGCCGGCAGCAGCAGCGCCAGCACCAGCGCGGCGGTGCGCGAGCTGCCGCTGCGCCGCGCCGCCACGCACAGCAGCAGGCCCAGCGGCAGATAGCCCAGCAGGTTGGCCCACAGGTCGAACTCGCCGCGCCAGCGCGGCCATGGCAGCAGCGCCAGCGTCCACAGGTCCTGGCCCGGCGGCCAGCGCCAGCCGCTGAAGGGGTGCAGGCTGGCGTAGAGGACCAGCGCCGCATAGGCCAGCGCCAGCGGCGTGGCCGAGCTGCGGTGGTGGCTGCCGGCCATCGCGCCCCCCGCGCCGCCCTCAGAAGGGCTTGACGACCACCAGCACCACCGCGGCGGTGAAGATCAGCACCGCCGACTCGTTGAAGACGCGGTACCAGCGCTGGCTGCGGTGCGGCTGCAGCAGCGCGAAGCGCTCGAGGTGGCGGCGGCACAGGTGGTGGTAGCCGATGGCCGCCACCACCAACGCGAGCTTGGCGTGCATCCAGCCGCTGCCCATGCCGACGCCCCAGCCCAGCCACAAGGCCAGCCCCAGCCCGATCGCGACGACCATCAGCCCGCTGCCGAAGCGGTACAGCCGCCGGCCCATCACCACCAGGCGCTCGCGCTCGGCATGGCTGTCGGCCGGCACCTGCGCCAGGTTGACGAAGATGCGCGGCAGGTAGAACAGCGCCGCGAACCAGCTGGCGACAAAGACGATGTGGAAGGCCTTGACCCAGAGGTAGGCGTTGCTCATGCGGCGGATGATAGGGGCGGCCCCTGCGGCAAGCGCTCTGCCGGCGCGCGGCGCGCGGAGCGAAAAAAAAGCCCCGGCGGGGCCGGGGCCGTGAAGCCTTATCGCTGTCATCACGCTAAGGCACCTGCTCAGGGAGGAAAAGCAGGGGATGACAACCTCGCAGCTATCATCCAGTGCCGATTCTGACAGACACGCCGGGCGGCGCGGCATGGGTGATTCCCGCAGGGCGTGCCAGGAATTCACGCCCTGCGCGGACGGCTCCTCGCGCCCGGCGACCCTGAACCCCTGCCCAGCAGCCCCACGTGACTCCCTTGCCGCCGTTTCCCCGCAGCCGCCCGCGCCGCTTGCGCCGCGATGCCGCCGCCCGCGCCCTCGTGCAGGAGCACCGCCTGGCGCCGCAGGACCTGATCCTGCCGGTGTTCGTGCTCGACGGCGAACGCCGCGAGGAGCCCGTGGCCAGCATGCCCGGCGTGTCGCGCCGCAGCCTCGACGGGCTGTACGCCGTGGCCGAGGAATGCCTGGCGCTGGGCGTGCCGGTGATGGCGCTGTTCCCGGTGATCGACCCGGCGCTCAAGACGCCCGACGGCGCCGAGGCGCTGAACCCCGAGGGCCTGGTGCCGCGCGCCGTGCGCGAGCTGAAGGCGCGCTTTCCCGAGCTGGCGCTGCTGACCGACGTGGCGCTGGACCCCTTCACCAGCCACGGCCAGGACGGCCTGCTGGACGCGAGCGGCTACATCCTCAACGACGAGACCGTGGCCGTGCTGACGCAGCAGGCGCTGGTGCAGGCGCAGGCCGGCGTCGACATCGTCGCGCCCAGCGACATGATGGACGGCAGGATCGGAGCGATTCGAGATGCCCTCGAATCGAGCGGTGCCATCCACACGCGCATCATGGCCTACAGCGCCAAGTACGCCAGCGCCTATTACGGCCCCTTCCGCGACGCCGTGGGCAGCAAGGGCAACCTGGGCCGTGCCGACAAGAAGGTCTACCAGATGAACCCCGGCAACAGCGACGAGGCGCTGCGCGAGGTGGCGCTCGACATCGCCGAGGGCGCCGACATGGTGATGGTCAAGCCCGGCCTGCCCTACCTGGACATCGTGCGCCGCGTGAAGGACCAGTTCCGCATGCCGACCTTCGCCTACCAGGTCAGCGGCGAGTACGCGATGCTCAAGGCCGCAGCGCAGAACGGCTGGCTGGACCACGACGCGGTGATGATGGAGACGCTGCTGGCGTTCAAGCGCGCCGGCGCCGACGGCGTGCTGAGCTACTTCGCGCTCGACGCGGCGCGGCTGCTGCGCCGCTGAGCGCCGGGCCCTCGCCGCCCGCAGCCGCGCCGATGTCGCTGCACCTGTACCGCATCGCCGGCGGCCGCTTCGAGCCGCTGCCCGACGGCGCCTGGCCAGCGGCCCTGCCCGAGTCCGGCTACCTGTGGGTGGCGCTGAGCCGCGACGCGCTGGACCAGCACCTGCACGACCTGCAGGCGGCGCTGCAGCGCTGGAGCAACGGCCGCATCGTCGACCTGCACGCCTCCGACCTGCTCAACCGCCAGCTGCCCAGCCACCACGAGACGACCAGCGACTACGACCTGTTGGTGGTGCGCCGGCTGCTCGATCCGCCTGAGCCGCGCGGCGCCGGCACGGCGCCGGCCGACGAGCGCCCGCCCACGCCGGCGCAGGCACGCGCCCTGCTGAAGCGCGTCGAGACCACGCCGGTGGGCTTTGCCGTGTTCGACCGCGTGCTGGTCAGCGTGCACCACGCCGCCGGCGCGGTGCACGAGCAGACGGCGCGGCGCCTGGCCGCGGTGCCGCCCGCCGCGCCGGCCGACCTGCGCGGCGCGGCGCAGCTGCCGGCCAGCCCGGCCGACCTGATGCTGCGCATGGTCAACGGCATCGTCGACGGCTACCTCGAGCTGCGCCGCCAGCTCACGCGCCAGCTGCAGCCGCTGCAGCAGCAGCTGCTGGACCCGCGCAGCCGCTACGACGACTGGTCGCTGCTGCTGGACGCGCGCAACGCGCTGCACCTGCTGGAGGACCTGGCCGAGGACCAGCGCGCCGCGATGGCCGGCTGGATCGAGGCCATCGACGAGGGGCCCGATGCGCCCGACGAGGCGGCGCGGCGCGAGCGCGAGCTGCTGCGCGTGCGCTCGCAGGACGTGGTCGAGCACATCGAGCGCGTGCTCACCCATGTGCGGCGGCTGGAGCAGGGCACCGAGACGGCGGTGCAGATCCACTTCGCGGCGCTGGGGCACCGCACCAACGAGATCATGCGCACGCTGACGGTGCTGACGGCGATCTTCCTGCCGCTGAACCTGATCACCGGCTTCTTCGGCATGAACTTCGACTTCCTGCCCCTGGTGCACAGCGCCAGCGGGGTGGCGGTGGTGATCGGCCTGATGGCCGCCACCGCCGTGGGCCTGGTGCTGCTGTTCCGGCGCAAGCGCTACCTGCGGCGCGACGACTGAACCCCGAGGGGGCGTCGTTGCCGCGCCGCGGGATCAGACCGGGCGCTGCCTGGCCAACGGCGGATTGGCCGCGAAGTAGCGCGTGATGCCGGTGGCGATGGCCTCGACCAGCTCGGCGCGGTAGCCAGGGTCGCGCAGCCGGCCTTCCTCCTCGGGGTTCGAGATGAAGGCCGTCTCGACCAGGATGCTGGGGATGTCGGGCGCCTTCAGCACGGCGAAGCCGGCCTGCTCCACGCGCGGCTTGTGCAGGCGGCCGACCTGTCCCAGGCCGGCCAGCACGACCTCGCCCAGGCGCAGGCTGTCGCGGATCTGCGCCGTGGTGCTCATGTCCAGCATCGCCTGCAGCAGGCCAGGGTCGTCGACGCCGGCGATGTTGACGCCGCCGATGCGGTCGGCGGCGTTCTCGCGCTCGGCCATCCAGCGCGCCGCGGCGCTGCTGGCGCCGCGCGTGGACAGCGCGAACACGCTGGCGCCGCGCGCCTGCGGGCGCATGAAGGCATCGGCGTGGATGCTGACGAACAGGTCGGCCTGCACGCGGCGCGCCTTGCGCACGCGCTCGTGCAGCGGCACGAAGTAGTCGGCGTCGCGCGTCAGCATCGCGCGCATGCCCGGCGTGGCGTCGAGGCGCTCGCGCAGCATCAGCGCCAGCGCCAGCACCACGTCCTTCTCGCGCAGCCCGGTGGGGCCGATGGCGCCGGGGTCCTCGCCGCCATGGCCGGGGTCGATGGCGACGATGACCAGGCGCTGCGCGCGCTGGCGCTCGTCGGCAGTGGCCGGCGCCCGGTGGGCCGGCGCGCGCGCCGCGGGCAGGGCTGGCGGCGTGGCCAGCGGCGGCGCGGCCGAGGGCGCGGCCGGCGGCGGCAGGGGCGCCAGCGGACGCTGCTCGATGCGCGCGATGAGCTCGCCCAGCGCGTCGGCGGCGGCGCGCGCGGCGCGCTGGTCCTCGCGCTCGCGCAGCAGCGCCAGCAGCGGGTCGGGCGCCTCGACGGGGTAGAGGTCGAACACGAGCCGGTGCCGGTACGGCCCTACCGGTGCCAGCGTGAACAGCTGCGCCGCCACCGGCTGCTTCAGGTCGAACACCAGGCGCACCACGCGCGGCTGGTACTGGCCCACGCGCACGCCGGCCACCTGCGGGTCGTCGGCCTGCACCTGGCCCACCAGCTCGCGCAGCGTGGGGCCCAGCTCCATGCCGTCCAGGTCCACCGCCAGGCGGTGCGGCGCCTCCACCAGCTGGTGTGCGGCCTTCAGGGGCGCGTCGCTCTCGATGGTGACGCGGGTGTAGTCGCGCGACGGCCACATGCGCACCGCGACGATGCTGGCGCCCCGTCCCTGCGCGGACACCAGCCCCGGCGCCAGCAGCAGCAGCGCCAGCGGGCCCATGCACGCGACGGCGCGCCGGCGCGCCGGGTCGCGCGGGGCCTCGTCGGCCAGCGGGTGCGTCGAGCGCAGCCCGCTCAAGGCAGGGCCCCCAGCAAGGCCCTGCCGCGCGGTGTCAGCGCATCGGCACGCACGCGGCGTGCGTCGGCGTCGGGCCCGGCGGGTTCCAGGTGCAGCGCCAGGTCGGGCAGCGGCAGCAGGCCGCGCACCTTGTCGGGCCACTCCACCAGCTTCAGCCCGGGCGCGGCGAACACGTCGCGCAGGCCGGCGTCCAGGCCTTCGCGCGCGTCGTCGAAGCGGTAGAAGTCCAGGTGCGAGATCGGGTGGCCGTCGCGGCCCGGCCAGTCGTAGGGCTCGAGCACGGCGTAGGTGGGGCTCTTGATGCGGCCCTGCACACCCAGCGCGCGCAGCAGGTGGCGGCTGAACGTCGTCTTGCCCGCGCCCAGCGGGCCGTGCAGCTCGATGCACGCGTCGGCCAGCTCGGGCCGGCGGGCGAGCGATGCGGCCGCCGCGCCGCAGGCGGCTTCGTCGGGCCAGCGCAGCTGGCGGGTTTCTAGAATCGCGGCATGCGCGTGGGGCATCAGGGCGACGGACGGCAGCTGCTGCGGCAGTTGCGCCAGTGGGCGGGTGAGAGCGGATTTTCCCAGATCGGGGTGGCCGATGTCGACCTGCGCCACGCCGAGCCCGGCCTGCGCGCCTGGCTGGACGCCGGCCTGCACGGCGAGATGGCCTTCATCGAGGAGCAGGCGGCGCTGCGCCTGCAGCCCGACCAGGCCTGGCCCGGCACGCTGCGCGTGGTCAGCCTGCGCATGGACTACCTGCCCCGCGATGCGCCGGGTGACTGGGTCGAGCAGGAGTGGCAGGGCCTGCGCGACCCGCGGCGGGCCACGGTCTCTGTCTACGCCCGTGGCCGCGACTACCACCGCACGCTGCGCCAGCGCCTGGCGCAGCTGGCCCAGCGGCTGGACGCCGCCATCGATGCCGCCGCCGCCGCCGGCGAGATCGCGGTGTCACCGGCGCGGCGCTTCTCGCGCGCCTACACCGACAGCGGCCCGGCGATGGAGGTCGAGCTGGCGGTGCGCGCCGGCCTGGGTTGGCGCGGCAAGCACACGCTGGCGCTGACGCGCGACGCCGGCTCGATGTTCTTCCTGGGCGAGCTCTACGTGGGTGCGGCGCTGCCGCTGACCGAGCCGGTGGCGGCGCACTGCGGCAGCTGCACGGCCTGCATCGAGGTCTGCCCCACGCAGGCCATCGTCGCGCCGCAGCGGCTGGACGCGCGGCGCTGCATCAGCTACCTCACCATCGAGCTGGAAGGCGCGATCCCCGAGGAGCTGCGCGCCCCGATGGGCAACCGCATCTACGGCTGCGACGACTGCCAGCTGGCCTGCCCCTGGAACAAGTACGCGCAGCGCAGCCCGCTGCCCGAGTTCGACCCGCGTGACGGGCTGCAGGGCGGCACCCTGGCGCAGCTGTGGGCCTGGGACGAGGCCGAGTGGCAACGCCGCACCGAGGGCAGCGCCATCCGCCGCGCCGGCTGGCGGCGCTGGCGGCGCAACCTGGCGGTGGCGCTGGGCAATGCGTGGCGGGAGACGGGCGACGAGGCGGTTGCCGCGGCGCTGGCCGCTGCGCACGAGTGGCGCGATGCGGCCGGCGACGCGCTGGTGCGCGAGCACATCGCCTGGGCCCTCGGGCAGGGCCCGCGGCGGCCCGAGGGCTGACGGCGCACGGGCTTGCCGCCCGCGGCCGCGGCGCTGGGGTGCGGCGTGGGCGGATGCCGCGCGTTGCCCGTGCCTTCAGTCGTGTTCGTCGGCCTTCGACTTGCCGCCGGCCGGGCCCGTGGAGCGCTGGGCCTGGATCTGCGTCTTGTGACCCTGATCCCAGGCCTCGCTGCGCGCCCGCCACTGCTCGGCCGAGTCGCCCGTGGCCAGCGGCTTGTTGCGCGGCCTGTCCAGGGGGTTGGTGCCGGCGGGTTCACCCCGCACCGCGGCCTTGGCGCCCTGGCGCTGGAGCTCCGCGCGCTCGGCGGGCGAGACCGCGCCGCCCTTCCGGGCCGGGCGGGCCGGGCGCAGGGGGTCGTCCTGCACCGGCTTGGCGCCGCGGCTCAGCGCAGCCCCCGGGGGCTGCGCCCGCCCGCGCCGCCGCGCAGCGGCCGCGTGCCTGGCCGTGGGCCGCGGCGCGTCACCTTCGGTTCAGGCATCGTCGGTGAGCGTCGTCAGCACGTCCGCATACCAGGCGCAGTTCAGGCCCAGCGACTCGTCCTGGGCCCTGTCGCGGGTGCGCATGTCCATGCGCGTGGAGTGCACGCCCAGCAGCAGCCAGGAGGGTGAGGACGTGGCCGGGCCGGCGCCGACCCGCCGCCGCACCACCGGCGAGCCGCTGCTGCCACTGTGCGTGCGCGCGTCCGTCAGGAAGTAGCCCTGGCGCTGGAACCGGATGCCATAGGCCGAGGCGATGGACGCACTGCGCGCCACCGCCAGGTGGTGCACCGTGTCGTGGAAGCCGAGCGGATAGCCGGCAATGGTCAGCGGGTCGCCGATGGCGACCTGCTCGTCGGCCGCTGCCAGGTGGGTCTCGTTGAAGGCCTGCAGCAAGGCTCCGGCCGGCAGGCTGTCGGCCGTCAGTTCGATCGCGGCGACGTCGACCTTGCCCCCGCTGTCGGTGGCTTCGCGCCACCGCGCGAGGCCGTCGCGGTACAGCGGCAGCGACACCGTGGCCAGCCGGGTCAGGTCGCGGGTGTCGGTGTGGATGCCGACCTCGATATGGTCGGGCCAGTGTGCGCTCTGGGCATCGGCAAACACATGGCGGTTGCTGACCACGAACAGCCGCTGGGCGCGGCGGAAGAAGAAGCCGCTGGCGCTGGTCAGGACCCGATTGCCCTGGTGCGTGGTGATGCGCGTCGTCGCCAGCAGCAGCGCGTCCACCGCATCGGGCGGCGCCCGCGACGGGTCGTCGCCGATGCCGCGCAGCAAGGCCAGGCGGCTGCGCTCGACCTCGCGCTCGAAGGTCGCCAGCACGACGTCCGAGATGTCGGCGTTCAGCATCACCGTGCGCGCTGCCTCGGCATGCGCATCGAAGGACTTCAGCAGCCGCGCGCGCGCCGCGGCCGGGAGCGTCCCGACGATGGCGGGCAGCAGCGCATCGAAGGCCACCAGGCTGCCCTTCAGCTCGCAGATGCGCTCGGTGGCTTCCTGCAGGTTCTTCAATGGGGTACTCCGGGCCGCGAGAAAGAAAAAAGCGCGGCAGCGCCGCGCTTTCATCGGCGGACGGCGGGCACTGCCCGGCGTCCGCACGCGGGACGGGCTTACGCCAGATCGCGGATGTTGGAGGCCTGCGGGCCCTTCTGGCCCTGGGTCACCTCGAACTGCACGCGCTGGTTCTCGGTCAGCGTCTTGAAGCCGCTGCCCTTGATTTCCTTGAAGTGGGCGAACAGGTCCTTGCCGCCGTCATCGGGGGCGATGAAGCCGAAGCCCTTGTCCTCGTTGAACCACTTCACGGTGCCGGTTTGGGTCGTCATGTCGAAATCCTCTCGAAGTTGCTGGGCGCAACAGCACGCCCGGCGAAGAAACGCCAAGAAGATCTTCAGAAGGGGGATTCGACTCGACCGCCGGCAGAACGCCGGAGCGGGTAGAAAGACCTACGTGCGGATGGTCTTGTGCATATCAGCGCGGCCATGGTAACCGATATCGGGCGATCGAAGCGGCTTTGTTGCCGGCACGCCGGTCGGCGCACGCCCGCCGCGTCGACGGGTCGCCGCTGCGAACCCGGCCGTCCGCTCGGGATCTGCCGCGTCGAACTGCACGCGGCGCTTGGGGAGCGCGGCGGGCCGTGTCACACTGGCCCATGACACAACCCCTGTTGCAAGCCGCCGATCTGCGCGGAGCCGCCCGCCTCGGCACCGAGGCCGTCGCCGGCCTGGCCAGCCTGGTCGAGGCCATGCACGCGCGCATCGCCTCGCTGCCCCAGGTGCCGCACTTCGGCGCCGCGCAGGAACAGGCGGAACGCACGCGTGGCGTCACCGGCCTGGTCTACAAGACGGTGCGCGGCGTCACGCGGCTGGTGGGCGGCAGCATCGAGGGCCTGCTCGGTCTGCTCGAACCCGTGTTGAACGCCCCCGACCCGCAGCAGCCGCCACGGCCGGAGCGCGAGGCGGTGCTGGCCGCCCTGAACGGCGTGCTGGGCGACCACCTGGCCGCCTCCGACAACCCGCTGGCCATCGCGATGAACTTCCGGCGCGCGGGGCGGCCCCTGCGCCTGGAGCGGTTCGCGCTGCGCGCGGCCGTGCCCGACGCGTCGCCGAAGCTGCTGGTGCTGCTGCACGGCCTGTGCATGAACGACCTGCAATGGCAGCGGGCCGGCCATGACCACGGCGAGGCGCTGGCGCGCGAACTGGGCTACACCGCGGTCTACCTGCACTACAACAGCGGCCTGAGCGTGTCGACCAACGGCCGCATCCTGGCGGCGATGATGGAACGCCTGTTCGAGGCCTGGCCGATGCCGGTCGAGCGCCTGGCGATGATCGGCCACAGCATGGGCGGCCTGGTGGCGCGCAGCGCCATCCACCACGCCGCCCAGATCCAGCGCGGCAGCCTGCGCTGGCCGGCGCGTGTCGACGACCTGGTCTGCCTGGGCACACCACACCAGGGTGCGCCGCTGGAGCGCGCCGGCCATGGTGTCGACCTGCTGCTGGGCGCCGCACCCTACGCCGCGCCGCTGGCGCGTGTGGGCCAGGTGCGCAGCGCGGGCATCAACGACCTGCGGCTGGGCAACATCGTCAGCCCGCCTGCCAGCGACGACGGCAGCTACCGCTGCGCCCAGGTGGGCCTGCCCGGCGGCACGCGCTGCCATGCCCTGGCCGGCAGCCTGGGGCCGGCTTCGGGCAGCCTGAAGTCGCGTCTGCTGGGCGACGGCCTGGTGCCGGTGGACAGCGCGCTGGGCCGGCACGACGAACCCGAGCGCCACCTGGCCTTCGCCGCCGAGCGCCAGGCGGTGGTGTACGACACGGGCCACCTGGACCTCTTGTCCAGCCCCGCCGTGTACGAGCGGCTGAAGCAGTGGCTGGCTTGATGGCCAGCCTGGCGCGCTGGCGCACCGGCCAGGTTTGGGCGCGTCGGCATGGCGTGCGCGTCGCGGCCCGGCGCCGGGCCTGACGCGGGCTCAGCGCGGCCGCCGCGGCGGCGGCAGCGCACCCAGGTCGGTGCGCAGCAACAGGGCTGAAGACAGGCTGGCCACCGCCAGGCGCAGGTCAGGGCTCAGCCCATCGTGCATCCACAACACGCCGTCGCCGACCGTCTCCACCGCGGCGATGGCGCGGCCGTCCATCACGAAGGCATAACCCAGGTGCAGGCCCGGCAGCGCCGGGTTCGGCACGGCGGCCCGGTCGCCGTGCCAGCGATCGAGCGATTGCAGCGTGATCCTCCGGCCCTGTCCGTCTTCGGCCCAGCCGTGGCGCGAGCCAGGCGCGATGCCGCCCGCCGATTCCCAGACCACGAAGCGCCAGGCCGAGTAGCCGGGAGAGTCGGGCTCGACCGTGCCGACGAAGCTGATCGAGCGGGCCAGTTCACTTTCAAGCACCGCGGGCAGACCCATCCAGCGGGTGACCCATTCGCGACGCTGCTGGTCCATCTCGCCCACGGCCTGCAGCCGCGCCTGCACACCGCCGGGCGCGAGCAGCTTGAAGTCGAGCGCGCTCTTCGACTGGCTCAGCGCCTCGTCGAAACGCGCCTGGTACAGGCCCAGGTCCACGCGTGGGCAGCCGGTCGGACAGGCGTGGGTGCGGGTGCGGATGCGGGCCGCGCCGACGGGTGTGCTGCGGTAGTCGCCAAAGCGAATCTCGCGCCCGATCTGCCAGCCCTGCCGGCCGCTGACGGGCCAGGGGACGGCACCGACCAGTTCGTCGGGCAGGCGAAGCTGCAGGGGCTTGACGCTGCAGGCGCCGAGCGCGGATGCGATGAGCGCCGCAAGGACGAGATGCCTGCGCATGAGAGGACCAGGAGCCGAGGGCGGTGCGGTTCAGGCGGCCGATCGGGCCGCGGTCGCCGGCGCGACGCTCACATCCGGATGTCCAGCGACAGGTTGACCTGGGGCCCGGTCTTGCGCTCGTTGCGCGTGAAGTCGCCGCCCTGCAGCAGCGTCGTCGTCGTGCCGTTGGGCGGGCCGAAAGGCTGTGCGCCCTCGGCCACCGCCAGGCGCGCGGCCAGGCCGGGACGGAAGACCCACAGGCCGTAGAGGTCCACGGTGTGGGTGCGCGAGCGGCGCTGGATCTGCTCCAGCGTCAGCTGGGTGTCGTAGGCGGGGTTCAGGCTGAGGCTGCCGCCCACCGTCAACGGCAGGCCGCTGATGCGCTGGTCGAAGCCCAGTGTGGTGGTCCAGGGCTGCTGGCCGTCCAGCCGGTTGTCGGGGCCGGGCAGGGCGGCCACGCGCGAGCGGTACAGGTTGAGCGAGGCGCGCAGGTTCAGCGTGCTGGCCTTGTCGAACAGGCTGGGCAGCAGCTCGGCGGCGCGGCCCTTCAACTCCACTTCCAGCCCGCTGGTGCTGGCCTTGGAGAAGTTGCGCGGCTGCGCCACCCAGCGCGGCACCGTGGCCCAGGCCACCGGTGAGAGCGTGGTGACGCTGCGCACCAGGTCCTCGATGCGGCGGTGGAACAGGCCCACGGTCCAGATGCCGCCGCCAGGCAGGTATTTCTCGAAGGCGATGTCCAGGCCGGTGGCCAGTTCAGGCCGCAGCGCCGGGTTGCCCACGCGGTCGGGCGCGAGTTCGGTGTTGGGCTTGCTGGTGTCGCTGTAGGCGCTGGCCACCGAGGGCCGCGCCAGCAGCGCGCCGATGCCCGGCGCGCGGTAGCTGCGGGTGAGGCTGGCGCGGATCTGGTCGCGGCCCTTGGCATCGAAGCGGTAGGTCAGGTGCGCCAGTGGCGACAGCACGCGGCTGCGGTTGCTCACCGGCGTGGCCGTGCCGCGGCTCTCGGTCTCGATCTGCTCGTGGCGCAGGCCCAGGTAGAGCAGCCACTGCGGCGAGATCTCCCACTCGTCCTGCACGTAGAAGGCGACGCGCTCCAGGCGCGCGTCGTAGGGCTGGCCCTCGAACCCGGGCAGCACCGGCTGGCCCTGGCGGGTGACGGTGCGGCGCTCGCCGCGGTCACGCCACTCCAGGTCCCAGCCGGCGGTCAGGCTGTGCTCGTCGCCCAGCAGCAGGCTGTACTTGCCAGCCTGGGTGAGGCCGTCGTCCTCGCCGCCGCCCACGGCGCGCTGGGTCTCGCTGCGCTGGCGCAGGCTGGTCGCGTCGAAGCGCCAGCGGCCCTGCTGCAGGCCGGCGCGCAGCTCCAGGCGCTGGTCGGCGTCCAGGCGGTTGACCCAGGTGGCGTTGAGGCGCCGGTTCTCCCAGGTGCCATGGGCGGCCTGGTCGTCTTCCAGCACCGGGTTGCCGCTGATCACCCGCGTGGCGAACTCGGTGGCGTTGTTCCAGTAGCCCTTCTGCAGGAAGCCGGCCAGCGTCACCGTGTGCGCATCGTTGATCTTCCAGTTCAGCCGCGGGCCCAGGTTCCAGCCCCAGCCCCAGACCTGCTGGTCGCCCTGCTGCAGGGCCTGCGCCGGCGCGCCGTCGCTGCCGGGCATGCGGCGCTCGACGGTGTTGCGGTTCTCGCGCCGCCACTCGAACAGCGACAGCGGCAGCGACATGCCCAGGCCGCCCTGCGACTCGCCGTAAGTGGCGTTGAGGTTGACCATCGGGCGCTGGCTGCCATCGGCCAGACCCAGGCGCAGGTCGCGCTGGCTGCGCCGCGGGGGTTCCTTGAGGATGATGTTGATGGTGCCGGCGATGGCCTGCGCGCTCTGGTCGGCGGTGGGGGCCTTGAGCACCTCGATGCGCTCGATCTGGGCCGGGCTCAGCTGGTCGAGCTGGAAGCCCGGGGGCATGGGGTCGCCGTTGATCAGGATCTGCGTGTAGCCGGCGCCCAGCCCGCGCATGCGGGGCCCGCCGCCGGCCACGTTGACGCCGGGCAGGCGGCGCATCACGTCCAGCGCATTGGTGTCGCCGTACTTGTCCAGCTCCTCGCGGCCGTAGATCTGCTTGGCCACGCGCGCGTCGCGGCGCAGGTCGGTGGCGCTGTTGCGCGTGACCACGTCCACGCGCTGCTGGGCGCTGGGCGTCTGCGCCGGCGGGGCGTCGCCGATGCCGGCACCGGGGCCGGCGTCCTGGGCCAGCGCAGCCTGGGGCACCAGCAGCGGCAGGGCCGACATCGACACCAGGGGCAGGAGGGGGGCGGCCAGGCGCAGCGCACGGCGGATGGGGCTGACGAGGGGCAAGGCAGGCTCCAGGACGGGGGGCGCCGGTCCCGGTTGGGGCCAGCGGGGCGAGATACTGCCAGAGCGGCGCGTGGCGCCCGCGGAGCCTGCGATCTGTCGCCATTGCGGGCGCCGAAACGCGGAATCCAGGGGGCGAACGGCCGCCGCCGCCGCGGCGTCGCCCGGCCGGGCCCGAAGCGTGCGGATTCCCGCACCCTGCGCCGAAAAGGCGCGCCGCCGAGTCAAGTCGCCGCGTGGTGCGCCGAATCCAGGTGCAACGCCGATCCGGCACCGGCCCTGCGCCCACGCCAACACGCCCCCGCATGAAGACCTGCGCGCTGTCGACCGTCAAGTCGCTGATCGTACTGGGCGAGCCGCTGCTGTTCAGCGTGCGCAGCGCCGACGGCACGCTGTTGCTGGCCCGCGGGCAGGTCATCCACGACCAGCCCCAGCTGGCCGAGTTGTTCGAGCGCGGGGCGCTGGTCGATGCCGAGGAGATCGGCCAGGCGCTGACCCAGCGCGAGGCCCCGGCCCCGCGGGTGCCGGACACCGCCGATCCCGGCCGCCTGGCCGGCCACTGGGACGACTGTGGCGGCGCCGTGGCCAAGGCGTTGTCCGCACCGGTGGAGCAGCTGGCCAAGGCGGTGGATACGGCCGCGCAGCGGATGCTGTCGCTGATCACCCAGTCGCCCGAGGTGGCGATGTCGCAGGTGGTGCAGGACCAGTCGCTGCGCAGCGCGCACTACGGCGTCACGCACTCGATGAACGCCGCCACCACCTGCCTGGTGGCCAGCCGCACGCTGGGCTGGAGCGAGGCCGAGCAGCAGCGCGCCTTCCGCGCGGCGCTGACCATGAACCTGGCCATGCTGAGCCAGCAGGCCAGCCTGGCCAGCCAGGTCTCGCCGCTGACGCCGGGGCAGCGCAAGCTGATCCACGAGCATCCGCAGCGCAGCATGGAGATGCTGCAGGCGGCCGGCATCAGCGATGCCGACTGGCTGCGTGCCGTGCTGCAGCACCACGAGCAAGCCGACGGCTTGGGCTACCCCGCCGGCATCACCGATCCCGACGAGCTGAGCCAGCTGCTGCGTGCGGCCGACGTCTACACGGCACTGATGGCGCAGCGCGGCAACCGCAGTGCGATGAGCGCGCAGGAGGCCGGCCGCGAGCTGTACCAGATGACCTCCAACAGCCCGCTGTGCCAGGCGGTGATCAAGGGCTTCGGCGTGTTCCCGCCGGGCTCCTTCGTGCGCCTGGCCTCGGGCGAGTTCGGTGTGGTCACGCGCAACGGGCTCAAGGCCTACCACCCGCGCGTGGCCGCGCTGACCACCGCCGATGGCCTGGCGCGGCTGTCGCCGGTGGCGCGCGACAGCGCACGCGCCGAGCACGCGGTGGTGGCACTGGTGCCGCAGGCCCTGATGCCGGTGCGCGTGGCGCCGGCGGCGCTGGCCGGCTACGTCGCGGTGGGCTGAGCGCTCCCTGGCCGGGCCCGCGCGCGCCGGCGGCTCGGGCCATGCGCCGCCGGGCCCGGTGGCGGGCAGCCACCTCCAGCAAGCCCAGGCCGGACATCGCGAAGGAGGCGGGCTCCGGGATCGCCGCAACGTTCCAGCCGATCACGTCGAGACCGACCAGGCCGTTGGCGCTGATGGCCAGCCGCTCGCCCTGGCCCGCCGCCGGGTCCCTGAGATGCCCGGTGGGTGGCCGACCCCGCGGGCGGCGATGCCGACGAGGTCGTAGGACGCCGGCGCGATGCCGTCGCCGGGATCGAAGCCCCCGGTGAAGGCCTTGCCGAAGCGGGTGCAGGCATCGCAGGCACTGGGGCCGGCGCCGACGGCCTGCAGCGTGGCTGCCAGGCCCAGCGCCTTGGCGTCGGTGAGCCGGACGAGGCCGTTGTGGCCGCTGCCGCTGGCGTCCAAGCCGCTCGTGGCGTCGCGCTGCGGTGCGCCGCGGTGGCCGCTGAAGCCCATGGCCGTGCACGCCGGGGTGGCCGAGGCCAGGATGCCCGAGCCCGGCGCGCCCGACGCTCAGATGCCGGCCAGCCAGCGCCAGAGCGCCAGCCAGCCCGGCAAGGCCAGCATCGCGATCAGGGTCGACAAGGTGACCAGCCCGGCCACGTAGGGTCCATGGCCGCCCATGCGCACGGCCAGCACGTAGGAGCTGCTGGCGGTGGGCATCGCGGCGAAGGCCATCAGCACCGCCTGCTGCCCGGCCGGCAGCGGCCAGACCAGGGCCTGGGCCAGCGCCAGTGCCGGCAGCAGCGCATGGCGGATGGCCAGCAGGGCCGCGGCCAGGCCCGGGCCCTCGCGCAGCGCGCCCATCTGCAGCCCGGCGCCCACCGCCATCAGCCCCAGCGGCAGCGCCGCCGCGCCGACGCGCTGCAGCGTGGTCGCGATCAGCCCCTGCGGCGCCCAGCCGGCCAGGTTGGCCAGCAGGCCACAGACCGTGCCGATGATCAGCGGGTTGCGCGACAGTTCGCGCAGGTAGTGCTGGCCGCCATGCCGCGCCAGCGGCCACACGGCGCCCACGTTGCACACCGGCACCGCCACCGCCACGATCAGCGCCGTCCAGGCCAGGCCGGCGCTGCCGGCCAGGCGCTCGGCCAGCGCCAGCGCCACGTAGCTGTTGAAGCGGAAGGCCACCTGCGCGCCCGAGGCATGCAGGCGCGGGTCCACGCCCGGCAGCGCGCGCAGCGCGTAGGCCGCGGCGATGCCCGCCGCCACCAGCGCCAGCGCCGTGCCGGCCAGCGGCAGCAGCGCGCCCGCCTGCAGCGGCGTGCGCGCGATCGCATGGAACAGCAGCACCGGGAACAGCAGGTGGTAGACCAGGCGCTCGACGGCGTCCCACACCGGCCGGTCCAGCGGCGTGTGGCGGCAGAGGAGGTAGCCCAGCGCGATCAGCGCGAAGTCGGGCAGCAGCAGCAGGGCGTCGGGCATGGCGCATCAAGTATCGCGGGCGCTGCGACAATGCCCGGCGCATGTCCTCCATCCCCCCGACCCGCGGCCGCGCGCCGGCCCCGCCGCGTTGCCGCCCGGCCCGGCGGCGCCGGGTGGCGGCCCTGGCGCCGTTGCTGCTGATCCTGCTGACGCCGGCCCTGGCGGCGGCACAGCCAGCGCGCCCCGATGGCCCGCCGCAGCCGGCCACGCCGGCGGCGTCGACGCCGGCCGCGGCGCCCGCGGCCGGCATCGGCCCGATGCCGCAGGCGCTGCCGCCGCGCTTGGTCGAGGGCCAGCCCTTCGCGCAGCGCCTGCGCCTGGGCGAGCAGGACCTGCTGCTCAACGGCACCGGCGTGCGCGCCGTGGCCTGGTTCAAGGGCTATGCCGCCGGCCTGTACCTGGCGCGCCGCGCCGCCACGCCCGACGAGGTGCTGGCCACGCCGGGGGCCAAGCGCATCCAGCTGCGCATGCTGCAGGCGGTGCCGGCCGGCGAGTTCGCCAAGGCCTTCCGCAAGGGCGTGTCGCGCAACAGCGGCGAGCCCGAACTCGCCCTGCTGGCGGCGCGCATGGCGCAGTTCGAGTCGGCGGTGCTGGCCATCGGCAAGGTCCGGCCGGGCGACGTGGTCGACCTGGACTTCGTGCCCGGCAGCGGCACGCTGCTGCAGTTCAACGGCCGCGCGCAGGCCGCGCCGCTGGCCGGGGCCGACTTCTACGCCGCGCTGCTGCGCGCCTTCGTCGGCCCGCGGCCCTACGACGAGCGGCTCAAGGCCGGGCTGCTGGGGCGGCCGGAGGCCCGCTGAGCGGTCCCGTCCCGCGGCCCCGCCCCGATGAGCCGGGCGACGCCGCGGCCGCGGCGCGGTTGCGGTTAGCCGCAACGTCCCTACCCGCGACTGCGGTTACCCTTGTCGGACTTGCCACCGGCGCGGCCCGCGCCGCCACCGTTTCCTTCCCGCACATGAAAGGTCACGCCCCGATGAACCGCTCGACCCTGCTCCGTCTGCTCACCCTTGCGCCGCTGGCCGCGGCGCTGCCGCTGGCCGCCATGGCCCAGGCTTACCCGGCCAAGCCGGTGCGGCTGGTGGTGCCCTTCGCGCCCGGCGGCACCACCGACATCGTGGCGCGCGTGGTCGGCGACAAGCTCGGCGCCGCGCTGGGCCAGCAGGTGGTCATCGAGAACAAGGCCGGCGGTGGCGGATCGGTCGGCGCGCTGGAGGTGATCCGTGCCCCGGCCGACGGCTACACGCTGGGCATGGCCACCGTCTCGACCACCGCGTCCAACCCGGCCATCAACCCGAAGATCGGCTACAACCCCGGTGCCGATTTCACGCCCATCATCAACCTGGCCGCGACGCCCAATGTGATCGCCGTCCATCCCTCGTTCCCGGCGAAGGACTACAAGGGCTTCATCGCCGAGCTGAAGAAGAACCCGGGCAAGCACAGCTACGCCAGCTCGGGCACCGGTGGCATCGGCCACATGCAGACCGAGCTGTTCAAGAACCTGGCCGGGGTGTTCATGACGCACATCCCCTACCGCGGCGCGGGCCCGGCGCTCAACGACACCGTCGCCGGCCAGGTGCACATCATCTTCGACAACATGCCCTCGGCGCTGCCGTTCATCAAGGACAACCGGCTGGTGCCCATCGTCGTCGCGGCGCCGCAGCGGCTGGCCCAGCTGCCCAACGTGCCGACCTTCAAGGAGGTCGGTCTGGAGCCGGTGAACCGCATGGCCTACTACGGCATCATCGGTCCGAAGGGCCTGCCCAAGGACATCGTCGACAAGGTCAACGCGGCGGCGCGCAAGGCCCTGGAGGATCCGGCGGTGCGCCAGCGCATCGAGGCCACGGGCTCGCTGGTGCTGGGCAACACGCCCGAGCAGTTCGCGGCCCAGATGAAGGCCGAGTTCGACGTCTACAAGGACGTCGTGGCCAAGCAGGGCCTGAAGCTGGACTGAACGCGGCCGGCGGCGCGGCACGGCAATGGCCTCGCCGGCCCCGGCCGAGCCGCGCGCGCTGCCCGCGGCCAGCCAGCAGGCCGTCGATGCCTTCGTCGACGCGCTGTGGCTGCAGGACGGGCTGGCGCCGCTGACGCTGGCCGCCTACCGCAGCGACCTGGCGGCCTTCGCCGCCTGGCTGGCGGTGCAGGAGCACCCCGAGGCGGGCCGAACGCTCGACGCGGCGCGAGAGCCCGACCTGCGCGCCTACATGGCCGCGCGCCATGCGGGCACGCGCAACAGCACCGCCAACCGACGGCTGGCGGTGCTGCGCCGCTACTACCGCTGGGCGCTGCGCGAAGGGCGCATCGACGCCGACCCCACGCTGCGCCTGGAGGCCGCCAGGCGCCTGCCGCGCGTGCCCGGCACGCTGAGCGAGGGCCAGGTCGAGGCTTTGCTGGCCGCGCCCGACACCGCCACGCCGCTGGGCCGGCGCGACCGCGCGATGCTGGAGCTGATGTACGCCAGCGGGCTGCGCGTCAGCGAGCTGGTCGGGCTGAAGCTGCTGCACCTGGGCCTGGCGGAGGGGGTGCTGCGGGTGCTGGGCAAGGGCAGCAAGGAGCGCCTGGTGCCCTTCGGCGAGGCGGCGCACGACGCGCTGCGCGACTACCTGGCGCAGGCGCGGCCGCAGATCCTGGGCCGCCACCCGCCCGCCGAGGCACTGTTCGTCACCGTGCGCGGCGGCGCGATGACGCGGCAGATGGCCTGGCGCCTGGTGCGCCGCTACGCCCAGGCTGCCGGCATCACGCAGAAGCTGTCGCCGCACACGCTGCGCCATGCCTTCGCCACCCACCTGCTGAACCACGGCGCCGACCTGCGCGCCGTGCAGCTGCTGCTGGGCCACGCCGACATCTCGACGACGACCATCTACACCCACGTGGCGCGCGAGCGCCTGCGCCAGCTGCACGCGCGGCACCACCCGCGCGGGTGACCGACGGCCAACGCGTCAGGGACGCCGCGCCAACCCGGGCGGCAGCTTGCGCCAGCGCAGGTCGGCCGGGTCGGCGGCCATCGGCCCATGCGCCCGCGCCACCAGGATGTGCGAGGCGATGGGCGCGAAGGCGGCGCGGAAGTGCACCGAGCTCTTGTTCACCAGCAGCTTCATCGCGCGCGGCTCGACGCCGAGGAAGCGGTACAGGTCCAGGTCCAGCATCTGCGTCTTGCCGCTGATCACGTTGACCTGGATGCCGTCCAGCTCCAGCCGGGCGCTCAAGCCCAGGTGGGCGGTGTTGCCGGCGGTCATGGGCCCGTGCAGCGGCACGACGCCGTCGTGCAGCGCGCGCACCACCCAAGGGCCGGGCAGCGGTGGCTCGCTGGCGCGGCCGTCGTAGCCGGGCACGGCGGCGCCCAGCGCGATCTCCAGCGTGGCGCCCACGCCGGCGGCATGCGCCGCGCGTGCCGCGGCGGGGTCGTGCAGCAGGCCCAGCGCCACGCGGCCCTGGGTGAGCGCACCGGCGCGCGCCGCTTGCAGCGCATGCAGCAGGCCGGTGGTGGCGCCGGTGCCGCCGGCGCCGGGGTTGTCCTGGGTGTCGGCGATGACCACCGGCGCATCGGCGCGCGCCGCCAGCGCCAGCGCGCGCTGCACGGCGTCGGCGGGCGACAGCAGCTCCATCGCCCACTGCGGGCGCGCCTCGATGGCGGCGTCGGCCAGCGCGTCGACGGCGGCATGCACCGCGTCGGCGTGGCGGCCATGGCCGAACACCACCGCGCCACACTCGTCGAAGTCGGCCGCCGGAAAGCCCATCGCGAAGCTCAGCGCCGCGCCGTGCTGCTGCTCCAGCCGCTGCAGCAGCGCGTACAGGCCGGCCGCCGGCTCCATGGTCGTGCACTGCACGTTGAGCGGCAGCAGGAAGGGCAGGCGCCGGGCATGCATGTGCCAGGGCGCGGGCCGCGCCGCCAGCTGCGCCAGCAGCGCCGCGGCACGCTCGCCGGTCTCGGCCATGTCCACATGCGGGTAGCTGCGGTAGGCCGTCATCGCGGTGGCCAGCGCCAGCATGCGACGGGTGACGTTGGCATGCAGGTCCAGCGAGCTGACCACGGGCAGGGCCGGGCCGACGGCGGCGCGCAGGCGCTGCAGCAGCTCGCCCTCGGCGTCGTCGTGGTGCGCGGCCACGGCGGCGCCGTGCAGGTCCAGGTAGACCGCGTCCAGGCCGGGGCCGGCGAGCGCGGCATGGGCGTCGCCGACGATGCGGCCAGCGATGCGCTCGAAGGCCTCGCGCGTGACCGGGGCGGACGGCGTGGCCGCGGCCCACAACGACGGGACCAGCGTCCAGCCGGCGCGCCGCGCGGCGCGGATGAAGCCGCCCAGCGGCAGCACCGTGTCCTGCAGGCGCTCGACCATCGCCGCACCGTGGCAGCTCTCGGGGTAACCGGCGCCGCTCTCGAAGGCCGCCCAGTCGGCGGGGTCGGGCGCGAAGGTGTTGGTCTCGTGCTGGAAGCCGGCGATGAAGACGCGCATGGGGTGGTGGCTCAGTCCGGGGATCGGGGGGCGGCCAGCGCCGCCAGCTCGTCCAGCTCGGCTTCGGCGAAGCCGGCGGCGCGGCGCGCGGCCAGGTTGAAAGGAGGTCTCGGCCGCGGCGCGCGGTGCACGCGCGCCAGCCGCCGCCAGGCCGCCAGCGGCGCCTCGCCGCGCTGCGCGCACAGCCAGCGGAACCAGCGGTTGCCCACGGCCACATGGCCGACCTCGTCGCGCAGGATCACGGCCAGGATCTCGACGGCGCGCGCGTCGCCGGCCTGGGCCAGCCGGGCCTGCATCGGCGGCGTGGCGTCCAGCCCGCGCGCCTCCAGCGTGCGCGGCACCAGCGCCATGCGCGCCTGCGGATCGCCCGCCGTGCGTTCGCACATCGCCCACAGGCCGTCGTGGGCGTCGAAGTCGCCGTAGGCATGGCCCAGCGTGGCCAGGTGCTGCGCCAGCAGCGTGTAGTGCGTGGCCTCCTCGGCGGCCACCTGCAGCCAGTCGCGGTAGTAGTCGGCGGGCAGCCCGGCGAAGCGCCACACCGCGTCCAGTGCCAGGTTGATGGCGTTGAACTCGATGTGCGCCACCGCATGCAGCAGCGCCGCGCGGCCGGCGGGCGTGAACGGGCTGCGCCGCGGCAGGGTCGTCGGGTCGACCAGCGCCGGCCGCGCCGGCCGGCCGGGCAGCACCAGCGCGGCCGCATCGGCCGCCAGCTCGTGGTCGGCATCGATGCGAAGCGCGCCGCGCGCCAGCGCGGCGGCCAGCGCGTGGGTGGCGGCGGCCTTGGCCACGGGGTCGGGCAGCGCCAAGGCCCGCAGCGCGCCGGCGCGCAGCCCGCTTCCTACAATGCCGTCCTGTTCATTCACTGCCGGCGGAGCATAACCGTGGCCCTCTACCAACTCGGGGACGACGCCCCGCACCTGGCCGCCGGCGCCTGGGCCGCCGAGACGGCGCAGCTGATCGGCCGCGTGCGCCTGCTGGAAGACGCCAGCGTCTGGTTCAACGCCGTGCTGCGTGGCGACAACGAGTGGATCACCCTGGGCGCGCGCGCCAACGTGCAGGACGGCGCCGTGCTGCACACCGACATGGGCTTCCCGCTGACGCTGGAGGACGAGGTGACGGTGGGCCACCAGGCGATGCTGCATGGTTGCACGGTGGGCGCGGGCTCGCTGATCGGCATCCAGGCGGTGGTGCTGAACGGCGCGACCATCGGCCGTGGCTGCATCGTCGGCGCCGGCGCCGTGGTCACCGAGGGCAAGGCCTTTCCCGACGGCAGCCTGATCATCGGCGCCCCGGCCCGGGTGGTGCGCGAGGTCTCGCCCGAGCAGATGGCCCGCGTGCGCGCCGGCGCACTCCACTACGTGGACAAGGCCCGGCGCTACGCGGCCTCGCTGCGCCGCGTCGGCTGAGGGCAGGCATGGCCCGACGCGACATGCAGGACGCAGCGCACGGCTCGTTGCTGCACGGCTTCCTCTTCGAGGGCCTGGCGGTGCGCGGCGCGCTGCTGCGCCTGGACGCCGACTGGCAGGCCTTGCTGGCGCGGCGCAGCGGCGCCGACGCCTACCCGCCGGCGCTGCGCGACCTGCTCGGGCAGATGAGCGCCGCGGCGCTGCTGCTGCAGGCCAGCATCCGCTTCGACGGCGCGCTGGTGGTGCAGGTGCAGGGCGACGGCCCGGTGCCGCTGATGGTGGTGGAGGTGCAGAGCGACCTGAGCTTCCGCGCCACCGCCAAGCGCCAGCCTGGCTGGTCCGGCGCCGCACCGCCCGGGCCGACCACGCTGGAGGCCCTGCTCGACCCGCTGGGAAACACCCGCGCCGCCATCACGCTCGATGCACGCGACCGCGCGCCGGGCCAGCAGCCCTACCAGGGCCTGGTCTCGCTACGCGGCGACGACGGCGCGGCCTTCAGCACGCTGGCCCAGGTCTTCGAGGGCTACATGCGGCGCAGCGAGCAGCTGGACACGCGCTTCGTGCTGGCCGCCGACGGCCGCGCCGCCGCCGGGCTGCTGGTGCAGCGCCTGCCGGTGGCCGGCGAGCGCAACCTGGGTGAGCGCGACGCCCATGAAGGCAGCGCCGAGCGCCACGAGGACTTCGAGCGCATCGCGATGCTGGCGGCCACGGCCACGCCCGAGGAACTGCTGACGCTGGCGCCCGACGCGCTGCTGCACCGGCTGTTCTGGCAGGAGCCGCTGCGCCGCTTCGAGCCGCGTGCGCCGCGCTTCGCCTGCCGCTGCAGCCGCGAGCGCGTGCGCGCGCTGCTGCTGGGGCTGGGCCGCGAGGACTGCGAGGCCTTGCTGGCCGAGCGCGGCGGCGTCGAAGTGGGCTGCGACTTCTGCGGCCTGCAGTACCGCTTCGATGCCGTCGACGTGGGCCGCGTGTTCACGCCCGAGGCCAACCGCCCGCCGCGCCCCGGCGGCGTGCAGTGAGCGACGCGCCCGCGGGCGCAGGAGAACGACGATGACCCTGGCCGGCGTGGCGATCTCGGGCTATGTGCTGCTGAAGACGGCGCATGTGCTGGCCGTGGGCCTGTGGGTGGGCGGCATGGCCTTCGCCCACTTCTTCCTGCGCCCGGCACTGCCGCTGCTGCCGCCGCCGCAGCGGCTGGCGCTGATGGACGCGGTGCTGGGCCGCTTCCTGCGCGCCGTGCAGTGGGCGCTGCTGGTGCTGCTGGCGTCGGGCTTCTGGATGTTCGGCCGCGTGGCGGCGCAGATGGCGCAGGCCGGCACCGGCTGGCGCCCGCCGCACGACTGGACGCTGATGACCGTGCTGGGCCTGGTGATGGCGGCGGTGTTCGTGGCCGTGCGCTGGTGGGCCTACCCGCGGCTGCACGCGGCGGTGGCGGCGCAGGACTGGCCGGCGGGCGCCGCGGCGCTGGCCCGCGTGCGCCAGGGCGTGGCCTTCAACCTGGCGCTGGGGCTGCTGGTGGTGCTCGTCGCGCTGGTGTTCTGAGGCCGGTTCCGTTCAGGCCTTGCCGGCGCGCGCCAGCGCCCGGGCGGCGCGCTCCAGTTCGGGCACGCTGCAGCAGCCGCAGCGCCAGTGGGCCGGGACCGCATCCCCGGCGTCGTGTGGCGCCGCCAGCAGGGCGCTGAACAGGCCGGCGCGCGCCGGCAGGGCATGGGCCGCATCGCCGCGCCGCAGCGGCGCCAGCGCCGCCAGCGCCTGCGCCAGCCGCGCGTCGCCGCCGCCGGCGACCACGGCGTAGGGCAGCCGCGCCGCCTGCAGGTGGGCGCGCAGCGCCGCGTCCACCGGTGCGCGCACCTGCGGGCCGTCGCGCTGCAGGCCGTCGGCCACCCAGGGCAGGTCCAGCGCGGTGAGCAGCGTCAGCGCGCAGCGGCGCTGGAAGGCCAGTGCCTCGGCATCCAGCGCACGGTCGTCGAACAGCAGCGCGCTGTAGACGGCCGTCATCAGCGGTGTGGTGTCGCAGACCACCCAGTCGTGGCGCTCGGCGGCGGCGGTGATGCGCGCGGCCTGCAGCGCGGCGATGCCGGCCTGCTCGTCGGGCCGCGGCGTGCGGCCCTGCGACACGCACCAGTCGCGCAGCGCCTCGGGCACCCAGGCCACGCGGCGCGCCGGCGCCTCCGAAGCCAGCGCCGCGGCCAGCGCCGCGGCCAGCGTGGTCTTGCCGGTGCTCTCGGCGCCGCACAGCGCGATCAGCGTGGCCATGCTGCGAGGCCTCAGGCGGCCGCAGCGCTGCGCCGGCCTTCCAGCGCACGCCAGGCCCGCCAGCCGGCCACCGACAGCACGGCGAACAGCGCGTACAGCCCCACGGTCAGCCACAGGCCCTTGACGGCGAACAGCACGACGCTGACCAGGTTCACGCCCAGCCAGACGGCCCAGTTCTCGATGGCCTTGCGCGCCAGCAGCAGCTGGCCGGTGAGGCTGGCCACCGTGGGCAGCGCGTCCAGCCAGGGCACGTCGCTGTCGGTGTGCTGCATCAGCAGCCAGGCCAGCAGCGGCCAGGCGGCCAGCGTGGCCAGCGCCGCGCCCCAGCGCGCGCGCACCGAGAGCCGGTGCACGACCAGCGGTGCGCCGCCGGCGCCGAGGCCGCGCTGCCATTGCCACCAGCCCCAGCCGGCGGCGGCGATGAAGACGGCCTGCAGCCCGGCCTCGCCGTAGAGCCTGCTGTGCGCGAACAGCAGCCCGTACAGCGCCGAGCTGGCGATGGCCAGCGGCCAGGCCCAGGGGTTGACGCGCATGTTCAGCAGCACCATCGCGATGGCCAACACGAAGGCCACCAGCTCCAGCCAGGTGGCCGGGCTGCCGGCGACGTGGAAGGCGGGCGCGAACAGCGGCTGGGCCGCCGACAGCAGGGCGTCGAACATGGGCGAGGCGGGAAGTGGCCCGGCGCCGGCGCGCGGCGGCTCAGCGCCGCGCCGTCACCTGCACCAGGATCTCGTTGGGGCGCAGCATGCCCAGGTCGGCGCGCGCTTTCTCCTCGGCGATCTCCAGGCCCTCGCGCAGGTCGGCGGCCTCGGCAGCCACGCGCGCGTTGCGCTCGCGCAAGCCCTCGTTGTGCTGCAGCTGCGCCGCCAGCTGCTGGCGCAGCTGCAGCACGGTGGGCAGGTTGCCCTTGCCGAACCACAGGTCGGCCTGCAGCGCCATCAGCGCCGCCGCCAGCAGCAGCGTGGGCAGGGGCAGGCGGCGCAGCATCGGGGCGCGGGAGGACGGTCGGTCGGGCGCGCGCGGCGCGGCTCAGCGCAGGTTGTAGAAGGCGGCGCGGCCGGGGTAGCTGGCGATCTCGCCCAGATCCTCCTCGATGCGCAGCAGCTGGTTGTACTTGGCAATGCGGTCGCTGCGGCTGAGGGATCCGGTCTTGATCTGGCCGGCATTGGTGCCCACGGCGATGTCGGCGATGGTGCTGTCCTCGGTCTCGCCGCTGCGGTGGCTGACCACCGCGGTGTAGCCGGCGCGCTTGGCCATCTCGATGGCGGCGAAGGTCTCGCTCAAGGTCCCGATCTGGTTGATCTTGATCAGGATGCTGTTGGCGATGCCGCGGTCTATGCCCTGCTGCAGGATCCTGGTGTTGGTGACGAACAGGTCGTCGCCAACCAGCTGCACGCGGCCGCCCAGGCGGTCGGTGAGCAGCTTCCAGCCGTCCCAGTCGCCCTCGTGCATGCCGTCCTCGATGCTGACGATGGGGTACTTGTCGCACCAGGTGGCCATCACGTCGATCCACTCGCCGGCGCTGAGGCGCAGGCCCTCGCCCTCGAGCACGTAGTGGCCGTCCTTGTAGAACTCGCTGGCGGCGCAGTCCAGCGCGATGGCGATCTGCTCGCCGGCGGTGTAGCCGGCCTTGTCGATGGCCTCCAGGATCAGCTGCAGCCCGGCCTCGTGGCTGGCCACGCTGGGCGCGAAGCCGCCCTCGTCGCCCACCGCCGTGCTCATGCCCTTGGCGTCGATGATCTTCTTCAGCGCGTGGAACACCTCGGCGCCGTGGCGCAGCGCCTCGCGGAAGCTGGTGGCGCCCACCGGCACGATCATCAGCTCCTGCAGGTCGAGGTTGTTGTTGGCATGCGCGCCGCCGTTGATGACGTTCATCATCGGCACCGGCAGCTGCATGCGGCCCATGCCGCCGAAGTAGCGGTACAGCGGCAGGCCGCTTTCCTCGGCGGCGGCGCGGGCCACGGCCATGCTCACGGCCAGCGTGGCGTTGGCGCCCAGGCGGCCCTTGTTGTCGCTGCCGTCGAGGTCGATCAGGGTCTTGTCGAGGAAGGCCTGCTCGGAGGCGTCCAGGCCCAGCACGGCCTCGCTGATCTCGGTGTTGATGTGCTCCACCGCCTTGAGCACGCCCTTGCC
>VFQQ010001021.1_pt1 | contig 43943 bp, 34 predicted proteins | sample 3512341 | NCBI WGS metagenome assembly VFQQ01 (sample SAMN10412373, study PRJNA504923) | tailings metagenome | isolation source: Relicate 2 Philex TSF1 revegetated site | place: Philippines: Tuba, Benguet | collected 2017-08-29 | reverse complement strand
TCACCATCAATCAGTTCCCAATCGGTGACTCTTTTTCAACTGCATCGTTACGGCTAAGTCGGCGCCTTCGTGGCGGGCCTTGCATTCCGGCGAACGCCGCCTAAGCTTGCCGTTCCTGTTCTTTGATTGGCCCACGCCAATCGGTCGTCACGACCACTCACTTTTGGGGGTGTTCTGGATTCGACCCTCGGTTGGAGTGCAACGCTGCCTGTCGAGCGCGGAGGGAGCTCGCTAATCCCCCTACCAAAAAAACAAACGGCAACTACGAAGAAATGCCCCTCGCTGCTTAATTACGCAGTGACGTCCGCCCGGTGACACCTGCTAGCCGAAGTGGACGACGACAGCAGGAATAGCGTGTGGAGCGACCCGCGGTCCACACGCCGTACTTCACCCCGGGGGTTGGCCGGCGATTAAGCGCGTGTTGGCGCATAACGTCGGCGAGAACAATTCAACACTACACAGGTAGACGCGGTGCGCGAAAGTCGAGGGGACGCGGGTTCAAATCCCGCCACCTCCACCATTTTATTCAACGCCGATGGCGTAGATTTACGCCACGTCCGCCGCTTGTCGGCGGAGGGTTTGCGGTGCACCTGTGAAGCACCATGTCGCGCTTACTGCCCCGCCTGCTGCTGCTCCTTTTCTGCGTCCTGAGCCTCCGCGCGGCCGAGCCGCTGCCCGTCGGCCCGTCCCGCATCGTCGTTGGCACGGACGAGCCCATCGAGGTCTTCACTTACCGCCCACCCACCTATCGGGACGGTCCGCTCCTCCTCGTCTTTCACGGCGTCAACCGCAACGCCGAGGACTACCGCAACTTCGCCATCACCATGGCTGAACGGTTCGGCGCAATCGTCGCCGCCCCGCTCTTCGACCGCGAACGGTTTCCACGCGAGGCCTACCAGCAGGGCGGCATTCTCGTCGACGGCGTGGTGCAACCGCGCGAGCGCTGGACCTTCAGTCGTCTGCCGGGACTGATCGCCGAGCTGCGCGCACGCGCAGGCAACCCCGACCTTCCGTTCTACATCATCGGTCATTCGGCCGGCGGCCAGTTCGTCGCCCGCCTCGCGGCGCTCGCCGGCGATCTCGGGGCCGTGCGCCTCGTCGCCGCCAACCCGGGCTCGCACCTTTTCCCGACGCGAAACGCGCCGTACGGCTACGGTTTCGGCGGTCTGCCGGAAGATCTCTCCAATGACGAGGCGATGCGACGCTTCCTCGCCGTGCCGCTCACGCTCTACCTCGGCACGGGCGACAACGACCCGAATCACCCATCCCTCGACCGCAGCCCGCCCGCCTTGGAGCAGGGCGCCCACCGCTACGCGCGCGGCCTTGCCTGCTTCGCCACCGCCGAACGCCTCGCCCGCGAGCGCGGCTGGGCTTTCAACTGGCGCAAGGTCGAGGTCGCCGACATCAACCACGACGCCGCCCGCATGTTCGCCGCCCCGGAATCCCGCGACGCCCTCTTCGGCGCTCCGACCAATTAGAGGCATTGCTCGCAAGCCGAGACGTTGCGTTCTGCAACGACTGCGTAGGAGCGGCTTTACGCCACGATGAACACCGTCCGCAGACGATCGCGGCGTAAAGCCGCTCCTACTCTCAAGCCTGCGCTGTCGTGAAAAACGCGCGTTAGGGGCACGAGCGACGCCCCTGGGAGCACGGACAGGAGTGTCCGTCCTCCCGAAAGGCGCGGGTTGCGCTGCCGCCAGAGATGCGGCAAAGGTGCTGCGCCTGCCATGCCCTTCCCGGTCAAATGCCCCGGCTTCATCGGACGCGCCCTGCCCGTCCTCTTCCTGCCGGTCCTGCTCGGCGCAGCCGAAGCTACACCGTCCGAAGCCGCCACTTCGCCGAGCCCGGCCATCCTCGGCGAGGCAGAGCTGCCCGACGGCGACGAGGCCATGGCCTCCGCGCAGGCCGCCTACGCCTCCGCCACCTCCGAGGACGAGGCCCTGCGCGCCCTCGCCACCGTCGTCAACCTGCACCGCCGGCGCGGCGACTACGGAGAGGGGCTGGCGGCCGGACGCGACGGACTCGAGCGCGCCCAACGCCTCGGCTCGCTGCCGCTGCAGGTGGAGTTCCTCTACCTGCTCGGCCGCATGTATTGGAATCTCACCGACTACCCGCGCTCGCTCGAGGTCCATCTGGAGGAGCTCAAGCTCTCCGAGCAGACCGGGGATGCCTTCCTGCTCGCACGCACGCACGGCGGCCTCGGCCTCACCTACCAGCGCTTCGGTCGCGACGACGATGCGTTGTACCATTTCCGCCTCGGGCTCGAGCACGCCGCGCGTTCGCCCGACGGCCGGATGCGCGCCAGCCTGCTCAACAGCCTGGGCAACTACCACCTCGGCCGCCGCGAGTTCGCCGAAGCCGCCGCCCTCTACGGCGAATCGCTGCGCATCCGCGAGGGTTACGGCAACGCGCGCGCCATCGCGGAGACCCTCACCAACCTCGGCCTCGCCGCCGACGGCCAGGGCGACCACGCCCGCGCCCTCGACCACCTGCAGCGCGCCCTCGTCACCTTCGAGGCGCTGAAGTACCGTCGTTACATCGCGAATACACACCGGCGCCTCGGGCGCATCCTGCGCAACGCCGGACGTCTCGACGATTCCCTCGCCAGCCTCGACCGGGCCGAACAGGTGGCGCTCACCCTCGAGAGCAGCGAGGTGATGGCCGACATCTGGCTCGAGTACGCCCTCACACACGAGGCCCGCGGCGACTTCCAGTCCGCGCTCGCCTACCAACGGCGCCGCGAAGCCGCCATCGACGAGGCGCGCGGCGCCGAGGACCGCCGCCGCATGGCCGAGCTGCGCGCCCGCTACGGCGAAGAGCAGCGCGAACTCGAGATCGCCCTGCTCAAGCGCAGCCAGGAACTGCAGCAGGCGGAACTCTCCCGCCGGCGCTCGCAAAACGCCGCCCTTGCCGCGGGCCTCGTCGGCGGCGTCACCGTGCTCGGCGCCCTCGCCCTCCTGCAACGCGCCCGCCTGCGCGCTGAGCGCCGCCTCCACGCCGCGACGGAGCACGCCCGCGAGCGCGCCGAGGCAGCCGACCGGCTCAAATCGCGGATGCTTCAGATGGCGTCCCACGATCTCAAGGTCCCGCTCAACGCCCTCCACGCGACCGCAGGCCTGATTGCGCGCGATCCAGCGGACCCGGAGGCCGTGCGGAAGCACGCCGCCGGCATTCAGGCGGACACCGCCCGCATGCGCAGCCTCGTGCGCGACTTCCTCGACGCCTCCGCCATCGAGGACGGCACCCTTCACTTGCATCCCGCCGCGCTCGACCTCGTGGCCGTCGCCACCGCCGCCGTCGAAAGCCTTCGGCCCATCGCCGCGCAGAAAGACCTCACGCTGCGCCTGGCCCCGCCCGCCGGTCCGCTGCCGCCCGTACGGGCCGACGCCGGCCGCCTGCGGCAGGTCTTCGACAACCTGCTCGGCAACGCGCTCAAGTTCACGCCCTCTGGCGGCGAGGTTTCGGTCGGGTTCGGCGAGGCCGGGCAATGGGCCTACGCGGAGGTGCGCGACAACGGCCCCGGACTCGGCCCGGCCGAATTCGCCCGCATCTTCGCTCCATCGCCCGCGCCGGCCCCGCAGCCGTCGAAGGGCGACGGCGACTCGACCGGACTCGGCCTGGTGATCGCGCGCGAACTGCTCACGCTTCAGGGCGGCCGCCTCGAGGTGCAGTCCCAGCCCGGCCGCGGCGCCGTGTTCCGGGTGTTGCTCTCCGCGACTCCGGGCTGAGGGGGGACCTGGGAGGACGGACACTCCTGTCCGTCCCTTGACGAGTCCGTTCTCGTTATCGTTATCGATCGGTCGGATCGGACCGATCGGTCGGATCCGCCGGATCGATGGCTGCAAGCACGATTACGGGAACGACCCAAGCCAGGACGGACAGGAGTGTCCGTCCTCCCACCCCACCCCGCCCTCAACCCAGCCCGTTGCGCAGGCACCAGCGCACGAGAGTCGGCACGTCGTGCAGGCCGAGTTTCGCGAAGATGCGGGCGCGGTGTTTCTCGACGGTGCGCGCGCTGAGGCCGAGTTGCGCGGCCACTTCCTTCGAGACGAGCCCGCGCGCGACGAGGCGCACGACCTCGCGCTCGCGTTCGGACAAGGCGTCGGCGCCGAGGCGGGGCAGCGCCGGTTCCGCCGCCAGCGCAGGTAGGGGCGGTGGCACGGTGGCCGAGAAGAACATCCCGCCTTCGAGCACGCACTGTACGGCGCGGTCGATCTGCTCGAGCGGAGAATTCTTGTCCACAAAGCCGGCCACCCCGAGGGCGACGAGTTCCGCCGGCAGCTGCGCCTCCGGATGGGCCGTGAGCACCACCACGCGGGTCGTGAGTTGCCGGCGCCGCAACTCGCCCACGATGTCGCGCCCGTCCATGCCGCGCAGGTAAAGATCGACGATCAGCAGATCCGGCGGATCCGCGAGGCAATGCTCCAGCGCCGCCCGGCCGTCGGCGAAATCGTGCAGCTCCTTCGGACGGAACCGCCGCTGCAGGGCCTCCTTCAGCAGCTCGCGAAAGGTCGCGGTATCGTCCACCAGGACGAAACGAAGCGAGGAGGCGGGAGCGGGGGCCATGACGTCGGCAAGCACACCGACGTTATACGCCTTCGCAAGGTCGCTTTACATGGCGTAGTTCTACGCCATGGGAACGGCGAAGTCACCCCATGGCGCGGACCGCCCGGGCCTGCTATGTTCCCGTCGGTCACCCACCCCGCCGCGCCCCGCGCCAGCCTTGCCAGCCGCGGTTGCAACTGCGTTTCTGCCTTCACCACCCAACCAAGCATGAACCCTATGAACGCCCGGAATCTGTTGGTCTCCCTCGCCGCCGGCCTCGGCGGCTTGCTCGCGCCGGTTGCGACCGCCCAAGTCGCCCCCGCGGCCCCCGCGCCCGCCTCCACGACCGCCTCCACCGAACCGGAGGGCGAATCGGTCCAACTCGAAGCGTTCACCGTCACCGGCACCAACCTGCGCCGCATGGACATCGAGAAGGTCCTTCCCGTCACGATCGTCGCCGCCGATGAGATCGAGGCTCTCGACCCCTCCCAGCCTTCCGAGCTGCTCGCGTCCCTGCCTGCCGTCACCGGCATTCCCGGTAACGAGACCGCCACCCTCGGAGCCACCGCCCGCGGCGACAACGCCAGCATCGGCATGCGCGGTCTCGCCTCTTCCAACACCCTCATCCTGCTCAACGGCCGCCGCCTGCCCGCGCACGGCATCAGCCAGGGCGAGGCCGGCGTGCCCACGCTCTCCGTCAACTCCAACCAGCTGCCCAACCGCGGCATTCAGCAGGTCGAGGCCCTCCGCGACGGCGCCTCCTCCATCTACGGCACCGATGCCGTCGCCGGCGTGATCAACTACATCACCCGCCGCGACTTCGTCGGCACCGAGATCGCCCTGCGCTATGCCGAGACCGAGATCGGCGACGGCCGCGAACTGCGCGCCACCCTCACCCACGGCCTCACCTTCGCCGGCGCCCGCGGCCGCGCCCAGGTCGTCCTCGACCTCTACGACCGCGAAGCCATCTTCGCCCGCAACCGCGACTTCATGGTCGAGAGCGATCACACCGGCCGCGCCCCCGCGCCCTGGAACGTCTCGACCAACACTCAGTTCAACGCCCGCTCCGCCACCAGCGCCTTCGGCAACTTCAACGTCGGCACCGTCAACAGCGCCGGCACCTTCGTCGCCACCCGCCCTGCCGGCATCCCCGCCTCGCTCGCGGCCGCCTCCGGACTCTTCTTCCTCTCGCCCACCGACGACGGCGGCGTCGGCTTTCGCACCAGCACCCCGCCCCGCACCGGTGTCACCAACCTCTACTACTGGAACAACAACGAGTATCGCGTCCTCCAGCCCGAGTCCTTCCGCACCAACCTCTTCAGCTCGGTGGACTTCGAGTTGAGCGACCGCCTCGATCTCTTCGCCGACCTCAGCTACTATCAGGCCGACTCCACCACCTTCCGCGAACCCGCCTCCATCACCCTCTCCACCGACGGCGAGTTCATCGTTCCCGCCTCCAATCCGTGGAACCCCTTCGGCACCCGCTTCTGGCATCCCACCGGCGCGCCCAATGCCGACGGCACCCCGCGCCTCACCGGCACGCCGGGCGACGTCCGCATCAGCAACAAGCGCCTCACCGACCTGCCCGACCGCGTCGCCGAGATCGACAACCGCGTCCTCCGCGCCGTCGTCGGCCTGCGCGGCCGCTGGGGCGACACCTGGCGTTGGGAAAGCGCCTTCCTGCACGCCGACAACAAGGTGACCGACAAGGAGTCCAACACCCCGCGCGAAAGCCTCTTCCGCCCGACCCTCAACCAGACGGACCCCAATCTCGCCTTCAATCCGTTCACCCGCACCTTCGCCGTCCAGGGCAACACCCTCGTCGTCACCGGCGATTACCAGAACCCCGCCGCGCTCATCAACTCCTTCATGGACACCTTCGTCCGCCTCGGTCGCACCGACCTCACGAGCCTCGACTTCGGCGCCAACGGCGACGCCTTCGGCCTCTGGGGCGGCAACCGGGTTTCCCTCGCCTTCGGCGGCGAATACCGCCGTGAAACCTACCTCGATTTCCGTCCTCCGTTCGCCGGCCTCAACCCCCCCGGCTCGGGCCTCGATCCGGAATCGAACGACTTCATGAACTTCTCGCCCAACTCCAATACGGAGGGCGACCGCAACGTCACCGCCGCCTACGTCGAGGCGCGCATTCCTCTCGTCGGCGGCCAGTTCACCCTTCCCCTCGTGCAAGAACTCGAGGTTTCCGCCTCCGCCCGCTACGAGGATTACACCGACTTCGGCGACACCACCAAACCCAAGCTCGGCCTCATCTGGCGCCCGGCCAACCCGGTCATGGTGCGCGCCTCCTACAACGAGGGCTTCAAGGCCCCCAACCTCGCCCAGCTCTTCACCGGCACGCTCATCCGCACGGTCACCGGAAGCAACGACACCTACCGCAGCCCCGTCACCGGCCTGCCCACCGACGGCCCCTCCAACCGCCGCAGCGTCGCCTCGGGCAACCCCGATCTCCAACCCGAGGAATCCAAGGGCAAGTCCGTCGGCATCGTGATCGACGTTCCCTGGGTCAAGGGCCTCTCCTTCGCCGCCGACTACTGGGAAATCCGCCAAACCGGCGTGATCGCCTCCTCCGGCTCCATCGCCGACGACACCGACGCCCTCGTCGCCGCGACGGCCGCCGCCCTCGCCGCCGGACAGAACATCAACACCATCGATCTCGGCTCCGGCTCCGCCGCCTATCAGGGCGACCCCGCCGTCGTGCGCCTGCCCGTCACCCAGGCCGACCGCGATTTCTTCGCCGCCTACAACGCCACGCGCGCCCCCGGCAATCAGCGCGCCGCCGTCGGCGCGATCGATTTCCTGCGTACCACCTACTTCAACCGCGCCTCGCAATTCGTGAACGGCTACGACCTCGACGCCACCTACCGCCTGCCGCGCACGCCCATCGGCAACTTCAGCCTGAGCACCACGTGGTCGTACCTGAACGACTTTCACACCTACAGCAGCGCCGGCGCTCCCCGCACCGAATTGCGCGAAACCAACGCCGCCGCCGTCGCCGGCGCCACTCCGAAGTGGCGCAGCAACAGTACGCTCACCTGGCGCAACAAGGCCTGGACCGCCGGCCTCTCCGCCAACTACATCGGCTCCTACACCGACAGCGGCGCCACCACCACCGCCGCGATCTACGAGTCGCTGGGCCAGCCCGACTACATCACACCCGTCTTCACCAACGGCAACACGGTGTACCGCTACACCGTGCGCGACTCGATCAGCTACAACGCCTACGTCTCGTACCGCGTGCGCGCCTCGAGCGACTCCTGGCTGGCCGACACCACGGTCCGCCTCGGCGTGATCAACCTCTTCGACAAGATCCCGCCCCTCGCCAGCGACTCCCGCGGCTACGATCCGTCGCTCTACAATCAGATGGCCCGCGGCCGCTCCTGGTCGCTGCAGATCACCAAGCGCCTGTAACGGGGAGAACGGACCCTCCCTGTCCGTCCCGCGCCGCGCCCCTCCTCCGCCCGGCCCGCGCCGGGTCAGGGGACCCGGCCTGCAGAGGACTCCTCCACCCTGCAGGCCGGGCGCCCCGCCTCTTTCTCTTCCCTCTTTCTCTTAATCTTTCTCCTTCTCGTTCTCCCCCTTTCGCCCGCACCTTCCGCCAGAAGGCAGATTCAGAGGTAGGAGCGGCTTTACGCCGCGATGAAGACCGTCCGACCGCCAACGCGCCCCCCGCACCCCGCCGATGTTCGTATTACGAACATGAATCCTGCCCCGGACACGGCGGACGCGAGGCGAAGGGCAGCGAAGCGTGCGGAGGGCGGGTGGAGACGGACAAGAGTGTCCGTCCCCCCAGGAGAACCTCCGTTTTCGTCCTTCATCCTTCATAATTCATCCTTCGCCTTAATGCGCGCCGTCCTGCCTTTTGTACTCCTCTTTTCCGCGCTGCACGCCGCCGTCCCCGTCGAGGTCGTGCCGGTGTCCGCGCGCCATGGCATGGTGGTGGCCGGACATCCTGAAGCGGCTGCGGCGGGCGTCGGCGTGCTGCGGGCGGGCGGCAACGCCGTCGACGCCGCCGTCGCCGTCTCGCTCTCGCTGGGCGTCGCCGAGCCCTACGGCTCCGGACTCGGCGGCAAGTTGATGCTGCTCTACTTCGAGGCCGCCACCGGCCGCACCTTCGCCATCGATGCCATGGATGCCGCCGACGACGCCCTCGACGTCGCCACTTACCTGAAACGTCCCGCCGACGACCGCACCTACGGCTACGGCTCCGTTTGCGTGCCCGGCCTCGCCGAAGGACTCTGGGCGGCACACCGTCGCTGGGGCCGCGCACCGTGGGCCGACACCGTCGCCCCGGCCATCCGCCTCGCCCGCGACGGTTTCGAGATCCTGCCCAAGACGCACGACCTCTTCGTCGAACAGGAGGCCAAGCTGCGCCGCGGCGACGCGGAGATCGCCCGTCTCTACCTTCCCGAAAACCGCGTGCCCGCCGCCGGCTCGCGCCTGCCCAACCCCGACCTCGCCCGCACCATGGAGGCGCTCGCCCGCGAGGGACGCGACGGCTTCTACCGCGGCCCCGTCGCCGCCGCCCTCGTCGCCGCCTCGCAGGCGGGCGGAGGCACACTGTCGGCCGACGCACTCGCGACCTACGAGGCGCGTTTCGTCGAGCCGCTCGGCATCGACTTCCGCGGCCGGCGCATCCTCGCCGGCCCGCCCCCCACGCACGGCGCGCCGCTGGTCCTCACCTTGCTCAAGGCGCTCGAGAACCAATCTTTCGACGCACGCCCGCTGCGCAGCGCGCACCACCTCGACCTGATCGGACGCCTCTGGCGCGAAGTGCAGCCGCACGTCCAGTTGACGATCGCCGATGCCCCCGAGGCGTTCTTCAACTTCGAGAAGATGGTCGCGCCCGACGCCATCGCCGAACTGCGCGCCAAGGCCGGCCTCGGCGAAGAGGCGCCCGCCGCCCGCCGCGTCGTCGAGTGGGACCCGAGCGGCTTCTCCCAGAGCGCCCACGCGGCCACGACGCACTTCATCGTCGCCGACCGCGAGGGCAACGTCGTCTGCGCCACGCAGTCGCTCAGCCTGCACTTCGGCGCCGGCGTCGTCGCCCCCGGCACGGGCGTCGTGCTCAACAACTCGATGAGCAACTTCGCCTACCACGACGCGACCTCCATCAACTACGTCGCCCCGGGCAAGCGCCCCCGCAGCACGATCACGCCGACGCTCGTGCTGCACGAAGGCCGCGTGCAGCTCGCGATCGGCATTCCCGGCGCCGCACGCATTCCCACCGCCGTTTTCCAGGCCCTGCTCGACCACCTCGTGTGGGATCGTCCGCTCGAACAAGCCATCGGCGACACGCGCTTCCATTTCCACAACGCCTGGCGCCCCGGCGACGAGGAGGCCTTCGAAGCGGAGCAATCCTTCCCCGCCGACGAAGCCGCCCGCCTGACCGCCCTCGGCTGGAAGGTCGTCCTGCGCGAACCCGCCGGCACCGGCCGCTACTTCGGCGGCATCAACGCCGTCGCCCTCCACCCCGACGGCACCTACACCGGCTACGCCGACCCGAGGCGCACGAACGCGGCGGTGGGTTATTGATTGCCGGCCGGATCCAGCCCGGATCGATGCAGTTCAACCACGTCCATGATCGGAACGAAGGTACTGAGTCTCTGTTGCCTCCCTTTCCCAGAAACGGTTCTCTGCTCACGTCCAGCGCCGTAGTGCCGTGCAGCACATCTCGTGCTGGCCGATGCGTCGGACGATTCCCCTCTCCATGTCCGCTTCCGAACTCTCACCGAGCGAACCGCCGGCTCCACCGCCGTTGCCCGACACCGCTGATGTCAACTTGCTCGCCGCACTGATCGCGCGCGGCGAGAACGCCTCCAGCAAGCGTTCTTCGAACACCGTTCTGCTGATCACCATTGCGCTCTTCGTCGGGCTCGGCGGGTTTTATTGGGGCTGGCACATGGTCCTTTATCTGCTCGTCGCGATCGCGCTGCACGAGATCGGCCACGTGATCGCCATGCGTGCCTTCGGCTACAAGAACGTGCGCATGCTTTTCATCCCGCTCTTTGGCGGCCTGGCCACGGGCGAACCGCGTGAGTCCGACGCAGCAAAGAACGCCATGGTCGCGCTGGCCGGCCCGGCGTTCGGCCTCGTCACGGCCGCTGCAGCGATCGCCCTCGCGTACACCCTCGGCTCGCCGCCCATGCTGGTGGAGTTCGCCTGGATTTCCCTTCTGCTTAACGCGTTCAATCTGCTTCCCCTCGTGCCGCTGGACGGTGGCCAGGTGGCCAACGACACGCTCTTTTCGCGTTATCCGGTGCTTGAACTTATTTTTCGCCTTCTGGCGGTGGCCGCCTTGGGCTGGCTGGCATTTGCCCTCCAAGCCTGGGTGTTGGCGCTGCTCCCGGTCTTCCTGCTGATCAGCACGCCGCTCGCCTACCGACGAGCCTGCCTCATCCGCGACGCCCGCCTCGACCCCTCCTGGCAAACGCGCCACCTCGATCTCGAAGCGGCCGCCATGCTTCGCGCGATCGTCGCCACCCTTTTCAAATCCGTCGCTCCGTCGGCCTACGAGAAGAAGCTTCCCGAGCACGCGCACGGCCTCTGGATGGATATCCGCAAGCGCTTCCCCGGACCGGGACGAACCACCGCCCTGCTCGCCGCCTACCTCACCCTTTGCCTGATCGTCGTCCCGGTGATCGCCATGCTCCTGGTCGTCGGATTCGAGAGTCCGGTATTCGCGCAATGACCAGCCCGGCGGCTTATCGAATTTCACCGGCCGTAAGTCTTCTTTAAAAGTCGCTGTTTCCGCACATGGCGAAGTCTCGAACTAGATTTGATTCACTCGGCCTTGACGCAGCTCGGATCGCAGCCTCCTGACGAGCGCCCAGCGCATTTGCCGAGTACCGTTTACTCATTCAACGGTCGGGCACCACAGGATTCTAGAAATTCGGCAATACTGTCGTATCGATCTGGCTCACGAGTCAGATCTACGCCCGTGTCGTCGCCTTGAGGAACAAAGATAATCATTCCGCGACGCGCTCGTGTGAGCAGGACTCGATATCCGTTCAAGGCAATCGCAAGGTCCTTGGCTCGTCTCTGCCACCGATGCCCGCTAAACGCGTACGAAGCCCAGCGATTTGCTTCGCGCCGAAGGTCGAGATCCCAACAAACAATAGTATAGTCTAGCTCGAGACCTTGGACTTGAAACTGGTTCTGGATGGTTTCTAGCGCATTGGATGAACGAACATCTCCATCGGGACTCAGCATCCAATCTGCGATGCTGGGCTTCAGGCTCACGAATAAACCCTCAGCAGCTAGCCGGACGCCCTTGCCAGATCCGATTAGGCCAGCCCGTTCTTCCCCGATTCGCTGTTTACGGACCCATTTCTTCGCACTCGCTAAACTTCGTGTTATCCAAATCGTGTCATTCGACTCTATTAGTTTTGCCTCGGCAGCAGCTCTCGGTGCATCTCCATCGAGCAACGCGGCAGCCCACTTCTCAATGCCAAGATTTCTGTAGTATCGAAGGGAGTGAGGAAGGTGTCCGGATTCAATGCGCTCGCGTAAGTTGGCTTGGTCTAGCAACGTTCGGTCGCAGGCGCTGATCAACTCCATTGTCTGGTCAGATACTACGCAACGCCAACCCCGCTGACTAGCGGCGTGTATCCAAGCCCCTGCCCCAACCTCACCCGAGTTGATGAATTGGTTATGACCAATTAGCGCCACGACAACGCAGCCATTGCCATACGACGTCTCAAGCGTTTTTAGTATTAGAGCCGCTTCATGGTCTTCAAGTTTACTGCGAAGCACCATGCGACCTTTCTCGTAGGTTCTCTGTGCCTCATCAAAAACGACAATCCGGCCATCCATAGATCCCGTATCATCACCTCGTTTACCCAAAAAAGAATGCGCCGTTACGATCTTAAAGGTAGCATTTTCTATCACATATTTTGCTGACTCCTTTGGATATCCTGCAAGATTGTGGTTCTTCAATCGCCCGCGGCGGTAGGATCTCTTAAGTGCCTTCTTTAGCACTTCCACCAAAGGGGAGTTTCCTGTGACGAAAACCGTGTCGGTTTGATACTCCCGGGCGAAGACGACTTTTAAGCCAAGGAGCGTCTTACCACTGCCAGGTGCACCCGATATAAAGATAATGCGATTGATTCTATCTTGGGTGCTCTGGCGAATCCATGCGAGGACACCCCGCGAACACCGTTCGATCAATTCTATCGGCGCCGCGTGGGCATGAATTGCGGCAACATCGTGTTGCCCATATAGCGAGACGGCCGCGTCGAGGATTGTTGAGGACGGGGAAAAGGGTGCATTCAGCCAAGCGGTCGAATCAACACAGACTGTTCCTCGTCGTGCAGAAAGGCCCTCGATAAGAGCTTCGGCTAGTTCGGCCTTGGAAGACACCAAAGTGGGTCGCGAAATATGGTCCCACGGACTAAGCATGAATCCGCGTTGCTTGGTTTGTTTAGGTTTCCGCCCGGGTTCGGTTTGCACCACTACCGGAACCAGAATCACGCCGCTTTGTTCGCAGAGTCGACGTGTCTCAGCATGAAACTCCACCAAATTGACGCAGTAGTTCTCGATCTGGTCGGTATGGGATTTTTGTATATCACCTCGCTTGATTTCGAGAACGGCGATAGCTCCCTTACCCAGCAAAACGCAGTCGAGACGTAGGCCGCGGCGCCGAAGATCATATTCCAGCACGACAGTCTCAAATGCTTCGAGGCTAGGTTCGGAAAGCACAGATTGAAGCACCTGGACCTTGCGCCTGAGCTGCTCCTGGAGGGCGTCGATGCTAGCCCTCCATTCTTGGTGCTGCTCAGGCTCAATGTGCCAGCCATCTTGGGCCGCACGATCGGACAGACTTGCTACGACCGTACTCGTTTCAGAGTTCAGAAAATTGCCTCTAGATGAGCTATACCACGCGGATCCTGCTGTCATGCCGGGAAAAAGAACACGACGAGTGTGTGTGGGCGACTAGATTCCTCACGCGCGACCGAAGAAGAAAACGAGCCAGAGGATCTCAGACCCTCGTCACCTTTAGGCTACCTAACCTGACACAATGATCGTGCCATGAGAATCGAGCCAACCCACCGAGTGAAGTTTTCGACGCGGGTGGGCGGGCAACTACTCCGACGCCATTCCGGCATAAAGCTGGCCTCAATGGTGGGTCACGAATGGCATTCGTGTTTACCGCATCTGGCCGTGTTTGCTGAGAATTATCGTAAGGTGAGGCGTAGGCGCACGGCGATACGACGACAATCGTGCTCATCGAATTCGGATAAATTATCGAAAGGAAGAATAGAGAGGCACTCCTTGCCAAATCGGTCCTCCATCATGTAGGGCCAAACGTCTATCAGTTCGTTGAATTCAACGTGCAGGCAAGCCCACTCTTCAAACATCAGTGCGACACGCATGACGTTCCGCATGAGGCCGTCTATCCCGGCATAGGCGTCGCTCAAATTGATCGAGCTGTTTAATGCGGCCTGGATGTGGCACTCCTTCCAGACAGACATCGCAATGGCGAAAACTGCAGCTGAATCAGGAGACAACGTGAGCGACATGTACAATACTACCAAACCGCTGGAGAAAACGCCACGGACTATGAGTCACATGGACTCCACATTTTGACAGAGCCATACCATAAAGCTGCGCCTGATTTAGGGCTTCCGTGCCCCATTCAGCCATTTGCCCTTTCCCTCTTCGTCGACGGCTGCTTCTGGCACGGGTGCCCGATCCACGCGACCCAGCCTCGGCAAAACGCCCGCTTCTGGCGCGAGAAGATATGCCGCAATCGAGCGCGCGACTGGCTCGTCACCCGCACGCTCCGCGCCCCAAGGCGATCAGTTCATTGATCCCCGCCATCAATCCCCGCAATCGCCGGACGTGTAGAGCTGCGTATGGCTCTGCAATGCGGTGGGCAAGCGGGCGATGTTTCCCGCCTGAGGCAGCAGCACCATGCCGGGCAGACGTGCGGCCAGGAGCGGGCTGATATCGAGCGGCTTGGGCAAGGGCGTGGTCGGGGAGAGGAGCATCTCGCCAAACTTGCGGCGGCTCGCGGTAAACAACTCCGGCGCACTCGCCTCGATCATCCAGAACCGTTCCGGCAGATGATTCTCCATCCGACCGACGATGTCGGCTTCGAGCGGTGCGCCGGTCCAACTGCGTAGCTCCCGCAAGTGTCGCAGATAGGCCGGCCTTTCGATCAGAAACGAGCGCAGGACCAGGAGCCCTTGGCGGCAAAAAATCGCGAAGCGGTCATACCAGTCCTGCCCGATGGCCGGCGCGAAGCGCACAATGCTTTCGAGGAAAGCGAATCCGACCGCCTCGGCCTCGCCAGCGCTGTAGGCGGTGGCATGGCGCTGCAGCCCGAGGATGATACGGAAATTGTCCTTCTTTAGGAAGTGGCGGGGCAGGCAGTAATACGGACCGAAATTGTCGTCGTGAAGCACGTAGCTGCTCAGCCAGCTCTCGCTGGAGAAGTACCGGAGCTGATTGCCGAAGTAAGCGCGTTGTGCGTCCGGCACCCAGGCGTCGTTGTTGAACGTATGTCCGATCACAGGCACGATGTGCCGGGGCGAACCGCCCGGGCCGGGGTTCGGATCTTCCAGCTCAAAGCCGACCAAAGCGGGACAGCCTGATTCGATGAACCCATAGAGATCGCGTTGGAACTCGGTTGGTAGATCGAGCCCGTCCTTCGGCTCATGGACGATTTTTTCGTGAGGCACTCCAAAGCCGCGTAGAATCGTCTGCAAATCGTCGGGAGACAGACCGGGTCCGCCTCCGATTACCCTCGTCCGGTGGTCAATGCCCACGAGCCCGTTCATGCGAGCGTAGCTCACATCTTGCTCGGGAAGCAGACAGGCCAGGGCGGTGCGCAGAGCAACATGCGCGCATACGAAGGTCAGATCATTTTGCTGGGCGTAGAGGACGCCGGTCACGGTTTGCGGCCCGGCGGCGGTTTGCACGACATAGGTGCGCCGGCAGTGGATAAAGTTGTTTTGGTCCTCCATTCGAACCGATGGCAACACCGCCTCGTAAACGTAATCCTGCAGGTGCGCGGCGCCTTTCAGCTCATCGCTCTTGAAAATCGCGTAGCCGATAAAATCGTCCGGCGCGACCGGCGCGTCGGGAGAGCAGCGCCAGAAGCTGAGCCGCTCCGCCGTGGACCGGACAAAGTCCGGCCTCCGCACGGCCAGCGATGCGTTCTCCTCGGCGAGCAACGGGCAGGCGTCTTCATCGACATGCTCAACCAGCAGGGATTTGTAGCCCATCACCCTGGCGAGCGAGAATATGCGTCGTAGGACGGGATGAGACCGGTAGCGCCGGTCAATGTGGAGAAAGTTTGAAAACCCGGACTCGGTCCGGGTGTCGATCCATTCAATCCGTGTACCCGGCGCGGCGCGGAAGCTCATGCACCGGCGGCCTAATAGCTGCCAACACTCACGTGACGAGTCTGGGCGGAGTAATCCTGCCGGCGCTCAAGATACGTTTCCACCTCTTTAGAAAATTGAAGCCCATCGCCCGGAATGATGGATGGCGCGGACGGCTTAACCTGCGGCTTATCCTGCTGGCTGCGGCGAGTAAGCTCCTGCAGGGCGTGGGTGAGTTGCTTGGTGGCGTAGGTCACGGAAACGAAAGAGAAACAGGCGGAGGAGTCGTACAAGGATATCGGCTTCTTGTTAGAAAACCAAGGCAGGGACAAAGGAATCTCTAATTAGAGCAAGTAAAACCCCGACCAGCCCAATTGCCAATAGATAAAATTTATGATCGCAGCATGGGGAGTCTGCGGTCCCGGGCGGAGGACAGCCCTGACAATCACACCTCAATCGTAAACGCAGCAGGCGATGCCGTATTGCCAATTCTGCGCGATGCACCCGGAGGCCGCATGCGTCAGGCCCAGATCTCAAAGAGGAAAAGTGCCGAAAATATCCATGCCAGGTACGCAAGCCTCGATTTTTCGGTGTTTCGCGGTTCCTTGCAGATATGTCTGATGTTTTCAGCCGCGAGAAACGCTCCGCCGTCATGGCGCGTATTCGCGGCGCGGGCAACAAAGACACCGAACTCCGTTTGATTGTCCGGATGCGTTCCGCCGGCATCACCGGCTGGCGTCGCAATCATCCTCTCTTCGGCCGGCCCGACTTCGTTTTTCCCAAACTCCGCCTCGCCCTCTTCGTCGACGGCTGCTTTTGGCACGGGTGCCCGATCCACGCGACCCAGCCTCGGCAAAACGCCCGCTTCTGGCGCGAGAAGATCGCCCGCAATCAAGCGCGCGACCGGCTCGTCAACCGCACGCTCCGTGCCCGCGGCTGGAAGGTCCTTCGCATCTGGGAGCATGAACTCACCAAAAAGCGTGAGCGTCGGTTGCTGGCCCGTCTGCGGCGCTGCGGGCTGGTGGGTCCTGCCAGGAGTGGATTGTAGCAGAATGAGGAGGGTGGGTGGCGGAGGACAGCTCGCTCCGTGACGTCCTGCTGCGTCATCGCACCTGGTCCGCCCCCTCCGACCTTTGTGCCTCTGTGTCTCTGTGGTGAAAAACTCCGACCTCGATCGAACTAAACTACATTGAACCACAAAGACACAGAGGCACAAAGGTCGATCCCAGGTCGGACGGAGTCCAAAGTCCGCGAAACAGGCTTGCCTTCCACGGGCTGTGTTTCTTCGGTGCCTTTGCTCGTAGGGGTGTCCTCCGCGGAGGACTGAGATTGCGGTGCGCTCGGCCGCTGGACCCTTTGAACCTGAAACGGATCATACCGGCGAAGGAAACAAGCTCGGCAGCGCACCCGCGCCGCCGTCTTCCGACCCGGGAGTCCGATTTGGGTCGGGCATTTACACACAAATGCAACTCCCGACACGAATCCTCCCAGTGCTGCTCGCACCCATTGCGCTGCACGCCCAAAACCCGTCCGCGTCCTCTCCGGCCGCGGGCTCCGAACCCGTGACGCTGGAACGTCTCCTCGTCACCGCCGATCTGTGGGCCTCCCCGCTCGATCGCATTCCGGCCAGCGTCAGCGTCTTCGGCGAAGACGACCTGCGCGCCGGCGCCGTCCGCCACTTCGGCGACCTGGTCGACCAGATCCCGAACCTCACCTGGACCGGCGGTACGTCGCGCCCGCGCTACCTGCAGCTTCGCGGCATCGGCGAGAACTCGCAGTACGAGGGCGAGACACCCGACTCCGCCGTGCGCTTCCTCGTCGACGACTTCGACTTCACCGGCCTCGGCACCCTCGCCGGCACCTTCGACACCCAACAGGTCGAGGTGCTGCGCGGTCCCCAGGCCGGCGCCTTCGGGGCCAACGCCGCCGGCGGCCTCGTCCGCCTCGTCAGCCAGGCCCCCACGCCCACCTGGTCGGGCCGGCTCGAGGGCACGCTCGGCGAAGACGACCTGCGCGCCACCGGCCTCGCCGTCGGCGGTCCGCTCGTCGCTGCCCGGCCGGAGGAACTGATGTTCCGCCTCTCCGTCCATCAGTCGAAGGACGACGGTTTCCGCCGCAACCTCACCCTCAACCGCGACACCAACGCGCGCGACGAACTCAACACCCGCCTGCGCCTGACCTGGAACCCCGGTCCCGACTGGCGCTGGGAGGCCGGCGCGCTCTACTCGCGCCTCGACAACGGCTTCGACGACTTCGCCCTCGATAACAACGGCGAGTTCACCTTCAGCGACCAGCCGGGCCGCGACGAGCAGGAGGCCTTCGCCGTCAGCCTGCGCGGCACCTACACCGGCTGGCAGTCCGTGCGCCTCACCTCCGTCACCGCCGCCGCGTGGGTCGACTCGATCTACAGCTACGACGACGACTGGACCGCCGCCTCCTACATGGGCTTCAGCGACCTGCGCCGCGAGCGCGAGACCTTCAACCAGGAACTGCGCCTCGATTCCACCGCCACGCGCGACGCCCTCGGCGCGATCGACCGCTGGACGCTCGGCGCCTTCTTCAACCGCACCGACGAGGACAGCGCCTACACCAACGAGGACCCGGGCAATATCCGCGGTTTGAGTACACGTTACCGCGCGACCAACGCCGCCCTCTTCGGCCAGGCCGCGTCGGACCTCGGCGACCGCGCCCGTCTCATCCTCGGCCTGCGCGCCGAGCGCGTCGACCTCGACGGCGCCGGCACACGAACGCGCTTCCGCAAGGGCCCGGGCACCTTCGATCCGTCGCAAACCCTTGCGCCCGCCTTCGACGACACCGTGCTCGGCGGCAAGCTGACCTTCGAGTTCGACCTCGGCGACCGCGCCCTTGCCTTTGCCTCCGTCACGCGCGGCTACAAGGCCGGAGGGATCAACATCGACGCCCGCATCAACCCGGCGACCGATCCGCTCGTGTACGACACCGAGACGCTCTGGAACTACGAAGTCGGCCTGCGCGGCCACACCGCCGGCCGCCGAGCACATGGCGAACTCACGCTCTTCCGCCTCGACCGCCGCGACACCCAGGTGCGCGACTCCGCCGGCTTCGGCGGCAGCTACCGGTTCTTCACGGCCAACGCCAACGACGCCCACGTGCAGGGCCTCGAGGCCTCCGGCGCATGGGATGCGACCGACCACTGGTCCTTCCACGGTTCGCTCGCGTTGATGGACTCCGAGCTCGAGGCGTTCGCGCTGTCCGACGGCAGCCTCGTCCCCGCCCGCCGCCTCGCGAACACCCCGCGCTACGGCTACAGCTTCGAAGCGCGCTTCCGCCACGAAGGCGGCCTGTTCGCCAACGCCGGAATCGTCGGCCGCGCGGAGCAGTTCGACTCCAACAACCAGAACGAGGCGCGCCGCAGCTTCAACGTCTTCAACGCAAGCGCGGGCTACGTGTGGCGCGCGTGGACCTTTACCGTCTGGGGCCGCAACCTCTTCGACAAGGTCTACGACCAGCGCGTCTTCTTCTTCGGCAACGAGGACCCCGACTACCTGCCGGCGCGTTACGAAAGCCGCGCCGCCCCCCGCCAGTTCGGAGTCTCCGCCGCTTACCGCTTCTAGCCCGCAAATTTCACCACGAAAACAGCCCAGACCAGTTTCACAGAGTACACCGAGCTCCGACACAGAGGCAGCGGGAGACCACACGGTGTTCGGGAAATTTGCGGCGAATGACAATCGCACCAAATCTACTCTGAAAGTTCGGATGGGTGGATTTCTCCTCTGTGGCCTCTGTGTCGGAGCTCTGAGTGCTCTGTGACCCAAGAAGAATCGTTGTCTATGATGTGATGTGTGCGCGCTAGCGCTCCAGCGCATCCGCATGTTTGTTCGTTTGCCCCGGGCCCAAGCGGCGGCTTGGCTCGGGGCATGACTTCACCCCGTCTCGTCGCGCGAGCCTGCCTGCTCGCGCTCGTTCTCTGCTCCGCCCTGCGCGCCGACGTGGCGCTCGCCCCGCTCTTCCGCGACGGCGCCGTCTTGCAACGCGACAAGCCGGTCCCCGTCTGGGGCCGCGCCGACGCAGGCGAACGCGTCACCGTGACCTTCGCCGGCCAGACCGTGGGCACCACCGCCGGTCCCGACGGACGCTGGATGGTCGTGCTCGAAGCCCTCGACGCCAGCGCGACGCCCGCCGAACTCGTCGCCACCGGCAACAACACCGTGACGGTGCGCGACGTCCTCGTCGGCGAGGTCTGGCTGCTCTCCGGCCAGTCCAACATGGAATGGTCCGTCGCCCGCTCGATGAACGCCAAGGAGGAGATCGCCGCCGGCCACCATCCGCTGATCCGCCACTTCAAGGTCGCGCGCAAGGTCTCGACCGAGCCCGTCACCGAAGCCGGGGGCGAATGGCAGAGTGCCTCGCCCGAGACCGTCGGCGCCTTCTCCGCCGTCGGCTACTACTTTGCCCGCGACCTGCAGCGCCGCATCGAGGTCCCGATCGGTCTCGTCAACGCCTCCTGGGGCGGCACGCCCGTCGAGGCCTGGATGAGCCCGCTCGCCCTCGCCAGCGACCCGGCCTTCGCGGTCGTCAACGAGCGCTGGGACGCCACGCTCGCCTCGTATCCGGAACGCAAGACCGCCCACGACGAGGCCGTCGCCAAGTGGGAGGCCGAGCGCGACGCCGCCCGCGCCGCCAACCGACCCTTCAACCGCAACCGCCCGGCCAATCCCGCCGGCCCCGGCAGCCCGCACACGCCCACCGGTCTCTTCAACGGCATGGTCAACCCGCTCGTGCCCTACGCCCTCCGCGGCGCCCTCTGGTATCAGGGCGAGAGCAACGCCGGCCGCCACGCCGAATACCACAAGCTGTTCGCCGCAATGATCGCCCACTGGCGCAAGCATTTTGGCCAGGGCGAATTTCCGTTCTTCTGGGTCCAGTTGGCCAACTTCAAGGTCGCCAACGACACCACCGGACGCACCTGGGCCTACCTGCGCGAGGCCCAGACCGAAACGCTCGCCCTGCCCAACACCGGCCAGGCCGTCATCATCGACATCGGCGACCCCGACGACATCCACCCGACGAACAAGCAGGAGGTCGGCCGCCGCCTCTCGCTGCTCGCGCGCCATCAAGTCTACCATCAATCGGGCGACTTCTCCGGCCCCGTCTTCGAGCGCGCCCAACGCGAGAGCTCGTCGCTGCGCGTGCATTTCAAGTTCGCCGACAACGGCCTCACCGCCGGCGGCAAGCCGCTGCAGTCCTTCGAGATCGCCGGCCCCGACCGCAAATTTTACCCAGCCCGGGCCGTCATCGAACGCAACACCGTGGTCGTGAGCGCACCCGAAGTCTCCGAGCCGATCGCCCTGCGTTACGCGTGGAGCAACGACCCCGGCGCCAACCTCTTCAACGGCGCGGGCCTGCCGGCGGCGCCGTTCCGCACCGACGCCTGGCCGGCAACACCTTCTCCATGACACCCACCCGCCTCATCCGCCGCGCGGCCTGCGCCTTCGCCCTGGGCGCACTGTTTGTCGCAGCCCCGCCACTACACGCCCAGCCAAAGCCGGCCAATTTCATCGTCATCTACTGCGACGACCTCGGCTACGGCGATCTCGCCAGCTACGGCCATCCCAGCATCCGCACGCCCGAGCTCGACCGCATGGCGGCCGAGGGCATCCGCTTCACCGACTTCTACTCGGGCGCCGAGGTCTGCACGCCCAGCCGCGCCGCCTTGCTCACCGGGCGCTACGCCCTGCGCAGCGGCATGGCCGGCGGCCGTCGCGTCCTGTTTCCCAATTCGCCCGGCGGCCTGCCTGCGTCCGAACTCACGCTCGCCGAGGCCCTGCGCGACCGCGGCTATGCCACCGCCCACATCGGCAAGTGGCACCTCGGCATCCACGAGGGCTCGCGGCCCCAGGACCAAGGCTTCGACTACGCTTACGGCCTTCCCTACTCCAACGACATGGACGGCCGCGACGGCCTGCCGGGCGGCGCCGCCAAGTCCCCCAACCCGCCGGCCGACGGCTGGAACGTTCCCCTGATCCGCAATGGCGAGGTCATCGAACAGCCCGCCGACCAGACCACGCTCACCCGCCGTTACACCGAAGAGTCGCTGCGCTTCATCCGCGAGAGCCGCGCCGCCGGCAAACCGTTCTTCCTCTACCTCGCCCACACCATGCCGCACGTGCCGCTCTTCGCCTCGCCGGAGCAGAAGGGCCGGAGCCCGCGCGGCGTCTACGGCGACACCGTCGAGGAGATCGACACGAGCACCGGCCGCATCCTCGCCGCCCTGCGCGAGGCCGGCCTCGCCGGCGACACCCTCGTCGTCTTCACCAGCGACAACGGCCCGTGGCTCACCCAGGGCCTGCAGGGCGGCAGCGCCGGACTGCTCCGCGAGGGCAAGGGCAGCACCTGGGAGGGCGGCATGCGCGTGCCCGCCCTCGCCTGGATGCCGGGCCGCATCGCCCCCGCCGTCGTGCGCCAGCCGGCCAGCGTGCTCGACCTCTTCCCAACCGCGCTCGCCCTCGCCGGCGCAACCGCGCCCGCGGGACTATCCTTCGACGGACGCGACCTCGGCCCCGTGCTCTTCGAGGGCAGGACACGCTCCGAGTATCCGTTCTTCTACTACCGGGGCACGCGCATCTTCGCCTGCCGCCTCGGCAAATGGAAGGCCCACTTCCGCACGCAGGGCGGCTACGGCGATCCCCAGCCCGCCGTGCACGAGACCCCGCTCCTCTTCAACCTCGAGGTCGACCCGTCGGAGACGACCGACGTCGCCACCAACCACCCCGACATCGTCGCGAAGATCGTCGCGGCCACCAAGGCCCACGAGGCCACCGTCGTGCCGGTCCCGCTCCAACTCTGAACCAGGCCGTCCTCCGGCCGGAAAAGTCCGCCCCTCAGCGAAATTCGCCGAGGCGCGTGAAGTCGACGACCTCGATGTCTTCGCCCGGTTTCTGCGCCGTGATGACCTCGAAACGGCTCGTGGTCCGGCTGAAGCTGCGTCCGCGGCTGTCGTAATACTGGATGTAGGCCCGCCCGCGCGTCCGATAGCGCCCCGGCCATCCCTCGATCGCCTCGGTCCGCTCCACCTCGACATCGCGATCGTAGACACTCAGCGCACTTGAACCGGCCTGATGCTCGTAAGTGAAGTAGCGTTCGGCGCGCTTTACCGCCACCTCGCGATGGCGTGCACGGGCCGCGTCGGTCGTGCCGGACGGCGCCACGGTCGTGACCCGGACCACGCGTGCCGGCGCCACAGGAGCGACGCCCGCACCTGCTCCCGGCGTAGTGCCGTCAGGCGCAGCGGCAGGCCGGGCGCGGCTCGGCACGGTGGTGAGATTCGACCCGGCCACAGGCACCGCCGCCTTCACCTGTTCGTCGAACGGCGCGGGGATCAACGCCAGCGGCAGGCTCATCGCCGTGCGCCCGGCCACCAACAACACCCGCCCGGTCGCCGGGTCGTAGGAGCGCACGGTCACCTCGCGCAAGGTCCTTCCATCGTTGAGATCGAGCCGGGAAAAGGTCGCACCCGACGGTTGCGCCGGGACGAAGACGGCAAGGACCGCCGCCGCCCCAACAGCGAGAAGGTTGCGAGTGGCTTTCATAGGGGAAGGATAACATCCTGCCGCTCTCTCGCCACTCCCGGCAAGGTTTTTGGGGATCATGGGACGCCTCTACGCGCCCTCGCGTTTGCGTGGCGAAATCGAAAAGCCTCCGCCGCCGCGGCAATTCTGGGAGGACGGACACTCCTGTCCGTCCCTCCGGCCTTGCGACGCCCGTCAATCATGGCGGCCTGCGCGGGTCCTCCCGTACCCAAGCCCGGCGACAAGCGTGTCGCCGCTCCACAGCCTCGCCGGGCGTCAGCTCCCTGACTTCGTCCCCGCCAGCTCCGCCGCGAGCAAGATCGCCTCTGTCATCGAGCGGTCGCTCGCCTTGCCCTGCCACGCGAGGTCGAAGGCCGTTCCGTGATCCACCGAGACGCGGAAAAACGGCAGGCCCGCGGTGATGTTCACACCGTGCTCGAAACCGGCCTGCTTCACCGCCACGTGGCCTTGGTCGTGGTACTGGGCCACCACCACGTCGAAATCGCCTCGCGCACAGCGGAAGAATACCGTGTCGCCCGGCCACGGTCCGCTCGCGTCGATTCCCGCCACGCGCGCGTCCGCGATGGCGGGTGCGATGTGCTCGATCTCCTCCGTGCCGAAGAGCCCGCCTTCGCCAGCGTGCGGGTTGAGGCCCGCCACCGCCACGCGCGGCGCCGCGATGCCCATGCGCCGCAGCGTCTCGTGCGCGATCCGGATCACCGTGCCGACGCGCGCACGCGTCACGCGCCGGATCGCCTCGCTCAGGCTGACGTGCGTGGAGGTATGGACGACGCGGAGTTTTCCCGCCGCCAGCATCATCGTGTAGTCCTTCACGTTCGCCAATTCCGCGAGCAACTCCGTGTGCCCCGGATACGTGAAGCCCGCCGAAAACATCGCCGCCTTGTTGAGCGGCGCCGTCGCGATCGCCCCGGCCGTGCCCGCCTGCACCATCGCCACCGCCCGCTTCACCGCGAGCACCGCGGCCCGTCCGGCCGCCGGCGATTCCTTGCCCGGTTCGATGTCCGACAATGCCAGCGGGATGTCCTCAACCTCCGTCGCCGGCGTTAGCCCGAGCCGCCGTGCGACCTCCGCGAGCACGGTGGCGGAACCCACCACGACTGGACGGCAGGCCGCGCGCACTTCGGGGCGCGCGATCGCCTTGAGGACGATCTCGGGACCGATCCCCGCGGGATCGCCGAGCGTGATTGCTACGACAGGCAGGCTCATCCCACGAATTCCGACAGGCGCCGATACGCTCTCACAAGGGAAAACTCGTCGCCGAATCCGCCGGCCTTTGTCACGACGTGATACGGACCGGCCCGCAACACCGGCAGACCGTCCTCCACTTCTCCGACCACGTCCGCCACGGTCACCCCGAGCTGCCGCAGCGTCGCCGCCGCAATGTCTCCGCCCGTCAGAATGAGCCCCCCGCCCCCGCGGAGCCTCGCCGCCGCGGCAGCCCGGTGGCCAAGTTCATCGGCGAGGGACAACGCTTGCGACGGATCGTAAGCCGTCGCGGCGACTCGCAGAAGGCCGGCCACCGCATCGCCGTCCCCGGAAACCGCGGCCTGCAGCCGTTTGACCTGGCGCTCCGCCAGCACCCGCCGGCTGCCCACGGCCACGACGATCGGCGCCGCCGCCAGACGCGCCGGCGCCTCGGGCAGCTTCGGCGGACGCGCACCCGGCCCGGCCAGCGCAAGCGCCAGTCCCGACGAACCGACCCACAACGCCGGCCCGCGGGCCGACGCCACCGCCGCCTCCAAGGCCACGTCGGTGGACGCCCGCACCAACTCGGAAATCTCGCTGCCGAAATGCCGCCGCAAAAACGCCCCCAGCCGCGAATCGCCCGCCAGACCGACCACCTCGTCGGCGAACTCCGTTTCCGCAAGCGGCACCCCGTTCACGCGGTAAACGCCGTCGGCATCCCACGTGCGTCCACGCGTTGGATACGACGGCGCAAACACGCAACGCCGGCCCGGCTGCGCCTGACGCAGCGCCCGCGTCTCCGCCCCCACCCAGCCGCGCAGCGTCGAGTCGATCTTCTTGAACCACGCGGCCCCGCCCGGCAGGCGCGCCGCCACCGCTGCGACCACGCGCGCCGCCTCGTTCTCGGTCATTGCCCGCGTGTCTGTGCAAATCGCCACCACCTCAGCCTCCTCCGGCCACGCCACCTTCGCGTTGAATACCACAACCGCGCGCCGCCCCGCCCGCCAGAACGGCAGGGCGGCATCCGCAGCACCGGTCAGGTCGTCGGCAACGATGAAGAGCGGGAGAGTCGACACAGCGAGAATCAATCGGTCACAGGTCTAAAGTCGGAAGGTCTAAAGTCACCTTCGACTCGCCGGAGCGGTCCGTTTGCGAGGCGATCTGCTCCGCCATGCGGAGCCGCCGGCGACGTTGGACCTGCGACCTTTGACGTGTGACAACATTCTTGGACTGAGGCTGGCTAACTGCTTCGCGCTGCCACGCCACACAAATCCTCGCATACGCCCCTTCCTCCCGGTGGACGCGCAGGTCCCTCCGCGCGTTGGCTCAAGGCGCATGGCCCTCCTCCACGGACAATCCCAGCAACCGCGCCGCGCAGAATCTCATTCGCCAGCGCCTCCTCGGCTCCTCGCGCAAGACCGCCCCCAATCCCGATCGCCAACAGGAGCGCACACCGCATTTTCATGGCTTAGAATCCCGGCATTATTGTGCGAAAATGGGGTAGATCGTAAGAGCGCCCCGCGCTACACTCTGTTGACTCGACGGCCTTCGCTTCACCGACGCTCCCTCAACCCCCGCCCCATGACAACCCGTTCCTTCCTCGCCATCCTTTTGTCCAGTGCCGTCCTCGCCGGCCTCGGCCTCGCCGGCTGCAAGCGTTCGGAGTCCTCCTCCTCCGCGGCCCCCCGCGTCGCCGTCATCGTCTCCACGTTGAACAACCCGTGGTTCGTCGTCCTCGCCGAAACCGCCCGCGACCGCGCGCGCGAGCTGGGTTACGCAGCCACGATCTTCGATTCGCAGAACGACCCCGCCAAGGAGGCCGCCCACTTCGACAACGCCCTCGCCTCCGGCTTCAAGGCCATCCTCTTCAACTGCACTGACGCCGACGGCTCCGTCGCCAACGTCCGCCGCGCCGCCGCCGCCGGCGTCCCGGTCTTCTGCATGGACCGCGAGATCTCCGCCAACGACGCCGCCGTCTCCCAGATCCTTTCCGACAACTACTCGGGCTGCGTCGCCCTCGGCGAATACTTCGTCGAACAGGTCGGCGAAACCGGCACCTACATCGAGCTGCTCGGCCTCGTCGGCGACACCAACACCTGGAACCGCTCCAAGGGTTTCCACAGCGTCGTCGACCGTTTCCCGGGCCTGCGCATGGTCGCCCAGCAGAGCGCCGACTTCGACCGCGCCAAGGCCCTCGAAGTCCTCGAGTCCCTCCTCCAGGCCCACCCCAACATCGACGCCGTCTTCTGCGGCAACGACGCCATGGCCATGGGCGCCTACCAGGCCTTGCTCGCCGCCGGCAAGGCCGACCGCGTCAAGGTCTTCGGCTTCGATGGCGCCGACGATGTCGTCCGCGCCATCGCCGAGGGCAAGATCACCGCGACCGTCATGCAGTTTCCCAAGGTCATGGCCCGCACCGCCGCCGAGAGCGCCGACCGCTACCTCAAGGGCGAACGCACCTTTCCGCAACGCACGCCCGTCGCCGTGGAGCTCGTGACGCGCGACAACGTCCACCGCTTCGGCGACTATGGCCGCAAGGAACCCTGAGGCCCCCGCCGCCGCCCGCCGGTGGGTCTGGCCGGGCGTCCTCGCCGGTGCCGCCGCGCTGCTCTTCGCCGTTTACCCTCCGTTCCGCGTCGTCCCGCTGCGACCGGCCGCGGAGGCCGCCGCGCCCACCGGCCCGGCCGCCTTCGACGCCACCGCCGCCGCCGCGGAGTTCTGGGAAATGCACCTCCAGCCCGCCGCCCGCGACGCCGCCACCGACCTCGCCGTCCTCGTGCGGGACCTGCGCGCCGATCCCGTCCGCGCCCGCGCCACCCACGGCCGCGTAGTCGGCGTCGGCGGACGCGCCTACTACTTCGTCCATGGCTCCGGCCGCGTGCTTGCCCGCGAGCGCAGCCTGCTGATTCTCGAACCGACCAACGCCCCCGGCACTCGCATCGCCCTGCGCACCGGTCCGGTCTTCGGCAACACCGTGCGCGACGCCAGCGGCCGGCTCGACGTCAACGCCTTCCCCGGCCTCGCCGAGTTCAACGCGCTCGCCGCCGAGCTCAACCGCCTCGTCGAGGATCGCGTGCTGCCCGCCCTGCGCGCCGACCTGCCCGAGGGGGCCGTCATCGACTTCGCGGGCGCCGTCGAGGTCCCCGCCGATCTGCCCGCCGACCCGGCCGCGCCGCTGCTCGCCTTCACCCCCGTCCGCGCCGGCGTGCGCTGAGTCACCACGCCATGGATACACCCGACGACGTCGTCCTCGCCGCCTCCGGCATCGTGAAGGCCTTCCCCGGCGTCCGCGCCCTCGACGGCGTTTCCCTGCGCGCGCGCCGCGGCCGCCTGCTCGCCCTGCTCGGCGAGAACGGCGCCGGCAAGTCCACCCTCATGAACATCCTCGCCGGCGTGCTCCGCCCCGACGCCGGCACGATCGTCCTCGATGGCCGCGAGGTCCGCTTCGCCAGCCCGCGCGACGCCCAGCGCCAGGGCATCGGGATGATCTTTCAGGAGCTCAACCTCGTCCCCCAGCTTTCCGTCGCGGAAAACATCTTCCTCGGACGCGAACCGCTCACGCGCAGCGGCCTCATCGACTACGCCCGCCTGCACGCCGACACGCGCGCCCTGCTCGCGCGCGTCGACCTCGACGTCGCCCCCGAAACGCCCGTCTCCCGCCTGCGCGTCGCCCAGCAGCAGGTCGTCGAGATCGCCAAGGCCCTCTCCGCCGACGTCCGCGTGCTCATCCTCGACGAGCCGACCTCCTCCCTCTCGTCGCACGAGGTCGACGTGCTCTTCACCCTCATCGGCGAACTCAAACGCCGCGGCGTCGCCCTCCTCTACATCACCCACAAGATGGAGGAACTGAACCGCATCGGCGACGACGTCATGGTCCTGCGCGACGGCCGTCACGTGGGCGAGGGCCCGCTCCAGGACTTCAAACGCGACGACCTCATCCGCCTCATGGCCGGCCGCGAGCCGAAGGAGTTCTTCCAGAGAGCCCCCGCGGACGCGGGGGCTGAGGTTTTTCGTGCCGAAAAACTTTCGCTGCAAACGCAGGGGGCCGGACGGAAGCATTTGTTGGACGATGTGAGCATCGACGTGCGACGCGGCGAGGTGGTCGGACTGTTCGGGCTCGTGGGCGCCGGCCGCACGGAGTTGCTCGAGGCGGTCTTCGGCTTGCACGCCGGCCGGGTCGAGGGGGCGATGTTCGTGGACGGCCAACCCGTCCGCTTTGCCTCGCCGGCCGACGCCATCGCCGCGGGCCTCGCCCTCGCGCCCGAGGATCGCAAGCACGACGGGCTCGTCCTCGAGATGAGCGTCGGTGCCAACGCCAGCCTCGCCAGCCTCGCGCAGACGTTGCGTTTCGGCCTCGTCGATCCCGCCCGCGAAGAGGCCCACGTGAAGCCGTTCCTCGACCGCTTCCGCGTGAAGACGCCTTCGCTCGACCAGCGCATCCGCAACCTCAGCGGCGGCAACCAGCAAAAGGTCATTCTCGCCAAGTGGCTCGCCACCCGGCCCAAGGTCGTCCTGCTCGACGAACCCACGCGCGGCATCGACATCAACGCCAAGCGCGAGATCTACGCCTTCATCGACGAACTGGCCCGCGCCGGCCTCGGCGTGATCGTCGTCTCCTCCGAGATTCCCGAGATCCTCGCCCTCGCCGACCGCCTCGTCGTGCTCTGCGAGGGCCGGCGCACCGCCGAATTCACCCGCGCCGAGGCCACGCCCGAGCGCCTGCTCCAGGCCGCCCTGCCCGACCATCCCGCCCTCGCCTCCTGACATGCCCGCCGTCCCCGCCCGCGAAGTCCTCCGCCGTTTCCAATCCCTGCTCGCGCTGGGCCTGATGGTGCTCATCCTGAGCCTGCTCTCGGACAACTTCCTCACGCCCGACAACGGCTGGAACATCCTGCGCCAGATCTCGGTGAACGCCTGCCTCTCGATCGGCATGACGCTCGTCATCCTCAGCGGCGGCATCGATCTCTCCGTGGGCGCCATCCTTGCCCTCTCCGGCGCCGTCGCCGCCGGCCTGCTCAAGAACGGCCTCACCGTCGCCGCCTTCGGCTTCGCCCTCGAGATCACCCCGTCCGGCGCCATCCTCGCCGCGATCCTCGTCGGCGCCGCCCTCGGCGCCTTCAACGGCTTCACGATCACGCGCTTTCACCTCCCGCCCTTCGTCGCGACGCTGGGCATGTTCAGCATCGCCCGCGGCCTGACCATGCTCTGGACCGGCGGCTTCCCCATCACCGGCCTCGGCGCCTCCTTCGGCTCGATCGGCACGGGCACCTTCCTCGGCATGCCCATGCCGGTCTGGATCATGCTCGCCCTCGCCGTCGTCTTCGTCGTGGTCACCACGCGCACGCGTTTCGGACGCCACCTCTACGCCGTCGGCGGCAACGAACGCGCCGCCCGCCTCACCGGCCTCAACGTCAATCGCATCAAGCTCGCCACCTACACGCTCGCGGGCGCGCTCGCCGGCGTCGCCGGCCTCATCGTCACCTCCCGCCTCGACTCCGCCCAGCCCAACGCCGGCCTCGGCTACGAGCTCGACTCCATCGCCGCCGTCGTCATCGGCGGCACCTCCCTCTCCGGCGGCCGCGGCACCATCGTCGGCACCCTCCTCGGCTGCCTCATCATCGGCGTGCTCAACAACGGCCTCTTCCTCCTCAACGTCTCCCCCTTCTGGCAGCAGGTCATCAAAGGCGCCGTCATCCTCCTCGCCGTCGCCACCGACCGCATGAACGCCCGCAACCGCGAATCGTGAAGTTAGGATCCCGATAAAATTCCCAGAAATCACGGAAGACCCACCCAGCCCTAACCTCTATCCTCTATCCTCGCTCCGCGGCCCTCCGTCCCCTTCAGCCCTTCAGCCTTTCAGCCCTTCAGCCTTTCCCCTTCCATGCCTCCCCTCACCCTCGGCGTCATCATCGGCAACCGTGACTTCTTCCCCGACAAGCTCGTGGCCGAAGCCCGCGCCGACCTCGTCGCCCTCTTCTCCGAACTCGGCCTGAAGGCCGTCCTGCTCACGCCCGAGGACTCCAAGCTCGGCGGCGTCGAAACCCACACGGAGGCCCGCAAGTGCGCCGAGCTCTTCCGCAAGCACCGCGACGAGATCGCCGGCGTGCTCGTCTGCCTGCCCAACTTCGGCGACGAGAAGGGCGTGGCCGACACCCTCAAGCTCGCCGGCCTCAACGTGCCGGTGCTCGTCCAGGGTTATCCCGACGACCTCGACCGCCTCGACGTGATCCGCCGCCGCGACGCCTTCTGCGGCAAGATCTCCGTCTGCAACAATCTCCGCCAGGCCGGCATCCCCTACTCGCTCACGACCAAACACGTCGTCCACCCGCAGGATCCGTCCTTCCGCGCCGACCTCGCCCGCTTCATCGCCGTCTGCCGCGTCATCCGCGGCATTCGCGGCGCACGCCTCGGCGCTGTCGGCGCCCGCCCGGGCGCCTTCAACACCGTCCGCTACAGCGAGAAGATCCTCGAGCGCGCCGGCATCAGCGTCACCACCGTCGACCTCTCCGAGATCCTCGGCCAGGCCGCCAAGCTCGCGGAGAACGACGCCCGCGTGCAGGACGAGATCGCCCGCATCAAGGCCTACGCCAACGCCTCCGCCGTCCCGCCCGCCAAGCTCGTCCAGATGGCCCGCCTCGGCGTCGTCCTCGCCGACTTCGTCGCCGCCCAGCACCTCGACGCCACCGCCATCCAGTGCTGGACGTCCGTGCAGCAGAACCACGGCTGCAACGTCTGCACGAGCATGAGCATGATGAGCGAGTCCATGCTGCCGAGCGCCTGCGAGGTCGACGTCACCGGCGTGCTCACCATGTACGCCATGCAGCTCGCCTCCGACTCCCCGAGCGCCCTCGTCGACTGGAACAACAACTACGGCGCCGAGGACGACAAATGCGTCCTCTTCCACTGCGGCAACTGGGCCAAGTCCTTCCTGCCCGACATCAAGATCGCCAACGCCCCCATCCTCGGCTCCACCCTCGGCGTCGAGAACACCTGGGGCGCCCTCGACGGCCGCACGCCCGCCGGTCCGCTGACCTACGGACGTATCACCACCGACGATACGACCGGACGCATCCGCATGTACGTCGGCGAGGGCCAGCTCACCAACGACAAGCTCAGCACCTTCGGCAACCGCGCCGTCGCCCACGTGCCCAAGCTCCAGAAGCTGCTCCGCCACATCTGCCACGAGGGTTTCGAGCACCACGTCGTCATGAACGGCTCCCACAGCGCCGCCGTCCTCGCCGAGGCCTGCGGCCGCTATCTGGGCTGGGAGGTCTACCACCACGAGGCTCCTTCCGAATGACCCCCGTCTCCGACCGCGAACTCGAACACCTCGCCTGGCGCCACCGCCGCCGGCTGCTCGAGATCATCAAGCACGCCGGCGCCGGCCACACCGGCGGCAGCCTGTCGTGCCTCGACATCCTCACCGTGCTCTACCACCGCGTGATGAACGTCTCGCCCGCCACGCGCCTCGATCCCGGCCGCGATCGTTTCGTGCAGAGCAAGGGCCACTCCGTCGAGGCGCTCTTCGTCGTGCTCGCCGCGCGCGGCTTCTTCCCCGACGCCGAGCTCGACACGCTCTGCCAGTACCAGTCCCACTTCGTCGGCCACCCGACGCGCAAGGTCCCCGGCGTCGAGCAAAACACCGGCGCCCTCGGCCACGGTCTGCCGATCTGCGTCGGCGCCGCCATCGGCGGGAAGCTCGACGCCGCCAAGTTCCGCGTCTTCACGCTGCTGGGCGACGGCGAACTCGCCGAGGGCTCCAACTGGGAGGCCGCCATGGCCGCGTCGCACTACGAGTTGGACAACCTCACCGCCATTCTCGACTGCAACACGCTCCAGATCACCGGACACACCCGCGAGGTCATGAACAGCGAACCGGTCGCGGAAAAATTCGCCGCCTTCGGCTGGGCCGTCCGCTCCGTCGACGGACACAATTTCGCCGAACTCACCGCCGCCCTCGAGAAACCGCTCGAGTCCGGCAAGCCGAGCCTCGTCATCGCCCGCACGATCAAGGGCCGCGGCATCAGCTTTATGGAGAACGTCGGCAAGTGGCACCACGGCGTGCCCAACGACGACGAGTACGCGCGCGCGCTCGCCGAGATTGACGCGCAGCTCGCCCGCTTCGAGGAGGCCCACGCATGAGCGCCCCCGCCCCGTCCATGTACAGCGCCGCCGCGAAGGATACGGCCGCGCGCCTCGGCCTCACCATGGGCCGCGCCAACCTTGATGTCTTCGCCGACACCCTGCTCGAACTCGCCCGCGCCGACCGCCAGGTCGTTGCCGTGACGAGCGACTCGCGCGGCTCCGGCAAGCTCAAGCCCTTCGGCGAAGCCGTGCCCGCGCAGATCGTCGAAGTCGGCATCGCCGAGCAGAACCTCGTCGGCGTCGCCGCCGGCCTCGCCTCCGTGGGCAAGCGCGTCTTCGCCGTCTCGCCGGCCTGCTTCCTCACCGCGCGCTCCCTCGAGCAGATCAAGAACGACGTCGCCTACTCCGACAACCCCGTCGTCCTCGTCGGCATCAGCGCCGGCGTGAGCTACGGCGCCCTCGGCACGACCCACCACTCGCTGCACGACTTCGCCGCCCTGCGCGCCATCAACAACCTCACGCTCATCGCCCCCGCCGACAACCACGAGACGCGCGAAGCCGTGAAGGCCGCCGCCCACGCGCCGCATCCGGTGTACCTGCGCTTCGGCAAGGCCCCCTTGTACACCCTGCCCGCCGCCGCGCCCTTCGTCACCGGCCGCGCGCGCGTGCTGCGCGAGGGACACGACCTCGCCTTCCTCGCCACGGGAGAGACCGTCATCCACGCCCTGCTCGCCGCCGCCAACCTCGAAGCCCGCGACGGCCTGCGCTGCCGCGTGGTCAGCCTGCCCACGGTCAAGCCGCTCGATGCCGACGCCGTCCTCGCCGCCGCCCGCGACTGCGGCGCAGTCATCACGGTTGAGGAGCACCTGATCCACGGCGGCCTCGGCGAAGCCTGCGCCGCGCTCCTGCTCGAAGCCGGCGTCGCCCCGCGCTTCCGCCGCGCCGGCATCCCCGACGAGTACACCGTCACCGGCAGCCAGGCCGACATCTTCCGCCACTACGGCCTGTCGATGGAAGGCTTGTCCGACCTCGCCCGCGAAGTGCTCGCACACCAGCCGGCGCGCGCGCGTTGAGGACGAACCGTTACACAGAGATCACGGAGGAGGCACGGAGGCCACCGAGGAAGATTCAACGCCCGGTTTGGTCACAAGAAGCTGACGACCCATAATCCCCTCGAACACTTATGCGCCTCTTGTGCCTTTTTGAGGCCATTCTCCGAGGCTACTTCCGAATCTCTGTGAATTTGTGTTCATCGGTGGTTACCACTCCTCCCCTAACGCGCATGTTTCACCAACCCAGGCGTAGCGTTTCGCAAGGATTGCGTAGGAGCGGCTTTACGCCGCGATCGACACCGTCCGCCAGCCATCGCGGCGTAAAGCCGCTCCTACCTCCACACCATTCAGCGGGTGAAATATCCGGGCTAACGAAGAGATCCGCCACAGCTGTGCCGCTCCGTGACCTCTGTGCCTCCTCCCTGTTCTCTGTGTAACTAATCCCCGGTATGAACGTTCTCGCGCTCGACCAAAGCACCTCCGCCACCAAGGCCCTGCTCTTCGACGAGCAGGGTCGCGTGCTCGATCGCGAAGCGCGCCCGCACCAGCAGCACTACCCGCAGCCGGGCTGGGTCGAGCACGACGCCGAGGAGATCTGGCGCAACACCCTCGACGTCCTGCGCACCGTCGCTACCCGCGCGGCCGCCGCCGGCCGTCCGCCTTCGCTGCTCAGCCTCACCAACCAGCGCGAGACCATCGTCATCTTCGCCCGCGCTGACGGACGCCCCCTGCACCGCGCGCTCGTCTGGCAGGACCGCCGCGGCGACCCGCTCTGCGCCGAACAGGCCGCCGCCGGCCGCGGCGACACCCTCCACGCGCGCACCGGCCTGCGCCTCGACGCCTATTTCTCCGGCTCGAAACTCCAATGGCTCGTCCGCGAGCGCCCTGACCTCGCCGCCCAGCTCCGCTCGGGCGAGGCCTGTATCGGCACAATCGATACCTATCTGATCTATCGCCTCACGCGCGGCGCCGTCTTCGCCACCGATCCCACCAACGCCAGCCGCACCCTCCTCTTCGATATCGCGCGCCTCCGCTGGGACGACGAACTCTGCGCCTGGTGGCAGGTCCCGCCGTCCGCCCTGCCCGAGGTCCGCGCCAGCACCGCCGCCTTCGGCGAGACCACGCTCGACGGCGCCCTCCCCGCGCCCCTCCCGATCCGCGGCGTGATGGGCGACTCGCAGGCCTCGTTGTTTGCCCAACGCTGCTTCACGCCCGGCTCGGCCAAGGTCACCTTCGGCACCGGCTCGTCGATCTTGCTTAACACCGGCTCGTCGCTGCGCCTCTCGAAGCAAGGCGTCGTCACCGCCCTCGGCTGGGTGCACGACGGCCGGCCCACCTACACGCTCGAAGGCATCATCATCAGCTCCGCGGCCACACTCACCTGGCTCTGCGACCAGCTCGGCCTCGCCAAGGACGCGAAGGAACTGGAAGCCCTCGCCCGGTCCGTCGACGACACCAACGGCGTGTACCTCGTGCCCGCGTTCTCCGGACTCGGCCTGCCCCACTGGCGCCCCGACGCCCGCGCCGCGCTGGTCGGCCTGACCGGTCACAGCGACCGCCGCCACGTCGCGCGCGCCGCGATCGAGTCGATGGCCTACCAGTTGCGCGACGCGCTCGACGCGATGCAGCAGGACGGCGACGTCCGCCTCGCGAGCCTGCACGCCGACGGCGGCCCGACCGCGAATACCCTGCTCATGCAATTCGCCGCCGACCTCACCGGCGTGGAACTCCGCGTGGCCACGTCCCCCGACTGCTCCCCCCTCGGCGCCACCCTCGCCGGCCTGCTCGGCGCCGGCGTGCACCCGACCCTGGACGCCCTCGCCGCCCTCCCTCGCGAGGAAATCATCTACCGCCCCACGATGCCCGCCACCCGCGTCACCGCCCGCCACACCGGCTGGCGCCACGCCGTCCAACAGACGCTCGCATAGCTGCGGCCACGGATGTCCTCATCCGCAATACCCTCCCTCCAGACTCTCGATTTTCGGGAAGGTTCTCCTATGCCGCGAGGCGGTTGAACTACGCGCAACCTGCTACCCGCTACTTCGGTTGCGGCGGAGCCGCACCAGGTAATCCGTGGTAGGATTGAACTGCCGAAATAAGGCTCGGATATGGCCCAGAAGGCGTTCTCGCGGCGTTCGCGATTCGCGATGCGGACGGGGCTCCCCTTCGGGTTCTTCGGCCGGAGCGAATCCCAGCAAAGTTTCCAAGGAGCAGGCTTGCTTTATGTCGTCATCGTGCGACACTAATCTTGTTTAAGACGCGCCAAGAGGACACTATTATGCCAACTCCGCATCATCCCTCGGCCGCCGTGCGCAAGGCCCTCGGCAAGCTCGGGGCCGATATCCGCGACGCCCGTCGCCGCCGCCGCCTGCCCATGGCGGTCGTGGCGGACCGAGCCTTCACGTCGCGCTCCACCTTGCAGCGGGTCGAGGAAGGCGATCCTGCCGTGAGCATCGGCATCTACGCCGCCGTCCTGCAGGCGCTCGGTTTGCTGGAAGCACTCGGCCAAGTGGCCGACCTGACGGCCGACCCCGTTGGGCAGGCCTTGGCCGGCGAGGCCCTGCCCCAACGCATTCGCCTCAAGCGTTCGAAGTCCCGAACCCGATGTCGGATTTCGAAGTCCATCTGACCCTCGCAGGCCACACCCGCCGGATCGGCCGGGCACGCTGCAACCGGGCGCGGGGCAAGGAGACCGTGCTCTTCGAGTATGAAGACGCGTGGCTGCACGCGCCGGACGGCTTTGCGCTCGAGCCTGCGCTGCCGCTAACGCGCGGCTCCTTCGCTCCGCCGGCGGGATCGACGATCCATGGCTCGATTGGCGATTCCGCGCCCGACACCTGGGGGCGACGTCTGATGCAGCGCGCCGAGCGCCGCCAGGCGGAACGGGAAGGCCGTGGCGTGCGCACCCTCATGGAGAGCGACTACCTGCTCGGCGTCTCCGACGAGACGCGTCTCGGTGCCCTGCGCTTCCGCCGCGCGGGCGAGGAAGAGTTTTCGGCCCGCCCCCACTCCGGCGTGCCGGCGCTGGTGGAGTTGGGCCGCTTGCTGCGGATTACCGAACGCGTCCTGCGCGACGAGGAAACCGACGAGGACCTTCGTTTGATCTACGCCCCCGGCTCATCGCTGGGGGGCGCGCGCCCCAAGGCCTCGGTGGTCGACCAGCACGGCCGGCTCTCCATCGCCAAGTTTCCCAAGGAGACCGACGAGTACAGCATCGAAACATGGGAAGAGATCGCGCTGCGGCTGGCGGAGCGGGCGGGCATCGTCACCGCCCGCCACGAACTGATCCGCGTGGCCGGCAAGGCGGTGCTGCTGTCACGGCGCTTTGATCGTGCAGACGGCGGGCACCGCATCCCCTTCTTGTCCGCCATGGCGATGCTTGGCGCGAAGGACGGCGAAGGCGGTGGCTACCCGGAGATGGTGGACGCCCTTGGCAGCCAAGGCGCACACGCCACCGAGGACGCGCATGCTCTCTATCGGCGGGTGGCTTTCAACGTCCTCGTCTCCAACGTGGACGACCACCTGCGCAATCACGGATTTCTCCGGCTCGGGCACGCCGGTTGGACGCTTTCGCCCGCCTACGACCTCAACCCCGTGCCGACGGATTTGAAGGCTCGCGTCCTCAGCACACGCATCGACCTCGTGGATGCCACCTGCTCTCTCGATCTGCTGGAGGAGGCCGCAGGCTACTTCGCGCTGCCCCTCGCCAAAGCCCGCACGATCATCAAGGAAGTCGCGACCGCAACGGCGCAGTGGCGATCGGTGGCACGCGAAGTCGGCGCCCAGTCCGCCGAAATCCATCGCATGGCCAGTGCCTTCGAACACGACGAACTCCGACGCGCGCTCGCGTTGCCCTGACCGCAATAGCTAACGGACCCAAGCCGCGTTGAGTGTCACCAGATTCGTTTTCTTCCACTCAACGCCCCTTGGCCTTCACCCCTGCAGGCCTATGCAGCTTGGTTCTCATATTTCCCTCAATTTGAGACCCAAATACGCTTGGCTCGAATTCGTGCAGATCGAGCCACCTTGTCTCTCATAAATCTGATCCGGTTTGCCGATGCGTGCGCGGAAACCGCCGGCGAGGTGCGCTCCGATGCGATCGAGACCTTTTCTACAACAACCGCTTCACGAACCGCGCCGGCATCCCCGCCGCCACGGCGGCGCGCTTTACGCGGCTGCTGCTCGACGCCGGTCTTCTCCAAACCGTCCGGGAATCCGCCGGCCGCCAATCCGCCATCTACCGCTTCGAGCCCCTCATGGAGTTGGTTCGCGTATAACTTCCGAATCGATGCCGGCCGGGACGCCGGCGCTCCCAGGAATCCACGCCCTCCTGGGAGGACGGACACTCCTGTCCGTCCAAAAACCAACTATCCGATCCTGGAAAAGGTCCCTCCACCCCCTTCAACTTAAACTTCTCACTTAAACCGGCGGCTCCGCCGCCAAGTCTTGCGCCGCTGACTTGCAGCGTTAAAACGCCGCTGTCCCGCCATGTCCCCGGAAGCTTCTGCCCGTCAAACCATCGACGTGCTGCGTTACGCAGCGGGCGGGTTACCGTCGAGTTCAGTGACGGAACGCAGATGTCAGAAGGAAATAGGCAGAGCCCAATCCCAGCATGCAGAATACGGGGCGCTCACTAGTGATATTTTTGAAGTACATCACCGTCTCCCGCTTTCCAAAGCGAAGGGGCCCGTCAAAACCCATTTGACCGATCTCGCGGTACTTTGCCCCAACTGCCACCGAGCGATTCATCGTACGAAACCAATGATCACCGTGCAGGTGATGGCGAAGCGTTTGAGAAAAGCTTAAGGAACCGCTACAGGATTTATGGCTATCCCCACCTACGAAAAACTACTTCGCCCAATTCTGGAACTGGCCGCACGCGAATCCATCACGCGAAATACGGCCAACGAACATGTCATTCGACAGTTCAACCTGACGCCCGCGGAAGTGGAGCAGCGATTGGCCAGCGGCGGGACCACCATCCGCAACCGCACCGGATGGGCGATGACCTTTTTGACGAAGGCGAGCTTGATCCAGAAAGTCGCTCCCAAGACCTATCGGGCAACGCCGTCAGGAGTGGAGTTTCTGAAACGGCATCCAGAGGCGATCACCGTCGCAGATCTGGAGCGTATCCCTGGGTACGAAGAGGCATGGGAAGCAGGACGTCAGAAGAGACAAGCCAACGCAGCCAACCGTGCCGCTGCGCCCCATTCCGAGTCGTCCGAGACACCGGATGAGGTCATCGAACGCGAAGTAAGGGCGGTCAACGCGGTCACCCGAGAACGCATCTTAAGGGCCGTGCTCGACCAATCGCCGGCATTCTTCGAAAAGCTGGTTCTGGAGGTGCTCCAAGCCATGGGCTACGGAGGCAAGCTCGCATCCGCGACAGAACACCTGGGACAAACGGGCGACGAAGGTATCGACGGTCGTATTAATCAAGACGCCCTCGGTTTGGACCAGATTCTCGTTCAGGCGAAGCGATACGCTCCCGAGCACACGGTAGGCCGCCCAGCCATCCAGGGATTCGTGGGATCGCTAGCCGGCCAGGGAGTAACCAAGGGGGTCTTCATCACCACAAGCAGCTTTGCGGACAATGCCTACGACTACGTGCTACGAGGATCGAACCTCAAAGTCGTGCTCATCGATGGCGAGATGCTGGTGGATCTCATGCTCAAGCACAACATCGGTGCCCGCGTTGCTCATAAGTACGAGATTTACGAGCTGGATCAAAATTACTTTGAGGAGGGCGAATGATCGTTGCGGCCATCAGTGAACGCTCAGTTCTCATTGGGTTTTGCATTTACATTCTGCTGTTCCTCTTTGGCGTGGTGGGGACGGCGATAATAATCCGAAAACGCCGCCGGGATCGCCCACCGATCAAGTTCAAGCTGCTGCGCGGTCCGGGCGAAACACTGCGCAACCGCGTCGCCAAATTCGACGAGGACTTTCTCTTTCGCATCGGGGGTGCCGCGTTTATTCCAATCCTCGCCGGACTGATCGTAATGGGCGTAATGCTGAAGCTTAACCCGCAGACATTCCTTCAGCTCTATGCAGGTTTCGGCGCTACGGTCGTGGTCTCTCTGATTGCGCTGTTTTTTGCCGGGCGTTGGGCGCTGCGAGATCTTTTCCGTTACAGCAGTGACTTCCTTGGATATCTGGGAGAACGCGAGGTAGCCGAGCACTTGAGGCCGCTCTACGCCAAAGGATACCACGTGTATCATGATGTGCCGGCCGAAGGCTCCAAAAACGCATTCAACCTCGATCATGTCACCGTCGGGCGGACCGGCGTTGCGCTCATCGAGGTCAAGACGCGCAGGAAAGGCCGGGCCCGCCCCGGGTTCAAAGACCACGTTGTTACGTATGATGGATACCAGCTGATCTGGCCATGGGGAGAGGAGCGAAAGGCACCTGAGCAAGCCGTCAACGAAGCTGCATGGCTGCAGAGTTGGATCATGAAGCGGACCGGCATCAACACGCCCGTTAAGCCGGTGCTCGCTATACCCGGCTGGTGGGTCGAGCGCAAGGCGGTTGGCCAAGTCTCAGTCGTCAACTCGAAGTCCGTTATTGCTGCGATCATCGGAAAGGGCGCACCAATCCTAAATGCCGATCAGGTCGATCTCATCGCCCGCCAGCTGGACATCGCCTGCCGTGATGTGGAGTAGGCGCTCGACGTCAGAACCGCTGAAATTCATCATTGAGCGCATCTGATGTGGCCTCCGAAGAAGGCTCGCGCCTACCCAGCGTACCGACCCAAGTGCCATCACTCTCTGATTGATGAAACCGGCCGATCACGACTCCGCAGACAAGCTAGATAACGACGCTTCGCCATCGAGTGTAGCGAAGACTAGGCTGCGCGGCCGGATCGTCGAGTGGAGTGACGAGCGTGGATTTGGTTTTGCAGAGGATAAGGCCCGACGAAGGACGTTTGTGCACATCCGCGAGTTTGAAGACCGCATCAAATGACCGGCCATTGGAGACAAGGTCACGTTCACCCTCGGCAGCGACGCCGCCGGCCGAAGCTGTGCCAAACAGATCATGCAGGAAGGATGGGGTGGCGATTTCGGTTTTGGAGCCTTGGCCATGTTCGTCGCGCTCCTGGTTGCGCCGGTCTTGGCCGGTCGGCGCTTTATCCCTGCGGAGTTCTGGCTGGAGGTGGGTGGCGTCACGGCGGCGCTTTCGCTGCTCACGTTCGGCATGTACGCCTGGGACAAACGCAAGGCACGTCGCCAGGAATGGCGTCTGTCGGAATCCACGCTGCAACTCTGGTCCGTGATCGGCGGCTGGCCCGGCGCGTTTCTCGCGCAGCGCCTGCTTCGCCACAAATCGTCCAAGACGTCGTTTCAGGTCGTCTTCTGGACGACCGTCGCGCTCCACCAATACGTCATGATCGACGCCCTGCTCAACTGGCGGGCGTTTTATGCCGCCCGCGCCATGCTCGGTGACATCCTGGAACGAGTGTTGAATTGACCAAGCCCCCTGGGAACGCCAAGCCCCAGCTTGGCTCGGCTGAAGAAAAGCCGAGCTGGAGCTCGGCGCTCCCCGGGGCACTGCTATAGGCCCAAAACGTTGGAACCACTCGTTACCCTCCCGCCACCATGATCGCCCGCGCTCAATCAGGTTCTGCATTCAATGAACCGATGCAGTAGCGATTCTCTCGTTCACATGACTCAGAACAAATACCTGATCAGGAGAGCCCAGCGGCATGCCAGCTGGCTAACGCTCTGGGGGTTTATGCTGTCAGCGACCCTTTTCGCCGCTGCCCGAGATGCCGTGCCGGTCGTCCCGCTGGGTGAACGAACGCCGGCGTATTTTGTCGATCGCTACGGGCCGGCGCGGTCTTCGCGGAACGTTTCCCAATACGGCTTCGTTAACCCAGAAACGGGAACGTTGACCGTGAAAGGCGAGTTCTCCGTGCGTGAGTTTCGCGCGGACGGCTTGCGAGTGCGGGCAGTCTTTTTTGTTCCTTCCCTAAAGCTTGCGGAAGTGACGTTGCAGATGGAGCGCAGTCAATGGACCGACGAACAGGTGACGGCCGCCCTTTCAGCCTATGGACCGGAGTGGCGGTTGACCGGGAGAAACGTGGGCCAACGACGCTGGAGTACTCCCGACGGGGCAAGGGCGATCCTCCTGCTGACGTCGCTGCACATTCAGTCGCCAAGAACCGTCGCGACAATCGAACAGGTCCGCCAGGAACGGGAGACTCAGCGCAAGGCTGTCCCCAAATTCTGACGATGTCGCCTTGCCGTCACGAAGACCAAGACGGACGCCTGAGGCACCAGCGCAAACCCCCGTATCTCAAATGAGCGAACCGCTGTTCAACGGCCCGCTTGCCCGCTTTGTACGGAACCTTTTCCACCGCGGTCCGCCAGATCCTTGGTCACGTGAAGAGGACGCGGCCGTTCGCGCGCGCGAGGCCGTCGCCTTGTGCGTCAACTGCCTCGCGCCGCAGCCGCCTCATCGCCGGTTTTGTCCCGAGTGTGCGTATCCGACCGGCGAATTCGTCGCGACGATGCCGTACCTCACCAACTACGTCGTCGGTGAAGCCCTGCGCCAGGGCGTCATCGGTCCGCCCGAACGCAGGGTCGGCGTGCTCGCGTTTCTGGTGCTCTACTCCACCACACAGTACTCGATCTTCGCGCCGCTCTATTGGTACTGGCTGTACCGTCGCGCCCGTGGCCGGCCGATTTGCCAGGCGGTGCGAAAGGAACCCACCGTGCTGACGTCAGGACCCACCCCGCTCGAGGCAGACCGGGGCAGTACATGACGTTGTTCCGGTCGCACCGACCCGCTCGTCGCAGCATCACGTACAGAAAGGTTGGTCACCGGACTGCTCTTCGTGCCGATCGAACGGATCTTCGCGCATCGCAAGGAACAACCGGTCTTTCGCACCGAGTGGCGCGAGGATCTGTTCTACTTCCTGATCAGCAGCATGCTCGTGCAGATCCTCACCTACCTGACGTTTGCGCCGGCGCACTCGATCCTCGCCTTCGCGCCGCTGACCGAGACGCGGGCCTGGATCGGCGGCCTGCCGTTCCTGGTGCAGTTTCTGGCCATCATGTTCCTCACCGACCTGGTGCAATACTGGGTGCATCGCGCCTTTCACCGCGTGCCGTGGCTCTGGCATTTCCACGCCGTGCACCATTCGGCGCAGGCGATGGATTGGATGGCGGGAGCGCGGATGCACTTCCTCGAGATCGTGGCGCTGCGCAGCCTGACGGTGATCCCGATGTTCGTGCTCGGTTTCGAACCGGGCCCCATGAACGCCTACATCCTCGTGGTCTACCTGTACGCAACCTTCGTGCACGCGAACGTCGGGTGGAAGTTCCCGCTGATTGAGAAGGTCCTCGTCACGCCGCGGTTTCATCACTGGCACCACGGCATCGAGAAGGAGGCGATCGATGTGAACTTCGCCGTCCACTTCCCCCTGCTCGACCGGCTCTTCGGCACGCACCACCTGCCCCCGGACAAGTGGCCCGAAGGCTACGGCATCGAGGGGCATCCCGTTCCGCGCGGCTACTGGGCACAGTTCCTCCATCCGTTTCGACGCAAGAAGCCGCCGCAATGAAGCGATCCGGGATTGCTGGAGTTTTGAGCCTTTTGAGCCTTCTTGTGGCCAAATCCTGTTGATCACGTCGCGGTTGCGGTGATGCCGCCCTCTGAAACCGGCCGTGCGGTTGATGCGATGAAGAAACCAGCCGTCTCAACCTGATCGGACTGCTGCGGTTCCTCACGGAGCGGTTGGTGCGAGACAACTCCGCCGAAGCCGATTTATCCGTCAACGCCCCCGCACCCGTTCTGCGGCTGCACGTGCGCGCGGGCAAAATCGTCGCTCCCAAGAATCTCTCGGCCACGCCTGATTGGGCCAAACCCATCGTCGCCGCCGCGCTCAAGCTTCAGCCCGCAAATTTCACCACAAATAAGGCCAAGGCCGGTTTCACAGAGGACACCGCGCTCCGACACAGAGGCAGCGGGAGGCCACACGGTGTGCTTGGAGTTTACGGCGAACGACATCCGGGCCCAACGCCGCGCCAAAAGTCCGGATTGGAGGATGTCTCCTCTGTGACACTATCCCTAAAAATGTTGTTTTCCTGCGTGCATTTTTAGGCGGCGAGTTTCGCGAGCTGTTCGGTGTTTGCGTGGGCGGCGGCGAGCAGAGCGGTGAT
>VFQQ010001020.1_pt1 | contig 43944 bp, 30 predicted proteins | sample 3512341 | NCBI WGS metagenome assembly VFQQ01 (sample SAMN10412373, study PRJNA504923) | tailings metagenome | isolation source: Relicate 2 Philex TSF1 revegetated site | place: Philippines: Tuba, Benguet | collected 2017-08-29 | reverse complement strand
TTTCAGGCTGGGTGGGAACGCCCGGAATAACCACATCCAAAGCGCAGTTGTTCGGGATGATGTTGGGTGTCCAGTTCAATGGGTTGCTCCATGCCGTGCTTTGAGTGCCGTTCCACGTGAGGGCGCAGTTGTTGACGGTAACGATGGCTGATTGCCCGGTTACATTGGTGCTGCAAGCAGGATTGTTGTCGGTGTAGTAAATAGTAGTAACTGTGTAAGTGTAAATTTCTGGCATCGAAGTAGGCGCATTTATTGAAGCATTGCCACTTCCATCTAAATGAATGGTATGGTTTGAGCTACCACTTGTTGATGACTGGTTGTAAACTACCGATGCGTTTGGCGTTCCACTGAATGTGATTAGCGGTCCGGAATCATCGGTACATACAGTTGTGGTGCCACTAATGGAAACCGACAAAGCAGGTCTAACCGTAGCTGTGATAACATTGCTCCAAACGGTGCAAGAGTTAGCTCCTGTTATAGTTCTGCGAATGTAGGTCGTTGTTTGTGTAAGGTTGTTGGTTTCTGTAAATCCTGTTGCAGTGCTTGTGCCTCTGTCAACCCAACCCGTTCCTGCATTGATTTGCCCGTTTGCAGGAGTAGCGCAAGCACCTCCCGCACAGCTAAACCAAGTGTAGCTGTAAGAACCTGTTCCGCCTGTTGATGCCTGACCGGTGAATGCAGCGGGAGCAGTGTTGTTACAAATCGTTTGGGAACCACTGATAACTCCGGCAACCGGAGCTACATAGAAAGATGAAACCAAATCATTTCTGTAAGAACCCTGATTACCGCCATTGCCATTTTCTGCTCCGTTAGCTCCGGTTCCTGCTGAGCCTCCTGCCCGATTTACAGTTGGTGTGAGGGTGTTTGCATGACAAGGGTTGACAAAAATTTTGATTCTTCCACCACCGCCACCTGCGCCACCTTTTCCTCCTTGAGAATCTATACCGCCCCTAGCACCACCGCTTCCTCCGTTACCGCCTCTGGCTGTTAGCGTTCCTGTAATGTTGGTTATGCCTCCGGCATTGATAAAGATGGCTCCACCTGAGCCACCGCCACCGCCAGTGCCGCCACCGCCATCACCATCATTGGTGTAATAATTACAGTTTTCAAATGTGCATGTAAAACGATTGTAGTTATCTCTTCCAACTCCGCCTGCACCACCAATTCCGCCATTGAGTCCATTAGCCGTTAATGTTGCGGATGAAGCTACAGTAATGTTGCCCGTTGCCGAAAGTTTGATGGCACCACCACCATTTCCACCGCTCTCGCCTGCATTGCCACAATCGTGTCCACCACCGCCACCGCCTGCTCCGCCACCACCTGAACCCATCGCAAAGTCAGTTCCGGCTTCTGTTCCATAAGCATTTGCTGCATTCGCTCCGCTGCCACCGCTTGGAAATGCTCCACCCGCTTGTCTGTCTTCTCCGTTTCCACCTGATTTACCATCGCCACCTTTTCCTCCATAGCTTCCACCGCCTCCTGCTCCTGCTCCACCGCCTCCATCGGCAAATCCGCTAACACCTCCATCACAAAAGCCTCCCCAACAGCTGCCGGTTCTTCCTGTTTGATTGCCTACGCTTCCATTGGATGCAGCAGGTGCACCACCTGTGCCACTTCCTGCTTGTCCGCCACCACCGCCACCACCTGCACGATGCGTGTTTATGTTATTGCAATCAGTTTTTGCACAGGAGTAGCCTGCTCCACCACCATTGCCTCCTGCACTTCCTGCTCCATCTGCATCAATTTTTCCATTCACAGTGATGTTATTGGCAATAATCTCCAACGGACAGCCCTGGCGAACGAAAACAGTTTTGCCTGTATTTACAGTGAAGTCTCCGTTAATTGTTAGAGTTCCACCCAAAACTACATTGTCGTTAATGGTAAGGTTGCCATTGTAAGTAGCGGTTCTGGTGATGGCTATAACATCGCTGTAAATTGTGCTTCCGCAGCTTTCAACCCTTACTCTGTAAAATGTGGTAACAGAGGGATTTTCATTGCGCGAAGAAGTAGCCGAGGCAAGTGTGTTGGTTTCTGTTGAAAGGTTATTGAATGTTACACCATCGGTTGATGATTGCCATGTATAATAGCCTCTTCCGCCTGTCCATGAAAGTGTTACAGAACCTGTTCCACTGCAACTTTGGTTTGATGTGATTGAACCAGCAAGAGCCGATTGGCAAGTTATCACTGCCCCAAAGTTAGCTTCGTTGCCTGTATCATATCCTTCAAAATCAATGTCGGTTTGACCATTTAAAGCTAAATTGGAACAAAGCCCGTTTGTGGTGTAGGGGGCTTGGTTCCATGAGGTGTTTACATTCAGCCAGGAGCCACCGTTGAACCTTATTCTGGTGCGGTCATCTCCACCGGAACATGCTGTATAAATTCCCTTACTAAAGGTGTTTCTCAAATTAACTCTTACACTAAAATCATTACCTGTGCTCAACCCACAGGTTGCACCGGTTCGGTTACCATTATAGTTTCCTGTAGTTCTTGGTAAGTCAAAACTTGCAGATGTAGCATTTGAAGTTCCTGTTCTGAAAAAACCCCTGTAATTGCCGGTGTTGTAGTTGTTGAAATCGCCCGTGTTGTTATATAGATAAACATTCCAAGCGCCCGATGAACCTCCTGGTCCGTAACTATTCAGGTTGGCATTTCCTCCATCTTCCATTTGGCATTCCGAAAGCGCAGCTCGTGCGCCTCCAGTCCCTTCTCTGAAATCATAAATCATGCCGTGAGTTCCTGATGGAATCAGATAAGGTCCGTATGAAACGGGACCATTTCCTGATGAGGTGCCATAATCGTCAAACAACTGAGTAGGGTTATTTAAAACATCGGTTGAATTGTTGTAATCAATAAACAACCTTCTTCCATCATCGTTGTTGCTGCCACCTCCAAACACGCTTCTTCTTTCAAAAACCCAAATGCCATTTGAAGAAAAATTTCGGTTAGTCATGTAACGGACTGAAAAGTTATCGCCACCTGTTGATGGCGCTGCTGAACAACTGCCATTGCTTGCATTTTTGAATGTTCCTGAACCGCCTGAACCTGTTCTAGGATGGTCGTTACCCCAATCATTATCAATCAAAGTTGTTCCTGATGCTCCGGTTGTGAAAACACCTGCATATTGGTTTATATCGTTAAAATTATTGTTGGGCAAGTTGGTTCTGTTAAATGCATAAGCATTCCATGTAGGGAATGTACCGTATGTGTAGTTGCCAGCCATTTTACATTGCTGAAAAGCCGCACGGTTGGGTGTTCCGCCCGCTCTGAAATCGTAGGTGAGGTATTTTTCCCCGGGCGGAATCATCATTGTAAATTTTGTTTCACCAGCCCCTGAACCAAAATTATCGAACAAAAGCGTTGCCTGATCGGGGTTATCAGAAATGTATAACCTCCTTCCATCATCATTGTTAGTGGTTGAAAAAGCATAAATGTCACGGTTGGTTCCCGTGAATGTTAACTTGCTCATGTATCTTATTGAGAAGTTGTTTGAGGCTAAAGTTGGTGTTCCTGCGCATCCACCGGTGGTTAAAGAAGGTGTTCCGGAAGCAAAGTTGTTATCTATCATGGTTGAGCCAGATGAATTGGTTGTAAACCAACCTGCATATCGAGTAAAATCAATGCTGTTGGTAGCAAATGCATAGGCATTCCATGTTGGGAATGTTCCAAATGAATAATCGCCTGCCATTTGGCAAATTTGGTTGCGGAAAGAATAACCTCCTCCGCCTTGTGCATGTTCAATTACAAGGTTGGTGTTGCCATCAAGCAATCCGGTGGCAACAGTATTTACGGTGCTGCCTGATTGAAAATTGTTATAGATGTTCCATGAAGATGGTGAAGCGCCTAAGCTCCATGAAGATGGTCCCTGCGAACTTATTCGAACGCCATCATCTGTTACAATGGTGAAAAGGTAAAAAGATCTTGTAAAGCTTCGATTGAGCAAATAGCGGGTTGAAAAATTTGTTGTTTGTGAGCCTCCACAGGCTGTGGTTCCCGATGGGGCTGCATCTAATGGCGGTGCAGAAGAACCGGAAGTTCTATTTACGTCATTCCATGTGTTGGTGTTGTAATAGCTCGAAGCAAGTTTGCCACGGTAGTTAACATTGTTGGGGGATGTAGCATTGTAGAAATACCCATTCCATGTGGTGGTTCCGTAATCTTGCAGCGGACCGTTGTAGCAGATATCAAACGAAGCTCTTGCTCCGCTGCTTTGTTCGTAGTATTCAAAAATAATGAACATCTCACCGCCTGCCCACTCAAATGTATGGGTGTTGGTTCCGTAGCTTTGATTTGCCCAGTTGTTTATCTGATAACCTAAAATGTTGAAGCCTGCCAATGTTGTTACAGCAGAAGCGCTGACATTTAATCTTCTTCCATCATCACTGCCTACTGTTATGGAATAAACCCCGGCAGGGTAATTTTTCCGCATCAAATAACGGATTGCAAAGCGATCTGCGTTTGTGGCACATGCCGGTCTGCCTGTGGTGCCGTTGCTGCCCCAATCGCGATTAAAGTTTTCCGATTCGGTTACATAACCCCTGTAGGTTGCTGAAAATGCATTGCTAGGTGGGTTGTTACCATTATGCTCACCGTAAACATATCCAATCCATGAGCCATTACCGTAAGTCAGTTGGTCGCCTCCGCTGGTGCAGGCTTGTTGCGCAAATGAATTAGCAGCAGATATCACAAGGCATGCCAATGCGCAAATCGTGTAGAGTTTTTTCATAAAGGTGTTTTTGTTGTCCGTTTACTTACTTGGGAGCGGAGCGCATCTTTACAAATGTGTGGATAACACTCATCCCAAAAAATCAAAACTTAGATGTCTGATTGCGCTACAAATTAAGTGCCACTTCTTCAAAAATCAAGTTTCTGAGTGGTTAGTTACCCTGTCTGCACGCTCAAATTATTGACAAATAATATATTTAAATAACAGTTTAATTAGTAAATACAATGATTTTTCAAAAAAAAGCATGCGCAGAGATTTTTTTTGACCAAATGCACCTTTTGTAAGTTACAGGTGGTGATTTAATAAGGTTGTTTAGTAAAAGCTGCGGTAGGTGCTTGTAGTTGGAATATCCTGAAGTGCCAAGTGAATAACAATCTTTTTGTGAACCGTTTTTTCATGATGAAATGACCTGTGGCAAACGTTTTTCCATTTGTAGTTCACAAGATGTGCTTTAGCATCTATTTAAGTCTTTTATCGCTTTTTACATCCCTTGCCCGAATACATTTTTTGAACATGATTAGGGACGTTAAGGGATAATTTGTTGCAGACTGTAACCTTTTCAAGTGAGGCTCGTAATAGAAGACGAACCAAATCTTGAAACCTATGGAAATTCTATTAGCCCTGCTAATTTCCACTGCCATTGTGCGCGAAGATGTGCATTTGGACATTGCTAACCTTAGCGATATCGAAATGACAAAATCCGTAAGTGGTGATGAGAGTAAGCCAACCGAGTAAGACAGTACCCGCAAATTCCCCAAGAATTAAAAGGAACAATTACTGATGTGTTTGCATCAACTCGAATTTTAAAAGGGAGCCGAAAGGCTCCTTTTTTGTTTGGTTTAGTTTCTGAGAACTTCACTGTATATCAAACAACAAAAACTAAGCTTACATGCTTCATCAATGTATCATCATGCCAACAACTGTTACATTCGCCCCGTGAAGTATAGCTTGCTGTTGATTATGATTTTGGTGTTTTCGCTTTTTGCTGCTGCGCAAGATGAGGAAAAGATGCGCATGGGTGCAATTGAAAACGATACTGTTGCAAAGAAGGACAAAACAACAAAAACTCAATTTTTTCCGCTCCCTGACACCGTGAGGACTGATTCGGTAAGTGCGGGCAAAAAACTTACGAAGCGACACAGTCCCACAAAAGCTGCTTTGCTTAGCTTGGCGTTTCCCGGTTTGGGGCAGGCTTACAACAAGCGTTGGTGGAAGTTGCCAATTGTTTATGCAGGCTTCGCAGGTTTGGGGTATGGGTTGTATCACTTTGGAAGCGATTACAGCGGCTATCGAAGGGCATACCGAAATAATCTTTCAGATACCACCACAATTTACTCCTACAAAGGTACTTCAGATGTGGCAACACTGCGAGTGCTGCGCGACAATAACAAACGAAATTTAGACATCATGGCAGTGCTCACAGCAGTTTGGTATGTGCTGCAAATTGTTGATGCTACAGTGGATGCGCATCTTTTTCACTGGAATGTGGATGATAAGTTGGCAATGGATGTTCAACCCATGTTGCCGCAAATTCCGGGCAGGGGAGTGGCGGGCATTAGTTTGCAATTCAGTTTTGTTCAGCCGCAAAAGCGGAAAGCATTTCAGTTCTAAGTTTCCACAACGGCACAAAGAACACTAAGGATAACTTTGCGGGAAACATTTATCACTGATATTTACACCAATGAAAACGATAGTTGTTACAGGAGCGTCAAAAGGCATTGGTTTTGCCATTGCAAAAAAGTTTTACGATGCAGGTTTTAATCTTGCTGTTTGTGCCAGAAATGTGGATGGTTTAGATGTACAGTTTCCGGCATTGGAGGGAAGGAAAGTGTTGATAGAAAGTTGTGATGTTACACAAACATTGCAGCTGCGAAGATTTGCCGAAAATATTTTGAGCAATTTCTGCACAGTTGATGTTTTGGTAAACAACGCAGGAACATTTTTGCCTGGCGAAGTTCATGCCGAGCCAGAAGGTACATTGGAAACACTGATGGCAACAAATGTTTATTCTGCCTATCACCTTACCCGAAAACTTGTGCCGCAAATGAAGCAACAGCAGAGCGGAACCATTTTCAACATTTCATCTATCGCAGGCATTCAAGCTTATCCAAACGGTGGTAGCTACAGCATTTCAAAGTTTGCCTTGCATGGGTTTTCCAAAGCGTTGCGCGAAGAGTTGAAGCCACATAACATCCGTGTAAGTTGCTTGCTGCCGGGTGCCACCCTCACCGATTCGTGGGCTGGGGTTGATTTACCTGAAACGCGGTTTATGAAGGCTTCTGACATTGCCGATTTGGTTTTCAGCATCTATCAACTTTCAGAAAACACAGTGGTGGAAGATATGGTGCTTCGTCCGATGCTTGGCGATATTTAGGACATTACGGGATATAGAAGGTGTTACATTCCTAAGTTGCTTGAAATCAGCTTTATCACTTCAATATCAATGTCGTGCCCCCCATTGAATTCAATGGTTTGAATGCCGTTTTCAGTAAAGAGTTTTTCTACTGTGGTTGGCGCAAACGAGGGGAGGAGTGGGTCAGCATTTCCATAAACAAAATAAGTTTTTGCTTTTGTGAAGCGTGGGTGCATGGGTGATGTTTTCAATTCAACAGCCATTTCTCCGGCAAACATAATCATGGCATCAAAACCTACATTTCCATGAACGAACCAGCGCGTGGCAGTTGCCACCCCCTGCGAGAAACCAAGCAGCACAAGCTTTGTTTGCTTATGCTTGCCAAGCTCAAGCGAATCGGCTAATTGATTCAAATAATTTATGTTGTCCTGAATATCATGTTCGCGGGCTTCTTTGGTCATCCATGTTGCACCAACATTTCCGCTGAAACCTTTTGCATAAAAGCGATGCATGGCTTCGGGGGCAATGATGAAAACATCATCAGGCACAAGCGGTTCAAATTTGCGAACAAAATCTTTTGCCAATTGCGCATAGCCGTGCAGCACTACCCAAATTTGCTTGGTATTTTTGCTAAGCGTACCAACAGTGTAAAAACGAATTGTTTTTTGAACGCACAAGCTGTGCTCTTCCATTTCAGGATATTTTTTTCAGGTAATAGCCCAATCGCCATGAGCGCAAGGCAAGGATAATAATGACAGAGGATAAAGCCATGTGCAGTGGCTGCGGAAGGAAAATTTTGAAAAATAATAGGGCAACCATCAATGGAAAAACCAAACGAAACCAGTACACCACCCATTTGCGCATGGACTTAAAAATCATCAGCAAAGCAAAAGGCAAATGCAATGGAATTGCCCAAAGCATGTTTAGATTTCGGGGAACTGAATAATGGTCGGTGCCAAACCACATAAACAAAAACAGGCAGCCCAATAATCCCACAAACGAAAAAAGGAGCACATCGAACCACAAAAAGTTTTTGCGAACACTGTATTCCAACAAAGTAATCATGCCTACCAACACTAACAACAACAGGGTTACCATTTTGGGGATAAAAATCATGTCTTCCACATAAGGTTTGGGATATTCCAGCAATGATTTAGAAGAAGTTACAAAGGGCACAATTTCTCCTCCTTCTTTATTGATGGTTGCATTTTTTATGGCTTTGCGCAAATAGTCAGGCAGAAAAGCCTGCACACGCGGCTCGGCTTTTATGTCGCAGGGTAAGCCTAAAATGAGGTAAAAGCCAAACTTAACCCACGGCATGTTATCTACATATAAATCAAGCATTTGGCGCAGTGTAAGGTCGGTGCGGAACTTGCTGTAATCGAACGTTAATTTTTCATTTAGTTCTTTTTCAAAAACATCGCGGATGCGGGTGGCGCAGTTGTCGAAGAAAAAGTCATAAGGATAGTCGCGATTTTCGGGCTGGGCATTATTGTGCAGAAATGCGAAGATATTTTGCTTTTCTGCCGTTGTTAAATAGAGTTCATCTTCCACCACGCTGCGCTGTTCGTATTCATACATCATCATGAAGTTTCGGAACGATTCCACATCGAGCATGTAAAGCAACCTGCCGCGAACAAAGTTTACATAAAAATCAGGTTGATTGAAATCGAAAGTGCCATAGTTAAACACCACATCGAAATTTTGTTTAAAGTCGGTTACCCTGATGCCGCTGTGCCCGAAAGTGGAGTAGAGTTCGGTGCCTGGCGAAACCGTTAGCAATGAAATGCGAGCCGAGTCGGATAGCTCCATTCCCTTGGCAGCAAGCAGATGAAAAACAATAAGCAGGCAAAACAGTATTCTCATGTAGTGTTTGCGAAACTGATGAAATGTTTTTCGCAAATAGTTTAATAAAAGCTAATTCAAAATCGGATTTTCCGGATACCCCGCCATCACTTCATACACACCACCCATTTCGGTTAAAATGTCTTTCCACAAACTATCCTTGAAGTTGAACACATAATCGGCATTTGATTCTGCAATAATCCATGAATTTTGCTCAAGTTCATTTTGCAATTGCTCGTCTCCCCATCCTGAATAGCCTATATAGAATGCAATGTCGTTCGGGTTGACCGAGTTGTTTTCAATCAACAATTTTACCTGCTCAAAGTTTCCGCCCCAAAAAAGCCCATCGGCAAGTTCTACACTGCCTTCAATTTTGCTTCCAAGTCTATGCAGAAACTGCATGGTGTCGGTTCCCACCGGACCACCCAAAAATATCTTTCCATTAATAAATGAAGGGAAATCAGGGAGCACTTCATTCAGCCGCAGCTTCACGGGTTTGTTTAAAATCAAGCCCATAGTGCCATTTTCCTTGTCGTGCTCGCAAATTAAAACCACAGTGCGGCTGAAATTTTCATCCATCATAAAAGGCTCGGAAAGCAGTGCAACTCCTGCCCTCAACTGCTTTCCTTTTTCCAACTCAAAACTCCATATTTTCTCTGCCATGTGTTGCTAACATAAATTCAAAACCAATAACGGGCAACGTTTTTTCAGCATAGTTTCACACACCTTGTTGATGAAATGTTTGAAAGTAGCGTTGCTGTATTTTCAACCCCAATTATGCAATAGAAATTTACTCTATTGCATAGCGATTAAGAAAATCAATCCATTTGTGCTTCGCTACGCTCACCCAAATGGTGATTTTCTAAATCGGGGTTAACCCAATACGCTTTGCTGTTATTCATTAGTTAGCTTCGCTTCTAATGAATAAATTGGGTTCAACATTTATTGTTTGCAGTTGTTTGCAAAAAACTCACAATGGCAACAAGCAACATAAACATCACCACAAAAATGCAAATGCCATTCAGCGTTCCATCATCCTGAAATGCGCAACCGGAGTGGTAATAAATTGGATACACAGCCCCAATAATATATGCAATGAAAACAGGTGTTGTTAAGCCAAAGCAACTTGCAAAACACAAGCCGTAGCTTGCAATATGTATCCAGTGTGATGCATCTGATTCGTTTGTGGGATGATAAACTAATCCGTGAACATGCACTGCAATGGCAATGATGAAAAAAGCCATTGCCAGGATGTTTGTGATTCGATAGATTTTCGTTGTAGTGTTCATGTGTTGCGAATTAAACTTAGCTGAAGTAAGTCGTTTTTTTACTTTAACGCCCCGATAATACAACCAAAACAATTTCGACCATGGGCAAACCTGAACGCTGGGGTACAAGAGTAGGCTTAATTTTAGCAATGGCTGGTAATGCCGTTGGGTTTGGTAACTTTTTGCGATTTCCGGTGCAGGCGGTGCAAAATGGCGGTGGAGCATTTATTATTCCCTACCTGATTTGCTTCTTGTTAATGGGCATTCCACTGTTGTTCATCGAATGGAGCAGCGGGCGATTTGGCGGAAAATACGGACACCACTCCACTCCATTTATTTTAGGCGTGATGGATAAGCGAAGGTTTTGGCAATACATTGGAGTGTTTGGCATTTTCACCAACATTGCTGTGGCGGCTTACTATTGTTATTTAGAATCATGGACTTTAAGCTACATCTATCATAGTGTTTCAGGTACTTTTGTTGGTAAAAGCGCTGAGGAAATCGCTGCGTTTTTTGGCGATTATGTAAGCCTGAAATCTATGGAGCCAATATGGTTTTGGGGCATTTGTTTGCTCATCAACACTTACATTCTATCGCGCGGGTTGCAGTCGGGTGTAGAAGCGGTGGCAAAAATTGGGATGCCTTTATTGATATTTTTCGGATTCATTTTGGCTTTCAAAGGAATTACACTGAAAGCCGGTGAGCAGGGCGCAATTTATGACGGCACAGTGGGTTTAAACTTTTTGTGGACACCGGATTTTTCGTCCATTTGGTCGGCAAAAGTTTGGTTGGCTGCTGCAGGGCAAATTTTCTTCACGCTCTCGGTAGGCATGGGTTCCATTCAGTGTTATGCTTCTTATCTGAAAGAAAATGATGATGTGGCATTAAACGCCATGAGTGCCGGCTGGATGAACGAGTTTGTGGAGGTGGTGCTTGGCAGTTCAATTATTATCCCAATTTCTATTGGCTATTTGGGCGTTGACAAAGTGGTAGAACTGACCAAAACAGGCGGACTTGGTTTGGGTTTTAAAACGCTGCCATATCTTTTTCAGCAGTGGGGTCCCATGATTGCAACTTTTGTGGGGGTGATGTGGTTTGGATTGTTATTTTTTGCAGGTATCACTTCATCGCTTGCAATGGGAACACCCTGCATAGGGTTTATGCGCGATGAATTCAACTTGCCACGAAAGAAAAGCGCATGGATTTTTGGTATAGTAGTATTTCTGCTGGGTTTACCCACAGTTTTGTTTTTCAACGAAGGTGTTTTTGATGAATACGACTATTGGGCAGGCACCGTGAGTTTGGTGGTGTTTGCTCTTGCCGAAGTGATTCTGTTTGCATGGATTTTTGGTATGGACAAGGGCTGGGCTGAAATTACAGAAGGGGCAGACATTAAAGTGCCTGTAATTTACAAATACATCATCAAGTATGTTACGCCCGTATTTATTGGTGCAGTTTTCATTGGATCCTTGCCTGACATTTACAACAAAATAACCAGTGAAACATCGGTTTACATCAACCTTTCCAGATTATTGCTGCTGACACTTTATGTGGGCATCTGCTACTTAGTTTTTGTGGCTTACAGAAAGCGTGCAAGAACGGGCAGATTTTTGAAGGGCTAACCCGCATCCACTTCCAGCAACATTCTTTCCACTTCTTCAAGCTTTGAAAGGGGCAATTTGCCAAGCAGCTTGCTGATTTGAATTTTCTTTTCCCTTCGTCTGATTTGCTGCAAGGGGTGGTCTGGTCGGTCATCCAACAAGTCGTTTGGTGTCCACTCAAAAACGTCATTAGGTGTGCAGTTTAGTAGAATACACAACCGCTCGATGTGGTCAAGTCGCATGTGTTCCACTTTGCCATTCTTGTATTTATGCGCTGTAAAAGAAACAAAGCCGTTTTGCGCCAAAAAGCGATAAGGGTGTTCAATACCTCTTGCCTTAAAAATTCTTGAAAGATTCAGTTGCAGCATAAACTTCTGTTTGTTGCAAAAAAGCAAAGTTGAATTCTCCTTTTTACAGTTGAATTTTGAACAACTGTTGAAACATTTTTCGAAATGCAAAACAAACTTCCAATAAGTCAAATTAGGGTTTGTTTAAGTTTAACTTTAGTATCAAAAACACAAACAGCACTTTGAGTTTTTTGAAATTTGTTTCAATAGACTTTTCCGGACTTTGGTGCTTAACCGCACTACTTTAAGGCGTAGGTCAGGAGTCTAAGAATGACAGCTAAAAAGTCTTGCTGTTCTGCACTAATGCAGCTTATGTGAACACTATCTTAGCCCAGAATAATTAAATCGTAATCAATGGCTAAAATTTTCCGCCTTACACTTTGCATATCTTTTATTTTCTGTCTTTCTACATATACAATAGCTCAAACCACATTCTATAATTTTACGGGAAGCGACCAAACCTACACAGTGCCTGCCGGTGTGTCAACCATCACCATTAAAATGTGGGGTGCCGGTGGCGGTGGCGGTGAAAATGGTTCAGACGGTGGAGTTGGTGGCGGAGGCGCTTATGTATCCGGAACACTTTGCGTTACACCGGGTGAAACATTCACTGTGGTTGTTGGCGGTGGTGGTGGTGCTGGCGGAAACGCTGCAAGCAAAACCAATGCCTATGGAGGTGGTGGTGCCAGCCGCGACAGACCATGGGATGGCGGTGGTGGTGGTGGACGAACTGCTTTGAGAAGAAACAGCACAGGAATTGAAGTTGCCATTGCCGGAGCGGGAGGTGGTGGAGGCTCGCGAAATAATCGTGCAGGCGGAGCAGGTGGCGGAGTGGGTTCAAACGGTGGAAAAGGTGATAACTGCTCAAGCTATGGCAGGGGTGGTAATGCAGATGGAACTGTGCCGGGTGGCGGAAATAACAGTGCCGGTACAGCATGGAATGGATTCATCGGTGGCGCAGGCGGAAATGCCGAGCAACTAAGTGCCGACAATAGTGGTGGCGGTGGTGGTGGTGGCTTTGGCGGTGGGCAAGGCGGCTGCACCGGTGGAAATGACAGTGGTGGCGGAGGTGGTGGCTCATCTCGCTTAGACGGCTTTACCTCAACAGGCACATCATCGGGCTCAGGGCAAACAGCAGGAAATGCAGCAGATGCCGACAATGCAGGGCTTTACGGAAGAGGTGGCAATAGAAACGCTGCCGGTCAAAACGGAAGAGTGGTGATTAGCGTAACACCCGGAACAACACTTGGCGCAATTACAGGCTCGCCAAGCGCATGTGTAAATGGATTCACACAATTGAATAACTCCACCGCAGGCGGAACATGGTCGAGCAGCAACAATGCTGTGGCAACCGTAAGCGGAACCGGTTTGGTTACAGGCGTAACAGTTGGTAGCGCCACGATTACTTACACACTCACCACACCCTGTGGAATACAATCGGTTAGTCAGTTAGTAAACATCAGCGGACCTCCAACTGTGGCAGCCATAACAGGGACATCTTCGTTGTGTGCAGGTGGAACAACCCAACTTTCAAACGCAACACCCGGGGGCACATGGAGCAGCAGCGATAACGGAATAGCATCTGTAAGTGGAAGCGGTTTGGTGTCGGGGGTGAGTGTGGGCATTGCTACTATCAGCTATGCAGTTGCGGGCACTTGCGGCACCACCACGGTTACACAACAAGTGAATGTAACCACAACACCCACTCTGCCTGTCATCACCGGCAATCCAAGTGTTTGTGTGAATGCTACAACACAACTTGCTAACGCTACTGCGGGCGGAACATGGTCGAGTAACAACAATGCTGTGGCTACCGTAAATGCTTCATCAGGCTTGGTTTCAGGTGTTTCGGCAGGAAATGCGATTATCACTTATTCCGTTACAAGTTCCTGCGGAACTGCCACCACCACACAGCAGGTAACAGTTACCGGACCACCGGCAGTTCAGCCCATCACAGGCGTAAACAATGTTTGTGTTAACGGCACAACACAACTCAGCAATGCAACCGGTGGAGGTGTGTGGACAAGCGGTGATAACAACATTGCAACGGTGAACGGTGCAGGAACTGTTTCGGGTGTTTCGCAAGGAAATGTGAACATCAATTATGCCGTTACCGGAACTTGTGGCACCACAACAGTTTCTGCAAACGTTACCGTTAATTCTTTACCCATTGTTCCTTCCATAACAGGAAGCAACAAAGTTTGTGTGGGGGCAACAACGCAACTTGCCAACGCACTTTCGGGTGGAACATGGAGCAGCAGCAACACTAACATCGCCACTGTGGATGCTTCTTCAGGTTTGGTTAGCGGAGTGGCATCGGGCAATGCAACCATAACCTACACCGTTACTCAAAACGGGTGCACGGGTGCAAATTCCGTTCAAGTTAACATCAATGCTTTACCGGTTGTGGCATCGACAGTGGCTACCAATGTGCTGTGTGCAGGTGGCGCAAATGGAGGCATTACAGTGGGTGGAAGTGGCGGTAATCCACCTTACACCTACTCGATTGATAATGGTCAGAATTTCCAAAACAGCGGAACTTTCAGTGGTTTGAGTGTGGGCAGTTACAATGTGTTCATCAGCGATGCTGCGGGATGTTCAGCTGCATTTGCATTTAACCCGGTGGTGGTAAGTGAGCCAACTGCCATTACTCAAAACAACACAGTGGACAACTCAAGTTGCGCCAATGTGTTTGATGGAAAAATTACTGTGAACTCCAATGGTGGAACACAGCCTTACAGTTATTCGCTAAACGGAGGAGCACCCCAACCAAGCAATATCTTTAGTGGCTTGCTTTCGGGGGTTTACACCGTGCAAGTGGTGGATGCCAATGGATGCACGAATGCTTCAACCGAAAGCATTGATACCGCGTTTGCAGTTGCTGCAAGCATTGTGAGCCAGGTGAACGTAAGCTGTTTTGGGGCAAACGATGGTTTAGCAGAAGTGCAGCTTACCGGTGGATTACAACCATATTCTTATTCTATCAATGGCGTTCAGTTTGTGTCAAGCCCGGTGTTTTCTGGGCTTTCGGCAGGCAACTATCTCATCACACTTCGCGACTCAAAAGGCTGCACCGATTTTGTGAGTATAAACATTACACAGCCGGCAGCGGTTTCTGTTTCGGTTGATAGTTTGACGAATGTTTTGTGTGGTGGCGATTCAACCGGAAGTATTGTTGTTTCGGCAACAGGAGGAACAGCTCCATATAGTTTTGCTTGGAGCAACGGAGGAAAAGCTGCAAACATAAACAACTTGAAAGCGGGCAGCTATCGCGTTACTGTTTCCGATGTAAACAGTTGCTCAGCAACCCGCGATGTTTTGATTACACAACCGCTACAACTTTTTGCCGTTGTAGCTTCTTATCAAAATGTGCAATGTGCTGGCGATTCATCCGGCTATGTTGATGTTTCAGTGAGCGGAGGAACACCGCCATACACTTTCAACTGGAACACCGGTGCTGCCACCGAAGACATTATCCGACTTGCCGATGGCACCTACTCCATCACAGTTTCAGATTTCAATAATTGTGCAGTGGAAGTTTCGCAAACGCTTACTCAGCCGTTGGCATTAAATGTTTCTGCTTCTGTTACCAACGCAACTTGTTTTGGCGAAACAGGTGACGTTGATGTGAGTGTTTCGGGCGGGGTGCAGCCCTACAACTATGTGTGGAGCAATGGCGCAACCACTCAGGACATTGCATCCGTTTCGGCAGGCGCTTACATTGTTACTGTTACCGACAATAATCAGTGTTCAAAACAGTTGGTGAATGTGGTTACGCAGCCCGATGAAATTGCAGTAACAGCAAACATCTCCAACACTTCCTGCGATGGTGGAAGCATTGGCGGCATAGATGTTACTGTTTCGGGCGGAAGTGGCAACTACACTTATCAATGGAGTGCAAATGCCGGAAATGCCACTTCGCAAGATGTAAGCAATCTTTCAGCCGGAACCTACACTGTTACCATCACCGATGCTGCGCAATGCTCGAAGGTTGCTGTGTTTGAAGTGAAGTCAACTTCATCGGTGCTGGTTGTTGACCTTGCCGAGGTGAACCCAATTTGCAGCGAAGGAACGAATGGTTTCATCACTGTTTTTGTTAGCGGAGGCACTGCACCTTATGTTTATGCTTGGAACAACGGGCAAACAAAAAACACGGCATCAAATTTAAGTCAGGGCAGTTACACCGTTACGGTTACTGATGTAAATGGCTGTGAAGCATCTGCCACAGGTGAAATTTTTGAGCCGCAGCCTATTGACATTTCTGTTTTCACCACAGGCTCGAAATGCAAAAACATTGGAACCGGATTTGCTGAGGTTATAGTAACCGGAGGAACAGCACCCTTCACTTATCAACTGAATGGAGTGGTGCAAACGAGCAATGAATTTGGAAAATTATTGCCGGGCAGCTACAGTGTAATGGTGCGCGATGCCAATGGATGCACTGCTGTTACATCATTTGAAGTGGTGCAGACCAACATTTACAGCGTGCAGCTTTCAGCTGAAAAAATTCTGATTTTGAGCGGTATGGAAACACAGTTGAATGCAGTGGTTATTTCTGAATCGCCTGTGCTGAGTTATTTCTGGAGTCCGTTGGGAGCATTAAGTTATCCTAACTGTGCCGACACTTTGAACTGTTCAAGTCCGGTTGCCGCTCCAAGTGTTACCACCATCTACACCGTTACTGTGCTAAACGAAGATTCTTGCATCACCAGCGACACGGTTTTGGTGAGTGTAAGCAATCAACCTTCTAACTTTTTCCCCACTGCTTTTTCGCCCAATGGCGATGGTTTAAACGACCGATTTGAGTTTGATGTGTTGGGTGCAAAATCTGCTGATGTGCGCATTTTCAACCGTTGGGGAAATTTAGTTTACAGCAACCCATCGCAGCAAAACGGCATAACCGGCACCAATGGATGGGACGGCACTTTCAAAGGCAAACCATTAGAGGCTGAAACATTTGTTTACACAGTTGTGGTGAAGTATTTCAACGATGTTGAGCAACGGTTTACCGGCACGGTGGCGCTGATGCGTTAGATTTTCTTGCGGTCGAGTTGCAGGTTTCTGCTGAAACTTTCTTCAAGCGAAATCAAAGTTTCGGTTCGGTTGATGCCTTCAATCTTTTGAATTTTTTCGTGTAGCACGGTTCGCAAATGCTGTGTGTCGCGGCAGTGAATTTTCAAAAACAAGCTGTAGTTTCCTGTTGTGTAGTGGCAACTAACAATTTCCGGTATTTTCTTCAATGCCTTCACAACCGTGTCATACATATCACTTTTGTTCAGATAAACTCCAATAAAAGCAGTGATGTCATAGCCCAACTTTGGCAAGTCCACCTGAATTTGCGGAGGCTTTGCAATGCCTGCTTCAGTGAGTTTTTTCATGCGCACATGCACCGTGCCCGGTGAAACATAGAGTTGTTTGGCAATTTCAGTGTAAGGCGTAAATGCATCTTTCATCAAAATGTTCAGCAACTGAATATCGGTGTTATCAAATTCGTAAAAAACGCCCTCGTTTTGAATTGTATTTTGCTTTTTATTTTCCATAATGCAATTTTATTAGATATTTTCTAATTTTTAAGCTATTTCATAACATTTCTTGCAATGATTCGTATTAGCTGTTACATTTGCATCACGTTCTTAAAACATTGTTGGGTGATGGAATTTTTGGCAAACATGCCCACCGGTCTCGTGGGTGAGGAGTTCAGGATAAATCAATGCATGGATGGTAATTCGTTACCATCCATGCTGCGGCTAACTGCCTCTTGCAGGTTCGAGTCCTGCCCCAACAGCTAAATATCTGAATATGGTTAGGTTGATGACACTTTTGGTTGCGCTTTCTTTATTGGCTTACTTGTTGCTTTCGGTGATGATGATTGTAATTCGGGTTATCACCTTCGGAGCAGTAACCATGAAAGATAAACCGCTTCAACCTCAGCTAAAATTCTAAAGTTTTTTCGTTCGTTCTGTCCGTTTTGTTAGGCTGTGTTTCTTAATTGAAACGCAGCCTTTTTCTTTTTGCCTGTGGTGTTGATAGTTCGGTGAGCGTTTCAGATTAGAAAATTTTTCTTCGCGCTGTGAAAGTGGTTATTCTTGGTTCGGCACATCCGCTGCGTGGCGGTTTGGCTTCTTACAACGAAAGGTTGGCAAGAGAATTTATTAAGCATGGTCACTCTGTGCAGATTTACACCTTTAGCTTACAGTATCCTGAGTTTTTTTTCCCGGGCACCTCACAGTATTCCGACCAACCTGCACCCGATGATTTATACATTCATGAAAAAGTTAACTCTGTAAATCCCATCACTTGGTGGAGGGTGGGCAAAGAGATTGCCGCGTTGAAACCCGACTTGCTGATTGTGAAGTTTTGGTTGCCCTTCATGGCACCCTGCCTTGGAGTGATTTCGCGACTTGCAAAACGCAACGGCAAAACTAAAGTGGTTTCCATTTTAGATAACATTGTGCCGCACGAGAAAAAACCGGGAGACAGATTGCTGACACAGTTTTTTGTGAACAGCGCAGATGCATTTGTTGCCATGAGCGAGAGCGTGCTCAATGATTTGGATTTGTTCGATAAACACAAGCCGCGCACACTTCATCCGCATCCGCTGTTCGATAATTTTGGCGAAGCCGTTACAAAAACCGATGCATACGAAAAACTGGGTTTGGAAATAAACACGGAGTACATTTTGTTTTTCGGTTTCATCCGCGATTACAAAGGGTTGGATTTACTGCTTGAAGCAATGGCAGATGAACGCGTTCGCAAATTGAACATGAAATTGATTGTTGCAGGTGAGTTTTATACTGACAGTAAACACTACATGGATTTGATTGAGCGATTGGATATTGGCAGCCAACTGATTTTAAAAACCGATTTCATCCCCGACAACGAAGTGCGCTATTTCTTTTGCGCTGCCGACCTTGTGGCGCAGCCTTACAAACATGCTACGCAAAGCGGTGTAACGCAGATTTGTTATCATTTCAACCGCCCAATGCTGGTTACCAATGTTGGCGGATTGCCCGAAATTGTGCCACACGGCAAAGTGGGCTATGTGGTGGAGCCGCAACCGCTGAGCATAGCTGATGCGCTTGTTGATTTTTACGAAAACCATCGCGAGCACACTATGCGCGATAACATCAAGCGCGAAAAAGTGAAATACACGTGGGCGGGAATGCTGAATGCAATTTTATCGGTTGCGGGATAAAAAAAATGTTTCGCAGCAAACACTATCGCTGCCATTCAAGCAAGCCGGAATTAGCAAAGCGGGCATGTAAACTATTCACCAAATAGTAGCAAAAGTAGGCTGCGGGCAGCGCAGCAATAACATCAATGGTGTAGTGCACATGTTGCCACAAAATCATGGTAGGGGAGGCAATCAACCCCGCAAGGCAAAACCACTTTAGCCAGTTTCGGTCAGCCATAAAAAACAGCAGTGCAATGGCAGCGGTGTGCCCCGAAAAGAAAAGGTCTTTGGTAACTGCAAGCGATGGCGTGTGGAGCAACATATTGGCAAATGGGTCGTGCAGGAAAATCATGTTGGCAGGCGCTTCAAGCGGCACAAGATAAATGGTAACAGTCCGCAGCAGCGATAAAACCGCAAACATCTGCAAGCCGCGCATCAGTTTTTCAGGTTGCTTTAAATAGCAAAACAAACTAACTGCCACCACTGCGTAGGTAGTAATGAAAATGGGTGTAGATAAATCTTTTGGAGGTAGCAATTGATGAACGAAATCGTTGAGTTGAATGCCTTTGCGTTGTTCAAACTGAATTAAAAAATGAAACGATTGCGCACCGGATGCGATGAACGCAATGAGTGTGAGCGCCATTTCATTGCGGCAAGCACGTTGCAGCAAATAGTTTTTCCACGGTTGAAGAACAGTGTGCATGTGTATCAAAACTTTTGATGAAGGTAAACCGAAAAATTTACATCACTGATGATTTCATAAGCACCTGTTTTATCGCATTTGGATTTTACAGCAGCTACCAATGAATACTATCTTCGCCACATGAAACATCTGCTTACCATCTGCATTCTGCTTTCCTTGAATCTGCTTAGCGCACAAACCTATCCTTTTGTTGATGGGTTTGAAACCACCATCAGCGGGCAAATTCCTGCAGGCTACAGCGGTGATATTCCTGTGTTGAATTATCATGGGTTGAACGACCTGAAAGGACTGGCAGCTTTGCTGTTTTCGGGTGACACAGAAGATTCCATCATTTCGCCACTCATTGGTCCACTCACACAAAACAGCATCATGGTTTTTCATTACCGCTGGGTGCGCGACAACATCTATCCATCAGAGCCTAAAATGCCGCGCAAGGGCGATAAAATGGAGTTGCTTTTTTCAACTGACGATGGCTTATCATTTCAGTCTGTTCACATCATTGACTCTTTCAACCATCAGCCAAATTTGAATTTCAGGCGCGTGCAGTTGAGTGTGGGTAGTTATGCAGGCGAAACCATTCGTTTTAAATTCAAATGCGAGCGCGGCACCGACCGCTATTTCATGGACATTGACTCCGTTTCCATTCAAAATGCAGGAGGCGTTTCAGGCATTGATGATGCATCAGCGGGTGCTTTGCTGAGTGTTTTTCCCAATCCTGCAAGCCAAAACATTCAATTGAATTTTCCCGATTGCCCGGGCAGCTTCAAACTTGTGCTGTCAGACTTGAACGGAAGAAACCTGATTCAAAAACAACATAGCTGCGATGAGCCTTTACATGTTGGCAACTTGATGTCGGGAGTGTATTTTATTCAGGCAGATAAACTGCGCACCAAATTGCTGATAGCTCGATAGCTTATCCTTCTAAATTCAATGTGATGGTGAAAGCGCGCGAAAAGAGTTTATCCAACACACGCGAGTATATCAAACCTTCTGTTGGTGCATGAATGTTCAAAACACCGTGTGTGAATTTGAACTCGGGACTCATGATAAAATAAGGGAAGTAGTACATAAAACCAATGCCGGCTTCCACACCCACATCATGGCGCATAAGTTTTACAATGTCGGTTGCTCTGCGCGATTTTTGGTTAGAAGCAAGGTCGAAATCATAGCGCATTCCGGCAATCACATAAATTCTGAAGTCTTTTATTGGCTTGCTTTTGTAGCGCAGTAAAAGGGGAAAGTCAAGGTAAATGGATTGAATGGTTTTCTTCAGGATGGTGGGATTACCCTTCTGTGTGTATTCAATACTTTTATCGGAAAATGAAAGTGTGGGAATGAACCTCAAATCGAAGTATTGATGAAACTGATAGTTACAGATAATGCCCAAATTAAATCCGGGACCAAGCATGGGGCGCAGCGAGCGAATGGAATCGTTTTCTGATTTGAATTGTTTGCGAATGATGGTGAAGTCGGCAGCGTTGATGCCCACAGCAATGCCGAAGTAAAGCCGCTTTTTGCCCAGCTCGTGAACATTGAACTGTGCCGCTGCCTGAAAGGCAACAGCCAACAGGATTATGGTAAGTAGTTTCTTAAACATGAAGTGGCAAATCTAATAACTCAAAACCTTTTCAGTTCTATTATTGAATGTAACCGTTCGTCAATCCACCAAACCTTGCACTTCCGCTCTTGTTCGCTTCCAGCGTTTATGGCTCCAAAGCCAGTTGTGCGGTGTTTCGCGAATGCACTGCTCAAGCAGTTGAACATAGGTGCGGGTAATTTCAAACGGCTGAGTTTCGGCTGCATATTCGCATATCAACGTTAAGTCAACCCTGAAATTGCCCCTTCCTAATCGGGCTATGTTGCAAAAAACCACAGGCAGATTGTAAGCACGGGCAAGGTCCTCTGTTTTGGTGTAAAACGCAGTGTCCTGATTCAGAAAATCAATCCAGAAAAACGCATTTTTTTTCGATGGCGCTTGGTCGGGCAGGAAAATAAAAACAGGCTTGCGCGTAGGGTCAGCCTCATGAATGGGAAACAAGCCCGTTTTGATGGAATGCTCCACATGGTGTTTCAAATCATAATATGGAACAATGTTGAAAAACCTGCTGCGGATGCCGGTCATTAGTTTTTCAAACGGTTCATTATTAAATGGTTTGTAAGACACCACAGGCCACCACTTTACATGCAGCCCGGTGCTGATGCCTGCAAGCTCCCAGTTGCCTAAATGACCCGTGAAGCCAAACAGCACCGGATGCTTTTCATACAAAGCATTCACCACTTCGGGATTTGGAAAAACGCAACGCCTTTTTGCTTCCTCAGCAGTTATGCTGAAAAACTTGATGTTCTCAACAATCAAATCGCAGAAGTTTTGGTAAAAGCGCTTTCGGATGGCTTTCCGTTCTTTATCGGTTTTTTCGGGGAAAGCGTTTTTAAGGTTGTTCCAAACCACATCTTTGCGGTAGCGAACAATGTAAAACGCAATGAAGTAGAGCAAATCCGACAGCCTGTAAAGCAAAAAGAACGGCAGCTTTGAAAGCGGGAAAATGATGATGTAATAAAGAAGATATACCGCAACTTTCATTGGCTAACGGATGCGTTCATAAGTAAGAAAATCATAAGCATATTCATGTTGCTCATCTGCCGGAAACGATTCGCTTTTTGTTAACTGCCATTTGTCATCTTTCCATTTTGGGAAAAAAACATCTGCCTGTTGAAACGCAGCATGAACTTTGGTGATGTAAAGCCTGTGCGCCAGCGGAAGCGCAAGATTGTAAACCTGTGCTCCACCAATAATCATCAACTCTTCTTCGTTTGATTGCTGTGCAGCGCTAACAGCCTGTTCAATGGAGTTAACCACCACACAATCATTGGCAACATACGCTGAGTTGGAAGTAATGATGATGTTAACACGATTAGGCAACGGACGAAACTTAGGCGGCAAACTCTCATAAGTTTTTCGCCCCATCACCACATGATGCCCGGTTGTAATTGCTTTGAAGCGTTTCATGTCGTTTGGCAAGCGCCAAAGCAAATCGCCATTTCCGCCCAGTTCAAAGTTTTCGCCAATGGCTGCAACTAATGATATTTTCATAACGCGATGTGAAGCAATAAAAATTTTTGTGTTGCAGCGGATTTAGGAAGCAACCGAAATGGCTTAACGGCATCAGCCAAACAAATCGGAGGAAAGATAGCGGTCGCCACGGTCGCAAATGATGGCTACAATCACACCCGTTTCAATTTCATCGGCAATGGTTTTGGCAATGTGCACAGCGCCACCGCTGCTCATGCCCGCAAACACACCTTCTTCACTTGCCAGCCTTCGGGTCATGGCAATGGCGTCTGCTTCCGAAACATCTACTATTCTATCTACTCTTTCAGGCTCAAAAATTTTTGGAAGGTATTCTTGGGGCCACCTTCTAATGCCCGGTATGCGCGAACCATCGGTGGGTTGTGCACCAACAATTTGAACGGCAGGATTTTTTTCTTTCAAAAATCGCGAAACACCCATGATGGTTCCGGTGGTGCCCATTGAGGAAACAAAGTGTGTAACTTTTCCATCGGTGTCGCGCCACACTTCGGGTCCGGTGGTGCGGTAGTGTGCGCCATAATTGTCGGGATTGGCAAATTGATTCAGCATCAGATAGCCGCCCTTTTGCACTTGCGCATGGGCATAGTCAATGGCTTCCTCCATCGAGCCTGATGCGGAGGTCAACACCACTTTTGCGCCAAAGGCTTCCATCGTCAACACACGCTCGCGGGTGGAGTTTTCGGGCATCACCAATTCAATTTCCACTTTCAACATGCGTGCAATCATGGCAAGGGCAATGCCGGTGTTGCCGCTGGTGGCTTCAATCAACTTTATGCCGGGTGTAATTTCGCCTCGGTCAAGCGCGCCTTTAATCATGCCATAGGCTGCGCGGTCTTTCACACTTCCACCCGGGTTGTTGCCTTCTAATTTCCCAAACAACTGCACACGCGGATTTGTGCAAATGCTTTTTAATTCCACTAATGGCGTGTTGCCCACTAAATCCAAGATGGTTGCCATGCGCTTACTGCTTTATCACTTCAATGTAAGTAAAATCTTCATTCACTTTAAACTTGTCAGCCGTTGCCAATTTGATGCTCAGCACCTGCTCGGCATTGGTGCAGTCTAACTTTTGCAATTTACCTGAGCCTGTTTCAACAAACACAGGCATTGAAAAGTTGGCAACATCGGTTTCCCACCGATAGCGGAGTTCAAATTTCCCGCCCTTTTGCCTTTTCAATGCGTAAACAAATTTTGGAATGGCAGCGTGCCGGAAATACTGATGGAAAATAGGGGAGAAGTTGTAGCCGCTATTTTGGTTGATGTAGGCAAGAATTTCATCGGCATTGGTGTTGGAGTGTTTAAATGCTGTGTCGGCTATTCCTTTAATGATACTCCACCACAAATCATCGTTGCCCAGCACATGCCTGAAAGTATTTAGCGCCAAACTTCCTTTGCTGTACATGTCGTGGTCGCCTTCTTGGTTCACACCATAAACGCCAATCATGGGGCTGCGGTTGCCAATGGAATTGCGCTTGGCATTGATGTAGCGAATGGCTGTTTTGTAATCGCGCATACACTCCACATAAATGGCTTCGGTGTAAGTGCAAAAACTTTCGTGAATCCACATGTCGGCAATGTCCTGGCAGCTCACGCTATTGCCCCACCATTCGTGTCCTGTTTCGTGAATAATGATGTAATCAAAGTTTAAACCGATGCGCGAAAAATCAACACCCTGATAGCCGCCTTTGTACCCATTGCCGTAGGCAATGCAGCTTTGATGTTCCATGCCCACATAAGGCGTTTCCACCAACTTGTAGCCATCGCGCATGAAAGGGTACTTGCCCAAATACTGCTCATAGCATTTCAGCATGGGTTTCACCTGCGCAAAATGTTTTTTTGCTTTCTCCAAATTTTCGGGCAGCACATAGTAATTCAGCTTTAGCTTTTCGCCATCGCTGTAGGTGTGTTCATCGCTGAAGTATTCATAGTTGGCAATGTTTAATGCCACATTGTAGTTGTTGATGGGGTAGCTCACCAACCATTTCCAGGTGTGCAGGTCATTTTCTTCTTTCACCACTGCCTCCAATTGCCCGTTGGCAATCGCAGAAAGATTTCGCGGCACTGTGATGCTGATGCGCATGCTGTCGGGTTCATCGCCCAGATATTCTTTGGTGGGCCACCACAAACTTGCACCCACTCCTTGCACCGATGTGGCAATAAATTGATTACCTTTTTTATCGGTTGTCCAGGTGAAGCCGCCATCCCAGGGCGCGCGTTTTGCCTTCATGGGATAGCCGCGGAAATACACATCCAATCTTCCTTCGGTGCCTTTCAGTTGGGTTAAATCTTTGCGGGTGTAAACAAACACTGCATCGCACTCGCGCTTGTAGGTTACCGGCTGACCGTTGTATTCAATGCGGTCAATAATCATGTTAGAAAACAAATCAATCTGCATCACATCGAAAGTTTCCACTGCCTTGTAATGAATGCGATTTACTCCGGTGATGTATTGCTTTGCGGTGTCAATGGTAACACTCAAATCGTAGTAAGTAACATCATAGCAGGTGCGCTCGGGGCGCAAGCCACCGCGCAGCGTATCGCAGTAGGTAAATGTTTTGTCTTTGCCATTGGTGCCATAGGCAATGGATAGCGAGGGCGAAAACAATACCGAAAACAAAATGCCGATTACAAATGAGTGGCGTGTAGCAATTCCCTTCATCTCAGGTTTGAGGTCTTTCTTTGCACTTCCGTAAGTTTTATTCAAGGTTGAAGCATTTTGTTTAAAACAATTCGTCATAATAGCGGTTGCTAAAATCTATTTTGCAACTACCATTTCAAAATCTTTGCAATAAATTATGGGAATTGTTTTCAGTGTGGTGTTGGTGTTGATGCTGGAAGTGTATGGTTTTTTGGCAGTGCGCAGTGCAGCGCCATCCGATGCCACCATGCGTAAACTCACCATTGGTTTCTATCTGGCTTTTTCAGCTTTCTTGTGGTTGTCGTTCATCACTTACCGCACATGGGGCTATCAGCATTTGTCGCGCGAAGTGAAAGCCACTATGGCAACACTGTTTATTGCACTAACAGTTGCTAAACTCATTGTTGCATTGTTTCTTGGCACTGAAGATATGGCACGAATTGCACGTTGGCTATTCAACAAAACCATAAGCCCATCGGATGGTGTTGCAAAAATTTCGCGTAGTCAGTTTATCAATCAGGTGGCTTTGGCAAGCGCAGCCGTTCCCTTCGGAGCATTGATTTATGGTGCGGTGCGCAATGCTTACAATTATCAGTTTCGTGAAGTTTCCATCAGTTTTGACAACCTGCCCGCGGCATTCGATGGCTTCAAAATTGTTCAGCTCAGCGACATTCATTCCGGTTCATTCACCCGCACCGAACCCATTGAAAAAGCCATTGAGCAAATCAATGCACTGAATCCCGATTTAATTTTGTTCACCGGTGACATCGTTAACAATGTTGCCGATGAAATGCTGCCCTACAAAAACATTTTCAACAAGCTGCGCGCAAAACATGGTGTGATGAGTGTAACCGGAAACCACGATTATGGCGATTACATCCCTTGGAACACTAAAGCCGAAAAGCGCGACAACTTCCGCAGATTGGTGCAAACACACAAAGACATGGGCTGGGACATTCTGCTGAATGAACACCGAACCATTGAAAAAGATGGCGAGCAAATTGCAGTGCTGGGCATTGAAAACTGGGGCGCAAAACTGCATTTCAGAAGGTATGGAAAAATGAGCGATGCCCACAAAGGCACCGAAAAAATTCCTTTCAAAATTTTGATGAGTCACGACCCTTCGCATTGGGATGCGCAAGTGCGCCCCGAATTTCCTGATGTGGATTTAACCTTTAGCGGACACACCCACGGCTTTCAGTTTGGTATTGAAAACAAGGTTTTGAAATGGAGTCCGGTTCAGTTTGCTTACAAGCAATGGGCGGGATTGTATCAGGAAGGCAGGCAGTTTTTGTATGTCAATCGGGGTTTTGGTTTCATTGGCTATCCGGGCAGGGTGGGCATTTTGCCCGAAGTGGCAGTGATTGAGTTAAAAAAGGCATGATGTGGTTTTATGATGCTATTCGCCAATGCGTTCTTTTTAAATTTTGATTTTGAAATTGTAAATCGCTTTAGTTTGCTGCAAAATTGCTCCACCAAATGAATACAAAAGATTTAATCAAGAGTTTTGAGAAAAGGGTGAAAACCGACACCATTTCGCCCGATGAACAAACGGTTTTCCACTTCATGCTTTCGGGCGATGACGGTGGCGACTTTACCGTTCAGCTTAAGGACAAAAAAGTTACTGTTTCGGAAGGATTGATTGGCACCCCAACCTGCGAAATCAGAGCCAAAGCTCAGGATTACATCGCTTTGGAAACAGGCGATTTAAGTCCGCAGTGGGCATTTGTGATGGGGAAAGTGAAGGTGAGCAACCTGCAAGAACTGATGAAGTTTGTTGCCCATTTTGAGCGGCTAAAAGCTTAACGAATGCCCAATAGCACCACCAATTCAAACACATTTTCGCTGCCTGCAATTGTTTTGGCATTTGTGGCAGCAATGCCTTTTGCCTATTTGGTTTACATCAATTTGCTCGCCACCACTCCGGTTGCAATTCCCGAAACAGGAGCCGAATCAACTTCAACCCCGGTGGCTGCCGATGGCATGCAGTTGGCTGTTGAAACGGCAAAAACCGCAGCCGAAAAAGCGCCATCCTATAAAACATACCTCAATCTTGGGTTGGTTTACTATCAGGCTAAGCAATATGAGTTAAGCATTGAAGCCACTCAAAAAGCCATAGACTTCGACCCGAATCAGGCTGTGGCTTACAACAACATTGCTGCCGCCTATGGCGCACTTGAAAAATGGGATTTTGAAATTGCAGCCTGCGAAAAAGCGCTGCAACTCGACCCGAATTTTCAGCTTGCCAAAAACAATTTGGCTTGGGCAAAATCGCAAAAAGCTAAAGCCGACTCCTTAATGCGCAGTCGTTAAGCTACTTATCACAACTATTCACACAAAACATTGCTTCACCCTTGCTGTTAATGTTATTTTCGCCCCCTTCTTATGTCGGAGCAAACAGTTAAAGCCACAAAAAAATCTTCGCGCAAAAACGGTGTTGATGAAGTTACTTCATCTATTCCCCTCACCCCTCACCCCTCACCTCACACCCCGCTGCTCGAACCCGAAACCATCGAAGTTTACGGTGCACGCGTGCACAACCTCAAAAACATTGATGTTTCCATTCCGCGCAATAAATTGGTGGTCATCACCGGCATCAGCGGCAGCGGCAAATCATCCTTAACCTTCGACACCATTTATGCCGAAGGACAACGCAGATACTTAGAGAGTTTTTCGGCTTATGCGCGGCAGTTCATCGGCAGCATGGAGCGACCCGATGTGGACAAAATCACCGGGCTTTCACCCGTAATTTCCATCGAACAAAAAAGTACCAACCGCAACCCGCGCTCCACGGTGGGCACCATCACCGAAATTTACGATTTCATCCGCCTGCTTTATGCCCGCACGGCAGAAGCCTATTCGCACGTTACCGGAAAAAAGATGGTAAAGTTCACTGAGGAGCAAATTATTTCAAGTTTGCTTTCGGTGCATGGCGGCAAGCGCGCCATGTTGCTTGCGCCCTTGGTGCGCGGCAGAAAAGGTCACTACCGCGAGTTGTTTGAAAACATCCGCAAGCAAGGTTATTTGAAAGTGCGTGTGGATGGCGAGGTGCTGGATGTGAAACCCAAAATGCAGCTTGACCGCTTTAAAATTCACAACATCGAATTGATTGTTGACCGCTTGGTGATGGAGGAAGATGCGCTTGACCGCATCCGGCAGTCGGTGCAGTTGGCAATGAAACAGGGCAAGGGCTTGATGTTTCTGCTCGATGCCGACACCAACGAAGTTTTCGGCTACAGCCGCCATTTGATGTGTGTGGATTCGGGTATTTCTTATGAAGAGCCATCGCCAAACACCTTTTCTTTCAACTCGCCTTATGGCGCTTGCGTTACCTGCAATGGCTTAGGCGTGGTGTATGAAGTGTTTGAAAAAGTGATTATCCCCGACCGCAGCAAAAGCATTAACGAAGGCGGCATTCTGCCCTTGGGCGAAAAGCGCGAATCGGGTTTGTTTCGCGAGTTGGAAGTGCTGGCAAAGCGCTATGGTTTCAAAGCCAGCGCGCCCATCAGCTCGCTTTCCGATGAGGCGCTGCGCGCCATTCTTTATGGCGAAAACGGTGATGAAATTGCGGAGGAAGAAGAATTGGAAATTTATGATTTTGACGACCGTTGGTACACCCTTTCCAAAGGCGGAGTGGTGGGTTTGCTCAAGCGATGTTTCAAGTTCACCGCCAGCGAAAGCATCCGCAACTGGGCAGAAGGGTTTATGAGCAAAGCCACCTGCCCAAGCTGCAATGGCTACAGGCTGCGCAAAGAATCGCTGTGGTTTAAAATTGATGAAAAACACATTGGCGAATTAGCCGACATGGACATCACCGATTTGGCAAACTGGTTCAGCAATTTGGAAGAAAGAATGAGCGAACGCCAGCGCACCATTGCCAAAGAACTGCTGAAAGAAATTCGCGCCCGCATCGGTTTCATTCTGGACGTGGGGCTGGATTACCTTGCGCTCGACCGCCCCGCCAAAAGCCTGAGTGGTGGCGAAGCGCAGCGTATTCGCCTTGCCACGCAAATTGGCGCAGAACTCAGCGGCATCACTTACATTTTGGATGAGCCAAGCATTGGTTTGCATCAGCGCGACAACCGGCAGTTGATTCAGGCACTGCGCAAACTTGCCGCCAACAACAACAGCGTGTTGGTGGTGGAGCACGACAAAGACATCATGCTCGAAAGTGATTACATCATTGACATTGGACCCGCAGCAGGCGAGCATGGCGGTAGAATTGTGGCGTATGGCACGCCCGAAGTTTTCACCAAACTGAACACCACCACTGCCAAGTTTCTGAACCGCGAGCTGAATATTGAAGTTCCGAAGGAGCGCAGAAAAGGAAACGGGAAATTTTTAGAGTTGATTGAAGCCAAAGGCAACAACCTGAAAGACGTTTCGGTGAAGTTTCCGTTAGGCATGTTTATTGGCGTAACGGGTGTGAGCGGCAGCGGCAAATCCACTTTGATAAACGAAACGCTTTACCCCATTCTTTCCACCCACTTCTACAAAAGCAACCTGAAACCCTTGCCTTACCTTGCGGTGAAAGGCTTGGAGCACATTGATAAAGTAATAGAAATTGACCAAAGCCCCATAGGGCGAACCCCGCGCAGCAACCCGGTTACCTACATCAAAGTGTTTGATGAAATCCGCAAGTTGTTTGCGCAGTTGCCCGAAGCGAAAATCAGAGGCTATGCGCCCGGCAGGTTTTCGTTTAATGTGAAAGGCGGCAGGTGCGAAGAATGCCAGGGCGGAGGCGTGAAGGTGATTGAAATGAACTTTCTGCCAAACGTGGAAGTGAACTGCGAAAAGTGCAACGGCAAACGCTACAACCGCGAAACCCTCGAAGTGCGCTACAAAGGCAAATCCATCAGCGATGTGCTGAACATGACGGTGGAAGATTCGCTGGCGTTTTTTGAAGCCGTGCCTTCCATTTTCCCTAAGTTGAGAACATTGAATGATGTGGGCTTGGGCTACCTGCGGCTTGGGCAATCGTCCACCACGCTCAGCGGGGGCGAGGCGCAGCGCGTGAAACTTTCAGCCGAACTCAGCAAGCGCGACACCGGCAAAACTTTTTACATCCTTGATGAACCCACCACGGGCTTGCATTTTGAAGACATCCGCGTGCTGCTGGAAGTGCTGCAACGCTTGGTGGAAAAAGGCAACACCGTTTTGGTGATTGAGCACAACCTGGATGTGATTAAAGTTGCAGACCACCTCATTGACATAGGACCCGAAGGCGGCAACAAGGGCGGCACCGTGATTGCCGAAGGCACACCCGAAGCAGTGGCAAAAGTGGCAAACAGCCACACCGCAAAGTTTTTGAGGGAGGAGTTGGGAGTGGGGGAGTGAGGGGGATTGATGAGTGATTAGTGATGAATGATTATTGAACAGCCGGAACTCAGACTTGAGATGTGAGACATGAGATATGTGAGAACAGCCGAGGAAGGGCGTAAGTGGAACAGCCGGGCTAACCACAACTTGTCCCGCATTCGGGATAGTTACAGAAGTTAAACAGCCAGATGGAATACAAGCTGCGCATAGATGGTGCGCGTGGCTTGACATTAGCAGCCGAGGGATTGATGAGAGCCGTGTTGCGAGTTGCTGGTTGCGAGGGAACAGCCGATACAAATTATCACACAGAGCTGCACAAAGAAGCACAGAGGGGCACGGAGGAACAGCCGGAGAGGATTTTAGATTTTAGATTTTAAAATCGTTATTCTTGGCTGTAGAATGGCACAAGACATCTCATCATTCCTTCACTGAGATTTAAACGACAACTACCAAGAAAGCAAGATATGAAAAAAACTGATGTATTAGACGAGGCAAGAAAGCGAATTGCTAAAGCCATAAAAAGTAATGCTAAAAGCCTTAATTTAAGTGGACTTGGTATAACGAATTTAGATGAGTTGCCTGAAATTTTAGAGTTGAGAGAGCTGGAATCAATGAATCTAAGTGGTAACTCAATAGGTGTTGAGGGGATAAAGATTATTGCAGAGAGATGGAAAGGGCTCAATGAACTTCACTTAGGGAGTAATAATATCAACAAAGATGCGGCTCAGTTAATTGCTGAAAAATTAAGCCATTTAAAGGTGCTTGATTTGAGTTTCAATAAAATTGAAAACGAAGGGGCTAAAGCTATAGCCGAAAATTTAAAAGAATTAACCTCACTCGATTTAAGCTACTGTGACTTAGGATTAGAAAGTGTTATGTCAATTGCCAAAAGTTTAAGAGAGTTAACATCATTAACTATGTCTAAATGTGAGGTTGGCGATGAAGGAGCTAAGGCAATTGCCCATGGTTTAGGTAAACTAAAAATACTTAAACTGCATGACTGTAAAGTTAAGATAGATGGTGCTGTTCAGATTGCCAATAGATTAGATCAACTAAGAGTACTTCATTTAGGTCACAATAAAATTGAGGACATTGGCGTTACTGAAATAGCTAAAAAACTACATAACCTGACAGAGCTTAATGTTTCTGTTACAAAAATGGGCAATGAGGGAGCACTGATAATAGCGGAGAATTTAACTAAGCTCCAGATTCTTGAAATTGCAGTCAACAATGTAACTGAACAAGGGGTGATTTCTATTGTTAAATCTCTTGGGGAATTAACTAGTCTGGATATTAGTAGTTGTATAATCAGTAAAAGTACGTTTGATTTAATTGCGGAAAATTTAAGTAAACTAGAGACTCTTAAATTGTTTGGTTGCGAATTAAAAAGTGAGGATATTGAGACGTCAATCCCCAAACTTGATAAGCTGAAAATTCTAAATTTAGATTTTAATAAAATAGATGATTCAGGGGTAAAGCTGATTTCAAAAAAATTGCGCAAACTGACCAAAGTCTCATTAGTTTACAACAATGTTAATTGTGAAGGAGCTATAGCAATTGCTGAAAATCTTTCTGAACTCAGAGATTTAAATCTTATGGGAAACAATATTGGAGATGAAGGAGCTGCTGCCATAGCAAAAAACTTAAAAAAACTTCGATTTCTACAAATCCCTAATAACAATATTGGGGATAAAGGTGCAAGGGAATTAACAACTCATTTGAATCCAAAATGCTGGTTATTTATCGCTAATAACAAAATCGAAACAGCAAACATTTTTAATACTCCTAAGGAGTTTGCGGTAGTTGTCCTAAGTAATAACCCATTTAAAGATGTACCTGTAGCATTAACTCATGATTTTGAACAATTAAAGGTGTGGTGGGCAGAAACAGCGCAAAATGCAGTAATGAATACGTCCATCAAAATTATGGTAAATGGCAACGGCAATGCAGGCAAAAGCACTTTGATACATGCCTTGAAAAATGGAAAATGTGAAGAAGAAAAGGATTCCACACATGGTATTCAAATCGAGCGTTGGGAATGGGAGGAAGCAGGAAAGCGTGTGGATTTTAATATTTGGGATTTTGGAGGTCAAGAAATTTTTCACGGCACACACAGACTGTTTATGCAAGGTGAAGCAGTTTGGCTACATGTGTTTGATGCAGAAACAGAAAAAAGCGCCAGAGCCCAGAGTAAAGTTAGAGACAGAATTACTAATGAAGCTGTGCGGAACCATGTGCTGGATTATTGGATAGATGAGGCAAGGAAAGCTAAACAGCGCATCGTGGTACAGACCAAAAAGGAAGATGGAAGTAAGAATCCACCAGATGCTCAGAACAACAAATTAGCCGCGAAGGAAGGAGCCGCTTTTGATTATGTGGATTCAATAACAGGCTCGGGTATCATTAGATTAAGAAGCTTGATTACCGAAAAAGCTATAGAGACAAATGAGTATGGAATGTTGATGCCGCAAAAGTGGATTTTAGTGAGACAGCATTTTGCCGATAATCTTAGAAAAGAGGCAGACGACAGAGAGAAAATTATATCCATGACCGAATTCAAGAAAAGATGTGTGGAAGAATTTGAAATAAGAGAGGAACATTTAGAGACTTTGATATCGTTTTTGCATCATAGCGGAGTTATTTATTACAACAAAAAATATTTAGGTGACACAATCATAGTTGACCAAAGATGGGCACTGGAAGCAATTTATAAACCATTGGAGAGAGGAAGCGATTTTTATGAAATGGTGAGAGAAGGCTTTGGTGGCTGGGTAAGAGCTGACTTTATCTATAATGCTTTTGGAAGTGAATACCGAAGACAACACAAAGAATTGTTTTTAAGCCTGATGGAAAGCTGCGGACTATGCTTCAGACTTTACACAAGACAGGACAAAGCCAGAAAAGATAAAGACTGGTATGTGTTTCCTGAGTTTTTATCTAATGAAATTACAACAACAGCCAATGATGTTTGGCAGATAGCTAATCCAAAACACAGAACCTTTAGGCTTAATTTGCCTTACTTGAATTATTACAGAATACAAAATTTTATAGCAAAACTTGGGCAGAATACAGAAAAGGAATACATCTGGCGAAACGGGATTTTAATAAAATCTAATGAGGGTATGTTCATTGTGGAGGCAGACTACAGTAAACCAGGAATTGTTTTGAAAATTGAAGAGAGTGCAATTGACGATTGGATGCATCAATTAACTAATGAGTTTAAAGACTCTTGGAGTAATGAAGAAATGAATTGGGTGGAAGTGGTAGGGACTAAAGAGGTTGCTGTCGATATTCAAAAATTGAGGTTTAAAAAGAAAGGCTTAACACAAAAAGAAGATAAAGGAGACGTTCAATCACTTTCGGAATTATTACCTAAAGTGGAACAAACGTCTCTAAAGTTGGTAGTTGTGTCGTACGCCAAGGAAGACAGAACATTTGTGAATGATTTAAGAAAGCAGTTTAGGGGGCTTGAGGGAAAGGTTGTGTTTTGGTATGACCAAAAAAGAGACGGAAGACAAGACTGGGATGATGAAATAAAGGGTAACTTTAATAGAGCCGACTGTTTTATCGTTATGGTAAGTCCTGATTATGTTGATGATGAAGAGAAGGAATACATTATAAAGGTAGAGATACCAATAATGCAAGAACGAAAAACAAAAGATAAAATTCCGGTTTACTGCATAACCGTTACACCTGTGGACTACATTCCCGCATTAAAATCGTTTGATTACTTTGCTGATAAAGATCCTATACCAAGAGATGATTTAGGCAAAGGAACATTTTTGAACAAATTTGTAAATGACATTATTAAAAAACGTTTCTTAGGTAATCAGTAGTTATGGGAGAAAAAGTAACAGAATCTGCGATTCATAAAGAGCTTGATTTGATTCAAGGAGTAGTAAGCCGCATGGCAGGAAATTCATTTTTGCTTAAAGGATGGATGATTTCAATAGTTGCGGTGATACTGGCATTGACTACTGATTCAATACTTAAACCAAGTATTGCCATTTACTTTATAATTCTTCTGCCGATAAGTGTGTTTTGGTATTTAGATGCTTTCTTTTTGAGTAAGGAAAGATTGTACAGAGAGCTATATAAATGGGTTGTAAAAAACAGGAGCGCAACCAATGAATACCTTTATGACCTAAATACTTATAGAAGAACTGTTGGCGCGGTAACAGAGGATTTTGATAAGCCTGAAAATTCTACAGGCAGTTTACTTTTGAGTAAGACCTTATGGCCTTTTTATGTTGCTCCTATCGGGCTATTAATTGTATTGATTTTGGTGGAGTTTTTTGAACAATTTGCCAGAGGCTAGAGCGGGGTTTACTTCCAAGTGCTTTCCATTTTTAATTGTTGAGTGCTTTGTTTTTGAGCATAAACTTCGGAAGTGTTTTATGAGCTATAGTCTACTTCGAAAGATAACTTGTTCCTCCTCTTGGCGAAAGCTATTGCCTTCGTCATCACAAGAATAATGCTTGCAGCATTTTATTCATTTTCGTTACCCTCTTAGCAAAGGATGATCCTTTGTTGCCTTTATGGCTTTGTGTTTCCGGCTGTTTTCTCATGTCTCACATCTCAAGTCTCAAGTCTCAAGTCTGGTTTCCCAATCTGCAATCGTTAATCTCAAATCGTTATCCGGCTGTTTACTAATCACTAATCACTAATCACTAATCAATTTCCCTTGTTCCGGCTGTTTTCTCATATCTCATGTCTCACATCTCAAATCTGGTTTCCCAATCTGCAATCGTTAATCTCAAATCGTTAATCAGGCTGTTTACTAATCACTAATCAATAATCAATAATCAATTTCCCTGGTTCCGGCTGTTTTCTCATATCTCATGTCTCACATCTCAAGTCTGGTTTCCCAATCTGCAATCGCTAATCAGGCTGTTTCACTAATCACTAATCACTAACAACTAACAACTAACAACTAACAACTAACCACTCCCCAATTTCCCGATTTCTGACACAGTTTTTTAACAGACCCTGACCCCATTTCCCCTTTTGGCGAAAGCTATTGCCTTCGTCACATCAAATTAGCTGATTGAAGCATTTTATTCATTTTCGTTACTACTTCCGATTGCGCAGCAAAACTTAATATTCATTTAACGCCAACTGTTCACTTTTCAACCTTAAAGCCGCTTATTTCACTAAGGCTAAATTCATTGCAAATGACAAATTCATACATTCACATAGTTTTAAAAACATTGTTGCTGCAATGCTTTGCCATAGCTGCAATGGCACAAAGCGAAACCACAAAAATTGCCGTGCTTGGTTGTCATCAGCAAGATAAACCTGCCCCTTCGCTCGATTTTTTTGCCGATGTGCTCAAACCGCAGTTTGCCGTTTGGGTGGGCGATAATGTTTATGCCGACACCGAATCAGACCCCCAACACATTCAGCAGCAATTAGACAAGTTAGCAGCCAAAGCCGGCTTTCAAAACTTGAGGAACGCATCAACGTTTTATGTTACCTGGGACGACCACGACTACGGATTGAACAATGCCGGCAAAGACTATAAGTTCCGCGAACAGAGCAAACACATTCATCGCAAATTCTGGAAACTGGAAAATGAAATTCCAGCAGGCAGAGATGGCGTTTATTATGCCGGAATTGAAACCTTACCCAATGGAAAAACGATTCAGTTTTTGATGGTGGATGGACGCTATAACCGCGATAACCCTCGAAACAAAGATGCCGATGCCCTTGGCGAAAATCAGTGGAAATGGCTGGAGCAAGAGTTGCGCAAACCTGCCGACATTCGATTTCTGGTTAGTGGCTACCAAGTGTTGCTCGAAAAACCCACACGCTGGGAAGCATGGATTAAGGTAGGTAAATCAAGAAAGCGGCTCTTTGAATTGCTTCATGCCACAAATGCAAACAATGTGTTTTTCATCACAGGCGACCAACACACGGCAGAGGTGCTGCGCAGTGCAAAGAAATTGCGCTACAACACTTACGAAATTATGGCTTCGGGCATTAACCAAACTGAACGCCCGGGCTTGGCTGTAAACCGTGTTGCAGGACCCGACAAAACACTTCATTCTTCACCATTGATAGAAATCCATTGGACAGAACAACCCTATTTGCGTGTGCTGAATCACAACGCAGAAAATGGATCAGTAACAATGGAATACAAGATTGTGTTAAGCGGGATAGGTGCAACAAAATGAATTAAACAACTTGCTTTTGGTAGAAGCAAACGAACCTGTCATCTTTAAAACAATGGTTGCAGCTACATCTTGGCGAAGGCAATCCCGATGTTAGACTAAGCCGAATGCTTTCAGAATTTAACTCATTGCTCTAACCACTTCCCCAAATCTGCAATCGTTACCCCGGCTGTTCCCTCATATCTCATGTCTCACATCTCAAATCTGGTTTCCCAATCTGCAATCGTTAATCTCAAATCGTTAATCAGGCTGTTTCACTAATCACTAATCAATAATCAATTTCCCTTGTTCCGGCTGTTTTCTCATATCTCATGTCTCACATCTCAAATCTGGTTTCCCAATCTGCAATCGTTAATCTCAAATCGTTAATCAGGCTGTTTACTAATCACTAATCATTCCCAAGGCTATAAAGCCTGAACAAAAATCTATTTAACAGAGGAATTCAGCAGTTTAAACTTTTTGCCGGGCTGAGAAATGGTGGCAAAAAGCCAATGACTGTCATATTCAAATCTGTAGGGCGCTCCAACATTAAAGTCATCGGGTATTGCGGCATGAAAACTGAAATCGTGTGCTCCATCCTCTTCATAACGTGTTATGTGGCATGAGCGGGCTTCTTCATCATGACTAAGGGAATACCATGCACCTTCACCAATTCCGCCAAGCCATTGTGCATCATCGGGCAAATGTTGTGGTTTGGTAGGTGTGCTGATTGAACCAATAATGTTATCGTCAGGCAAGTGTTGCGATTTTGCCGTGCGGAAATTATCGCTCAACTGCTTTATCAAAAACTGTAATGAGCCCCTTCGCGACATCTTCAATTCTTCAATGCGTGCGTCATGAAAACAATAAACCAAACCGTTGTGCTTGGCATTAACAACATTGCTGATGGGGCTTGGCATAATGCTTTCAGGATAAACAATTCTTCGCCTCAGCGCATGGTTTGAGATTCCTGCCGCCACAGCATCTGCCACAAAACGCGAACAACTGCTGTTACCCGAAGCAATGGCACCATAAGGCATTGAACCGCGCAAAACCATCTGCTTTGAAAAATTCAAGACGCCTTCAATTTTCAGCAGGTGAGAAACAGAAAAAAACATGCGCCCTTTTCCATGCGTGTATTGTTTTATTGCATCCAGTTCATGTATGATTTCACTAAGGTTGGTGATGTGAAATTCTTTATCAAAACGAGCAATGCTCCTGAGCTGAAGTTTAGGGTCAGACAAGGCTGAGCGCGTTCTGCCCATGCCCCTTGCGGTGATGTATCTGCCGAAATCAAAGTAATGCAAAGCGCCTGAGGAAGACTCAGCAAAAACCACTGCGGCATGACCCACTTTAAAATTCAAATTCTTCACAAGTCCCGCCTTCTTAAGCAACATCATCCAGGCTTCATCTCCCCGTGCAGTTGCATCGGGCCATGCAAGAACAATTGCTCTCCCCGGCTCAGCGTTATCAATCATGTTTTGTAAAGGGAATAAATAAATTCAAAAAAACAATCAACTGTATTAAGCGTTCAATGCAATGATTGCTTAAAAGCTTTTGCCCTTTTGGCGATGGCTGACGCATTTGTCATCCCAAGTCGGCATTTAACTCATTCGCAATGGTTGATACTTTGTTGCCTTTGTGGCTTTGTGGTTTAGGCTGTTTTCTCAAGTCTCATGTCTAACATCTCAAGTCTTCTCCCAGCTATTCACCTCCGACCTCCGACTTCGGACATCCAACCTCCCTCATAGCGCAATAAGCGTAATCAATCCCCTGCAATCTTTTATTTCCGACCATCCATACTTTAACTTTTCCAACACACTATCTTAACCACCATCCACTTAAATTCGTTTCACATTCCTCATTAAACCCATAACGGAATGACACACGCTCTACAATTTCTTTGCAGCCAATCTTTGTTCCAAGCGTTTGTTGGAAATGCTTTGGCGATATCCATTTTGCAATTCATCCTGTCAATCCCAATCAGAGCCTTATCATCAAATCCGTTCATTTTCAAATCTTCAAATTCCCTCATCTTCAAATCAGAAATTCTCAAATCTGCAATCGTTAATCTCAAATCGTTAATCCGGCTGTTAACATCCCACCTCCCACCGGCTGTTCTCTCATCATTCATCCCTCCATCTTCAAATTCTCAAATCAACTCATTTTCAAATTATCCCAGCCTCCGCTCCGCCCACCCGCCAGCGGCTTAGCCGCAATCATACCACCACCCATCAAACAAGCTCCTCGAAACGTTCGCGCTTGGCTCTTAGCTTAAATATACTTTTTGTGCAGAGGAATCGAAATGTATGTAACCTTTGGAGGTGTCAAATTATTGATAACGAAATTTAATGATATGAAAAACAAATTGTTACTTCTTACGAGTGCTTATATTATATTTTCAACAAATATCAAAGCACAAATAACGCTTGATAAGGAAATTACTCCATGGGGTGGAATGGGAGAATCTTTTTATGTCGCTCAAATAAGTTCATCTGAAACTAAATATGTTTTTATAGATACACTGAGTAATACATTTAGTTTGTACAATTTGGATTTTACGCCTTATATAGAAAATATAGTAGTTCCAGAACCATTTATCCAAGGTACTACATTTATGCAGCCGATATACATCACTAGAACATTGTTTGATTGTGATTCATCAAATATTGAGTATGCTTATCAATCTTCAACAAACATCCAAAAACCATTTCGGGTTGTGCGAACTGATGGAACAATACTATTTCAGAGAGATAGTTCAAATGGAGTTTTTTGTATAGGAAGTTGTTTAGGACTGTCAGATTTTGTGAGACCAATAAGAAATACATCAGAAGGAACTAAGCTATTCCTTCAGCATTACGAAACAGGTAGTGGGAAGAGGCATATCTACGTTTATTCTTTATGCGATGAGTTACCTATGTCTGTTTTTGATTTTTCCATTTTTAACACGGCATTTGTTGATGTGTATCCAAATCCTTCCTCTGATTTAGTAATGTTTAAAGTAAATCCGCCAGACAATTTAGAAAGTGAATATGAAATTGTTATATCAAATGTAAATGGGGGCGTATTGAAACGAGGAAAGGTAAATAAAACAGACTACACGTATACGTTTAAGGTAAATGATATTAGCAGTGGGATGTATTACTATTCACTATTTTCAGATTTAAAACCTTATCAATCAGGAAAATTTATCATAACTAAATAATTTTTAACATATTTAAAAATTAAGAACATGAAAACAAATTATAGATTTTTATTAATTGTAATTGTACTTTTTAATTCGATAGTATCATTTTCTCAGGTAACACAATTAAACAATCAACGACCTTCCGTTGGAGATAATTTTCTCGGATGGAACAACTCAGGCACATCCGGCTCATTACAAATCAGAAATGACCATAATCAACCTATTTATTTTTAGATTGGTGGCGATGGTACTGGTGATGCAGTAATGCAGATTAAGCAGGTAACAATTGATGCTGTCAATTTTAAGAATGTTGGAATTGGGAATGTTTTAGATTTTAATCCTAATTCGCTACTCCATTTATGGAAGGATAATTCAAGAAATTATATACAGATTGGAAATGGTTACACAGGTGCCGAAGTAGGTGACGGATTTAAGATAGGGATAAATTCTCCTACGTCAACAGAGTATCATGCTGAATTGCGCCACTTAGAAGAAGGGCCAATGACATTCTTTACAAATGATAATGAACGAATGAGAATATTGGGAGATAATGGATTTATTGGTATTGGGACTACTACACCGCAAGTAAGATTGGATGTTAATGGAGAGGCCGCTATAAGAACTGTAACACAAAATAATAGTTTATCACGAGTGCTTGTTGTTGACAATAGTAATGGAGGATTAATACAATATAGAGATATAAGTTCAATTGGGGCGGTATCAATATGTACTTCAGGTTCAGTTACAGACAGATTAACAAAATGGAGCGCATCAAATACAATATGCAACAGTCTTATTTATGATAATGGCACCAATGTAGGAATTAGCACAACTTCTCCCGGAGCACATCTTGACGTTTTTAATACTGGTAATCTTACCGGAATTCGGGCAGTTACTTCAATAACTGGATCTGGATTTGTTAACTATGGTATTCTTGGTAGTTGTAGTTCTACCGGAAGTGCTTTATTTAACACTGGAGTATATGGAACAGCTCCTTCTTCCGGAAGTAACACAATTTATAATATTGGTGTATCTGGGGGGCAAGTAACTTCTTCTAATTATTTCAATATTGGTGTGTCAGGTACTGTAGATGGTTCCAACATCCTAAATTTTGGTGGGATGTTTAGTGCAGGTAATAATTGTTCATCTGGTCCATTTCCTATTAATATTGGTATATATGCCCATGCTGCCGAGCAGCAGCATAGTGATGTGTGCAAACCTGGGTTAGCAGGATTCTTTGCTGGTAATGTTTTTGCAACCGGAACTATAGGACCTTCTGATGTTGCTTTAAAAGATAATATTGAAAATGTAAATGGTGCTTTATCTTTGATTACTTCTTTGCAGCCCAAACAATACACTTTTAAGAGAGGTAGTTTCCCGCATATGCAACTTCCATCGGGTAGCCATTTTGGACTCATAGCACAGCAAGTAGATACAATTTTACCTAATTTAGTATCCACAGTAATGCACCCACCTATTCTTGATACAGCAGGGAACATACTTATGGATACCATAAGCTTTAAAACACTCAATTATACAGGTCTCATCCCACTACTCGTTGCAGGCGTGAATGAACTAGCAAGCATAGAGGCTAACAGACCTCCCATCATCGGCAACTACCAACCCGACCCACAAAACCCCCTCACCAATAACTACGAAATCCCACTCAACAACCACAACTACTACTTCACCGGGCAAGGCACCAACCCCGATTCCAACAACATCGGCAGCAGCGTTGGCATCGGCTTAAACTGTGGCGACCCCATTCCTTTTTCTAAATTGCATGTATTGCAGTCTGTTTTTAATCCCGGGTTTGATAGCTCCAGTGCCGCAGGGTATTTTGAAAACAACTCACCCGGCAATACTGCCGCAGGCTTATGGGCATTGGTTAATGGCGATGCCTTAGGCAACTTAGGCGCACGCTTCGATGCTATAGGCAATGGCAACCCTAAACAAGTTGCCGTTGGCGCATGGGGCTATGCCGATGGAGCCGGTGATTTGAATGCAGGCATTGTGGGCGAAGGTTATGGAGGAGATTTCAACTATGGTGTTTATGGACGGGCAGACAATGGTTCTGAAAACTACGCCATTTACGGTGAAGTTGACACTAATGGGTTTGGAACAAGATTTGCAGGCTTTTTTGTAGGAGATGTATTGGCTACAGGCAGCATCACCCAAGGCTCCGATGCAAAGCTGAAACACCATGTAAAAGAACTTAGCGGAAGCGCTGCGCTTATGCTGTTGAACAAGCTATCCCCCAAAAACTATCAATACAAAACATCCGATTTCCCAACCATGAGCCTCCCCAAGGGCAATCAATTTGGTCTCATAGCACAAGAAGTAGAAGCCGTGTTGCCTGAATTGGTGAAAGATGCTGTTACCCCACCCAAAAGAGACAAACAAGGAAAAATCATTCACCCCGCTGTACCCTTTAAGGCTGTGAACTACACAGGCTTTATTCCGGTTTTAATCGGTGCCGTAAAAGAACAGCAACACACCATAGATTCACTAAAAGAAGTAATCAACGAACGTTTATCTTATATAGAAAACCGCCTCAATGGCTGTTGCGGTAACCCCCACAACTACAAAACCGACCCTAACGAGCAATCACCCATTCATTCACAAGATGTGGAGCTTAAAAATCTCCAAACCATCATCTTAGACCAAAACAACCCCAACCCCTTTGCCGAAAAAACAACCATCGGTTACACCCTGCCCGATGACGTAACCGCAGCCGAAATCATCTTCCACAATGCCGAAGGCAAACAAATCAACCGCACTGAAATTGCCACACGCGGCAGAGGCGAAATAAACGTTTATGCCCACGACCTCAGCAGTGGCGTTTACACCTATACCCTCATTGCCGATGGCAAAATCATTGACACCAAACGCATGGTGAAAAAATAAACAACAACATCAGCCATCCATCACATCAATCCCTGTCAAAACCTGGCAGGGATTTTTTGTGCGCCTCAATCCCGCCTGCGCTCGCATCTTGCGAGCGCCCTTTCACTCCGCCCCGCGTTCTATTTTCCCCTTTAGCTAAAGCTACTGCCTTTGGGGTGGGGGTGAGGTGGCTATTCCTCCGTGCCCCTCTGTGCATCTTTGCGTAACTCTGTGCAGCAAACCTGTATTCCGGCTGTTCCAATCTCACTTCTAAAATCTAAAATCTTCTCCCCGGCTGTTATCTCATATCTCACGTCTTACATCTCAAATCTTTTCTCGGCTGTTCACCTCCGACCTCCCACTTCGGACATCCCACCTCCTCCGGCTGTTTAAATGGCAAGCCACGCGCGCCATCTATGCGTAGCTTTGCATTCCATCTGGCTGTTCAACTATTGTGCCTATGTGGTTTAAATGGCTGTTTAGTCTTTCACTATACAATTTTACAGACCTTCTCACTTCTCAAATCCGCAATCGTTAATCTCAAATCGTTATCCGGCTGTTCCACCCCTCTCCTTCGGAGAGGGGCAGAGGGGCGAGGTAACTATTCCTCCGTGCCCCTCCGTGCTTCTTTGCGTAACGCTGTGCAACAACCCGTATTCC
>VFQQ010001019.1_pt1 | contig 43955 bp, 39 predicted proteins | sample 3512341 | NCBI WGS metagenome assembly VFQQ01 (sample SAMN10412373, study PRJNA504923) | tailings metagenome | isolation source: Relicate 2 Philex TSF1 revegetated site | place: Philippines: Tuba, Benguet | collected 2017-08-29 | reverse complement strand
TATGGTGGCGGCCAACAAGAATAAAAGAACTGATTTTTTCATATCGTAGATTTAGGGTTGAGGCCGCCAACTGAGCTCATGCTTCAGAATACGTTTGAGTATCAAATGATGTTAGCAAATCTAAAAAAAAAACAATATACACCAAATAAAATTTACAAAATACTGCAAACACAAAATTTGCAATCTGAACTTTTGCCTGCGAGAAGACAGGATGCTATAATGTTGGTTTTATGCCGATTTTCGCCAAATGTGAACGAAGCAAGATCAGTACGCTATTAATCAAAGCCCTTGTCTTCTATTCAGTATCAAACATGATGCGATGGCAGCAAGCGAAGCTTGATCGCGTCAAGTGCATGGCTATTTCCAATCATCGCTCTCCAACACAAACAAATCGGCTACGGAGCAGCCCAGCTTATCGGCCAATTTGAGGGCCAAAACAGTAGAAGGTACATATTTGCCGCTTTCAATCGAAACGATGGTTTGTCGCGATACCTGCACCCGCTCGGCCAATTCCTGCTGGGTAAGGTTGGCGAGCTGGCGCAGCGGACGCAGTTGGTTTTTCATGCTTCTGCCTCCCGGTTGTTTTTCCAGATCAAATAACTGAAGCGCAAGCGAAAGAGAATGAGCACGGTGAACATGTTGTATACCAAAGCATGGTAAAAAGCGGCACTGTGCACCAGCAGAATGGCCAGGCTAAGCACGATGAAATGACACCAAACCGCCCAGCTCAATGCCTTTAAGCGCAAGGTCGACGTAAACTCATCTTCCACCCTTTCAGCCGAAAAGCCCATCAGCATCAAGCCTACGATCATGCCAATGGCAGCTAGTTCATCGGTAAAATTCATATTGCCCGAAAAAATACCGTCATCGTACAATCGTGCCAGTTGTGTGCTTTTGAAACTGAGGAAGGCCAAGTCATAGTCCCAATACATATTGGATATACCCAAAGCCAAGGCAGGTAGCAGCACCAACCAAGCCCAGTGTTTGGCCGCTGCAGGAAAAAGGAATGTTTTCATGGTTGTGAAATTTGATGCAGCAAACGTAAAACAAACTTTACATATAGACAAGTATATTTTACATTTTGTACAGTTTGTTTTACATTTTTTAGGAAAATGAGCCATCGCACAGCATCCAAAGCTTTTTCCTGCACCAACGCTGCATCAATCAAAAATAGCTTTACCTTTGCGGCCGAGGGTAAGTCTTGTACGACCAGCTCCTGCTAAATCCCCCAGGGTAGGAATACAGCAAGGGTAGGTGGTTGTAGCGGTGCGATGCAAGTAGCTTACCCTTTTTTTATTGCCAAAAATTCAACCATACATAGCCATGCAGTTTTTCATCGATACCGCCAATCTCGACCAAATTCGTGAAGCACACGCCTTGGGCGTACTCGACGGGGTAACCACCAATCCGAGCCTCATGGCCAAGGAAGGCATTTCGGGCGAGCAAAACATCTTGAACCACTACAAAGCCATCTGCGACATCGTTGACGACAATGTGAGTGCCGAGGTGATCAGCACCGATTACGAAGGCATGATCCGTGAAGGCGAGCGTTTGGCTGCCATCGACGATAAAATTGTGGTGAAAGTGCCCATGATCAAAGACGGCATCAAAGCCATCCGCTATTTTACCGACAAAGGCATCCGCACCAACTGCACTTTGATTTTCAGTGCCGGACAAGCCATTATCGCCGCCAAAGCCGGAGCAACTTTCGTATCGCCTTTCATTGGCCGTTTAGATGATATCAGCTTCGACGGCATAGAGCTCATCCAGCAGATTGTTGACATTTACGACATCCAAGGTTTTGAAACCCAGGTTTTGGCGGCTTCGGTGCGCAACAGCCTGCACATCGTTAAATGCGCCGAGGCAGGTGCCCATGTGGTCACTTGTCCGCTCAGCGCCATCACCGGCTTGCTCAACCACCCTTTGACCGACAAAGGTTTGGCGCAATTCCTGGCCGACCACGCCAAAGCAAACGGTTAATTTGAACAATCCCGGTGAACAGCCGGGATTTTTTGTGCCCTTTTTGGTCGAACCAAAGTCGCCGCTTATCTTCAACCCTTAACCCGATTTTGCCTGCCGATGTCGATTGCCCTGCTTCAGCAAAATTTGCTCAACCCTCCTATCCTCTTTTTCTTTCTGGGTTTGCTGGCCATTGCCATGCGCTCTGACCTCGAAATTCCCCAACCCATCAGTAAATTTTTATCGCTTTACCTGCTTTTTGCCATTGGCTTGAAGGGAGGCGTGGAATTGGGGCACGGCGGCGTTTCGGCCGAATTTGGCAAACTGCTTTTTTTAGCCATCGGATTTGCTTGTTTGGTGCCTTTGTATGCGTTTTTCATTCTCAAACGCAAATTTTCATTGCCCGATGCGGCCGCCATTGCCGCTACATTTGGGTCGGTAAGCGCCGTTACCTTCATCACAGCCAGCAGCTACCTCAACGAGCAAGCCGTTCAATACGATGGATTCATGGTAGCCATGTTGGCCATCATGGAATCGCCGGCCATCATTTTGGGCGTGATGCTGTTTCAGAAATACCGCAAAACCGACCAGCCCATCAGCACCAGCAAGATATGGCACGAAGCCTTAACCAACGGCTCGGTGGTATTGGTACTGGGCAGCCTGCTCATTGGCATTGCCTCGCCCGATGCAGCAGTTGAAGGCCTCCTACCCTTCACCAACGATATTTTCAAAGGCTTTTTGGCCTTTTTCTTGCTCGATATGGGTTTGCTGGCGGGTCGACGTTTCCGCGCCTTATCGAAAGCCGGCTGGTTTCCTTGGGCCTTCGGTATTGTTTTGCCCTTGTTCAATGCCACGCTCGCTGCCCTGCTGGGTGGCTGGCTGGGCTTAAGTGTTGGAAACACCTACCTCATGGCGGTTTTGGCAGCCAGTGCTTCCTACATTGCTGTGCCTGCTGCCATGCGCTTATCGATTCCCGAAGCCAATCCGGGCTTGTATGTGCCCATGGCTTTGGCCATTACTTTTCCGTTTAATATTGTGGTCGGACTCCCACTTTACATGCAGTTAGTCCTCTGGTTCCGATAAATTACCTCTTTATGGAAAAAGCCAAACGCGTAGAAATCATCACGGGCGCATACGATATGCGAGAGGTCATTCGGCTCATTGAAAAAGCCGGGGCTTTAGGCTATACCCTTATTCCCGAAGTTCGCGGAAAAGGCGAACGGGGCGATCGCAATGCCGATGGATTAACAGAAGCATTTAAAAACAGCATGCTCATTTGGATTTGCAGCGAGGACCAATGGGAAAATTTGAAGGAACCATTGCGCCATTTTGTGCAAAAAGTGGGTGGAATGGTCGTTATAAGCGATTGTACCATGCTATCGCATTAAAAATCAGCAAAAGCTTTTGTATCTTTTAGGCTTCAATCATATATGATGAAGCGCTATATACTGTTGTTTTGTTTGCTCTTGGGGGCTGTGGTTAACGCACAATCTATAATTGGCCCCAAATTATCTGCTTCCTTAGCAGAAGGTGGCAGCGCCTACAAACACCGCATTACCCTCGTTTTCAAAGATCAGTTGCCAGCTTACCAGCAAATGCTCGCATTCGAACGGCAATTCACCCCTGTTAACGAACGGGCACAATGGCTCATGCGCAATGGCATGGCTTTACAGCAACAGCAATTAAGGCTGGTTGAAAAAATGCAGCAATCGGTTGCCTACCAGCACTTTCGTATAGTTCAATCGTACTGGTTGGTAAATATGCTCGAGCTTGAAGCCGATGCCAGCGCCATCGCATGGCTGCAACAACAAGCCGAAATTGCAGAAATTGAACGCAGCGATGCCTTTGAAATAGGTTTCGAAGCGCCCATTGCCAGCACCGAAGCGCCCGAAGTGGCCAATGGTCGCGAAGCTGGCCTTACGGTAATTGGCGCTCCTGCCCTTTGGCAAATGGGCTATACCGGCCGCGCGCGCAAAGCCATGCTGGTAGATACCGGCGTATGGCCCGATCACCCTGCCATTCAAGGCCAATTTTTAGGAAAGCGCCAGGGACTGCAATCTACTTGGCTGGGTTACGATGAACCAAGCCCTCGAGATAAAAGCGGCAACCATGGCACACACGTTATTGGCACTGTTTTGGGCCTCGATACTGCCAATAACGACACCATTGGCGTAGCTTTTGGCGCCTATTTTATTGCCACCGACCCCATTGTTACAGATATTTCACAAGTAAAACCTTGGACAGAATTGATTCGTGCCTTCCAGTGGGCCATCAATCCCGACGACGATACCAGCACCACCAACGACATTCCCGATGTAATCAACAACAGCTGGGGCCGTGCCAATACCGGTCAAGATTCGCTTTGCGGCCATCCGATGGTTGTGCAAGCATTTTCGGCCGTTGAAGCTGCCGGAATTGCCAATGTTTTTTCTGCCGGCAATAATGGCCCAGGCGTTTCCACGGGAGGTGTACCTGCTCAGTTGGTGCTCGATACACTCAATTTGTTTGCCGTGGGTGCACTCGATGGCAATAACGCCAGCCTGCCCATTGCCGGCTTTTCGAGTCGGGGACCAACCACCTGCCCTACTCCGGGTGGTTCTTTTGCCATCAAACCCGAAGTGTCGGCACCCGGAGTAAACGTACGCTCAGCCGATGGCCGAACAGGTTACGGCAGCAAATCGGGCACCAGCATGGCTGCTCCGCACGTAAGTGGTGCTGTTTTGTTGCTGAAAGAGGCTTTTCCACAGCTGTCGGGCCGACAATTGCTCAACGCGCTCTACCAAACCGCTGTTGATTTGGGCGACCCGGGCGAAGACAATGTGTTTGGTCGTGGTGTAATTAACCTACCCGCAGCCTTTAACTTCCTCGCAGCGAGCCACACCCCCGCCGCACCCGCCAGCCGAGCTTACGACTTGGCCATTGCGGGCGTTGATAGTCCGGCTACCCACCAATTGGGACAAGATTGTTCGAGACAAATCCCCCAAATCAGCCGTCAACGTTTCAGGGTGCGCGTGCAAAATGTGGGCGATAGCGCGGTTACTGGCTTTAAACTCATTTACGAATTAGCCGGCAACGGTCGCGATTCGGTAGTGGTGAACCAAACCTTGCTACCCCGCCAGCAAATGACCATTACCACCCCCCTTTTGGCCCTCACCACCTCGGGGGCGGCTGTAGCCAACCAATTGCGTTTGGAAGTAAAGCCCTTGCAAAACCTGGTAGAAACCGATTTGTTCAACAACCGCTGGCTGCTTGAATTCCCCACCCGCGATGGCCAAAACCTGCCATTGATTGAGCGCTTCGATACCATCCGCCAAGCTGGACAAGCAGCTTTGAGCGATTGGACCATCAGAGATTTAACGGGTGATGACCGCAGCTGGCAGTTTTACCCGGTTCAGGGTGCCATCAGCACCCAATTTGCGGCAGGTGTGCGTATGCGCGAAATGCCCTTGCGCCAAGGCCAGCTCGATGAGCTCATCAGTCCGCCACTGCACTTCCCGCCCATGAATCCAGGCAGCGCAGCCCGCCCATTCATGCAATTTCAACTGGCTTATGGTCCGCGCAATTCGAGTTTCCGTGACTCGCTTTTCGTTGAGGTGTCGTGGGATTGCGGCCAGACTTACACCCGGGTTTACGCCAATGGCGGCGACAGTTTGCGCAGCTTTCAAGGTGTAAATCCATCGGCAGCTGAACATTGGCGCACCATAGTGATTGATCACCCTGCATTGCAACCTACCTCCGGAAATTCAGCTGTCTTCCTCAAGTTTGTGACTAAAAACGACTTTGGGGGCAACCTGTATATTACCAATGTCAGCTATTTAGATCAGGGCATGTCGCTCAGCAGCCAAAGCCTTTCGCCCAGCCTAAAGTTGTTCCCCAATCCGGCCAGCGAAAGCATGTGGTTTGAGGCAAGCGCTCCGGTAAACCGCATTATTTTGACCGACGTATTGGGCAGAAAAGTGTTGGAGCTAAAACCTAGCGAAAACGAAGTGAAAGGCCAGCTTCCCATTGCTTCGTTGGCCAACGGCAGCTATACAGTAACGGCCTACACCTCTCAAGGCCAAGTGGTACAACGATTTGTGAAAAACTAATATGCGTCACTTTCTCCTACTCCTCGTTTTTTTGTTTGTAAGCAATAGCCTCAAGGCGCAACAAGCCTGGCTGCATCCCGATTTGGAAGCCAAAGTGCAGCGGGGCGAAAAGGGCAACATCCGCATTGGCATTTTGCTGCACGAACAAATCAATGCGCTGCAACTAAAATACGACATGGCTGCTGCTGGTTTCACAGCCGAGCAGCGTGCCAGAACCGTCATTCGCAAGGCCCTGGAACTACAAGAAGGGCATCAAAAACCCTTTCTAAGGAAAATTACTGAAAAGTATCCCGAAATAACCATTGCACACGCTTATTGGATTGCCAATGTGGTTTTGGTGGATATGCCCCTTTCACTGCTGCCTGAACTTCAGCGCGAACCCGAAATATTTTGGCTATTTGCCGATGATAGCTACCTCACCGGTCTGGTAGAACCCGTGGCTGTGGAGGCATTAGAAACACCCGAAATAGCCAATGGCCGCGAGCCTGGGCTCAACGTAATTAATGCCCCTGCCCTTTGGGCCTTGGGCTACACGGGTAGAAACCGCAAGGCTTTTACGGTCGATACCGGAACCTGGACCGATCACCCGGCCCTGGCGCGCAGGTTTTTGGGCAACCACCGCCCTTTGAACGAAGGTTGGTTCAGCCTCGAAAGCAATTTCCCCGTCGACCGACCATCGCACCATGGCACCCATGTGAACGGCACCATTTTAGGCCTCGATACTGCCACCCGCGATACCATTGGGGTAGCATTTAATGCCTATTTCATGGCATCTAACCCGCTGACGCACAGCAACCTTACCCCCTTGAGCATCAACCTCATGAGCTTCGAATGGGCCATGAATCCCGATGGCGATACCAGCACCGTTAGCGATATTCCCGATGTAATCAACAACAGTTGGGGACAAGCCGGCGGTCCCGATACCACCATCTGCGTAAGCTGGGCCACCCAAATATTCAACATGGTGGAAGCCGCCGGGGTGGCCATCACCTTTTCGGCCGGCAACGAAGGTCCTGGGCCCGCCACCGTCAAACACCCGCAATTTGTAAATACCAGCGATGTCAACATCTTTTCGATTGGTGCCATTGACGGCAACAATGCCTCCTTGCCTATTGCGGGCTTTTCGAGTCGAGGCCCCAGTTTGTGCGGACAAACCGGCAGTTTACTCATCAAACCCGAAGTGGTAGCGCCGGGCGTCAATGTGCGTTCGGCTTTTGGCAAAACAGGTTACGGTAGCCTATCTGGTACCAGCATGAGTTGTCCGCATGTTTCGGGCGCGGTGGTATTGCTCAAAGAAGCCTTTCCGCAATTGGGTGGCGACAGTTTGCTTTATGCCTTGTATGTTTCGGCCATCGACATGGGCGACCCGGGCGAAGACAATACCTTTGGTCGTGGCCGCATTGACGTGCTGGCCGCCTACAACTACTTGGCGCAACGCCATACGCCAATGGCTGCACGCAGGGGCCAAGACCTGGCTGCAGGCGCCATCAATCTGCCTGCCAACAACACCATCTGTGCCGAAGACCACTTGAATGGTTTAAACTTATTCTTTCCTGCACTGAATTTGGGCGACAGCATCATCCCCATGCTGCAGTTACGGTACTCGCTCAATGGGTCGCCATGGCAAAGTTCGTTGCTGCCGGTGAATTTGGGACCCCAGCAAAGCGCCAACTTATTTGCTGGCCCGTTGGCCTACAAAAACGGCTGGAACGAGCTGCAAATCGAACTCCGCATACCCGGTCAAAGCCAGGAAATAGATGAAATCAACAATTTCCGCTCGGTGCGCTTTTTTGTATCGCCTCGCGATACGAGCAGTCCGCGTCCGGGCTGGTCGGCTTACTTTCCAGTACCTGCCGATCAATTTGTGCGCGACAGCTTGGTACAAATCGTCGATCGCAATGGCGACGACATCAGCTGGGACACTGCCAGTGTTGGCGGACTGAATCGCGATTCAAAGGCCTTTGTAATGCGGCACACGGCATATGCCTTGCGACAGCGCCAGCAAGATGATTTGCTTACCCGCAGTTTTGTAAGTATCGACCCCAATTACGGCGCCATCAACCAAATCAGCTTCAAACTGGCCTATCGCAATCGCAACAGCTCCTTCCGCGACAGTTTGCGCGTATCGCTTGAATGTGATTGTGGCCGACAGTCGCAAACCCTCTATTACAGCGGAGGCGACAGCATGCGTACCTATGCGGCTGGCAATGTGCCCAGCGACAGCAGCCACTGGCGGCACTTTAGCTTCAGCGGCTTCAGTCCATTTTTACAAGAGGGTTGCCAAGTGCGCTTCCGAAGCATCAACGATTTTGGTGGCAACCTCTACATTGGCGATTTGTTGGTTTCTGGTTCGGCAGCAACGGGCATTCCAAGTTTTGGCACTGCCGACTGGGAAATTTTCCCCAATCCGGGCCATGCAGTGCTCAAAGTACGTTCGCAGTTGCCACTCAAAAGCATTCAAGTGCTCGATATTCGTGGAAAAACGGTGTATTGGCAGGCCACAGACCAGCAGCATCACTTAGAATTGCAGTTAGAAACACTAGCCCCCGGATTGTACTTCATTCAGGGTGAATCAAATGCGGGCATATCTGTAAAGAAGTGGATAAAGCAATAAATTTGCGGCATGTTGGTTAAACTTCACATGCGTATACTGCTTTTCTTGACCTTTTTGGCCATTCCCCTTCTAGCGAGCGCCCAAAACCCCGACGGGGTAATGGACCGCTCCTTCGACCAGGAGTTGTACGACGAACAAATTCGGCTTACCGAGCTGATGTACTGGGCGCAATATGGCGACAGCACTTTCGACCGGAATGATGCGAATTATTTGTTTATCCGCGGGTTGGTGCGCAGTTTACGTATTGATGGTGCATTCGATTTTTCCTTCGACTCCTTAAAATTCATCAGCAAGCTCTACACCCCCGACCGCAAATACCGCATATTCACCTGGCAGGTAAAGCAAGAAATGGGTACTTGGAGGCATTTTGGGTGCATTTTAACCAATGAAAAACCGGCACGCGTTATTCCGCTGCTCGACCGAAGCGATGAGTTTTTAGGTCGCGACGACACCACCTTCAACCACAAAAGTTGGTATGGGGCGGCTTATTTTCAAATTGTACCCGAAATCAAAAAAGTAAAGGGAATCACCTACTATACCCTCATTGGCTACGATCAGCACGAGCCATTCTCACGCCGCAAAATGGTGGATCTTTTGTGGTTCGACAAACAAGGTGTGGCTCATTTTGGCGCCCCACTTTTTCAAACCCCCAAGGGTACCAAACACCGTTTTTACATTGAATACGCTGCCGATGTAACGGCTCAGCTGCGTTACGAGGCCAGCATTCAGCGCATTGTGTTCGATAACTTGGTTGCCCGCCATGCCGAAAATGCCGGTTACGGTTATGACGATGTGCCCGACGGCAGCTTCAATGCTTTTGTATGGAAAAAGGGAAAGTGGCTCTACGAAGACAATGTAGATGTACGCATGCCCGAGCAAGCGTCGAAAGTGAAAGCCGATCCCAATAAAAAATCGGGTTTACAAAAACCTTAGTAGCGCAACCAGGCGCAAACGATGCCTGTGGCCACGGCTGCATTCAATGATTCGGCCTGTCCGAACGAAGGAATGCTCAATTGGTGACCTGCCAAGTTTTGCAAGCTGGCAGATAGACCAAATGATTCGCTTCCTATCATGACCACCCCTCCGGAGCCAGCACGGGTGCCTCTTAAATCATTGCCGTCCAAAACGGTAGCATACAACTGCTCATGTGGCAGCTTTTCTACAAATGCCATAGGATCCCCATATTTCACAGGCACCCTAAAAATGCTGCCCATAGAGGCTTGAATGGTTTTGCTGTTCCAAAGTGCCACTGTTTCTTCGCTGCAAAAAACGCCCGCCAAACCAAACCAATCGGCAGTGCGTATGATGGTACCCAAATTGCCTGGGTCGCGCAATTGATCTAAAAGCAGTACAAAGTTGGCATCGCCTGGCTGCCAAGTCCATGGCAACTCTTGCTGCTTAAAAACCCCCAGCACGGGTGAAGCAGATGAAAGCTGGGTCATGCGCTCCATGCTCTCTTCGGTAACAAGCATGGGAGCTTGCTGGAGCAATACGGAACCTGCTTTTATCTTATCGAAATAGCCATCGCGAATCAGCAGTTTTTCGCAAGTCCAGCCCGCCAAAAGCGCTTCCTCTACGGTTTTTTCTCCTTCAACTACAAATAGTCCGGTTTCTTGTCTATTTTTCTTGAGTTTGAGAGAAGCAATTATCTTTACCTCCGCCTTGCTGAGCATTGTTTTGAAATTTATTACCGACCGTCGCTTTTTTCTGTTGATTGCCTTGTTGCTGCTGGGCAGCTGCAACGTCACCAAATCGCTCTACGAAGATGAGGTTTTGGTAACTAGAAACAAGATAAGTGGTATTGATAAATTGCAAAGAACCGAAATGCAGGCCTTTATTCGGCCGCGTGCAAACCGAAAATTCTTAGGCATTTTCCGAAGCAAGGCCTGGATCCACCAGCGGGCAACCAGGGGTAGGAATTCGGCCTTTTGGAGTAGGATCAATGAGAGCTTGGGTGAACCTCCTGCTTTGCTCGACTCTACCCAAATATTTGAAAGCCGCACCAACCTCGACCGTTACCTGCGCGATAAGGGTTATTTTTTTGGAGAAGTAGAAGCCATTGTAGAGCCTTACAAGCGCAATGCTAAAAAGGCAAAAGTGCATTACCGCATCACCCCAGGCCCGCGCTACAGCGTACGAAACATCAAGGTTAGCAGCACGCAATCGCCCATAGATCCCTTTGTATTGTTTCATTTGTACGAAAGCCGCGAATTTCCCCTGCGCGCAGGTCAGCCATACGATGCCGATGAACTTTCGAGAGGGCGAGGAACCTTGGCCAACTTTTTACGCGAGCAAGGCTTTTTTTACTTCAACCGCGATTTGATTTTTTACGATGTAGATACCGCACTAGGCAACCACTTGGTCGACATCAATGTGCGGATCAAGCGACCGAAAGAAAGCTTTTATTTCGAGGCTTTCCGATTCGATAGCATCACCGTAAATGTAGATTATCAAGCCTTTCAATCACAACAGGCCGTAAACGAACAAGACACTACCGAAAGAGCTGGCTATTATTTCATTGATCGTGTGCCGTCGACCATCAGCAAAGAGATTCTGGTGCAGAACTTACTTTTCAGAAAGGGTCTGAATTTCAGCGAGTCGGCCATGCGATTGAGCCAGAGCCGTATTTCTGACCTGAAAGTTTACAACTACAACAATATACGCATCATTCCGAACGACTCTAACCGCACCCTCAATGTGGTCATGAACCTCACCCCCAGCAAGCGGCGGCAGCTCAAATTCGACTCGGAGGTATCTACCAACTCCATTTCGCTCTTTGGCATATCGGGGGGTGTAACTGAATTGCGACGGAACGTATTGAAGGGTGGTGAACTGCTCGAATTCAGGCTCAATGCCGGTATTGAGTCACAGCAAAACGTTACCAATACCGACGTTTTATCGCGTACGACCTTCAATACACTCGAATTTGGATTGGGAACTGCACTTACTATTCCTCGTTTCGTTTGGCCATTTCACAGCTGGAACGATCGGTTTTACACCGCACCGCGCACCCGTATTGGGGTAAATTACAATCGGCAAATTCGTTTGGACTTCACCCGTGAGGTATTTCAAACCAACATCGGTTATTTGTGGATGAACCGGGCCCGCGAGCGCTTCGAAGTATTTCCGGCAGAAGTTTCCTTTGCCCGTACGGCGCGCATCAGTCAAAACCTATCGGATGTATTGAATCAGATTCAGGACCCCTTCCTGCAATTCAGCTTCACCAATTACATCAACTTGGCCTCGCGCTTTGCCTATTCGGTCGACAACATCAACACCCGTGGTACATTCATGCGCGTAAACATCGAATTTGCCGGCAATGCCCTGCATGCCATTTACCGCGCTTTAGACATACAAGACGGTCAAAATCCGCGCACCTTGCTCGGATTGCCCTATTTCCAATATGTGCGGGCCGACTTAGAATACCGAAAGCATTGGCGACATGGCGAAAACTCGAAACTTGCCTCTCGTGTTTTTATAGGTGTGGGTTTGCCTTTACAGAACTCCATCATCTTACCGCTCGAAAAACGCTATTTCGCCGGAGGCACCAACAGCATCAGGGCCTGGCTGGCGAGGTCGGTAGGACCCGGCGGTTACGGTGTATATGGCGCCCGTCTCGATCAATTTGGCGAAATGCGTTTGGAGGGCAACCTCGAAGAACGATTCCCCATCTTTGGCAAGTTTCAAGGTGCCGTGTTTATAGATGCCGGCAATATATGGACGCTGAAAGATACCACTGCGGCCAAAGGCGACTTGGCCAACTTTGCATTCAACCGTTTCTACAAAGAAATTGCCGTGGGTTCGGGCTTTGGCCTCCGTTACGACTTTACTTATTTCGTCATTCGGGTAGATATGGGGCTCAAAGTACACGACCCAGCCTTCAGCTCGGGCAACCGTTGGGTGATTGCGCATATTGCAGATAAAAACTGGCGGCAAAACGACTGGAGGAGCGAATTAAACATCAATGCTCCCCTATCTGGCAGGTATCCGTTTACCAGTTTCAACCTAGGAATTAACTTCCCCTTCTAGTTTTTTACCGGCTGTTTTGTAATTCAAATCCATCTGTTATCTTTGCAGTTCTAAAATTCGCACGAAAATGTTTGCCATTGTTGACATTCAAGGACAACAATTTAAGGTTTCAAAGAACCAGCACGTGTATGTGCACCGTTTACCAGCCGAAGAAGGTACTACCATTACCCTCGACAAAGTGCTGTTGGTAAGCGATGACAAAAGCGTTCAAGTTGGTGCACCTTATGTGTCCGGTACCACTATCTCAGCCAAAGTCGTTTCTCACCTGAAAGGCGACAAAGTGCTGGTATTCAAGAAAAAGCGTCGTAAAGGTTATCAGAAGATGAACGGTCACCGTCAGTCCTTTACCAAAATCACCATCGAATCAATCGGTTAAACCACAGGAGAAAATAATCCATGGCTCACAAGAAAGGCGTCGGTAGTTCGAAGAACGGACGCGAATCAGAAAGCAAACGACTGGGCGTAAAGATCTACGGAGGTCAATTCGCTGCCAGCGGAAATATCATCGTTCGTCAGCGTGGCACCAAGCACCACCCTGGTCAGAATGTAGGTATCGGTAAAGACCACACCCTGTTCGCCCTCGTTGACGGCAAGGTAGAATTCAAAAAAGGCCAGGCCGACCGTTCATATGTATCGGTTATTCCTGTTGCCACCGAAGAAGTTGCCAACTAAGGTTTACTTCATTCATAAAAAAAGCCTCGGATTTTCATCCGAGGCTTTTTTTATGTGTGATTGTTTGAATTACTCTTCTCGGGCAATGAGGTAGGCGGCAAAGGCACGCAATACCTGACGCGCATTTTCATTAACGCCTTCGAGCGCTTCGAGTTGTTCGAAGGCCTGCTCCAGCAACAACTTCATTTCGGCTTCGGCCAATTCACGGATGCCCCACTGCCTGAAGAAATGGGTTACTTCCTGCACTTTGGCTTCTGAATTGGGCGCGGCATACAGACTCTGCAAGGCCAATTGCCCTGCTTCATCGGCCACCTCCATGGCCTTTACCCGTAAAAAAGTGTTTTTATTGGCCAAAATATCACCACCCGGTTTTTTGCCAAACTTGGCAGGATCGCCAAATACATCCAACAAATCGTCTTGCACTTGGAAAGCCAAGCCTGTGAGCACCCCAAAATCGTATACTCGAGCTTGGTCGGACTCACTGGCACCCGCCACAATGGCTCCCATTTGCAAGGCCGCACCGAGCAGCACCGAGGTTTTAAGCCGAATCATGCGCATGTACTCAGGTGTGGTTACATCTTCCCTCGACTGAAAATCCATATCGTACTGCTGCCCTTCACATACTTCAAGGGCTACTTTGTTCATGGCTTCTAACAAGGCAGGTACGGTAGCAGCTGGAGCACGCAACAGCTGCTGGTAAGCTAGCACCATGAGCGCATCGCCCGAAAGAATCGCCACATCGCGGTTGTACTTTTCATGCACCGTTGGCTTTCCGCGTCGCAAAGGCGCTTCGTCCATGATATCATCGTGCAGCAGGGTGAAATTGTGGAACAATTCCACTGCCATGGCCGGACCCATGGCCACCTCTCGGTTAGCGCCAAACAATTCGGCGGCCAACAAACTCAAAACCGGACGCAAACGTTTACCGCCCAAATCGAGAAAATAGCGAATGGGCTCATACAATCGCTGCGGATGCGCCGGCAATTGTAGGTGATTGAGCTCGTGCTGTAATTCCAACCTGAGTTGCTCAAGGTGGTGTTTCAAAGGGGCTGAAGCGTTCATTATTTTTTAGGGGGAATGTATGCGTAATCGACTTGACGGGTGCGAAGATCGGTCTTTTTCAGTTCTACCGTCACTTTTTGGCCCAAACGAATGCGGCGACCACTTCTATTACCAATCACACAATAATCGTCTTCGTCGAAGAAGTATTTATCGTCGTGCATGGCCGAAAAGCGAATCAGACCTTCGCAATGGTTAAAATCAATAACCACGTAAAAGCCGAAATCGGTTATGCTGCTCACCATGCCTTCAAACTCTTCGCCTTCGCGACCCACAATCATTTCAATTTGTTTGTATTTGGTAGATGCCCGTTCGGCCTGGGTAGCCGCTCTTTCGCGCTCACTACAATGTAAACACTCCTTTTCTAGGGCTTCTTGCTGTACCGGTTTGCCACCAGCCATGTAAGCATCGAGGAGGCGGTGCACCAACACATCGGGGTATCGGCGAATGGGCGATGTAAAGTGGCTGTAGTGCTGAAAAGCCAAGCCATAGTGGCCAATATTTTTGGTGGTATAAATGGCTTTGGCCATGGTGCGAATGGCCATCGATTCTATGATATCGGCTTCTTCTTTGCCATCCAAATCTTCCACCAATTGGTTAAACGACTGGCTGATTTCTTTGCGGCTACGGGTGCTGATGCTGTAGCCAAAACGCTCTACAAAACGGGCAAAACTTTTCAAACGATCCATATCGGGCGAATCGTGCACACGGTAAACAAAGGAAGCATGGTACTGCCCGCCCGACATGGCCGAAACATGTGCCGCTACCCTGCGGTTGGCCAGCAACATAAAATCTTCGATGAGCATGTGTGCGTCTTTCCGCTCTTTGATGAAAACCGAGAGAGGCTTGCCATTTTCATCGAGTTTAAACTTGAGTTCTTCCGATTCGAAACGGATGGAGCCGCGCCGGAAACGGTCTTCTCGCAGCTCTAAGGCCAAGTTATTCAACACTTGTATTTCGCGTAAAAACGGCCCCTCACCTTTTTCAATGATCTGCTGCACTTCGTCGTAAGTAAAGCGGTGGTCAGAATGGATGACTGTGCGTCCGAACCATTCCTCCACAATATCACCTTTGGGCGTGATTTCAAAAACGGCCGAATAAGTGAGCTTATCCTCTTTTGGCCGCAACGAGCACACCATATTGCTCAAGTTTTCGGGCAACATGGGCACCACGCGGTCGACCAAATAAACCGAAGTGGCGCGTCGGAAAGCCTCTTGGTCGAGCGGGCTGCCTGGCGTTACATAGTGCGATACGTCGGCGATGTGTACCCCAATTTCGTAATTGCCGTTATCGAGGAATTGAATCGACAAAGCATCGTCGAAATCCTTGGCATCATCGGGGTCGATGGTGAAAGTGGTGATCTTCCTGAAATCGCGGCGTTTTTTAGCTTCCTCTTCCGACACCTCGAGGCTGTACTGCTCGGCTTGGGCTATGGCTTGGGGCGAAAAATGCAGGTGAAAACCAAATTCAGCCGTAATGGAGAGCATTTCGGTATCGTGCTCACCAGGTGAACCCAAAATTTCGGTGACCTCGCCAATGGGATTGTATCGGTTGGCAGGCCATTCGATGAATTTTACGATTACTTTTTGTCCGTCTTTGGCGCCACCTCTTTTGTCGGCAGGCACAATGATGTCAACCGCAATTTCCTTACTGTCGGGCGTTACAAAGGCATCTTTTCCCCCAATGCGGATAATGCCCACAAAAAAGCTGCGGTGGCGTTCTACCACTTCTATCACCTCGGCCTCCTTGCGTCCTTGCCCACCCCTGCCCTTTTTCACCTTTACCCGCACCAAATCGTTTGGCAGGGCATTGTGCAGCTTGGTTTCGGGAATAAAGATATCGTCGGCACCTTCTTCGGTGAGCAAAAACCCAAAGCCTTTGGCTGTTATGGAAACGCGACCTTCGATGGTGCTTTCTTTGCGCGTTATGCGGAATGAGCCTGGACGAACCTCTTCGAGCTGCTCTTGGGCATGCAGTTTTTCAACCACTTGCTGGATGAGCGCACGGCCCATATCGTCGGTAATGTGCAATTTGGCTGCTACTTCGCGGTAGTTGAATGATTTTTCGGTCTTCGATGACCGGTAAAATCGGAGTACCTCATCGCTCAATTGCGAAAGTTGTTTTTTGAGGTTGTTGCTATTTGATTTAGGCATGTTGATTCCATTTGATTTCGGGAATGGCCTCCAAAAGTCTTTTGGTATAGGCCGACTGCGGTGCTGCATACAAGGCATCGGCCTCTTGCAACTCTTCGCATTTCCCTTTTTGTAAAACCATCACACGGTCGGATAGGTGCTTTACCACCGACATATCGTGCGAAATAAATATATAAGTGAGCTTAAGTTCCTGCTGTAAACTTTTAAGCAGATTGAGCACCTGGGCTTGTACCGACACATCGAGTGCCGAAACACTCTCGTCGCAAACCACAAACTCAGGCTCCATGGCCAAACAGCGGGCTATGACAATCCGTTGGCGTTGTCCGCCACTGAATTCGTGGGGATAGCGGTTGGCAGCTTCGGCTGGTAAGCCCACCTGATCTAACAGCTGCAATACCCGCGCCTGCTGTTGGGCCTTTCCCCGAACCAAGCCGTGCACCTGAAGGGGCTCGAGCAAAGCATCGCCTACCCGCATGCGTGGGTTGAGGCTGCCATATGGGTCCTGAAAAATCACCTGCACTTTGCGCCTGAATAACTGCTTTTCTGCTCCTTTCAAATCGGTATAGGCGGTGCCACGATAAAAAAGTTGACCCTGGGTGGGTTGAAGCAAACCAGCTACCACCCGGCCGATGGTGCTTTTACCAGAGCCCGATTCACCCACCAAACCCAAGGTTTCGCAGGGAAAAACCTCGAAGCTCACGCCATCTACGGCTTTTACCACCTGGCTTTTCTCCCAAAAAGCACCTTTTTGGGTGTACCAAAGACACAAATTGCGCACTTTGAGCATAGGCTCTACAGCATACATTTGGACTTGGCGCTCAAGGCGCGCACTGGCTGCTTCGGCCACAAAGTCGAAAGGCTTTGTGGTTTCGGTAAAATCGGCAACCGTTGGCAAACGCAACAAACGTTCTGTCATGCGCGGTTTGCAAGCCAGCAATCCTTTGGTGTATGGGGCTTGAGGCGACTCAAAAAGTTCTTTCGTAGGACCTTTTTCCACCAAGCTGCCCCTGTACAAAACCACCACTTCGTCGGCCAGCTGTGCCACCACTCCCAAATCGTGGGTGATAAAAAGCACTCCCAACCCACGGCTAACGCTCAGCTCCTTTAGCAATTCGAGGATACCGGCTTGCACCGTAACATCGAGAGCGGTTGTTGGCTCGTCGGCAATGAGCAAGGCAGGCTCACAGGCCAATGCCATGGCAATCATCACCCGTTGTCGCTGACCGCCACTGAGTTCATGCGGGTAAGAGCGCATCAGCTGGGCAGGACGAGGCAATTGAACCTCCTCAAAAAGCGCCAATACCTTTTGCTGCACGGCTTCCTCGGCTATTTGTGCATGGTTTTGACGAATGGCCTCTGCCACTTGTTCGCCGCAACGCATCACTGGGTTGAGTGCCGACATGGGCTCTTGAAAAATCATGGCCATGCCCTTTCCGCGAAGCTGACGATGTTCATTCGCCGAAAGCGTCGCTAAATTGTAGCGCTCAGTGGCCAATTGCAGCCAAATATCGCCTCCGCTGATCTTACCAAAATGTCTGGGTAGCAACCCCATGATGGCCAATGAACAAACCGACTTTCCTGAGCCCGACTCTCCTACCAGGGCAACCACTTGTCCTGCAGCCAGCGAGAACGAAACCGGCCCCAGCACTTGCTTCCAAGATTCGCCTTGTAAAAACGAAACCTCGAGTGCATTGATTTCTAAAAGGGGCTGCTTGGGCATGATTGCTGACATACTTTGCCAAAATACGGCCTTTTTGCCGCTGCCGCATAAAGGCAGCTTTAATTTTTATGAACAAGCTGTTTATCGGCAATAGGCAATTCACCGCGCATGGCCTGCACCAGGCGTACTACCGTCACCACGTCTTTTTCGCAATACTGTGCAATGCGGTTCAGGTTGCCTTCTACATAATACGTGTGTGCCACCATGCTGCCGTCGATATCGTCTTTAGGACTGGGAACGCCAAAAAGCTGGGCCAGTAATTTGAGCGAGGTAAAATGTTTGTAATCGCCGAACTTCCAATATTGTAGTGTATCGAGGTGCCTTACTTCCCAAGGTTTGGCTCCTGCCAAATCGAGCAATTCGGGAAGCCGCAGGTTATTTACCAACATGCGCCTGCAAATGTAGGGCACGTCAAACTCGCGGATATTGTGTCCGCACAGGTACTGCGACCGTTTGCTCCATTTGTTCACTACTTCGGCAAAAGCACTCAAAAGCGCTTTTTCATCGTGCCCATAAAACGACCGCAGAAAAAGTTGCTGGGCACCATTCTCCTGTTGTAAACAGCCCACCGAAATGCAGATAATCTTGCCAAATTCGGCATAAATGCCAGCTCTCTGGTACATTTCTGCGGGTTCTTGCTCGGCCTTGCTGAGTTGAGCTGCTTTGTAGTCCCAGTGTTGCTTCCACGCTTCTGGCAATTGTTCGTAAGAAGCGCATTGCGGTACCGTTTCTACATCCAGAAAAAGCATTTGCTCAGGCGAAATGTGTTGAATACTTAGCATGTGAATCCTCCGTTTTAAATGTGGTGTTGATAATTCACTTGCAATTCCGGAATAATAAGTTGGTCGTCCAAACCTTTAGGTTAATTTTGCGGGAAATTTGAAACAAATCGCTTAAAACGAGCCATGAACGAAGAAAAAAAGTCAAATTCGAAGCGTGTGGCCCTCATTGTGGTCATTATTTTATTGATTTTGTTGAACGGCGTTTTCATTTACGTATGGAACACCAACCGCGAGCTGAAAGAAGAATCACAGCGCCTCCTGCTCCAAAAGGAAGTGGAGTACCAAAAAGCGGTAGGTGAGCTAAATCTTTTCAAAGGTAAAAACGAGCAGCTCGACAGCCTGGTAGAAGCCGCCAATGCCGAACTGGCACTCAAAAGCGTGCAGCTCGATAGCCTGTTGCAAATCAACAAACTTTCGGCCCAGCAAATTGAGCGCTTCAAACGCGAAAACGGCAAGCTCAATTATTACAAAAAACTTTACCTCGAAAAAATCGATTCGCTTATCAAAGCCAATGAAAACTTGCAGGTTGAAAACCAGAGCTTAAAGGCTGAAATCAAAACCGAACAGCGCCGCAACGAGCGTTTGATGGACGAAAACGTAAACCTGAACAACAAAGTGGCTTTGGGTGCCGTGCTCAAAGTGGCCAATTTCAGTGTAGAAGGTATTCGCATGCGTTCGGCAGGCAAAGAAGCCAGCACCACCCGGGCACGCAGCGTTGAACGCATTAAAGCGTGTTTTACTTTAGGTGAAAACCGCGTGGCAAACCGAGGCAATAAAAACGTTTACTTGCGGGTAATTGCACCCGAAGGTGTGACCTTGTGGATTGAAGATGCCGGTTCTGGAAAATTCATGGCATCGGGACAAGAGACCTTGTACACGGCCATGGCCACCATTGATTACCAACAAGAAGATTTGCCAGTTTGCATTTATTGGACCAAGGGCAGTCCGTTCATGGAAGGCACTTACAAAGCCGAAGTATATGCCGATGGTATTTTGATTGGCGAAACTTCCTTCACCCTGCGCTAATACCATTTCAAACACATGAAAGCCACCTTCGGGTGGCTTTTTTTATGCTTGGTGGTCGGGCTCAATGTTGCCACCAGGGCCCAACCGCTTGCTCATGTACACTTGTACCATTTCGCGCAATTGGGTGATTTCCTCGGCTTTATCGAGCTTCTTTTCATCGGTGAACGAAGAAATGAGGTTATTGAAAACGCGTACTACAATATCGAAAGTGCTGCAAGCCCGATAATAATGCTCCTGTGGCTCCAATTTAATGAGCTGCAAGAACTGGTCAATTTCTTTGCGCCCGAACACCATCCCGCGGTTAAAAGCATTGATGTAAAACAAGGGCTCGCGCTGGTTTAACGGCAGTTTTTGTGCAGCTTCCGAGTCATCGAGATAAGCCAAAATAAAGTGCTGTGGCAGGTTAACGCCATAAATGGGGATGTTCAACCGGTGCGCAATAATCATATATAATACGCAAAGACTGATGGGATTGCCTTTGCGCGACTCTAAAACCTTGTTGATGAAACTATTTTGCGGGTCGTTGTAATGATCGGTATTGCCCGAAAAACCGTGGATGCGGAAGAAAATATGATTTAGGATGCGTACTTTCTCGAGCGCTGTGAGGTAGTAGTTCATCTCCATCCAGGCATCAATGCGGATAGATTCGATGTGGTTGCGCACCCGCGATTCGCTCAATTCGGGAAATTGGTAGCGCGCTACAATGAGCATCACTTGCAATATATCGTGTCGACTGTTCTCGAGCCAATCGGATAAAGCTTCCTGCGTGAGGCCAAACTGAATTTTATGGATGATGTTTTCTACGCGCTCTTGCAAAGCATGATCGGCCAAGGTTTCCCAAGCATGCTCCAAACGAGGAATAATATCGCTGCCCATGGCCAGCAATTGGCCAGTTACATGCGCCACCACCTCCTCGTCGCTATCGTCGAGCAAGGTAATCATGGCCTTTAAGGTAGCCTCCGAAACATTTTCACCCTTCATATTCCTGAAAGCTGAAATAGCAGAAAATTGTTCAAGCGATATCTACAAATTATCCCCGCTTTTTGGCGCGCACTGCCTTTTTCGCTCCGGACTTGGGTTCGGGACTTGTGGCAATGATTTGTAGACACTCGTCTTCACTCAACGCATGCGCATCGGTGCCTTTGGGTATTTTATAGTTCTTTTTGTCTTTGGCAATGTACGGGCCATACATGCCATTGAGCACTTGGATACCCGAGGCTTGGAAATCGTGGATGATGCGGTTGGCTTCTTTGGTTCGCTTTTCAAGAATCAGTTCTATGGCCTCTTCGGTGGTAACCGCCAACGGGTCCATTTCTTTACGCAACGACACAAACTTGCCATCGTGACGTACATAAGGACCAAATTTACCAACGCCTATCACCATTTCTTTGCCCTCAAATTCGCCCACTTGGCGCGGCAGTTTAAAGAGCTCCAAGGCATCTTCTAGGCTCACCTGCTCGAGGTGCATACCCGCGCGCAAATTGGCGTAAATGGGCTTGGCTTCGGCATCGGCTAAGTTGGTTTTTACGGCAACCGGACCAAAACGGGCCATGCGTACCGAAATTTGGAGACCCGTTACGGGGTCTTCGCCCAAAATGCGTTCACCAGTGATGCGCTCACTGTTTTCAATGGTATCTTCCACATTGGCATGGAACGGCTGGTAAAAGGCATCAATCATTTTTTGCCAGTCGAGCTGCCCCTCGGCAATGTGGTCGAATTCCTGTTCTACATTGGCAGTAAACTGAAAATCCATCACTTTGGGGAAATGCTCCAGCAAAAAGTCATTCACCAACATGCCAATATCGGTAGGTGCCATTTTGCCTTTGTCGGCCCCGGTGGTTTCTGTCTTCACCGCCCGGCTGATTTTTTCCTTTTCGAGCTGCAGCACCACAAAATCGCGCTGCTGTCCTTCGAGGTTGGTACGATCTACATAGCCCCGCTTTTGGATGGTACTGATGGTTGGTGCATAGGTCGAAGGTCGGCCGATGCCCAATTCTTCCAGTTTTTTCACCAAGCTGGCTTCTGTATAGCGGCTGGGCGGGCGGCTGTAGCGCTGTGTGGCGGTTACCGAGCGGGCATCGAGGGCTTCGCCTTCGGTTACCTGAGGCAGTGCACTGCTCTCTCCTTCATCGCCGGGTTCATCGTCGTCCGATTCGAGGTATACTTTCAAGAAACCTTCGAAGCGAATTACTTCTCCTTCGGCTGTAAATGCACCATTTAAGCCGTTGCTGCCGATGTGGAGTACGGTTTTTTCTATTTGTGCTTCACTCATTTGCGAGGCAATGGCCCTGCGCCAAATGAGCTCATACAATGCTTTTAAGTCTTTTTCGCCCTCGGTACTGTGGTTTTCGAAATAGGTGGGACGAATGGCTTCGTGTGCCTCCTGAGCAGAAGCTGTTTTGGTGCGGTATTGGCGCTGCTGGTGAAACTCTTTGCCATAGGCCCTAATAATTTCCTCGCGTGCAGCGTTGAGGGCTGTTTCCGACAAGTTCACGCTGTCGGTACGCATATAGGTAATCTTTCCCGACTCATACAGCTCTTGCGCCAAACGCATGGTTTTGGTTACCGAAAAACGCAATTTGCGCGATGCTTCTTGCTGCAAGGTAGAAGTGGTAAAGGGCGGTGCTGGTGATTTTTTAACCGGACGTTGTTCGATGCTGTTTACTTGGAATGCCCGGTTGATTAACTGCTCCAAAAATGCTTTAGCAGCCTCTTCGGTGGCGAAACGTTGTGGCCATTCGGCTTTGATGAGTTGTTTGCTTCCTGCCAATTTGGCGAAGGTAGCCGTTACCCTAAAGGCTGGCGTGGTTTCAAAAGCCTGGATTTCACGCTCACGCTCAACCACAAGTCTTACTGCAACCGACTGAACCCTTCCGGCTGATAATGATGGCTTTACTTTTCGCCAAAGAACTGGTGAAATCTCAAAGCCCACCAAGCGATCGAGCACCCTGCGTGCTTGTTGTGCATTTACCAAATTGTAATCGATGCTACGCGGATTTTCGATGGCACGTAAGATGGCGGGCTTGGTAATTTCGTGAAATACGATGCGTTTGATTTTGTCTTCTTTGAGCTTGAGCACTTCTTTCAAATGCCAGCTGATGGCTTCACCTTCGCGGTCTTCATCGGAAGCCAACCAAACCACTTGGGCTTCATCGGCTAACTTTTTGAGCTCCGATACTACATTCTTTTTATCGGTAGAAACCTCGTAAACCGGCTCAAAACGTTTTTCAACCAACACGCCTTTATTGCCCTTTTTAAGGTCACGGATGTGGCCAAAGCTCGATTTCACCAGGAAATCTTTACCCAGGTAACCTTCAATGGTTTTGGCCTTCGCCGGTGATTCTACGATAACTAAATTCTTCGCCATCTACTATTTCAGCTTTTGATAATCGGACGCAAAATAAAGGATTAAGCACGGCTTTCTGTCCCATTGCGCAAAAAACGTAAAAACTCGCCCAAATTCTGGCTGCTTCCCCTTTCGTTTACATTATGTATTTTTGCAGCTTATTTTACAGCATGTCTACCGAAATCAGTACGCTTTCCATTGTCATTCCTGCTTACAACGAAGGCAGGTACATTCACCATATTTTGAACAAGGTAATAGACGTTCAATTGATCGGAAATGTTCAAAAGGAAATCATTTTGGTGAACGACTGTTCGAAAGACGATACAGAAGAAGCCATTTTGGAGTTTATTGGAGCGCATCCTGGCCAAAAATTTCAATACCTCAAACACGAGGTCAATAAGGGTAAAGGAGCTGCCTTGCGTACGGGCATTGAACATGCAAAAGGCGATGTGGTCATTATTCAAGATGCCGATTTGGAATATGACCCATACGAGTACAACATTTTGCTAAAGCCTTTCTTAGATGGTGTGGCTGATGTGGTATATGGCTCGCGCTTCATTGGTGGCAAGCCACATCGTATTTTATTCTTTTGGCACACCATCGGCAATAAATTCCTCACCTTTTTGAGCAATATGTTCACCAATTTGAACCTCACCGATATGGAAACATGCTACAAGTTGTTTCGCCGTGAGATCATTCAAGGAATCTCGCTCAAAGAAAATCGTTTTGGATTTGAGCCAGAAGTGACCTCTAAAATTGCGCGCATTCCGAACATTCGCATTTATGAGGTAGGCATTTCGTACTACGGCCGCACCTATGCCGAAGGCAAAAAAATCAATTGGAAAGATGGCTTCAGGGCCATTTACTGCATTTTGAAGTATAATTTATTCCGATGAATCTCATTTCTCGGCTTCCGCGGCTGTGGCCGCTTTGGCTGGCCGGGGCCTTGGTGCTGCTGCTGGGCATGCGATTAGATGTAATGGAAGTAGATTCGGCGCAATATGCTTCCATAGCGCGCGAAATGCTGCACAATGGCGAGTGGCTAGAAGTTTACGAGCACGGCAAAACGTACAATTCGCGCGGATTTCCCGATAAACCACCCCTGCTGTTTTGGGCAGGAGCCGCGGGCATGTGGCTGTTGGGCGAAAACAATTGGGGCTTTAAGCTCATTGCTACGCTTGTTGGATTGCTCGGTATTTTTGCCGTAGGCAGATGGGCAGCCTTGCTGTTCGGTGAGCAAGCCAAAACACCTGCCCGCCTCTTTTATAGCTTCAATGCGGGTTTTATGCTCATGCATATGGACCTACGCACCGATGCCATGCTCGTGCATTTTATAGCCATTGGTTGCTGGCAGCTGGAAGTGTATTTGCGGTCTGAACGTAAATCTGCTTTCTTTTGGGCATTTACCTCCTTGGCCTTGGGCATGTTGGCCAAAGGTCCGGTAGCACTCATTGCTGTGCTAGCTGCCTTCGGTCCCGAAGCTTTGCTGCGGCGCGATTGGAAACGACTTTTTCGCTGGGAATGGCTGGTCGGCTCGATTTGGCTGCTGCTTTTGCTGAGCCCCATGCTTTATGGCCTGTATACCCAATGGGGATGGGAAAAAGGCATTAAATACTACTTTTGGACCCAAAGCTTCGGTCGGATCACTGGCGAAAATGTATGGGAAAACAACTTGCCCATCACCTACCTGCTCGAAAATTTCGCATGGGCCTTTTTGCCTTGGGTGCCACTATTTGGCATCATGCTGGTAAATGAGCTCAAGCAACGATTTGCTGGCCTTAAAGCGCCGGGCCTTGTCGTTCCTGCCTTCGGATTCGTGCTCATGCTCGCAGCCATGTCGTTGAGCAAATACAAACTGCCTCATTATGTATACGTTTGCTGGCCCTTTGCTGCCGTTTGGCTGGCTGGTTGGTGGACCAAAAATGAGCAGCATAATCGTTGGGGCCAACTGCATTTGGTAATAGGGGCACTCATTGTCGCCTTCACCGTGTTTCTGCTGTTTTGGGCTTTCGATTTTAACCTTTTAACTACACTCTCGCCCTTATTTCTTTGGCTCGCATTGTTGCTGTGGCAGCAACGGGCCCTTGAAACCAGCTGTCAAAAGTTGCTCCCAGCTGCTTGGGCCATGCTGCTTTTTGGACTTGCGGCAAATGGTCTTTTTTATCCCAGCCTTCTGCCTTATCAAAGTGCAGCCATGGCCGGTAAATTATCGAAACAAAGCAAAGCCCCTCTCCCATTGTATCACCATCTCGAAAACGATGAGAGCATTCACACCATTCATTTTTATAGCGGCCAAATCGTAGAGGCCATTCATCCCCAAGACCTCCCCCCCGTTCAAAAATTGCAGGTGTATACCACCCCTGAGTTGGCAGCTCTTTGGGAAAATACCCCCCGAACGAGGATTATTGCGCGCATGGAGCTGCCCTATTTCAAAGTATCGAGCTTGACGCTCGATTTTATACATTCACCAAGCCGCGAACAACAAGTCGAAAAACGCGTCTTACTTACTGTAATTATCGATTAAATGAATTTCGGACAAAAGTTACCAAAACATCCTTTTGAGTGGATACGACAGCAGGCCGAACAAACACAAACCACTTGTTATGTGATTGGAGGCTATGTGCGCGATTTGGTATTAGACCGTCCGAACAAAGACATCGATATTTTAGTAATGGGCGGCGGTATTGATTTCGCCCGACAACTGGCCAACAGCCTTCCAAAAAAGGCGCCATTGTCGGTTTTTAAAACCTACGGCACCGCCATGCTGCGGTTACCCGATTTGGAGTTGGAATTTGTGGGTGCAAGGCGTGAATCATACCGCAGCGATTCACGTAAGCCGTTGGTAGAAGACGGCACCCTGGAAGACGATATTGCCCGGCGAGATTTTACAGTGAACGCCATGGCGGTGGAGATTTACCCAAATTATGGAGCGCTGGTTGATTTGTATAATGGCATGGCCGACCTCGAGCTTGGCCGGCTGGTGACCCCATTAGAACCCAACATCACCTTCAGCGACGATCCCTTGCGCATGATGCGGGCCATTCGGTTTGCCACGCAATTGAAGTTCCAAATTGACCCGGTAACTTTTGCAGCCATCAAGGCCAATGTAGAGCGCATCGACATTGTGTCGGCCGAGCGTGTAACCGATGAGCTCAACAAAATCATTTTGGCCCAACAACCCAGCATTGGTTTTAGGTTGCTTTTCGACAGTGGGTTGCTGCATCGTATTTTTCCCGAAATGGCGGCATTACAAGGTGTAAAAACCCAAAATGGCATGTCGCATAAGGACAATTTTTACCACACCCTCAAGGTGCTCGACAATATTTCGCGCGATACCAACGATTTGTGGTTGCGCTGGGCAGCCATATTACACGACATTGCCAAACCACCTACCCAACGCTTTGAGCCAGGCATTGGCTGGACCTTCCATGGGCACGAGGATATGGGTGCGCGCATGGTACCCAAAATTTTCAGACGCTTGCGATTGCCTTTACACGAAGAAATGCGGCGTGTTCAAAAACTGGTACGCTTGCATTTGCGCCCCATAGCCCTTACCAAAACCACGGTGACCGATTCGGCAGTTAGGAGGCTTATTTTCGAGGTTGGCGACGATATTAACAGCCTCATGACCTTGTGTAAAGCCGATATCACTTCGAAAAATGAAATCAAAGTCCGCCGATATTTACAAAACTTCCTAATTTTAGAAGAAAAACTGGCAGAGGTGGCCGAAAGCGACCGCATCAGGTTGTTGCAGCCGCCCGTAACCGGCGATGAAATCATGGCTTACTTTAAGATACCAGCTGGAAGAGAGGTGGGTATCATTAAAAACACCATCAAAGATGCCATTGTAAATGGCAGCATTGAAAACACCCGAGAAGAGGCTTGGGAATTGATGAAACAAAAAGGCAGGGAACTGGGGTTGACACTACCCCAATAGTTTATATTTTTGGCGCAAATTACACACCGATGGCCATATACCGCTTCCACATTGAAATTGAAGATTACGAAGGAATCAGCAGAGAAATCGACATCAAATCGTCGCAGACTTTTGAAGATTTGCACTATGCCATTCTTCGTGCTTTTTCGTTTGATGTAAAGCACCCTGCATCGTTCTTTTACAGCGATGATTTGTGGCACATGGAAGATGAGATTGCCTTCAAGGACATGCAATACAGCATGGTGAACAACCCGATGCCCATGAACAAGACGCGCATCAGCGACTATGTGGATGACCCACATCAGCGTTTTGTTTACGTTTACCAGTCGGACGAAGGTTGGGCCTTTTTGGTAGAATTGGTGAATATAGACACTGGAAATGGAGACGGAAATCCCTATCCACGCATGACCAAATCGGTTGGCGAGGCACCGAAACAATATCCGGTGAAAACCATTGTGAAACCAAAAATAGAAGAATCGACCAAAACAGCTGCTCCCGATTTGTTAGAAGCCCTCGACGACGATGGTGAAGAAGCGGCCGACGATTTGGTGGTATTTGAATCGCTCGAAGCTGGTGCTAAGAGCAGCAAAGAAGCCAGCATTGACCTCGATTTGACCATCGACGACGATGATTTGCCCTTGGATGACGACGAGGAAGAGGAAGCCGACGAGGACGATGATTTGGACGAAGAAGACGATGACGATTTCGGCGGTGGTGGTCGTGGCGGACGCCGCGGTCGCAGCGATTACGACGACGACGATTATTAAAATCAAGGCCGGGCAAGTCCCGGCTTTTTTGTGAAGCATGCAGCAACGTTCCTTACTCATTTTGGTGGTTGGTCCTACGGCCAGCGGCAAAACGGCCTTGGCCGTGGAGCTGGCGAAAGCCCTTCATTGCGAGGTTCTGTCGTTTGATTCACGGCAATGCTACCGAGAGTTGAACATAGGCGCAGCCATTCCATCGGAGGATGAGATACAAGGGGTTCCACACCATTTTATTGCCGACCGCAGCATGCACCAACATTTGAGTGCTGGCGCTTTTGAGCGTGAAGGCAACGAGCGTTTGAACGCTTTGTTCGAAAAAAATAGTATCACCATCGCCGTGGGTGGTTCGGGTTTGTTTGCCAAGGCTCTGGTAGCAGGCTTCGACGATATGGCCAAGAAGAACGACGCCAGTCGCGCCCATTGGAAAGCCATTTTTGAAACCGCGGGCATAGCACCCTTGCAGCAAGCCGTTCGTCAGCGCGATCCGCAATATGCTGCCAAGGCCGATATGCAAAATCACCAGCGGTTGATCAGGGCTTTGGAGGTAATGGACAGCACAGGGGCCCCATTTTCGAGTTTCCGCAAGGCACAGCCCAAAAAACGAGCATACGACTGTTTGTGGATTGGCTTGAATCCCGACCGGGCTTTGCTACATGAGCGCATCAACCAAAGGGTGTTGAAGATGGTAGAGGCGGGATTAGAAGCCGAAGCGAGAGGCCTCTACCCTTTTCGCTCGCTTGAAAGCCTTCAAACGGTGGGCTACAAAGAGTGGTTCGGCTACTTCGATGGACAGTATGATTGCGAAGAGGCCATACGCCTCATCCAGCGCAATACCCGACAGTTTGCACGCCGGCAAATGACTTGGTTTAACAACCAAGCGCAGGTACACTGGTTTGAAAGCGGAGATCTCTCTCCTATTTTAGCGCTCATTCAACAGCATATGCAAGCATGATCAACGAGCTATTTTACCAGGCCAACCTGCCCGATGGTGGCTGGTTTGTATTCGACGAGGAGGAAGCGCATCACGCCATACGCACGCGCCGCCACCAGCCAGGTGCGGTCTTGCACTTGACCGATGGTAAAGGAAGCATGGCTACTTGTCGCCTACTGGGTAAGGAAGTAAAAAAATGTGAGTTAGAAGTACTCAAATACGAATTACAACCTCCCATGCAGCCCATATTGCATCTGGCTGTTTCGCCTTTGAAACAAGAGGCGCGTTTAGAATGGATTATTGAAAAAGCGGTTGAAATTGGCGTCAGCAGCATCCATTTGCTGCAATGTCAGCGCACCGAAAAAACCTTTCCCAAACTGCCTCGGCTCGAACGCCTGATGGTTGCTGCCATGAAACAATCGCTTAAATGCTACCTACCCAGCTTGCATGCCGGGGTTGATGTGAATGCGTACTTGCGTGCAGCTAAAGGAAGTGTGCTTTTGGCTCATTGCGCCGAAGGTGAAAAACAGCTGATATCCAAAGCGCTGCTATCGGCCGAAAATCACCTACTCATTGGCCCAGAAGGCGATTTTTCGGCAGAAGAAATCGTCCAAGCCGCACAAAAAGGCGTTTCTTTCGTTACTTTGGGTGATGAGCGCTTGCGCACCGAAACGGCTGCTTTGGTTGGATTGGCCGAAATAAAACATGCTTTGCGATGATGAAAAAAGGCTTCTACAAATGGTTGATGTTTTTGCTGTTAAGCATGCTTCAAATCAGCAATTTACAAGCACAAAACTATCCATACAAAATTGCCAAACTCAAATACCGCGGCGGTGGCGATTGGTATGCCAACCCAACCGCCTTACCCAACTTAATCAAATTCGCAAACAAAGAAGTACTCACCAACATCGACCCGCAAGAGGCAGTGGTAGATGTGGCGAGTCCCGAAATATTCCGCTACCCTTATGTGTACATGACCGGTCACGGAAACGTGGTTTTTTCACGCGAAGACATTCAAAATTTGCGCAAATACCTCGAAGGAGGTGGTTTTTTACATATCGACGACAACTATGGATTCGACCCATTTGTACGCAGGGAGCTCAAAAAATTATTCCCCGAAAGTGAGTTGGTAGAATTGCCTTTCAGCCACCCAGTTTACCGACAGAAATTCAACTTTGCAGGCGGATTGCCCAAAATTCACGAGCACGATGGCAAGCCCGCACAAGGTTTTGGGCTCTTCCACAAGGGCCGCATGGTGATTTTTTATAGTTATGAATGCGATTTGGGCAACGGCTGGGAGGACCAAGAAGTGCACAACAATCCCGAAGCCATCCGTCAAAAAGCACTACAAATGGGGGCTAATTTATTGCAGTTCGTATTTGCCAATTAAGGCTGGCTGAGCAACTTGGTTGCTTGAGCACAGTCATGTACCAACTGCGGACCACGATAAATGAAGCCTGTGTACAATTGCACCATCACCGCACCGGCTTTGGCTTTTTCGGCAGCTTGCTGCCCTGTTAAAATACCGCCAACACCGATAATGGGAAAGCTTCCGCCCGACTTTTGATGCAACTGCTGCAGCATTTGGGTTGATTTTACAAATACGGGAGCACCACTCAAGCCACCTGCACCTAAACTTTCTACTTCGGCAGCGGCAGTTTGCAGTCCTGTGCGGTCAATGGTGGTATTGGTGGCCACCACCCCGGCAATGTGGGTGTTTTTAACGATATCGACAATGTCATCGAGTTGGCCTTCGGTGAGGTCGGGCGCAATTTTAAGGAAAATGGGCTTGGGTGTGTCTTTGGCTTGGTTGCGCGCTTGCAGGGCAGTCAACAAGGCCATCAAAGGCTCCTTTTCTTGCAAAGCCCGTAAATTGGGCGTATTGGGAGAGCTTACATTCACCGTGAAATAATCTACATAAGGAAACAAAGCCTCGAAGCATTTCACATAATCGCTTTCTGCCTCTTCGTTAGGCGTAAGCTTATTTTTGCCAATATTGCCACCAATGATCAAACCTTGGGGACGGTTTTTCAGCTTTTCGATGGCATGGTCCAAGCCCCTATTGTTAAATCCCAGCCGGTTGATGAGGGCTTTGTCGGCCGGCAACCTGAACAAGCGGGGTTTTTCGTTGCCCGGTTGGGCTTTGGGTGTGATGGTACCAATTTCCATGTGGCCGAAGCCTAGCGTTTTGAAGACACGCATGAACCGGGCGTCTTTGTCGAAACCAGCGGCCAGTCCTACCCTGTTCGGAAAACGGATGCCGGCAACTTCCACCGGATCGTATACCATGGGCCAAATTTGCTGGAGCAACCAACGCGTAGGCGCAAAGGCACACAGCACCTGCAAGAGGTTCATGGTAGCATAATGCGCCCTTTCGGGGGGCAATAAAAACAGGATGCGGCGAATGAGTGTAAACATCAGTGGGGTTTGGTAACGACCATCATTTCTCTTTTGCCCGGCGGACCGGGACGTTTTTCGGCCAACAAGCCATTGGCCAAAAATCTGCGGCGAATATAGCCCCTGATGCAGTAAGTAACCAAACGTCCGCCCGGTGCCAAGAGGCTGCTGATGTGGTCGATGCTGTCGTCGTTCCACATGCTTTCTTCACTGCTGGGTGAAAAAGCATCGTAAAACACCAAATCAAAGGCCTGAGGAGCTTGAAATTGCAGCAAGGGCTGCTGCACTACTGCCACTTGTGCAGTGGAAAATTGTTGGGGATGGCCGGTCAGCAAATCACTGTACACCGACTGCCACCAATGACAGGCCGCTGCATCGGCGAATTGGCCATAGTTGAGCGCGGCTATTTGTTCGGGCAGCACCGGAAAAGGCTCCAAACCCGTGTATTGCAGCTGCAGGCAGTTGTCGCGGGCAAAAGCCAAAGCCAAAAGCAAATTCAAACCTGTGCCCACCCCTACTTCGAGCAGTCGCAAGGGTGCCACAGACAAATCGGCTTCAACCAGCCCCATTTTTTCGAATACGTATTTCGATTCGGTAAAAGCGCCAAAAATGCTGTGGTAATGCTCGCCTGTAAGCTCGTTGCGCAGGCTGTGAGAGCCGTCGCGGGTGACTACAAGCGAGGTTTGGGCGTAGTGGATAGACACGGTGCAAAATAACGCAAACTGTGCTTTCAAATGGCTGAAAGAGGCAAAAAAGGCACATTTTTTCTAACCGCAGCGCAAAAGAGGATTTGATAGCCGCGGGGCTGCTGCCACCTGATGATTAAAGCAAAGCGGCTTAGAACAGCCATTGGTTCAGTGCCTCGAACAGCCATGCCAGCGCCGAGGTATCGGAGCCTGCTGGCCTGCACTGCTTGCGTAGTTTAGCCGGAGTACACAGAGCTTCAGCCGCGGCCAGCTTGGTTGTTTGCTGATTACGGAACATTCGGGTGATTTGGCGGCGAAAGGTGTACATTTCAAACGCTATCGGTAAGTTTGTGAGATGAATGTGACTCCCTTGGCCGAACGCATGCGCCCCCAAAAGATCGACGATTATGTGGGTCAGCAGCATTTGGTGGGCCCCGATGGCATCATCCGCCGCTTGCTCAAGCAGCAGCAACTGCCGTCGATGATATTTTGGGGACCGCCCGGCGTGGGCAAAACCACCCTGGCGCAGCTGTTGGCCAGCCAGATGAAGCGGCCTTTCCACATCTTGAGTGCGGTACAAGCCGGGGTGAAAGATTTGCGCGAGGTGATCGGCAAGGGTGGCAGTTTGTTTCCGCCGGTTTTGTTCATCGACGAAATTCACCGCTTCAACAAAAGCCAGCAGGATGCCTTATTGGGAGCCGTTGAAAAAGGCCAGGTGACCTTGGTAGGTGCCACCACCGAAAATCCATCGTTTGAGGTAAATGCCGCCTTGTTGAGCCGTTGTCAGGTGTACCTGCTCGAATCGCTGGGCGAAGCTGAATTGTTGCAAATTGTAAAGCAAGCCCTCGAACGCGATGAGGAGCTGCAAAAAATGAGCATCGAATTGCGCGAACATGCCGCCCTTTTCCGCCTCAGTGGTGGCGATGCCCGCAAATTGCTGAACTTGCTCGAGCTGGTAACCACAGCCGAATCGCCGGTGGTGATTACCGACGAACTGGTTATGCAGGTAGCCCAAAAGCATATGGCGCGTTACGACAAATCGGGCGAACAGCATTACGACATCATTTCGGCCTTCATCAAATCGATGCGGGGCAGCGATCCAAATGCTGCGGTGTATTACCTGGCACGCATGATTGTGGCCGGCGAAGATCCGGTATTTATTGCCCGGCGGATGGTGATTTTGGCTTCTGAAGACATTGGCAATGCCAATCCCACCGCCATGATTTTGGCCAAAAGTTGTCTCGAAGCCGTTAAAATGATTGGCTACCCCGAAGCGCGCATCATCCTTTCGCAAACCGCCATTTACCTGGCCACCAGTCCCAAGAGCAATGCCAGCTATGTGGCCATTGAAGATGCCATTGCCCTGGTAGAAAAAACCGGTGATTTGCCTGTACCCCTGCACTTGCGCAATGCCCCAACCAAATTGATGAAACAACTGGGTTACGGCAAAGACTACCAGTACAGCCACGATGGGGTGGGCAATTTTGTGATGCAGGAATTTTTGCCAGAGGCCATCAGCGGAACGCGCCTTTTTGAACCCGGCCAAAATGCCAGAGAGGCAGAAATGCGGACCCAATTAAAACGTTGGTGGAACGACCATTACGGCTATTGATGTTTTTCGGTTTATAAGTTGTTTTGAATAACAAACCAATGGTTCAGCCACACCAAGAAAGCACAATGTCGATGTGACATGCCCGCCTTATGGCTGCATGTTTTCCCGCAGAAAGCGCAGATTTACGCAGACTTGTTTCTGCGCCTGTGTGCAAAGTCTACCGGAACATTAAGCGATAACGGCGCAAAACCAAAATCGCAGATTTGCACCCACCGAATCTTCGTAGCCTTCATCTTGAAAAAAATGCGATAAGCCCCCTAAAAATCCCGCTTTGTAATCGAAGTAACAAAGTCGCCCTTTGCAGCCTCCTACCTTTGTGTAAAGAAATTACCCATCATGAAAAACATCAAAGAACTTTTGCAAGACCCCAAGGCTACCATCCTCGACGTGCGCAGCCCCATGGAATACCAAAGCGGCCACATTGATGGTGCCGTGAACATTCCGGTTGACGAAATTGCCTACCGTGTTGACGAGCTCAAGGCCCTCACCCCTCCCTTTATTTTGTATTGCCGCAGTGGCGCCCGCAGCAGCATGGCCGCCCATTACATGATGCAAGCCGGCTTTACCGAGGTGTACAATGCCGGAGGTTTGGCCGATATGCGTATCTTGACCATGTAATTCATGGAACTATTGCTCAAATACAAAAAACCAATGGCCGGCATATTGCTCGGCTCCTTGGCCGGTTACGCCTACTGGTATTTTTATGGATGTGTAAACGGCTGTACCATTACCGGTTCGGCCCTCAACAGCAGCCTGTATTTTGGCTTTATGGGCTACTTGGTTGCCGGCATGTGGAAGCCGTCGGAAAAAGCATCATCAACGCACAACAAAGAGCCTCAGGAATGAGGCTTTTTTGTTGCCGTACGTAATTGTACGGTGCCAACCGAGGCGTTTTAATAATCGAAACTGTGAAACAGGGTATCGTGTGCAGGCAGCGCTACTGTGAATTGAAACGGATTGATTTGGTTGTTACGAATGAGGGTACACAAAGCAGTGTACGATTGGTTACCCGGCAAAAGGGCAATGGCTTGTCGGGTGTACGGGCCGGTAAAACTGTAACGAACGGTTGGGGTAATGAAAATGCGTAATTCGTCGCGGTTGTTCATCACCGGGTTTACATTGGTTACCCGCAAGCGCAGCCAGCTTTCGGGCAAAAAATCGAGCCGTTTTTGCTGCTCTTGACCCGGCTGAATGGCTACCCGTTGAAAGCTTGGGTCGAAATAGCGTGCCACAGCTGTTTCGTGCGCCAGGTAATACGATGAGCTTAAATCGTCGGCCGTAAATTGCAACGCAAAAAAGCCTTGACTGTCAGTTTGGGTTTCGGCCATCACCTTGGTTAACACACGCCAAGGTTCGTGGGCCAAAGTGTACTCGCGGTAAGCCTTTACCACCAAGGGCGCCGAGGTAGCGGTTTGTTGGGTACCCCACACCAATACCTGCCCTTGCACCCGGGTATCGAGCGGAGGACTTTGGTTTTTATCTTTGCAAGACACCGCTAGCAACAACAAAATACCCCAAACCATGGAATAAGCGTTCAGCAGTTTTTTGGGCGTTAACATCAGTACTCTATTAAAAAATCGGTGGTATCGAAAGCGGGCGTATACACCTCAAAATTGGTGGATATGATAGCGCCATTGCGGGTAAGTGACGACGAAAAGAAATTTTTACAATTACCCGGCACCATCAATAACAGCTCTCTTTCTACCGGACCCCAAATTACATATTGAGTGTTGCCAAGCCATATGCTGAATTTATCGCTCGGATAAGAATCTAAATTTCGCGTCTTGATGCGCAACCAGGCCAAAGGAGTGATTTCGATTTTTTTCGATTGCATTTGCCCCGGAAGTATGCCTATTATGTTCCAAAAACCAGGTGTTTTTTGAACATGGTTAGGGACATTTGTTTCGAGTGAAATGTAGTAACCAAACCGATCCAAATCATCGGCCTCAAATTTAAGGTGATAATAACCATTGGAATCGGTTGTGGTTTCAGCCATCAATTTGATAGTTCGCGGAGGCCATAATACTTTAGGAGCATCATCAGCTATGTAATCTCTGTAGGCCCTGATGGTTAGGGGCACACTAGTGGCTTTTTGCTCGGTATCGCGTCGCACCACACGGCCGTAAACTTCGGTGGTAAGGGCTGAATTTACAACCAAAGGTTCTGGCTTGCAGCCGCTTAACGCGATTATGAGAAGTATACAGAAACAAAAACACTTTGTCATACCCATAACAAATATAACAATCAAAACCACAATAACAAGTGATGTGGTTTATTTGGCATAAAATGTTAGCACCGCTTTTTTTACTAGTTAGGCCATTGGGGTGGAGCAGCACAACGTCTCCAAGGCACAAGCGCACTTGGGGCTTTTAAATTTTGTAGCCGTAGAATAATCCCCTACATTTCAATTTCCAACATATTCAACCTCCTAAACCACCGCATGCGTTATGAGCAGCTTTGTATCCATCATTGAAATTCCCGTAACCAACCTGGAACGCGCTACCGCTTTTTATGAAGCCCTTTTGGGTATCGAAATCGAACGAGCCGAAATGGATGGTGTTGAAATGGGCCTTTTTCCTTACGAAAATGAGGCCGTGAGCGTGGTCTTGGCCCAAGGTGCCGATTACCAGCCTAGCAATAACGGTGTGCTGCTTTATTTGCACGCGACCAAAGGCATTGAATCGGCGCTCGAGGTAGTAGCGCAGCAGGGCGGCCACATCCTTTTGGCCAAAACCCTCATCAGTGAAGACATGGGGTATTACGCGCTTTTTATCGATGGCGAAGGCAACAAAATGGGGCTGCATGCGGCTCATTGAGCTTGTGGCCAAGCAGATAGCAACCTATTTTCGTTGCTTCTCCAAGATTTTGTTGGCATGGCTCATGGGCTTTGAACTGATTGAACTGTCGTGATCAAAAAAATCCTTTTTCTTCTCTTTGCGGCCTTTCTTGTATCGCGAACGATTGAACTTTTGCAGTTGAGCAGCAGCATAAGACCTGAAAAACTCTCCTGGGGAGCTTCGCTGGCATTTGCTTTTATGCTGAATTTGTTTGTTACCGGCATTTTTGCTTTTCCGGGGTTTTGTTTTTCCAACGGGGCAACTCCTACCCCATGGCTATTACTGGGTGCGCCATCCTCAAATACTCAACACGGTCTATCAAGTTTTAGCCGTTCACTATTTCCGAAAGGCCTTGCTGTTAGGCTTTTGGGGGAAGGCAAAAAACCGCAAAAGGTTTTTTAACGGCACCAAAGCGGGCATACAGCAGTTCAATTACCAAACACGTCAGTCGGAATTTGGTCATGCCGCAGCACTGGTACTTATTTTTGCACTGTCTTTTGTGGTTTGGGCTCAAGGGCACTTGCTTGCTTTTGCCTTCATTCACCTGATCAACTTCATTGGCAATTTTTACCCGGTGGTATTGCAGCGCAAGCACCGTGCTGCCATTCAACGCCTATTGCCTGCAGATAGCAGCAGGGCATTACCCAACCAAAACTAAAAGCACCTTTTTTGCTTGCGGCCTCACACCCGCCTATTCGCTAACAAAGGCGGCGGCTCGCCGTTGAACGGGTTGCTGCGACCGATGGTGGTTGCCATGATGCCCGAAGCACGCAATACCGCGCGGTCGCCAAAACGATCCCTGATTTTGTCCATGGCCTGGTACAAACTGATCATTTCCTGCGTATCGTCGAACAGGTTAATTTGATAGCCCCCCTGCACCAAATCGCTGTAACGCACCCCAATGAGGCGCACCAGCAAACGTTTGTTGTAGAGTTTGTCGAACAAAGCCAACACCTTGGGAATGAGCAGGTGGTCGGCCGAGGTGTACGGAATGTGCGCCTGCAGGGTGTAGGTATTAAAATCGGAATAACGTACTTTCACCGTCACACACGACGTAAGCTTGTGCCCGCGCCGGAGCTGAAAGGCCAGGTTTTCGGCCATGGCCGTGAGTATGCCGCGGAGCTTGTGTACATCGGTGGTGTCGCGGTCGAAAGTGCGCTCAGTAGAAATAGACTTGCGCTCGTGAAAAGGCACCACGGGACTGTTATCAATGCCATTGGCCTTTTTCCACAGTTGGGTGCCGTTTTGTCCGAATACCCGCTGCAACAAATCTACCGGCATTTCCTGCAGGGTACGCACGTAACGCACGCCCAATCCACGCAGGGTTTGGTACATTTTGTCGCCCACCATGGGAATTTTCTTCACCGAAAGCGGTGCCAAAAAAGGCTTTTCGGTGCCGCGCTCCACCTGCAGCTGGTTGTTGGGCTTGGCCAAACCGGTGGCTACCTTCGATACGGTTTTGTTGGCCGACATGCCAAACGAAATGGGCAAACCCGATTCGCGCATTACTTTTTGCCGCAATTCCGAAGCCAGTTTGAGGCAGCCAAAAAAGCGGTCCATACCCGTTAAGTCAACATAAAACTCGTCGATCGATGTTTTTTCAAATACCGGCACCTCGCTCTCAATGATGTCGGTTACCAACTTGCTGTATTTGGTGTAGTTGGCCGAGTTGCCGCGAATGACCACGGCTTCGGGACAAAGATTGCGGGCCATTTTCATCGACATGCCCGAGTGGATACCAAACGAACGGGCCTCATAGCTGCACGAAGCCACTACTCCCCGGTCGCTGGTGCCACCAATCAAAATGGGGCGTGCTTGCAAGCGGCTATCGAGCAAGCGCTCTACCGACACAAAAAAGGTATCGAGGTCCATGTGTACAATGGTCCTGCTCCCGCCCTGCTGCTGTAACTCCTCTATCATGGGTTCCTTTTTTCTTGTGTAGCAATATCTTTCTCAGGCGCGTCACCTTTTGTCACACGCTTTGTTGTTTTTAGCCGGCTTGTTTTACGGCCGGGCCTTCGGCATAACGTGGGTCTTCTATCACCGGCCATTTTTCCATGCGGTTCACCTCTACCGTATAGCAGTCGAACTCTTCGGTAACGCGGCCCCACACAACATACACCCCGCGCCCACGGAAAGGCCAGGCTTTGACCACGGGTGGAAAATGCACGGTATCGAGGTAATCGCCCACCAGGTCGACAAAAGTACCAAACTGCATGCGGTCGCCTTTGGTGGTGCGGGTGTCTTTGATGGTGACCGCATAACCCGCCACCACCACCTGCCGGCCTTTGTATTGCGGCAGCTCGGAGGCCTTTACCACGGCTGGCAGGGGTTTGGCCAGCAGTTGAAAGGGACTACAGAGCGGAAAACCGAGCAGCTCTATTTCGTCGAACGCATCTTCGAGGGCTTCCTGGTCGAGGAGCGGCAGTTGAAACGGACTTTCCTGCCGCACAAACAACTCGGGGGCACGCGGTTCGCGCAGGGGTTGGTTGCCGGCATAGGACTCCCACAGCAGGGCTTTTTTGGTTTTGCCGGTAAACCTAAAGGCCCCTACCTGCACCAGCAGGCGCAATTGTTCGGGGGGAATGGGCAGGCGGGCACAGCAGTCGGTAAGCGAGGCGAAAGGCCCGCCGCGCGCACGTTCTTCGAGCAAGGCACCCATGAGCCGGGTTTCGAGTCCCTTTACCATGCCCAAGCCCAACCAAATGGTTTGTTTATGCACGCGCACTTCTACTCCGCTGCGGTTTACACAGGGTGCTTCAATGCTGGCGCCTTGCATGCGGGCTTCGTGCAGGTAATGTTCGGCACTGTAAAAACCACCAGCATTGTTGAGGGTTGCCACCATGTACTCAATGGGGTAATAGGCCTTTAAAAACAGGCTTTGGTAGCTCTCCACCGCGTAGGAAGCCGAATGTCCTTTGGCAAAAGCATACCCTGCAAAACTTTCTATTTGCCGCCATATCTCGCGTGCCAGCTCTTCGGGGTGGCCTTTGCGCGCACAACTCTCGAAATACTTCTGCCGCACCTGCTCAAACTCCTCGCGCCCCCTGAATTTGCCGCTCATACCGCGCCGCAGCACATCGGCTTCGGCCAAACTGAGTCCGGCAAAGTAGTGCGCCACCTTGATCACATCTTCCTGATACACCATCACCCCATAGGTTTCGGGCATGATTTTGAGCATGATGGGGTGTGCATCTTTGCGCCGCTCGGGGTAACGGTAGCGCAAGATGTACTCGCGCATCATGCCCGAGTTCGACACCCCCGGCCTGATGACCGAACTGGCGGCCACCAAACCCAAATAATCGTCGACCTGCAGCTTGCGCATGAGCATCCGCATGGCGGGCGACTCCACGTAAAAACAGCCAATGGCCCGGGCCTCGCGCAGCAATACCTTGATGCGCTCGTCGTGTTTGAAACGCTGTATGTCGTGTATGTCTACCTCGGGTGGGGCGCCGCGGTTGTAGGCAATGATGTCGACCGTATCGCGGATTTTGCCCAAACCGCGCTGACTCAAAATGTCGAATTTGTACAAACCGGCATCTTCGGCCACTACCATGTCGAACATGGTGGTAGGAAAGCCTTTCGGGGGTAAAAAAGTGGCCGAAAAAGCGGTGATGGGCCGGTCGGTGATCAAAATACCTCCCGCATGGATGCTCAAGTGGTTGGGCATGTCTTGCATCAAAGAGGCATATTGCAGAAGCAAACGGGCCGTTTGGTCGAGCTGGTTTACCTCAAATTTGCCGTCCGACAATTTGTCAATCTCCTCCTTGGGCAATCCGAATACCTTGCCCAACTCGCGCACCGCTCCCTTGTATTGAAAGGTAATGTAGGTGCCCAAGAGCGCCACGTGCGGAAAACGCCGGAAGATGAAGTGGGTAATGTCGTCGCGGTCTGACCACGAAAAGTCGATGTCGAAATCGGGCGGATTGCGGCGGTACAAATTGATGAAACGCTCGAAATAGAGGTCGAGCTCAATGGGATCTACATCGGTAATGCGCAGCAAGTAAGCCACCAGGCTGTTGGCGCCACTGCCCCTGCCTACGTAAAAATAGCCTTTGGAACGGGCGTATTTGAGGATTTTCCAGTTGATCAAAAAGTACGACACATAACGCTTCTGGCGGATGATTTCGAGCTCTTTGACCAGGCGCTCGTACACCAGCACATCGGGTTGGGGATAGCGGTAATGCAGGTTATCGTAGCACAGTTTGCGCATGAGCTTAAAATCAAGCTCCTCATTGCCTGTGTAGGTTTTGAGGTTTTTGTGGGGGTATTGTTCGCCGTACTCAAAGGCAATGCGGCAATTGTCGAGCAGCACCCGGGTGTGGTAAATCAACTCCGGGAAATGTTCGTAGGCCTGCAGCCACTGCTCCAAGGGCATCCATTGGTGTGCAGGGTCGCCCATTTCGGCAGGGGTTAATTTGCTCAGCAGGCTGTTGTGGTCGATGGCCCGCAGCAGGCGATGCACGTTCCAATCTTGCTTGGCCCTGAAGGTAAAGGCCTGCATCATCACCAAATGCGCCGCCGGGTAACGTTCAGGATGTATCCGCAGCAGGTTCAGGTCGCGCACCGAAACCCCCAGCCGCTCGTGGGGCAGCAACCGGTGGCCATCCCAAGCTGCCAGCGGATACAGCACATAGGCCTGCTGAAATACCGGCGCCCGGCGCGGAAAGGGCTTTTCGTGGTGCAGGTGTTCGCTCAAAAAATCGCACAACTCCTGATAACCGGCATTGTTGCGCGCAATGCCCACATACATGGGTGTATCGCCATTGCGGAAATCGATGCCCACCACCGGACGCACCCCAAAAACGGGTGCCAACCGCACAAAATCGAGTACGGCCGAAGTGTTGTTGATGTCGGTAAGCGCCAAACAATCGTAGCCCCCCTGCTTGGCCTGCTCCAAAAGCGCGCGCACCGACAATACCCCATACTTGAGGCTAAACCAACTGTGTACCTGCAACAACATCTGTCCTTCCCCTCCTGTCCATTCAGTCGTTTTTGGTACGTACTTCTTGCATCAAGGCGCGTAAATCGCTCAAAGCCGCCTGCCACACATCGGGCGCTTGCCACTGCCCGGGTTCGGGCAGCTGAAACGACACATAACCCAAGGCGCGCCATACCTCCAACACCTGCTCGGCGGGTAGGCGGTAAGGCGCGTAAGCTGGATTGTCGGAACGCAACTCCACATAACCTTGCTCCAAAAAATTGCGCAAACGTTTGTATACCACCCCTTCTGAGCGCGATACCACCACACAAGCCTGGTAGTCGCGCAGCTGCCGCCAATCTTGCACGTATTCGGCAATGACATACGATTTGTCGGGCACAGGCAACATGCTGTCGCCCCTGATTTGAAAGAGGCGGTACGACTTCTTGGCACTCAGCTCAGGCACCGGCAGGTTAAAGCTGGGCAGGTGAACCAAAAAATCGGCATCGCGGTGACCTTCGAGGTAACCCGCCGCCGCTTGTACCGGCACAATGCTGATGCGCTCTTCCTCATTGGCTGCATCTACAGCTACCGAAAGCACCCGCAAACGAGCGCCCTGTACATCGGCCAGGGGCTTGCGCTGGCCCGAAGCCCAGTCGGCCTGCAGCAATCCATCCAGCGTGGTGCCCATCAAATCGGCCAACTGCAACAGCAAGCCAATGGAAGGCTCGGCCCGACCTTCTTCGTAGGCTGCCAAGCGCGCACGTGTTACCCCCAAACGCTGCGCCAAGGCCTCCTGCGTTAAACCCTCCTGCTTGCGGTACTGCTTCAAATTACTGCCTAAACGATGCCCTTGATTCATGATGCTAATTTAATTGGTTTGCTAATTTATTTAGTAAATTAAATAGGAAAAAATTTATCAACAGCCTGAAATTAAATTATTTATTATTTGGACATTAATATCTATTTATTTAATTTTGAAGAGCAAACCAAAATCACCTACCAATCATGAAAGCAGTCGTAATAGGAGGCAATTTCGCAGGTTTCACTGCAGCCCTCGAACTCAGACGGAAAGGTGGAAAAAACATCGACATCACTGTAATCGACCGTTCTCCCTATTTCCTGTTCATCCCCTCCCTCATTTGGGTCCCTTTTCGCCGACGCAATGTGGAAGACATTCAAGTACGTAAAGACGTCATCTTCGCCAAGAAGAACATCCGTTTCATCCAAGCCGAAGCACTACAGGTAGACCCCGAACAACAAATCGTGAGCACTACCCAGGGCGACATCAGCTACGATCATTTGGTGATAGCCACCGGGCCCAAGGTTGACTTCGACGTAGCGCCCGGTGTGCGCGAACACTCCTATTATATAGGCACTCCCCCCGGCGCCATGAAAACCCGCGAAAAGCTGGAAGCCTTCATCAACAATCCGGGTCCGGCCGTGGTAGCCGCCAGCCAGCGTGCCGGCTGTATGGGGGCTGCTTATGAGTTCTTATTCAACCTTGAAAAGTGGTTGCGTGAGAAAGGCGTTCGCGAAAAAGTAGACCTGTATTGGGTAACCCCCGAAACCTACCTCGGCCACTTTGGCATTGATGGCATGCCCGGAGGCAAAACCATGTTGACCAGCTTTATGAAGATGTTCAACATCCATTACCGCACCGAAGCATCCATCAAAGAAGTAACCGCCAACAGCGTGGTGCTCGATTCGGGTGAAGTGCTCGAAAGCAAGTTCACCATGGTAATGCCTCCTTTCGTAGGGCAAGACTATATCAAAAACTCGCCCCTGCTTCCAGCAACTCCTGCTGGTTACATTCCTGTAGGTGAAGATTACCGCCATCCCAATTACGCCAATGTGTGGGCAGCAGGCATTGCAGTGGATGTTAAACCACCCTTCGAAATGGGCAAGGTGCCCTTCAACTCACCCAAAACCGGTTATCCGAGCGACGAAACCGGCAAAATTGTAGCAGAAAACATTCTTCGGGTGGAAGCCGGTAAAGAAAATCTCGTGAAAAAAGCCTGGGGCGCAATACCTGGCGTATGCATCATGGATGCCGGCAAAAAAGAAGTGCTGCTCATCAGCGACCACCTCTTCAAGCCCCGCAACTTCGCCATCATGATACCCAACGTATTCTACGACGTATTCAAAGTGCTTTTCGAAAAGTACTTCCTATGGAAAACAAGGAAGGGTTTATCATACCTCCCTTGATGATTGGTGTTTGTAGGTGAGCCCGACCGGGAGGTCGGGCTTTTCTCAAACGTTTTGCAAAGCCGGCCATCGCTGGCTTTCTGTTTTTCGGAAATGTAGGGAAACAAAAAAGCCTCCTTGCGGAGGCTTTGCCAAATCTGCGGTCTCGTAGGGATTCGAACCCCAAACCTTCTGATCCGTAGTCAGATGCTCTATCCAATTGAGCTACGAAACC